>ERZ808044.6-NODE-6-length-354830-cov-17.879060_pt1 | contig 354830 bp, 326 predicted proteins | sample MGYA00380195_ERZ808044 | MGnify/ENA primary metagenome ERZ808044 (study PRJEB31490, sample SAMN06133423) | mouse gut metagenome | isolation source: Z7_2 | host: mice | place: China: Chengdu | collected 2015-05 ...
GCCTCCCGTAGGAGTTTGGGCCGTGTCTCAGTCCCAATGTGGCCGTCCACCCTCTCAGGCCGGCTACTGATCGTCGCTTTGGTAGGCCGTTACCCTGCCAACTGGCTAATCAGACGCGGGTCCATCTCATACCACCTAAGTTTTTCACACAAAAACATGCGTCCTCGTGCGCTTATGCGGTATTAGCACCTGTTTCCAGGTGGTATCCCCCTGTATGAGGCAGGTTACCCACGCGTTACTCACCCGTCCGCCACTAGGATACATCCTTCCGGTATGCAAGCACACCTTCCAAATGCATCCCCGTTCGACTTGCATGTGTTAAGCACGCCGCCAGCGTTCATCCTGAGCCAGGATCGAACTCTCAATTAAATTCGCTGCTCTTTCGAGCTCCCAGCTTTCTTTTCCCTCTCAGCTCCTTTCAGGCTCCCACCTTTCAAAAGCTTCCTGGTTTCCTCTGGCTTTTCTCTCAAGGTCTTTTCCTTAATTGCTATCCTCTTAATGATTCCAGCCAAAAAGTCTTCAACCTTAATACTTCTCTTTTCTTTCTGAATCTTCTTCTGAGTCTTGGAATTTCTTCCTAGATTTTAATCTTAAAGACTTTAATCTTAATATTCTTTAAAATTTTAGTCTTAAAATTAAATCTAAAAAATTCCAATCTTAAAGATTTTAATCTTTTTTCTCTTCTTGAATTTTCAGGGTCGCATTGCTGTTTAGTTGTCAAGGTGCTTCCTTGCCGCTTTGTTGTTTCCGTCAAGTAGCTTATATATAATAGCAAATCATCCAAATAATGTCAACACATTTTTTTGAAAAAATTGCAAAATTTTTAACAAGTTATAATTTAACGTTTTTTCATTTATCTACTCATTTTTTTATCCGTTTCTAAATCGTCTGTGTTAGAATAGATAATCCCCAATTTTTGAGAAAATATACCAGAAAACCTACGATCAATCCTGCCTCTATAAATCCTAGGCCAGCTCCAAGTAACTTATCCAACCCCTTTATAATTGGAAGCTTTGAAATCAGTTCCAAAGAAGTAAAAAGCACATGAACCAGGCGATATACCAGACATACCACAAAAAGCACTACTACCATTTCGATAACTCTGGCAATCTCCTGATTCATATAACTACCTATAGCTCCTAAAATTAATACAATGCAAAATCCTGCAACGGCAACTGCAATCAATGCAATCAGTTCCTGCACCATTCCCTTGCGAAAGCCTGAAACAATCCTCCATATAAATATTAATACAATTATAATAAGTGCAATATAATACATTTGTACCTTTCCAAAGGACAAATCATTACTATTCGCATCCCAGGAGCTGCTCATTGCAACGATTTATTCCTTTATTTCAATTCAATCATATCAACAGAATCTGATGTAACTGCAACATACCTATAAACAGAAGATGTTGGAATCAACAGAGACGTATTTTTCTCAAAGTTTCCCGTAAATTTATCGGTCCCTCTTACATTACATATCTGACACTCAGAGTCATTATAAATGACAATCTGATCTTTACTAAAAAAGATATCCGTGTACTCTATATCAAAAAACTGAGAATGCACTTTGCTCCCCGAGGCATTATACACATCTAGTCTGTATGCAGATTCTCCGCTCTGATTTATGAACACGAGTCCTACATAATTTTCATTATAATGAATACTCTGTACTTCCTCCTCCAAAAAATTAGTTGCAATATTGGTCGGCTTTTCTGCTCCAGAGAAAAAAACAATCCTGTCATCTGAAACGGCAAAAGACGAATCATTATTCATAAACTGCACATACGGAACTACAGTATCCATATAATCATAGCCACCCACAAAATTATCTGTCTCATTTTGCCCTACTTCCCCAAAATTGTAAAATGCCACAGAAGATTTCATGCTGGCGCTATCCGCATACAGGTAGGAAATCATCATCAGCCTTCCATTCGGGCTCAGAGAAACACTAACCGGGTATCCGCTCCTATCCATTGTCGCTTTTCCTAAGATAATAGGCTCATCTGTATTAGTATTCCCGTCATATACATAAATCCTCATCACATCCGAATCATCCAATATGGCTGCCACCACACCGCTAGCTGAAACACTGAAATCCCTGATTGGGAGGTTTGTGTTTACAGTTCCTTTTTCTCCGCCTCTTTCCATCACATAAATGGAACGTCCATTATAATCGCCAATTGCCGCCATTTGATTGCAAATAGAAATCATTGGTGTCTGCATTTCAAAAGCTCGGTTCCACACTACATTTCCCTTCGAATCAATACAACTGGCGCCATCCTTACTGTACAACAGCACATTTCCACCCAAATTTTTTACTGTTGCTCCCTGTACAATGGTCACCGGTGTTGAACTTGCAACCACGCTCTCTGTAAATACCTTATTCTTCCACTGTACAATCAGGAAAACAATAAACACAGCAACCAGCAATATAGCCAGGGCTCCCCGATAAAATATCACAAGCTTATGACTGCGGATTTTTTCTCTATAATCAATCTTTTTTATATTTTTCTCTCGTTTTTCTTTTTCTTTTAAATAGTCCCGTATATTGGCCATACGTACTCCTGCTTTTCCTACTCTCCGCCTTCCATGAAGGCAATTGCCCGGTCAGCCGCTTCCACAAATCCATGCATCTTATAATAATCATTTATGGTAGTCACAGCCACTGCCAGCACGATAATGCATCCTCCATAAAAAAACCTTCTGATCGTATTTCCTATCCTGCCTGCTTTCATTTCCTTTCTCACAGGCGCTTTCATTCTCCTTCCATAACAATACAGCAGATAATTCTGCATGGATTCATTTTTTTCATAAAAAATATAGTATCCTTCCTTCCGGCCCGGCATCTTTTGGCCGCCGCCATAAATATTTACATATCCAATCAGCTCATATTCCGCAAAGTATTCTTTTCTGATTTGTTCCTCATTCTTTCCATTTTCAAGCTCTTCAATCACGTTAGCAGCACCGTATATCAGATAAAAATTACGTTCTTCTTTTCGGAAAGCATGTCCAAACAGGGCAACCCTCATCGGAAATGTTCTCTGTCCTTTCGCTTTCCCGGCATTCTCTGTTCCCGTTTTCTTTCCTAATCCATGTAAATAGGTATAGACATAATCTTCTATGTATACTCGCTCTTTCTCATCTGCTTTTCCTATCTGTTTTACGACGTCCGGCAATTGCATACTGTCATACCCCCATTCCTCTCTTCATGGCATCTGCTATAAGTGTACCATAATCAGATATGGAATAGTTTTGTAAGGCACCGCAATTACACTTAATCGAGTAGAGAAGATTTCCCCTACTCACCGCGCGACCCATGCGTCGCTTTAGCGGCAAACTTCCAAGCGCCTCAGCGCTTTGTGCACGGGTCTGCGCACAAAAAGAGTTGGCCTGACGGCCAACTCTGCAAAGGCGCCGCCCACATTCATGCGACATGGCGTCGGCTTGTCAATGGATTATATAAACTTGTAGATTGTCCTACTCTGATACTTTCTCTCCGGTCCAAATACCGCCGAAGGAAATTCCGGTTTGTTTGCTGTATCCGGAAAGTATTGGGTCTCCAGGCAGAGACCGCAACGTCTCCCATATTTAGCATTTTCTTTCCCTGTCTGCTCCGTAATAAAGTTACCCACATAAAACTGCACTCCCGGTAAGTCCGTATAGGCTTTCATACAGCGGCCACTCAAAGGTTCTGTCACTGTTGCAAATTCTCTGAGTGTGCCGTCAAAATCATCAATCACCCAATTATGATCATAACCGCCGGCAAGCTTTAACTGTTCGTCATCTGCTTCGATTTCCTCCCCAATCCGTTTACCCTGTGTAAAGTCAAAGGGTGTTCCTGTAACCGCAACAATCTCTCCTGTTGGTATGGAACCAGGTAGAGCAGGTGTATAAGCCGCCGCTTTCAGCTTTAAAATATGGTCTTGTACCTGACCCTTATTATGGCCTGCCAGATTGAAATAGGTATGATTAGTCATATTAATAATTGTATTTTTATCACTTTCTACCTCATACTTTAGCTCAATCTCATTCTCTTCTGTTAACGTGTAAGTTACTTTGACCTTCTTATTCCCTGGGAATCCCATATTCCCATCCTCATCCGACAGAGAAAGAGTAACGCTGTTTTCTCCCTCGGACACCTCCCAGACTCTCTTGTGATATCCAAGCTCCTTGTGGCTGTGAAGATTGTTTTTTCCATCATTTTCTGAAAGTTGATACGTCTGCCCTTCCAGTGTAAAGGATGCACCTCCGATGCGATTGGCGTTAGGCCCGATCACCGCTCCAAAAAAGCATCCATTTTCAAAATACGGCTCCAGGGTATCGTATCCCAGCACCACATCTTCTGCTTTTCCATCTTTATCTGGAACTATCAGATTAACCAAAATCGCCCCATAATTAATTATTCCAGCTTTCATTCCTTTGGAATTTTCCAGCCAGTATCGATAAATTTCTTCCCCATTCTTTGTCTTTCCAAAAAGTTCCTTTTTAACACTCATGAAATTTATCCTCCCTTACATTTCTGTTCTTCCTTCCAGCGCCCGCAGAAGCGTCACTTCGTCAATATATTCCAGATCGCCGCCTACCGGTACGCCACTGGCAATCCTGGTAACTCTAATCCCTGTGGGCTTGATCAGCTTACTGATATACATTGCCGTTGTTTCCCCCTCGAGACTGGAATTGGTTGCGATAATCACTTCCGAAACATTGCCCTCAAGGCGTGCCACCAATTCTTTTAACCGAATATCTCCCGGTCCAATCCCAAGCATCGGAGAAATTGCTCCGTGAAGTACGTGGTAAACCCCTTCGTACTTTCCGGTTTTTTCGTAGGCCGCCAAATCTCTTGTATTTTCTACCACCATAATGGTACTGTGATCCCGTCTGTCATTTGCGCATACAGGACATAGCTCGCTGTCCGTCAGGGTAAAGCATTCTTTGCAGTAACGGACATTTTCTTTCGCCTCTATAATGGTTTTTACCAGCCTGTTTACTTTATCCTGAGGCATATTTATCAAGTGAAAAGCCAGCCTTTGCGCTGACTTTGAACCTATTCCCGGCAGTCCGGACAATTCGTCTATTAATTTGTTGATATGTCCGCTGTACAGATCCATCAGAAAGGAAGGCCTCCACCCAGACCAAGTCCCCCCGCCATCTTATTCATAACCTCGGCATTTGCTTCCTCCGCCATGCGAAGAGCTTCATTTGTGGCTGCCATCACCAGATCCTCCAACATTTCAATATCCTCCGGATCCACTACTTCTTCGGACAGCTTAATCTTAGTGACTTCCTTCTTGCCGGTCACAGTCACCTCCACGGCACCGCCTCCCGCCTTTGCTGTAAACTCTTTTGTTTCCAGCTCCTTTTGATTTTCTTCCATCTGACGCTGCATTCTCTGAGCCTGCTTCATCAGATTATTCATGTTGCCGGGCATTCCGCCCGGAAATCCTCCACGTTTTGCCATGTAACGATACCATTCCTTTAATCAATATTTCTTGTATTGTATATGAATTGCCTGATAATTTCAACCGTCAATATTATATTCGAAAGAAATCACCTAAATGCTGCCACTTTCATTGCATAACTCACAACGATTATACTAACTCAAACCCTTCCGGTTCTTCCTCCAAATCTTCCACTTCCATATGAATTGCCTGGCTGACCAGCTTTGTCAGATCCGGATACAATTCCTGGGGATTTCTTCCCTGCTGGGTACTTTGCACCGTTATCGTCATTTCCTTTCCGGCATAATCCGCAATCAATCTCTCCAGTTCTTCCCTGTGATGAGCCTCCTTAAAATAATCCGAAGGTAAGCCATCCTCCGCCACCACCAAAAGGCTTCCATCCGCTGCTAGGCTGGGATAAGATGCCTTTAAATATGCTTTCATAGGCATGGACGCTTCTGCTATAATGGCAGACCACCTTCCCACCACTCGCTCCACATCCTCCGGCAGTGCTTGGGGCAACGGCGCTAGGGCACTCTCCTCCAAATCTCGTGACAATTCCCCATTACCAGGTGCCGCTCCCGCATAAGACGCAGCCACCAGAATTCCATTCTCTATTTTTTCCTCAAGCTGCCTGATGCGGTCTGTCAAAGACTGTACATCCGTCTCCATACTCGGCCTGCACAGCTTGATCAGCGCCATCTCCACCAATATCCTCTTCTGAGTGGCATAACGGATCTGACCAGAAAGCTCTGAGAGTATCCGAATGTAACGCATGATCGTATCATTTTCCGCCATCTGGGCTTCTTCCTTCAGACGAACAAGATTTTCTGAGGAAACGTCTATCACATCCTCCATTTCGTCTGCCGTCTTCACCAGAAGAAGATTTCTCAAATACCATGTAAAATCAGATACAAACTGCGTCAGTTCTCTACCCTGTATGATGATTTCCTCCAAAAGCTTTATAGCCCCTGTCACATCGCCCCTCAAGATAATCCGAAGGAACTCGCTGAACACCTCCGTGTCCACCGCTCCCAGCACATCCAGCACCTTATCATAGGTCAGTTCCTGTCCAAAATAAAAAGCGATGCACTGCTCCAAAAGACTCCATGCATCACGCATAGCTCCGTCCGCTCTCCTGGCGATATAGCGGACTGCCCTTTCTTCTATGGGAATCTGCTCCTTTTCCATCATCTCTTTGATTCTGTCAGAGATGGTATCAACGGTAATCCGTTTAAAATCATATCTCTGACATCTGGATAAAATCGTGATGGGTATTCTATGAACCTCTGTAGTTGCAAGAATAAAAATTACATAAGAGGGCGGCTCCTCCAGTGTTTTCAGCAGAGCATTGAAGGCTCCCACAGAAAGCATATGCACCTCATCAATAATATAAACCTTATATCTTCCCTCTGCGGGTGAATAAGTCACCTCATCTACGATCTGGCGGACGCTGTCTACGCCGTTATTGGAAGCGGCATCGATCTCTATCACGTTCATGCTGGCTCCCGCCAGAATCGCCCTGCAGGAAGCGCACTCCCCGCAGGGACTTCCATCATTGGGATTTTCACAGTTGACCGCTCTTGCAAAAATCTTGGCTATGGAAGTTTTTCCGGTTCCTCTGGTACCGCAAAAAAGGTATGCATGGGAAGTGCGCTCTGCCTTTATCTGATTTTTCAGTGTTGTAACGATATGCTCCTGTCCCTTTACATCCTCAAATGTGGCAGGACGGAATTTTCTGTAAAGAGCCGTATATGACATAAATTATTCCTTTAATTGCCAAAACTGATGCCCAGCAATTTTGCTTCCTTTACAATAGTGGCATCCGGAGAAACCATCTTAAGCTTTCCTGCCACCTCATCCAAAGGCACCTTAACCACTTCACGGTTCTTGTAACCAACCATGAAACCATACTCACCCTTCAAGATCAGAGCTCCTGCCTCTGCACCCAAACGGCTTGCAAATACCCGGTCGTAAGGGCAGGGACTTCCGCCTCTTTGCGTATGTCCGGGAACCGTAACTCTTACCTCATGCCCTGTCTTCTCCTGAATCTGCTGCGCCAGCTCATAGGAAACCGAAGGGAACTTGTAATTTTTCATTTTCTCTTTATATTCTTTCTTGGAAAGCTTTGCATCCTCCTTGGAGATTGCTCCCTCTGCCACAGCCAGAATGGTAAATCTGCTTCCATTTCTGTTCCTCTCCTCGATCTTAGCCACTACCTTTTTAATATCATAGGGGATTTCAGGAATCAAAATGATGTCCGCGCCGCCTGCCATACCAGCATTCAAGGTAAGCCATCCCACCTTGTGTCCCATTACTTCCACAATAAATACTCTTCCATGGGAAGCTGCCGTAGTATGAATGCAGTCAATTGCATCCGTGGCAATGTTTACCGCACTCTGGAAGCCGAAGGTCATATCTGTTCCCCAGAGGTCATTGTCAATCGTCTTAGGCAGAGTAATAATATTTAATCCCTCTTCCCTTAAAAGATTTGCCGTTTTGTGGGTTCCGTTTCCTCCTAAAATCACCAGACAGTCCAAACGCAGCTTATAATAGTTTTGCATCATGGCATCTACCTTGTCCAGCCCGTTCTCATCCGGATCCTTAATGGTCTTAAATGGAGTACGTGAGCTGCCCAGAATCGTGCCGCCCTTGGTCAGTATCCCTGAGAAATCATGTCCCCCCAGCATTCGGAAATTTCCATAAATCAGTCCCTTGTAGCCGTCAATAAAGCCATAAATCTCAACCTTCTCATCGCTGTTTACAAGACATTTCACCACACCCCGCATAGCAGCATTCAGCGCCTGGCAGTCGCCACCACTTGTTAACAACCCAATTCTTTTCACTTTCCCTTCCTCCTTCTCCAATTGTGCGCGCATTTATTTTTCAGATATGTATTAATTATTATACATAATTTAAGGCCTGTCTACAACCTTTTTGCCTTTCTAATTTACTTTTAAATTGCATAAAATAATTGATTTTTTTGTTGCAGAAAGTAAAATAGATTGACTTGTAATTTTGAAAACTGTATAATGAGAAAGAGTTTTAGGGAGTCGTATCGAAGCGGTCATAACGGGGCGCACTCGAAATGCGTTTGCCCTCCGGGGCACGAGGGTTCGAATCCCTCCGACTCCGCTTACACCCCCGCAGCCTGGCTGCGGGGTTTTTAATGCGCAGACCCGTGCAGTGGAAGCTTGCCGCCAAAGCGGCGCACGGGTCGCGCGGCGGATAGGGAAGAACATCTTCCCTATCCGATCGCAGGGGCGCGTGAGGAAGTTTGCTGCCAAGGCAGCACGCGCTCCGCGCGGCGAGTAAGGGAAAAATCTTCCCTACTCGATTACTTATGGCGGATGAAATCTGCCGTGAGTATTGCGCCAGCCACGTTGCAAAGCGCTACATAGTTGCTCTTGCATCACAGTTCACAGATTGGAGGTATCTATGAAAAAAAATAGGAAGCCCATCATAAAAAAAGAAAACGTCAAGCCCCTGTTTGATTCTAAATTTATTAAGATTTTTGACTTGCAATATGAAGAAAATAAACACTATTTCGATGCCACCAGAAGAGATGCCGGGCGCCTTACAGCAACCAAATCCGATGCAGAATTTTGCGCCATGCTGCCGGATGCAGTGACCTGTGTGGTGATACTCAAGATGCCGGAACAGGAACCCAAACTGCTTCTCACCAGAGAATATCGTTATCCCACAGGGCAGTTTTTGCTGAGCCCTCCGGCCGGCCTTTTGGATCCGGAGGATGAGTCCACCAAAAGTCCTATCCTCACTGCTGCCAAAAGAGAAATCCAGGAGGAAACCGGAATTGTTTTGGGAGAAAGAGACACTCTATCCCTAATCAATCCTCTGCTTTTTTCCTCCCCTGGCATGACTGATGAAAGTAATGCTCTTGTATGCGCCGTGGCAAATCTTCCCGATCTTTCATCCCTTTCCCAGGCCGGAGCTGTGGGCAGTGAATGCTTCGATGGTTTCGAGTTCCTTTCCCTTGACGATGCAAAGAAAATATTACAGGACGGGAAGGATAAGGACGGTATTTTTTATTCTGTTTATACCTGGGCCGCCTTGATGTATTTCATATCCGGCCTGTGGAGGTAGCCTATGCTGTATCACTACACTACGTTTGCCGCATTTGACGGAATCATCCGCTGTGCAGAGCTGCGGCTTAACAATATCCTGAATATGAACGACGCCTCCGAAATGCGGCTGTTTATGAACGGTATCTGCCGGGCGGTAACCGAAAAGCTGGACTCGGAAGGAGAGAATGAAAAGAGCCGTGAAATAGAAGCCTTTTTTCAGAAAGAGATGGAGGAAGAATTTCACTATTCCGCCTATGCGGCCTGCTTTTCCAGGTACCGGGACGACGCCGCACAATGGGAACGATACGGATATCTCGGCCAGGGTGTTTGCATCGCCTTTCACGAAGCCCTCATGCAGAAAATGGTGGGCGGTATCCTTTCACTGCAAAAGGTATATTACCAGAGAGACATGCGTGAACATCATCTGGTAAATGACTTTTATAAGGCTGTTAAAAGCTCTGAAACCTTTTCCGGATGCTTTCCCAGACTTCAGGAGTTGATGAATGAAGCCTGGGTACAGTCTGCCGCCTTCAAGCATCCTTCCTTCGGAAGCGAGAAGGAAGTCCGGCTGGTGGTTTCTCCTTTTATCTCCCACAAATTTACAGTAGAACCTAAATACCATGTATCGGCAGAACGCATCAAGAAATATTATCCCCTGGATTTAAACCGGATGTGTGGGAAGCTGGGTCTCCATCTGTCCGACCTGGTAGGCGAGATCATTATCGGCCCCACCTCTCCACAGTCCCTTCCCATTCTGCAGGATTATCTGGAGGATTGTGGACTGAATGTGCTGAAGAATAAAATCAGTATGTCGGAATGCCCTTTGAGAAAACCCAGGTCCTAGCAAACGCTGTCTCGCTTCGCGGGCCAGCTTATTGCCGTAAAAAAGCTCTGACCATTCCGGCCAGAGCTTTTCATATCTCATATTCTATTTTTAGTTTGCCGCCTTCACGGAAGTGATGTGAGGATTAACTCCCTCATACCAGTAAAGGAAGCCTTCCATGTCGATCTTATCGCCGATGTTTAACTCTTTTACAGCTTTATAAACATCTGATTCGCTGTCGCAAAGATAAGACTCAACGGTAAATGTATAGGTTTCGCCGTCAAGAGATACATTGAAATACAGGTCATCACCTTCCTGACCTGAACCATCCCAGCTGTACAGATATGCCACGTCGTTTCCGGCATCGTCCTGACCTGCTGCCTCTACGGTCATTCCCTTGAAGCTTACAAACTGGTTCTGACTGTCAATCAACTCATCCTTGCCAAGGCTAGCGGTAATATCCACAGGCTCTGCCACATAATTGCCATCCAGAATTTCAAAGGTGGCGTCCGTAATCTCAACTTCACCGGACCACTCAGACTTAAAGCCGGTCACTTTGATCTTGGTTCCGGGAGTCAGCTTCTCATAATCCTCTTCCGTACATGCCGCATTGTATACGAAATAAGCTCCGTCCTTATCCTGGGTATAAAGGGTTGCCTTATCCTCCCACCAGGACTGCTTGGCCTGTACATAGGTCTCAACTACAACCTCTGTGTCAAGGTCTGCTGCCACATACTCTTCATAAGTCATAACGCCCTCAGACTTTACATCTGCGTCATCCTCAACCGCAGCCTCTTCCGGCTCTGTCTCTGCGGCATCCTCTGCCTCAGGCTCTGCTTCCTGTACATCTGCAGCATCTTCTGTCTCTGCATTTGCATCCTCGCTGGCGGTATCTCCGGCGCCGGTCTCTGTCTGAGCAGCATTGTCTGCTGTGCTTCCATTATCGGAGCCGCAAGCCACACATGCAAATACAAGTGCGAAAACCAAAAGTAACGATGTAAATTTTTTCATTTTTTCCTCCTCTTTTACCCTTCATGGGTATCGTGCAAACTTTTTACTGTAAAGTAACCTTACACTGCAAACAACGCATTCCCCCGCGCTGTTCGACATAAATTATACACGATATTTCCAATAAATCAATAGAATTATTTTTGTTTTGCTCTCTTTTTTACGGCCGAAACAATCACATACAAAAAAATCAATCCCCAGGCTCCCGCCAAAGACGCCAGCAGCGCCACTGCCGTTTTGGGCAGCTCTCCCAGGTCAGCCTTCCCGGAGGTCATGCTGTTTTGACGGCTGATCTGATCCAGACGATAGAGGGAGGTCATATCACTGTAGAGATTTTCCATATATGCTTCATCCACCTGCTGACCTCTCCTTACAGATTTCACCGTGTTTTCAATCATCTGCCCGGCGGCATCCCGAAGAGACACCGAGCCATTAAACACCGGCGTGACAAAAGTATTATCCACATTGTCAAGCAGCAACCTGGCAGCCTTGATTTTCACATCATAGTGCAGAGCATTGTCCTTTCCGCCTTCTGCCAGATAAGTTTTATATTCTTCCGATTCCTGAGCTTTGGCCGTCACTGGCACATATCCTTCCGTCTCCGAATAGGCGATCTGAACCTCATTGGTGAGCAGATACTGGGCAAAAAGCCAGGAAGCCAAAACCTCCTGGGAATCCTCCTTATTAAAAATACAGACAGAAGGCCCCTGGGAAATCATCCTGGGATGCTCTGTATCAAACTGCGGAATCGGCATAACCGCCGTCTCAAACTCCACAATCTTATCCTCGCTGATATCGCAAAGAGGGGCATCCGTTCCCATCCAGGTTGCCCCTGCGGTAGAGTCAATGGCAAAAATGCACTGCCCGGCATTGAGAAAGTTGGCCGGATAACTGGATATCTTAAAAGTAGAGAAAGCTCCACTCCCGGCATGCTCTGCAATGGTATAGAGCAACTCCTTTGTAGTGTCATTAAAAATCTGCAGTTCTCCATTTTCAGTGGAATATCCCGCGTCCCTTTGTCTGAGCATCTGTATCATCATATTATCAGTAGATTTATATATGAAGGGAATCATCACTTTCTGGCCATTTACCAGGAAGTTTTCATCATCACCCTTTGCCATTGCCGCCTCCGAAACCTCCCAGATAAAATCCCAGGTCAGTTTTTCCGGCAGTGTGTAGCCCAAATCCTCCACATAGGTTTTGTTGATATAGCAGGCTTCGGTGGAACGCATATAAGGTATTGCATAATAATGGCCGCCAAAGGAACATTCCTCCAAAAACTGGGGAATGATTTCTTCCTTGGCAGGTGAGTCAAACCTGACCTGACTTCCTTTCAGACCATACCTTTCATCCACAAACAACTCCTCCAAAGGAACCACAAGATTATCTCCCGTCAGATAAGTGGCAATATGATCGGGGTAGGTGATGCACACGTTCGGTGTGGTATTGGTAGCAATATTTGTGATCACATCATTGTAAATCTTTCCATAGTCCGTATACAGCCGCAAATTCACTGTAATATTGGGATAAAGCTCCTCAAAATCCGCAATGGCCTTCTCGTAAATCGCTGTCTGGGTTTTGTTCGTATCATTCTTTGCCCAGAAGGTAATCTCATACTCCTTATCAGAATCAAACTCCTCCGGAACGGCAAAGGCGCTCATCCCTTCCTTGCCATGGCAGCCTGTAAGGCCAAGCAGACACCCTGCCACAATGACAGAAAACAAAGTTACTTTCCTCACTTTTTCCCCAAAATGCAGAATCTTTATCATCCCTTGGTCCCCCCTCTTGACACACCGGCCATAACTTTATTGCGGAAGATCAGAAACAGCACAATCAGCGGAACGGAAATCACCACCACCGCTGCCATCATTGCCGGGATGTTTTCACGTCCAAAGCCGTTTTCCCGGATCTCCTGAATCCCGTTGGAAACAAGAAAATAATTTTCATCATCGGTAATCAGTCTGGGCCATACATAAGAATTCCAGCACTCGATCACCTTCAAAATCGTAATGGTAATAAGCGTGGGCTTTGATATGGGAATCATCACCTTAAGCAGATATTTCAGGTCGGATGTGCCGTCCACCTTGGCCGCGTAGTACAGGCTGTCCGGTATCTGCTCAAAATTCTCCTTCAGCAGATAAATATAAAAGACAGAAGTGACCGAGGGCAAAATCAATCCCGGAAAAGTGTTGCGCATATCCAAATTTGTGATTGTGACAAAATTGGTGATAATCACCAGCTCATTGGGTATCATCATCAGGGAAAGGAAAATCACAAAAACCAGATTTTTCCCTCTAAAGTCAAGCCTTGCAAAGGCAAAGGCCGCAAGGGTGATTACTACCAGCATGATCGCTGTGGTTGCCAGGGTAAAAATCGTAGTGTTAATAAGATATTTCCCAAGCGGCACCGCGGTAAACGCCTCCGCATAATTCTGCAATGTGGGTGATAAGGTAAAAAACCGGGGAATATTTTCCGAATTGTAAGCTCCATAACTTTTTACGGAGGTAAGGAGCATCCAATAAAAGGGGAACAGCACGATTACCGCCCACAAAACCAACAGTATATATGTGATCGTACTGACCGCCTTTTTCCGTGCTCTGGCGCTTTTCTCTATTTTAATGTAATCTATCCTGTTATCCATATCCGCTCTCCTAATAATTGACCTTCTTTTTGCTCACAAGCAGATTAATACATGTGATGGTAAGCACTATGGCAAAAAGGATAATCGCCGCCGCCGATGCATACGAGGGATAACCGCCGCTGTCACCATAAAGCATATCGTAAACATATCCCACAATGGTATTCATTCCCGCCGCATTCAAATCCGTGCCGAACAGGGCCACCACATCGCTGTAGGCCTTAAAAGCCCCGATAAACCCTGTGATAATCAAATAAAAGATCATAGGTGAAATCATAGGAAGGGTAATCCGCATAAAGGTTCTGAGCTTCGAGGTTCCGTCCACTCTGGCGGCATTATAATACATGGGATTAACCGAAGCCAGCGCACTGGTCAGGATCAGAATCTTAAAGGGCATAACCACCCATATGGTATAGAAGCAAAGAACAAACATCCTGGCCCAGTAAGGGCCCTCGATAAAGTCAACGGCCGTCCCGCCAAACCAGGTAATTATAAGATTAATCAGGCCATCCGAATAGGCCGTCTTTTTGAACAAAATCATAAACACCAGCCCTACCGCCAGCGTATTGGTCACATAGGGCAGAAAATAAATGGTCTGAAACAGATTTCTGAGCGGCTTTATGGAATTTAACCCTACGGAAATCAGCAGTGCAATCCCCGTGGAAAGGGGCACCGTGATCACCACCAGCAAAAAGGTATTTTTGACTGCCTGCAAAAAGTAAGGGTCGTGCAAAACATAGGAATAATTATAGTTCCCCACCCCAAAACTGGTCTGTGATGCAGAATTATATCCCTCTTCAAAGGAATAAACAAAAACATCAATCAGGGGATACACCATAAATACACCCAGAAAAAAAATGGCCGGCAAAAGATACAGCCAGCCTTTCAGGCCGCTGTCTCTCAGTTTATTTTTCATGCTCTCCGCTCCCCTCCGCCTCGATCCGCTCCTCTGTTACCTTATGAAAAAGAAATACCTTGTGAGGCTTAAGCGCAAATCTGACCGTTTCCTCCTCTGTATTTACAGTATTTTCCGTTCCAATGATCGCACGGACTGTTGGATTTAAAGATGCGGAATGTGTGGAAACCACGCTGATATCCCGTCCCATCACCTCCACAGCCTTAAGCGCACAGCATAAAGGCCCGTTTTCCTGCAAAAGAAAGCCTTCCGGTCTTATACCCACATAAACCTGCTGACTGCCAATGCCCTTCGCCTCCAGCACCGCGTCTTTTCCTATGTATAATGTACCGTCTCTGACCTCTCCTTCAAAAACATTGATGGGAGGCGTCCCGAGAAATTTGGCCACAAATAAATTGACAGGACTGTCATAAACCTCCTGGGGTTTCCCGATCTGCTGAACCACCCCTTCTTTCATGACCACAATCCTGTCGGAAATACTCATTGCTTCCTCCTGATCGTGGGTTACAAAAATTGTGGTAATTCCCGTCTCCCTTTGAATCCTTCTGATCTCCTCCCTGGTCTGCAGCCTTAATCTGGCATCCAGGTTGGAAAGCGGTTCATCAAGTAAAAGCACCCGGGGCATTTTCACCAGCGCACGGGCAATCGCCACCCGCTGCTGCTGCCCGCCTGAGAGCTCGCCCGGCTTTCTGTCCATCAATTCATCTATCTGCACAAGCCTTGCCGCCTCATCTGCCTTCTCAAGCATAGCGGCTTTGGACAACTTATCTTTTCCTTTTAAATTCTGGAGCGGGAAGAGAATATTCTGCCTTACCGTAAGATGCGGATAAAGCGCATAGTTCTGGAAAACCAGTCCTATCCCCCTGTTTTCCGGCGGCAAATCGGTCACATCGTCCTCCCCGAAAAATATCCGGCCGCTGGTAGGCTTGAGAAGCCCGCTGATCAGATTAAGGGTCGTGCTCTTTCCGCAGCCGGAAGGCCCAAGCAGTCCAATCAGTTTTCCATCCGGGATTTCAAATGTAAAATCATTGACAGCAATCACATCTTCCCGATTTTTTCGTCCCCTTGCCGGGAATTTCTTTGTGAGATTTTGTAAGGTAACTTCCATGTCTACACCCCCGCTTTCCAAATCTTTACACATTATACTTTAAATAATAACGGTTGTCCAGACATCAAACGCCGACTTGCCTTGTATGTAAACCACCTTATGTTAATACAAAACGGATGTCTCTGCAAGACACCCGTTTCGTATTAACATAAGGATAGCTGGCGAAGCCTGACATCCATTGTTTCCTATGCAAAATTCTTAAGAAAACATCTTTTTGATTTCCTCATAATTCTGCGCCGTCATCAGCGCGGTTTCATCCGTATCCTTAAATTTTACCACATAAGTCCACCGGCCGTAAGGCTCAATCCTCACAATCTGTGAAATATTGATAATATAGGATTTGTGACAGCGCATAAATTCTCCGGTGTTTAACTTCTCCTCAATATCGGAAAGGGAGATGGAGGTTCTGTAGCGCTCCCCTGCGGTGACAATGCTGGTATAGCCCTCCAGTCTTTCGACCAGAATAATCTCCTCCATATTCAGCAGGCATGCCTGCTCCTTTCCTTTGATAAAAAGCTTATTTTTATAGCGCTCCGGCTTCACCACCTTATCAGGCAGAGTCTCCTTTGCCGGAACACTTTCTGTCATGCTGCTTCTGATGCGGTCTAAGGTTTTTACCACCCGCTCCATATTAAAGGGTTTCACCAGATAGTCAAAGGCGTAGATTTCAAAGGCATTCGCCATATATTCGCTGTGGGCCGTGGCAAAAATGACCTTCAGCTTCGGATTCAGTTCCGTGAGAACCCGGGCACATTCCAGTCCGCTCTCACCGTTTAAATCGATATCCATAAAGACCACATCCGGTTTGTATCTGGCAAAATCCACCACTGCCCCGGAAAAATCTCCGCTCTCCGACACTACCTGATAATCCGGCTGTTTTTCCACCATTTTGTGGAGCAGCTTTCGGATTTCCGGCTCATCATCAATCAGCATTACTTTAATCATACTTGCACCTCATGTCTTTCCGGACACAAACGTTTTGTGAAAAGTACGGTGCAAGCAGAAGATGCACACACGCAGACGAGCTGCGTGGCGCGTGTACGCTCCGCGCAGCGAGTGCGCAGAGCTGTTGCCATAGGTGTTCTTTTCATACTTTCCCCCTGCATATCGCTGTCTCTTCCTGCGATACTGCATCATTCTTATTTTTTACTCTCCGCATAGGCGTCGGCGCCTGTGCCGATGCTCTTTTTCATTTCCGTATCCGCCAGTACATTCTGAAGCTTATAATAATCAACTACTCCAATATGGCCTTCTCTGAGCGCCTGCGCCATAGCTTTGGGTATCTCGGCCTCCGCCTGAACCACTGCGGCCCGCATTTCCTGCTCTAAGGCTACCGCCATGGCACGGCGTTCCTCCGCTCTGGCCTGGGCAATCTTATTATCCGCTTCTGCCTGGAGGCTTTGAAGGTTGGCTCCCACATTCCTTCCGATATCAATATCTGCAATGTCAATGGAAATAATCTCATAGGCTGTTCCGGAATCCAGCCCCTTTTCCAGAATCAGTTTTGAAATTTCATCAGGATTCTCCAAAACTTCATCATGGCTTTTGGATGAGCCTACCGTAGTCACAATCCCTTCCCCGATTCTGGCAAGCACCGTCGCCTCGCCGGCGCCTCCAATCAGTCTTTCTATATTCGTCCTGACTGTAACCCTCGCCTTTACCAGAAGCTCGATACCATCTTTGGCCACCGCAGAGATCAAGGGCGTCTCAACCACCTTGGGAGTTACGCTCATCTTCACTGCCTCAAATACATTGCGGCCTGCAAGGTCAATGGCCGATGCCTTTTCAAAAGACAGATCCATGCCCGCCCGTTGGGCTGCAATCAATGCGTTGACTACCTGATCCACATCACCGCCTGCCAGATAATGGGCCTCCAACTGGTTTACTTTAACTTCAAGCCCTGCCTTGGTGGCTTTGATCAGGGGAAAGATAATCTTGGCGGGAGCAACCCTGCGAAGCCGCATTCCTATAAGATTAAAAATTCCCACCTTCACATTGGCTGCCACCGCTGAAATCCACAACCCTACCGGCACGAATACAAAAAACAATACCACCAAAAGCCCTACTATACACAATAAAACAATTTGTCCTACCATACTCTCCCTCATTTCTGCACGGCTTTTTCTCTTCTGTTTGCGAATGCCGTGCGGACGCAAACTCTTTTCTCCTATTTTTCCTTAACCATTAGCCTGTTCTCATTGATTCTGCTGATTACAATGGGACTTCCCTTTTTAATATATGAACCTTCCGAAAAAATATCCAGTTCAATCCCCTCGAAGTCTCCTTTTCCGGCCGGCTTTAAGTCCGTTGTCGCCCTTCCTTCTTTTTGAAGCAGGTAATCCAGATCTGAGGAATTAATCGGAGCCCCGGCTTTTAAATCCTCGTCCAGAACAATGGGCGATCTGAATTTTTTCTGGGACAAAAAGCCCATAATGATCGTCATCAAAATCCCCAATATTACAATGACCACCACTGTAATAAAAATTCCTTCCTCAATGGTATCCGCTGTCAGAAAAACCCCTGCTACCAGGCAGATAATACCCGATATCCCGGGCGCTCCAAATCCCGGAACTACCATTTCAATCCCTACCAGTACAAATCCGGCTATCAAAAGTATGATACCGATAACCATTACCGTATTCAACTACACTTTCACCTCCTTTGCAAACCTGACGGTAAACACCGTTTCCTTCTCGTCAGAATCCAATTGGATCGTACCTCTGTTTTCCTTTAATATACCGGACACGATATATAGCCCCATTCCATGGCCTTCTTCTTTTTTTGTGGTAAAGCCCTGTCTGAATATGACGCCTCTTTTCTCTTCCGGAATGACGGGCCCGTTGTTCGAGACTGCAAACAGATAAAAATCTCTGTCTTCGCTGATATCCAGCGACATTTTTCTCTCACCTTCTTTTTCCTGCAGCGCAGTGATCGCATTGTCAATGAGATTGGAGAGAACCTTGCATAGCTCCCAGGGTTCCACCCTTAAATTTTTCAGGTCAGATTTCACTTCCACGTAAAAATCGATCCCGTTCGCTTCCGCCGTACCCATCTTCGCCATCAGCAGAGCGTTCACCGCCGGTATGGATGTTCTGATTGCCTTTCCCACCTTCATCATATCCTTATAAATGGGTTCCAGATAAGCATGAAGTTCTTCATATTCCTCCAGTTCCATCATTCCGTAGACAATCTGAAGATGATTGAGATAATCATGCCTTTGCCCCCGAAGCTCTCCGTTTAGTTCCTGCACCCGGTAAAAGCTTTCCGCCAGCGCCTCATACTGCCTTTTCAGCTTTTCATGAATAAGCAGCAGCCAGATCATGCACAGCATCAGCACCACCACTACCAAAAGGCTGAAAATCAGGCTTATATTCATCGGCATCCCTTCTTTCTTTCATAGTGACTGCAAATTACCTTATCGTTCGAGATATGTTCTCTGCTCCCTGTGTACTTTACATTATATATAAAATCCTTCCGGTGAAAACAGAAACCCTTTCAAATATACATTTTCCTTTCCCAAATGACAAAAAGTACCCTATTTCCATATTGACAGCTTTCCTTTATTTTTCTACAATAAGCATTGCTACTCTCATGGAAGGGTTGCAGAAAGGTATTACTATTATGTGGGAAAAGTTTAAAAAGAAGTTTATAGGGGACCGTGAATTTTATCGTTATGTTATTTTCCTCGCTCTTCCTATGATCATCCAAAATGCCATCACCAGCTTTGTGAGCTTTCTGGACAATATTATGGTAGGTCAGGTAGGGACAGAGCAAATGTCCGGGGTTGCCATCGTCAACCAACTGATGTTTGTCTTTAATATCTGCATTTTCGGCGGCGTCTCAGGTGCTGGTATTTTTGGTACACAGTTTTTTGGAAAAGGGGATTATGAAGGTCAGAAGTATGCCTTTCGATTTAAGATGTACGCCAGTACTTTAATTACCGGCATCGCTCTTTTGCTCTTTGGATTTTTTGGTACAGAACTGATTTCTCTCTATTTAAGTGATAGCGGAAGCACTGGGGATATTACTCTTGCCTTAAAGTATGGTAAGGAGTACCTCGCCATTATGATCATTGGCTTGATTCCCTTTGCCCTTGGGCAGTCCTATATTAGCACCATCCGCGAATGCGGGCAGACTTTTGTCCCTATGCTGGCAGGCGTCGCTGCGGTTCTCGTCAACCTTGTGCTGGATTACATACTGATTTTCGGTACCTTCTTCTCTCCTGTCATGGGTGTTAAGGGTGCTGCCATTGCAACGGTAATTGCACGTTTTGTAGAATTTGCCATCGTTGTCATCTGGACCCATTGCCACAAGAACTTAAATCCTTATATTGTAGGTGCTTACACAAGCCCTATCATTCCCCGGCATATTCTGAAAGGAATCCTGGTAAAAGGTTCCCCTTTGATGATCAACGAGATGCTCTGGGCTTCTGGTATGGCTGTCATCTCTCAATGTTATGCCGTGCGTGGCTTGGAGGTAGTAGCCGCCCAAAATATCTCTTCCACCATCAGCAATTTGTTCAACATCGTCTACCTTCAATTAGGTGGCAGTATTTCCATTGTGGTCGGCCAACTTCTGGGTGCTGGGAAGAAGGAGGAAGCCAGGGATGCAGACAACAAGATGATTTTTTTCAGTGTTTTTTCCTGTATCTGGATCTCCTTCCTTATGATCCTTGTGGGAAGATTTTTCCCTTCCATTTATAATACGGAGGAAAGCATCAAAGCACTGGCCAAATCTTTTATTGTAATTGCCGCACTGGCCATGCCTCTGTGCGCTTTCTCCCATTGCGCCTACTTCACTCTGCGCTCCGGTGGCAAAACCATTGTCACCTTCCTCTTTGACAGTGTCTATACCTGGGTGCTCATCATTCCCTTTGCCTATGTATTGACAAACCATACCTCTCTACCCATCACTATGGTATTTTTTTTCGTTCAGTTCACAGAAATCATCAAAGTAGTCCTCGGTTTTTTCATGGTAAAGAGTGGGGTCTGGATGCAGAATATTGTGGAAGACAACAAACGCCGGCTTATCTCATAAGCTGGCTTTTAATCTTTCCTTTTCCTGTCTGTTGCGTATTCTCAGCTCCTTAAAAAACTCTGTCAGCATCTGGGAGCATTCCTCCTCCATTATCCCTCGCGTCACCTTCACCTGATGATTAAATTCTGGCATTTCCAAAAGGTTTAAAATGGAACCACCGCATCCCGCTTTCGGGTTCATACTCCCCATCACTACCTCATCAATTCTTGCCTGCACAATGGCCCCGGCACACATCTGGCAGGGCTCTAATGTGACGTAAAGAGTACACCCCTCCAGCCGCCAGTCTCCTACCTTTTTGCTGGCCTTTCTGATCGCTGTAATCTCCGCATGGGAAAGAGTATTTTTGTCCGTATTTCTGCGGTTATAACCGCGTCCAATGATCTTTCCCTCATATACGATCACGCAGCCAATAGGAACCTCCCCCAATGCATAGGCCTTCCGAGCTTCTCTTATCGCCTGCTTCATATATTTTTCCTGTTCTGTCATTTTTAATCCTGCCTCTTTCGTTACACACACTGTTGTCTCATTCAGCCATCTATTTTTCACAGGTTGACAAACCGCCCCGAAAGCCCTATACTACTTACAGATACATAAGCAGTGTTAAACCATATAGCTTTATTTTCAGGGAAGCTGTCATGGCTGCCCCGTGTTTGTGGCGTTTGACGATTGGGTCTTGCGCAATGAGAGTCCGTGAACCGTGTCAGGTTGGGAACAAAGCAGCACTAAACGGAATTTCTCATGTGCCGCAAGGGCGCCTGGTCTTAGCTAAGGGTACGGGTAACGCATGACAGTTTCCCCGAGGATAAAGCTATTGCTTTGCTATTGTTACATCCAGGCAATCGTATTACAATTCCACTCTGCGCATATAATATCCAAATTTCCCAATTTCCACAGCTCCTGCGCACTCAAATCCCTCAAACCCGAACATGACTGCCACCATTTTTTCCCGCTCAAAATAGGTTCCCGGTACGCCCAGATAAAAGCAGATTCTGTTACCAGTTCCTATTTCCTCGTCCGGACCAAGAATCAAATGCCTGTAGTTATAATACCCATGAAGAAGAAAGCTGTTATTGACCAGTCTTTGATAGGGCGCCTGAAAAATAATAAAATCCCTTGGTTCAATTGACAGGTAAAGTCTCTCATCCCCAAAGGGATGCACTTTTCTGTAGACACTCTGAAGCTGTTCCCATTTGCTCCCCAGCGTAGGTTCAGGCTGTATCTGCCCTTTATCCGGGAAACTGCTTTCTGCCATGTGTTCTTTCGTATAACCTTTTAAGTGATCCTTCGAAACCTCTTCCGGTACATACTTTTTCGGTATTGATTTTTCTTCTTCGTATTTTTCCGGTATTTCTTTTTCCACGGAACATTCATCTGCCGCATGTAAGTCATTCAATTTGGCGGTCTTTGTTCCCTCCTGCCAGTACCCGGATATCCACTGTTCTCTTCCCAACCGAATCAATATACCGCACAGTTCCTCTTCCTCAATTTCTTTTTCTCCAAGGCGGAACTTTCCCCGGCAAATGGGAATGCTTTTCTCCTCATTCACTGCCCCACTCTTTATAGTCACGCTTCCCCATTCGGTCTCCCTATCGCGTAGTGCCAGGTACAACGTGTACTTCCCGTCAACAGGGCCATCTATGCGCCTGATATGTATGTCCAACTTACAGGCATCTCTTTCTCGGGATACCTTGATAAATCCAGCAGAGGATTTTTTGACACCATCCCAGAAAAATGTAAGATAAACTATTTTCTTTTCATATAAAAACAACCTCATCCCTCCCAACAATCATGTATTATTGTATTCGGGGACAAGGCTGTTCATTCCATCATAAAACTTGTTTTTAAAAATCTTGCTTCTTATTGTCCATCCAGATATCTCATATAATTGTAAACCATCATGGCAATCTTAAAGGTCAACGCATCATCAAAAGTGCGCACATCCAACCCTGTTGTTTTCTGAAGCTTTTCTACTCTGTATACAAGCGTATTCCGATGGATAAAAAGCTGTCTTGAGGTTTCTGACACATTCAGATTGTTGTCAAAAAACTTATTGACCGTAGAAACAATTTCTTCATCAAAATCGCCCGGATCATTGTCTCCGAATATTTCATCAATGAAAATTTTACAGAGATTAGCAGGAAGCTGATAAATCAACCGCCCAATACCAAGACTCCCATAGGAATTCACTTTCTTTTCTACATAAAAAATCTTCCCTACATCCAAAGCCATCATTGCCTCTTTGTAGGACTTAGATACATCCTTAAGCTCCTGAACTACAGTCCCGTAAGCCACCCTCACATTCATCATGGCCTCTGTGCTCATCATATCCACAATAGTTTGTGCAGTCTGCTCAATCTCTTCGCTTCCTTCATTGGGAGCAAGGGCCTTAATTAAAATCACGCTGCTCTCATCAACCGCTGTAATAAAATCCCCAGATTGAGAGGAAAACATCCCGCGCAGGAATTCTGCCGCCGTAGTATCTTTTTCTGCCCTCGTCTCTATAATAAATACTACTCTAGGCACCATAACTTCCACATGCAGCTTTTTCGCACGATTATATACATCCACCAGAAGGAGATTATCCATAAGCAAATTCTGGAAAAAGTTATTGCGGTCAAAACGCTCCTTATAAGCCGTTATGAGCTGCTGCAGTTGGCTGACGGCTATCTTCCCGATCATATAAGCTTCATCATTGTTTCCTCTAGCCATCAGCACATAGATCAGCTCATTCTCGTCCATAATCTTCAGCAGATGATCTCTCCCTATCACCTGACTGTCTGCCGGTGACTCTGCAAAGCCAATGATAAGCTCTCTTGAAATATCGTTGCTGTCTAAAGTGGAAACTACCGGGCTTCCATCCAATCCAAATACTGCCAAATTCACCTTCGTAATATTTCGAAGTTCTTCAATACAGCTTGCTATTACCTGTGTAGAAATCATTTGTTCACACCCTTTCTGAATATGGAGATAGTATACCAGAATCTTTTATATTTTTGCAACTTATTACAGCTTTTTTATATTTTTTTATATTTTTGAAAAAAATTCCCCCGCCGAAAAGCTTTTCCATAAAATTTCACCAGATAAGAAAAGGAATGCCAACGGCATCCCTTTTGCAAAAGTATTTTATCCTTAATGATAAGATACCTTTTATTACTAGTTAGTAATAACCTGCTCAGTTTCCTTATCAAATACGTGAATCTTCTCAACATCAAATGCAAACTTAACAGTATCGCCCGGTCTTGCACCTGTACGGGAATCAACTCTTGCTGTGATCGGGAACTCATCCAGATCAAAGTATAAGTAAACTTCTGCACCAAGTAATTCATAAACCTTAATGGTTGACTCGAATACGCACTTAGCAGACTGAACAAATGCTTCTGAATCATATACATCCTCAGGACGGATACCGAAGGTAACCTTCTTGCCTGCGTAACCGCCGCTGATCAGCTTCTTGGACTTAGCTGCAGGAAGAGGAATACTCTTGCCAGCAATCTTAAGGCTTGCTACATCACCACTTACTTCTACAGTTGCCTCAAGGAAGTTCATCTGAGGTGAACCCATGAATCCTGCTACAAACAGGTTAGCGGGCTTCTGATACAGATTCTGAGGGCTGTCTACCTGCTGAACAACGCCATCCTTCATAACTACGATTCTATCGCCTAAGGTCATAGCCTCTGTCTGGTCATGTGTTACATAGATAATAGTGGTACCTAATCTCTGATGCAGCTTGGAAATCTCAACACGCATCTGTACACGCAATTTAGCATCCAAGTTGGAAAGAGGCTCATCCATAAGGAATACCTTAGGGCTACGAACGATAGCACGACCCATAGCAACACGCTGTCTCTGACCACCGGACAAAGCCTTAGGTTTACGATCAAGAAGAGGAGTCAGGTCAAGAATCTTAGCTGCTTCTTTAACCATCTTATCAATTTCATCCTTCGGAACTTTTCTCAGCTTAAGACCGAAAGCCATATTGTCATATACTGACATATGAGGATACAAAGCGTAGTTCTGGAATACCATGGCGATATCCCTGTCCTTAGGCTCAACATCATTTACTACTCTGTCACCAATCTTCAATTCGCCAGAAGAAATATCTTCCAAACCAGCGATCATACGAAGTGTGGTAGACTTACCACATCCTGAAGGACCTACGAAGATGATAAACTCCTTATCAGCAATTTCAAGATTGAAATTTTTTACCGCTTCGAATCCATTAGGATATACCTTACAGATATTTTTTAAAGATAAACCTGCCATTTAATTTGCCTCCTTAAGCTATTTAGTTACAACTGAATCTTTACACAGTATACATGACTTCGGCATTTCTGACTATACCATTATTCCACAAATATTTGTTTTTGGATTGGTGAAAATGCTTATAGCCTTTCAAAGTTTCTTGGTCACCTAACAACTTGACCAAGAAAAGCAATCAGCTAATAGGCACTTTGTACAGATTTTGTTAATTTTCCTCTGTTTCTTCCTGGTTTTGGTCCTCATCCTCTTCTCCTTCTAAAGGAGCTATCGTCCACTCATCATCTCCTACAATTTCCTCTTCCGGCTCAAAGCGTTTAAAGGTTTTGTTGTAAAGCTTAGCACACAGATAAGCCGGTGCCGATATCCCAAGCATAAAGACGATAGGTGTTGCCTGAACAATAAACGCAGCAATCACAAGGGGCGCTACCCAGCAAAGAAGCATGAGAATCGTTTTGGGCAGCGTAAGAATTCCCATAAAAAATGAGTTTTTAAAGGTATTTTTAATGGTATTATCAAACCTTGAAAGTACCGGAAACAAATGCATGGTGGCCAAAAGCACAATAATTATCACCGTAAACAGAGCGATCCTGATCCAATTGGAGAAGCGGATAGTTGAAAAACTGAGAATGAAGAGGTCTCCAATCAAAACAGCTCCAACCAGTAAAAGAATCAGCCAGATAATCGTTGCCTGTTTAAAGTTCTGCTTAAATGATTTAAAGTATGATCTGACAATATAGCTTTCTTCATCCCTGACCATCTTCAGGACCACATAGTGCAATGCCGTCATAGAAGCCCCCACCGTAACGATCGGCAAGCAACAGATCAGTGTTAATATATTTAACAATATCAAATCTGCGACTTTGCTTAAAAAACTGAACAACGGACTGTCCAAACTGAATATTCTACCCATTCTTACTCCCATCCGCGCATTTTAGGATGCGCTTGTAATTCTTTGTTCTTTTTTCGAGGTGTTTTTGCAATTCTATTGATTTTTCAGCTTGCCTGAAACTCTCAGATATTGTTGATTTAGTTTTCGGTATGTGGCAAGGATTTCTTCTACATTTATATTCACCCTTTCCATAATCTCGTCATACTGATCAAAAAATGTCTTGACAAGCTCTTTATTATATTTGCCGGCCGCAGTTTCCTTTTTGATAATCTCTAGCATTTCATCTTCCTCAAATGCCGGTCTATAGGATCTTTTATCCATCAGCGCCGTAACCGCATCCGCAAGCTGCAAGATCTGCTGTTTCCGGTTCATCTGTGCCTCGCGTAACCCTCTTGGATACCCACTGCCATCACAGCGCTCATGGTGAGCCGCTACTACCTCTACAACACTGTCCGCCATACGATTATGTAAGATTCGTTCCGCCAAATGCACATGCATTTTTACCTTTTTGTATTCCTCCGTTGTCAGGAACCGAGGTGCATCAACAATCTCTCTGGGTACAGCCACCATCCCGATATCATGGAGAATAGATCCGTAATACATCTGCTCTGACTCGAGAGCGTTAAGTCCCTCGCTTTGCCCTAGGGTTTTGGCAATACACATACAGGTCACTGCATTTAACACTGCAGACTCACTCCAAAAGCCCTGACAATACATGAGCATCTCCATATATTTCTTTTTATCCTCGTTTGTAAAGATCATATAACCAATGATATCATCTAACTCTTCTTTATAATCACCTTTCTTAACCTTCTCGAGAACATCATATTGTGCTATTGCATCCTTAAACAGATCAAGCGCGTCTTTGCTTATCACTGTGCCGGACTGTTTCTGAAACATATCAATACTGAATTTGTCCCCTAATGCCACTGAGTAAATATCGACCTTTTCAGCCAGATTCAGATAAGCAGCAATTTCTTTATGCTCAAAATTGATAGACTTAAGTTGGGAATAATCCATATGATGGTATAGAACCACCATTGCCAGTTCACTCAAAGGGGAAAGATGCTTAAACACAAGATAACCATACGTGGCATGAGCCATCGGTCTCTTTAGCTCATATTGTATCATATCCCTGGGATTATCTGTCTTGTAGGCACCAATATCATGAAGCGATGCCATAAACACGAAATCGGCCAGTTCAAACTTCTCATAGCCGCCTTTGCATTCCAGCATCTTATACAGATAATATGCCACCCGGGAGCCGTGATCCATAGCCCTTCTACTCATCAGTTTAAAGGTATCTCTCATCAACAAAAAAATGTCTTTACTGTGAATATATTCCATACAATTTATCCTCCTGCCAGGACATATTCCATAGGGGTAAAAATGATTCCTTCTCGGTGCTGCTCTGGACCTAAATCCTTAAACCCTATCTTGTGATAAAATGCAACACCATAGGGAGAGGCATTCACCGTCAGGCGGCATGCACCAGACTTTTTCCTTGCATAATCCGCCATTCCTCCAATAAGTGCTCTGCCGATTCCCTGCCTGTGACATCTTTTTTCTACAAAAAGAAGAGAAATATGGATTTTATCCCGCAACGTGACCATCCCCACTAGCCGACCTCCTTTACGAGCAACCATCATCTGATAGTCACCTGAAAGAAACATTCGTTTTAGACCCGTATCAGAAATAAAATCCTCAAAGCTCCTGATCCCCTCTGGAGTGTAGTCCTTTGCTTCAAATTCTAGGAAAGTTCTCCACGCCAATTCCATAGCATCTTCCCATTCTTCATTTTCTGCAAAGTGTACCTCAAAAGCCTCCTCTTCCTTCATATCTCGCCCTTTCACGCACCGCTATCTTTTTATTATAGCAAATTATGTCTGATTTTACAATCTGGATAAAAATGCTTTCTAAAATATACTTTCTGAACTTTTAATGAGCCATTTCCTTACCCACCTGATTTTCCAGAGGCAGCCCGTTTTCAAGCGCATAGGCATTTTCCAAAGTCGTTTTGGCAATGGCCTGCATAGCCTCCTTGGTAAAAAATCCCATGTGAGAAGTGACAAGTACATTAGGGAAGGTCATCAGCCGCGCAAGATTATCATCTGTAATGATATCTCCGGAGCGGTCCTCATAAAAAACTCCTTCTTCCTCCTCATAGACATCAAGCCCCACGCCACCGAAATGTCCCTCCAGCATTCCCTTGATTAGAGCTTCCGTATCTATCAATCCACCTCTAGAGGTGTTCACCAAATAGACGCCCTTTTTCATGTTCTCAATAGATTTTTCATTAATAATATGCCTGGTTTCCAGGTTCAGAGGGCAATGGAGCGATATAACATCTGATCTTTTAAAAAGCTCTTCTAAGGACACATATTCCGCCTCTAAGCCCTCTACCGGGTAAGGATCATAACAGATCACGTCCATCTGAAAGCCGTTTAATATCCGGATCATGGCTTGCCCAATCTTTCCCGTGCCAATCACTCCTGCCGTTTTTTCATGCAAATCTACCCCCATAAGTCCATTCAGACTCATATTAAAATCCCTGGTCCTGTTGTACGCCCGGTGGGTAAGCCTGGTCACTGAAAGCAACATAGCCATGGAAAACTCTGCCACTGCCTCCGGTGAATAGCTGGGAACCCTGAGCAAAATAATCTTGTCCTCCGCCGCCTTTACATCCACATTATTATAGCCTGCACTGCGAAGTAAAATGGCTTTCACGTTCATTTCATACAAGATATCTATCATCCCAGCATCCACATAGTCATTGACAAAGATACAGATTGCATCATGCCCCTTTGCCATAAATACTGTCTCCTGATCACAGGCTGCCTCGATAAAATGAATGTCAAAGCCATATTCTTTTCCCATGGGCTCAAACCAAATCCTATCATAAGGTTTAGTCCCGTAAAATGCAATTTTCATATAACATCCTCCAGTTATTGATTTACGAATGTTATATATTATTTACAGCGAGAAGCGGATTTTATACCAAAACCTTTCATGGGAAGGTTGGTCTAAAATATGTTACTGAAAAAATCCCTAATGGATTTTTTCAGATTGTCAAAAAAACCGCTGACTGCATTTGAAGCTGCATTTTTCACAGCACCTGTTACTAGCTCATCCAAATGATCCACAAAATCTATCCCATATTCCTGATACAGGCTCTCTGTTTTTTCTACCATATACTGAGCTGAAAATCCCATTCCTTCCAACTTTTCCATGGCATCCACAAGTTCTCTAGCATCTTCTTTATTAATCTCAACACCAAATTTGTCATTTCCCTCGTTGATGATGCTCTGCAGCCCCTCTTCCGACGCATAATCTTCTTCCTGCAGCTTATCTTTCAAAAAGGAAAAGACCTCCGCCGCAGTCTCCTGTTCCATCCCTTCAAAAGCAGCCGAAAGCTGCTGCTTTATCTGTGCCAAGACATCTGATGTATCTGTCTCTGAAAGCTCTCCTGATGCATGCGCCGAAACAGGCACAATCATAAAAGCCATGGTCAGGACCATTAACAATGTCAATAATTTTTTTCTCATCTAAACAACCTCCTGATACTCCTTCACCCGTTCCATAATCCAGGGATAAATGTCTTCATAAACCTGCTGCTTATTTTTTTCATTCAGCAACTCATGTCGTCCTTCAGCGTATAGCCTTATGGAGACATGCTCCATGCCCGCCTTCAAAAAATCCTCATATGCTCTCCTGACCCCTGCTCCATAATCCCCCACTGGGTCCATCTCCCCCGCAATAAAATGCACCGGAAGCTCACCGGGCATAGCCCACAGGTTTTCCTCCTGGCTCAAACGATCAAGCAAGGTAAAAAGCGTCTGAAAGCCATTGACAGTAAAGGTAAAGCCACACAGCGGATCTTTCAGATAGGCATCCACTACGGCCGAATCTGTACACAGCCAGTCAAATGCAGTTTTTGCATCTGGTATCCTCTTATTATAGGAACCAAAGGCCATCTTATCGATAAATCTGGCTACATGCTTTTGGCCAAAAAGCATCCCCTGTATGGCAGTCACTGCCTTGCACACCTTTATCAGTGCCGGTGGCTGAGAGCCCGTACCGCATATGATCGCCCCCTGTATCCCTGAACCATAGCGAAAAAGATAATTTCTCAGGATAAAGGAGCCCATACTATGCCCCAAAATCACATATGGCACACCTGGGTATTCCTCCTGGGTAAGCTTTTTTAGGCGGTGAACATCCCTGACCACCACTGTGGCGGGATCCTGGTCACAAAAATAGCCATACGTACCGTTTTCTCCTACGCTCTTTCCGTGACCTAAATGGTCATCACCAGTCACTAATATTCCCCTTTCGCCCAAATATTCGGCAAGGGCTTCATAGCGTTCCACATATTCCGCCATGCCATGGACAATCTGGAGGATGCAGATCACTTTTCCTGCCGGCGTCCATCTGACTGCATGAAGCTTCGTACTTCCATCTCTGGAATCAAACGTAAATTCTTCTTTTTTTACCATTGTAGCCTCCCAAGGATCACATCCTTTTTATCCACACCCCTGCATCGGCGGCTCCTTCTTAGCCGAGCATTAACAGATTTCCGCCCCCGACGGCATATCCTTCTCCGGAGTAAGCAATGCCAAATTCCCCTCTTCATCTTCCGCGCAGAGCAGCATCCCCTCTGATACCACTCCTGCTAACTTGGCCGGTTTTAAATTCACCAGCACCATAACCTTTTTCCCCACCATCTCTTCTGCACTATAATGCTGTTTGATCCCTGAAACAATCTGTTTCACTTGAGAGCCAATTTTCACCTTAGAGCAAAGCAGTTTTTTGGATTTCGGCACCTCCTCACAGGCTATGATTTCTCCCACTTGGAACTGCAACTTATCAAACTGATCGTAGGTAATTTCCTCCTTTGACTCTAAGTCAATGCCCTTTTTGCCATCTTCCTCGGCCTGACCTGCTTCTTTTTGAGTCGCCTTTCTTTCCTCGAACATGGCTTCTGCTTTCTCCACCACTTCCTTTGCATCCAGTCTTGCAAAAAGTATTTCTGGCTTTTCTGTTACCTTATTACCCGACGGATACAGTCCAAAAGTTCCTAGCTCTTCAAAACCTCTAAGCTGCGAATTTAACTGCCCAGCAATTTTAGCAGCAGTAGACGGCATGAACGGCTCTAGCAGAGAAGCTCCCATCAAAATCCCCTCCACCAGATTATAAAGCACGGTGGAAAGCCTATTCTTCTTCTCCTCCTGCTTCGCAAGAGCCCAAGGTTCCGTCTCGTCAATATATTTATTACAACGCTTAAATAGAACAAAAATCTCTGTAAGAGCATCTGCCACACGCAGTTCTTCCATTTTGGCAGCAACTCTAGCATAGGTTCCCGCAGCTACAGCCTTTAAATCCTCGTCTACTGCCTCGGTGCACCCCGTATTCTCCACCACACCGCCAAAGTACTTATTACTCATAGAAATCGTTCTATTTACAAGATTTCCCAGCGTATTAGCAAGATCGGAGTTGATCCTTTCCACCAAAAGCTCCCATGAAATCGTTCCATCATTGTCAAAGGGCATCTCATGAAGCACAAAGTAGCGTACTGCATCCACACCAAAGAAATTCACAAGATCATCGGCGTAGATCACATTGCCCTTGGACTTACTCATCTTGCCATCCCCCTGTAAAAGCCAGGGATGCCCAAACACTTGCTTTGGCAGAGGCTCTCCTAACGCCATCAAAAAAATCGGCCAATAAATCGTATGGAAACGAATAATATCCTTCCCTATCAAGTGCAGGTCTGCCGGCCACAGCTTATGATACTGCTCCGTACTCTCCCCTCCGCAGTTATAACCGATTCCTGTGATATAGTTTGTCAGAGCATCTAACCACACATAAACCACATGCTTATTGTCAAAGTCTACGGGAATTCCCCACTTAAAGGAAGTCCTAGAAACACATAGATCCTGAAGCCCCGGCAAGAGGAAATTATTCATCATTTCATTTTTACGAGAAACAGGCTGAATAAATTCCGGATGATTGTTAATATGCTCAATTAACTTATCCGCATATTTACTCATCTTAAAGAAATAAGCCTCCTCTTTGGCCGGTTTCACTTCTCTGCCACAATCGGGGCACTTGCCATCCACTAACTGAGATTCTGTCCAGAAAGACTCACAGGGCGTACAATAAAGGCCCTCATAGGAACCCTTGTAAATATCTCCCTGCTCATAAAGCTTCCTAAATATCTTCTGCACCTGCTTCTCGTGGCCCTCATCTGTTGTCCGGATAAAATAGTCATAAGAAGTATCCATCAGATCCCATAGCTCTTTGATGGTGCCTGCCACCTTGTCCACAAATTCTTTGGGAGTAATACCTTCCTCCTTGGCCCTTAACTCAATCTTCTGGCCATGCTCGTCCGTGCCGGTCTGAAAATAAACATCATATCCATCCTTCCTCTTAAACCTAGCGATACTATCAGCCAATACGATCTCATAGCTATTGCCAATATGAGGTTTTCCCGAAGTGTAGGCAATGGCTGTTGTGATGTAATATTTTCCTTTATTCATTCTGTTACCTCCTTAAGCTTCCGTCTTTATGCTATAGCGTGTCCTTCACTATATATTCATGGCAGATAAAATCCGCCGCTTTACAGGTCATCCTTATGTTAATAAAAGCCATCTTCTATCTAACGACAGAAGACAGCTTATGTGTGTCGTGATCTCAATACTCCTTGTATTACATTCAGCTATCGCAAAAATACAATGTAAGACTATCACAAACCATTTATATTGTCAATTACTCCGCTGATTTTTTTGACGCCCCTGTTATGGGACTGTATCGGATTCTCACCCGTATGCCCTGGCTATAGTTACCGAATCCATTGCCAAACAGGGTAAGGCCGCCCACATTGGCCGCCTCCTCCTTTACCTCCATGCGGAACCGGATCGTACTTTTATAATCCAGTCCGAACTCTTCAATTGTGACATCCGATATTTTCCGCCCGTCCACAAAGGTTCCCTTCTCATTAACCGAAAGGAGCTTTAACTGCCCGTACTGGTTCCAGTTCGAGGGCCACCACCCGGGCGTAAAGATTCCCCTTATATCTCCGAAATCCCCGGGGGAAGTCCAAATTCCCACAGGAACATCATTAATCAAAAATGAGATATCCGACGGCCAGTCATTATTCACCCCGGGCGCTTCACTGGCCAGTTCCATGGAAAAGGTAATCTCGTCAATTTTCTGCGCCGCCGGAAGGAGATTGGGAATCAGGTATTCCACATAGCCTTTGGAAAACCACAGGATTCCCGCATGAATTCTATCCGGATGGGCAAAATGCCTTGGATCGTCCACCTCCCCGATCAGAGACTGTGTTGTGGAAATCCCGCAGGTCGGCATCACCTGATGATTCGTATACTGCCCTACCGGCACCTCCGCTTCATAAATTCCCGTTCTGCTGCTTCCTTTCTCCGGCTGGATATCCACAATGATCCTCTCCTGCTTCACCCGGCAAAGCTTTTGATTGCCATGGCCCGTTAAATCAGAAGTCACCTCGATCAGCCCCACATCCTCCATCTTTTTGATATGGCTTGTCAACGCGCCATTGGTAATGTTCAGGCAGCCCGCTATTTCGTTCAGATTCATCTCCTTCTTTTCCAAAAGAAGACGGATAATGCTTACTCTTACCTCGGAGCCGAGAACCTTAAACAGCTCCACCCCTTCCTCCAAATTTTTAATATACAGCATTCTGCACCCTCCGCTTTCCCTTCTCCAAACCGGCCTGGAACATGTCATCCTGTCTCAATCCAATTTAAAAACAGGTCTCTGCTCTTCATCCCAGCGCACCTTCATCAGCATGGTGTGGCGGTTGGGGTTATACAGCGGATCTCCCGTTATTTCCTTCTCTGTCCGGGCGTGATAGACCAGAATATCATTTCCTTCCTCATCCGTAGTAAAAGAATTGTGGCCAGGCCCATAGATTCCTTTTTCTTCACAGCTTGCCAGCACAGGATATCTCTCTTTTTTCCAGGAAGCCGGGTCCAGCAAATCCGCATCCTCCTCCGCTGTCAGCATTCCCATGCAATAGGCTGCCCCCGTTTCGCTTGCCGAATAAGTCAGATAAATTCTGCCGCCCCGTTTGATGACCGCAGGCCCCTCATTTACCCAAAAGCCAACTCTCTCCCAGTCATAATCCGGCGTGGTCAGCAGGACCTGCACGGTTTTCAGGCTCCATGGCGTTTCCATCTCTGCAATATAAAGATTGGAAATCTGCTTGCCTACGCCCACCTTTTCCGCCCATACATAGTAGCGCTTCCCTCTATTCTCAAAAACTGTGGCATCCAGCGAAAAGGCTTCAAAGGAGAAGGGATCCTCCGGGGCACGGCGCATTTTTCCTTTTTCTTCCCACTCTCCGGTGAGCGGATCGCTGTCCTTACAGGCAAGCACGTAAGGCCTGATTTTCCAGATATCGTCCTTTTCTCCTGCCGCAAAATATAGATACCATTTTCCGTCCAGATAATGAAGCTCCGGCGCCCAGATATGTTTACTTTCCGGGCCGCTCTCATGCTTTTCCCAGATTTTTATCTCCTCAGCATCCTTAAGTCCTTCCAGAGAATCCGCATGACGCAGTACGATACAGTCATACGCCGGAACTGATGCCGTAAAAAAATAAGTGCCATCAATATGACGGTAAATATACGGATCTGCACGCTGTAAAATCCAGGGTTCATTCCATTTAATACTGCTTTTACTCATTCCATTTCCTCCTCACACCAAATATGCTCCGCCGCTTCAAACTCCTTTATAGCACATATGCGGGCCGCCAAAGCTAACCCGCATATTTTATGTCTTACCACCTTTTGTAGGGGCAATGGCTCTTTTTTACTGCCGCCCTGAGCTCCACATAACATCCGCAGGCCTGGCAGGTGCCTGCTTCCAGATAATCACATTCCTTGCAGCTCTCAAGCCTCTCCCTGTAAATTTCTTCTGCGGTTTTGATGTCCCTGTCCAAAAGTTCAATGTAACGGTGAAGCTGTTTCATATAAGCTTCCTCATCCATTTCCCGCAGAAGGCACTTATAGCAGCGCCGCTTATTTTCTGTCTCTTCTCTCATACTTGCACCTCATTGTCTCTCCAGACACAAACGTTCTGTGAAAAGTACGGTGCAAGCTGTTGCCGCAGGCGTTCTTTTCATACTTAACGAATCTCAAGGCTGATCACGCTTCCGGAAGGTATGGTGAGAGAAACGCCTCTTTCCGTCACCGTCACATCCTCAAAAACAGCTTCCTTCACTGTCTCAGGATTCTCAAAGGTATTATGGGCATGCATCTCACCGGTCAGAATAGCCGCCTTTACCTGCTCCGGTCTGGTTTCTGTCAGAACGATCTCTACCGGATAACTCTCTGTGGCAGAAAGGTTCGCCAGAGTGGCCAGAATACTGCCATCTTTTTGGAGCGATACCGATTCCTGCAGGGCAGGTACTTTGGTTTCTTCCGTGCCGATCACCTGCTCCTCCCCAAAGGAACTTTCCAGAAGCTCCGCTCCCTGGTGCCCCTTATACATATGAAACACATGATAGGTGGGGGTGAGCAGCATCTTATCCCCTTCCGTAAGAATCACGGACTGTAAGACATTCACCATCTGGGCAATACATGCCATCTTCACACGGTCGCAGTGCTTGTTGAAGATATTCAGCGTAATTGCCGCCACCAGCGCATCCCTCATGGTGTTTTGCTGATACAAAAATCCCGGATTTGTCCCCGGCTCCACGTCAAACCAGGTTCCCCATTCATCTACAATCAGGCCAATGGCCTTCTCCGGGTCATACTGATCCATGATGGCGCTGTGCATACGGATCAAATCTTCCATATAAAGAGCCTTGTCAAGGGTTTTATACCAGGTCTTCTCATCGAATTCCGTAGCGCTGCCCTTGTCCTCCCATCCGCCTGGATGAACATAATAATGGAGGGAAAGCCCGTCCATAAATCCGTGAGAGTTCTGCCCCCCGGTCGGCTTTGCGTAACAGGTCTCAAGCACCTTTTTTGTCCAGTTCTCATCATCCACATTGGGGCCGCCGCAGATCTTTTTGATGGGCGCCGCCGAATTGTAATGGCGGATATAAGTCTGATATCTGCGGTAAAGGTTGGCGTAATACTCCGGCGTCATGTTTCCGCCGCAGCCCCAGTTTTCATTGCCGACTCCGAAATAGTCCACCGTCCAGGGCTCTTCATGCCCGTTCTTTTTGCGCATATCTGCCATGGGAGATACGCCGTCAAAGGTCATATACTCTACCCATTCCGACATCTCCTGTACGGTTCCGCTTCCCACATTTCCGTTGATATAGGTCTTGCATCCAAGCTGCCCGCACAGCTCAAAAAATTCGTGGGTTCCGAAACTGTTGTCCTCCAGAACGCCTCCCCAGTGGGTGTTGATCATCTTTTTGCGGCTTTCCTTCGGCCCGATACCGTCCTTCCAGTGATACTCATCCGCAAAACAGCCCCCCGGCCAGCGCAGTACGGGAATCTGAAGCTCCTTCAAAGCTTCCACCACATCCGCGCGCATACCGTTTTTGTTGGGAATCCCGGAATTTTCTTTTACATACAGCCCTTCATAAATGCATCTTCCCAGATGCTCCGAAAAATGTCCGTAGATTTCCGGATTGATATGTCCTTTTTTCTTTTTCTCATTGATATATAATTTTGCCACCAGATATTCCTCCTGCTTCTGCCGCTTCCTTTATTTGGAAAGGAATTCCTTTACCTTATTATAAACGCCGTCTCCGTCCAGTCCATACTTGACAAGCAGGGCTCCTGCCGAACCGGATTCCCCAAACACATCATTGATACCGATCCTGCATACCGGTACGGGATATTCCTCGCACAATGCCTCGCACACAGCGCCGCCCAGCCCGCCAATAATGGAATGCTCCTCTGCGGTTACCACTTTGCCCGTCTTTTTGGCGCTCTTTACGATCACTTCCCTGTCCAGCGGCTTGATGGTGTGGATATTGATTACCTCGGCGCTGATGCCTTCTGCCGCCATTTTTTCCGCTGCTTCCAGCGCTGAGGCCACCATGATACCTGTGGCAACGATTGTCACATCGCTCCCTTCCCTGAGCACAACGCCCTTACCCATCTCGAACTGATAATCCGGCCTGTCATTGATTACCGGAACTGCCGCGCGTCCAAAACGCATATAGACAGGTCCCTCATAATCCAACGCTGCCTTTACGCAGGCTCTTGCCTCCACCGCATCGGAAGGATTCAAAATAGTCATGCCCGGAATGGTGCGCATCAGGGCAATATCCTCATTACACTGATGGGAAGCTCCGTCCTCCCCCACCGTGATACCGGCATGGGTAGCTCCGATCTTCACATTCAAATGAGGATAACCGATGGAATTTCTCACCTGCTCAAAGGCCCGGCCCGATGCAAACATAGCAAAGGTGCTGGCTACCGGAATCTTCCCTGTGAGGGAAAGACCTGCCGCGATTCCCATCATATTTGCCTCTGCAATTCCGCAATCGATATGTCTCTCGGGAAATTTCTTCTTGAAAACACCGGTCTTGGTAGCCGCTGCCAAATCGGCATCCAGCACCACCATATCCGGATAGCTCTCTCCAAACTCTGCCAATGCCTTGCCGTAGGCTTCTCTGGTTGCGATTTTCTTTACTTCTGACATAATGCTTCACCAATCCTTTCCAAATCCGCCATAGCGATCTGATACTCTTCGTCATTAGGCGCCTTCCCGTGCCAGTCTACCTGCCCTTCCATGAAGGAAACCCCCTTACCCTTTAAGGTATGGGCGATGATTGCCGTGGGCTTGCCCTTCGTCTCCCGCGCTTCCTGAAAAGCCTTCCGAATCTGGTCCATGTCATTACCATCCTTTAAGTTAATCACATGGAAGTTAAATGCCTCAAACTTTTCATCAATAGGATAGGGGGAACAGACCTCATCAATTTTGCCGTCAATCTGCATGCCATTGTTATCCACGATCACTACAAGATTGTCCAGCTTGCGAAAGCCCGAGAACATAGCAGCCTCCCACACCTGTCCTTCTTCAATCTCTCCGTCACCAAGCAGAGTATAGACACGAAAATCCTTACCGGAAAGCTTTGCTCCCAAAGCCATCCCCGCAGCGGCAGAAATTCCCTGTCCCAGAGAGCCTGAGGACATGTCAACCCCTGGCACATGCTGCAGGCAGGGATGCCCCTGTAGATAGGATCCTAAGTGACGCAGAGTTGGCAAATCTTCCACCGGAAAATAGCCTCGGTTTGCCAGTGCTGAATACAGGCCTGGGGCTGTATGTCCCTTTGAAAGTACAAATCGATCCCTGTCCTCCATTTTCGGATTTTCAGGATCAATGTTCATCTCCTCAAAATAAAGATATGTGAAAATATCTGCTGCAGATAAAGACCCGCCGGGATGGCCGGCCTTTGCCCCATGTACCGCGGTAACAATACCCTTGCGAACCTCATTCGCTCTTTTTTTCAGTTCTAAAGTATCCATGTTTCCTCTCATTTCTGCCGTTTACACGGCTAATTTAAAGTCACTGTCTTCTGCTTTTCATGGTAGGTGATTCCTTCTGTTTTGTCAATCATATTTTAGATGATTCTATAATATTTTATACTTTTTTAAATTTACAAATTTTAAAGTAATACCGTATACAGCTCATACTCTCCCTCCTTCTCATTGACTTTTCTTTCGAACCGAAATCCCAATCTGTTTAAAAGTCGCTTTGAGGCCAAATTTTTTTCCTTTACCAACGCCTGTACTTTGTCAAAGAAAAGCTCTTCTCTGGCATATTTCAATATAGCAATACAGACCTCAAACCCATAGCCCTGCTTTTGGCAAAACGTTTCAATCACAAACCCCAGCTCTGGAAGTTCATAACCTTCCCTCACACTGAGCCCGGCTCTGCCAATCACCCGCCCGCTTTCCTTTAACACCACCGTCCAAAGCCCATACCCATAAAATCCATAAATTTGCTCGATATAGGCTTTCATATAAGCCCGCTCCGCTTCTTTTTCTGGAAACAAATTTTCCATGTAACGGGTAATGGCAAGATCGCTGTAAATTCTATAAAATTCCCCTACATCTTGAAGTGTACTCTCCCTAACTTTAAGCCTTCTTGTCTCTAATATATCCCAAGGAAGTCCTGAGAGCCTTCTATATGCCTCCTCATAGGAACGATACTCTAGGGCAAACACGTCTTCTATCCCATACTTTACTTGCGGAAAAGCTATTCCCTGATTTTTTTTGTGATAAAGGGCCACTACATACCATCCATTTTCAAGGCACTCCTTGGCTGTTTCCGGCATATCCGTAATCATCAATGTTTCCTGTGCAGATATTCCTTCTCCCTTCAAAACTCTCAAGACATCTTCCCTCATCTCAGGCTTGTTTTCCAGAGCCTTCCGCTCCAGTATTTTCATCCAGGAAGCTTTCTTCTTCATATTCTCTTTCAGCTCATCACTCCCTGCTCTTATAATTTCATAATAATATTCCGACAACAAAAACAGGATACATTTTAGCATTGTAATGTCCTTCCATTTCAGATAAAATAGGTACCATAGTCATTATAATATATTTGAAAAAGAAAGGGTATTGTCATTATGGTTCAAAATCCAGTTGTTACATTTACAATGGAAAACGGAGATATTATCAAGGCAGAGCTCTACCCGGATATTGCTCCTATTTCTGTCAACAATTTTATCAGCCTGATTAACAAAAATTTCTACGACGGGCTGATCTTCCACCGTGTAATCCGTGGCTTCATGATTCAGGGCGGTGATCCGGAAGGAAGCGGCATGGGTGGCCCAGGCTACAGCATCAAGGGAGAGTTCTCTGCCAACGGTGTCAAAAATAACTTAAAGCACACGGAAGGGGTTCTCTCTATGGCAAGAAGTATGGCTCCCGACTCAGCAGGTTCCCAGTTTTTTATCATGCACAAAAATGCGCCTCACCTTGATGGTCAGTATGCCGCTTTTGGAAAGGTAATCGAAGGAATGGATGCTGTAAACAAGATCGCTGAGACAGCTACTGATTATTCTGACAGACCTCTTGAAAATCAGGTCATGAAGAGTGTAACTGTAGACTGCTTTGGGGTGGAGTATCCCGAACCGGAAAAGCTTTAAGTATCACCTGACAAATATGCTGCACAATAGAAGCCTGCTTTAAGGCAGGCTTCAAAATTAGTTTCTCATCCTTTTATATCTTCATCCTTATAAAAAGTACAGACATTTTCAATCTCTGTATCAAGAATGTTGCAAAGCTTATTTATTGTGTGCAGGGATACAAGCTCATTATGCCTGAGCTTATATATCGTCTGTCTACTGAACCCATGGTATGTATATAGCCTATATTCGCTTATACCCTTTTCCTTCATTGTATTCCACAGATTATCATACTTAATCATTTTCTCACAAAATTTGTAAATCCCATTTGCTGTTTTGCTTATTGCTACTGTTCCATTATAAGGGTATAATAATTCCATAAGTAGTCTTGTAAATTCAACACTATTCAGTATCAAAATTAAAGGAGTATAAAATGACAATAAAAGAAATTCGGGAAAGGTGGGAAGAATATACACCCTATGACAAATCGCTCTATATCGAGTATTTGAGTCTTTGCAACTATGCCAGTGATGAGGATTTTTACTTTTATCTTCATCCGAACGAAGCCTCAGAAGCACAATTTACATCTGTTCTAGATTTTTTGTATGACCAGGATTGCTATGCATTACTTTACAGATTTTTAAGAGACAACAGGAAGCGGGTTATATATCCTGAATTTAGCCTGATCGAAGGGATGGAAATCCGCGAGGATATTCAAAAGAGATTTGATAAGTATATGTTCTAATATTGGCAACTTATGGCTGGACATGTGCTATAGTGCCTTTTGTCCATTCATATTTTGTTCATATTTATTTCAAAAAAACTTAATTGGCATTACATTCTTTAGACATTTCTGTGCCCTATACTAACATCATAAGATACAGCAAAGGAAACAAAGAACTGAAATTTTAAAAGTTGTATTTACATTAGAAAATGCCAACCTCAAAGTAACTGATTTATTAATAACTTTTTCATAATAAATGCCAGGTAAGCGAAAGCTTATCTGGCATCCTCCCTTTTTAGATACATTTTTTACCTCCTTAATCAAGTAAGGAAGATTTTTCCCTACTCGCCGCGCGGGGCGCACGCTGCGTAAGCAGCAAATTCCTCTGTACGCCTCTACGCATAAAAACGGCCTGCCTTACAGCAAGCCGTTTTTTATCACAATCATTTCAGATGGATCTAAATAAATGGATTCTCTCCTGAGCTCAGGCCTTTCCTTCTGAGCCAAGCACTGTGGTGATCTTATGAGCTACTACTTCCTTCACATAAGCACGTGCATCTGTCAGATACTGTCTGGGATCAAAGTGATCAGGATGAGCAAACATATGCTCCCTGATACCTGCTGTAAGCCCAAGACGCAGGTCGGAGTCAATATTGATCTTACATACGGCAGACTTGGCAGCCTGACGCAGCATGTCCTCAGGAATACCAATCGCATCATCAAGCTTACCGCCGTTAGCGTTGATGATATCTACATACTTGGGAAGTACGGAGGATGCCCCGTGAAGTACGATAGGGAATCCTGGAAGTCTCTTGGTTACTTCCTCCAGAATGTCAAAACGAAGCTGAGGCTTCTGACCGGGTTTGAATTTGTAAGCGCCATGGCTTGTTCCGATTGCAATTGCAAGGGAGTCAACGCCTGTCCTGTTCACGAAATCCTCAACCTGATCGGGCTGGGTATAAGACTCAGAACCATGCTCAACCTTAACGTCATCCTCAACGCCTGCCAGTGTTCCAAGCTCTGCCTCTACCACAACGCCTCTTTCATGAGCGTATTCAGCAACCTTCTTGGAAACTGCAATGTTGTCCTCATAAGAAAGAGAGGAACCATCAATCATAACGGATGTAAAGCCGCCGTCAATACACTGCTTGCAGATTTCAAAGTCCCCGCCGTGATCCAGATGAAGGGCAATGGGAATATTGGTCTCTTCCAGAGCTGCCTTTACAAGGTGTACCAGGTAAGCATGCTTTGCATACTTCCTTGCGCCTGAGGAACACTGAAGGATAATGGGAGATCTCAGCTCGTCAGCAGCCTCCGTGATAGCCTGTACGATCTCCATGTTGTTTACATTGAAGGCTCCGATAGCATATCCGCCTTCATATGCCTTTTTGAACATTTCTGTGGTTGTTACTAATGGCATTTTTACTCATCCTTTCTTTATTTAAATTTAATAGTAAAGCAAAATATCTTTCGTCTCATTATAACAGATTCTGGATAAATTGCAAAGACCTGCTGCTTCATTTATTTGCCTTCCTGCAAGCTCACTCTGACACCTTGATACTGAGTGCCTGCCTCTGGTTTCTGATCTCCACCTCTTTGTGCTCCCCGCCAAACTCTCCGTCCAGGGTCCAGGCAATTTCCTCCTCAGAGCTGATGCGCAAAGCGCTAGTCTTGAAGCAATACATACAATCTGTGTTAATATTCCTATTAATCAGGGCTGCCATAACCAGATTCAGTTCCATCGGGTTGGCCGGCATCTTGATCAGAGTAACCTCAAACTCCCCGTCGTCCAGCTGCACATATTTTCCGGTAATCCGTTTAAATCCGCCCACCGAGATGGAATTTGTAACCATCCCGAAAAGGAATTCTCCCTCTATGGACAGTTCTTCGCTCTCCACTTTTATCTTATAGGATTTGATAGAGGCAAGTCTGCGCATTCCTTCCAGAATATACGCCATGTGTCCCAGGATATTCTTGCTATCCTGAGAAGTCTCATAGGAGACTTCCGTAAAAATTCCAAATGCTGCAATATACACAAAGATATCGTCATTGAAAGTCCCGATATCGCACATAAAATCCTGTCCGTCCACAATCGCCTGCGCAGCATCGATCATATTCCTGGAAATATGGAGGCTGTTAGCAAAATCATTGGTACTTCCGGCCGGCACATAACCAATAGGGAGCCTCTTTTCACACCGCATCATTCCGGTTACCACCTCATCCAGCGTACCGTCCCCTCCGCTGCAGACGACCAGATCATAATATCCGATTTTTCGCTCTGTTACCGCTTTTATTCCATCGCCCTTCGCCTGAGTCGGATATGCGGTAACCTCATAACCCGCCCTGGTAAATATGTCAATGATATCCAGCAGGTTACTTCTGATCTTTGCCTTTCCCGCCCTGGGATTATAGATGAAAAGCATTTTTTTCTTTTCCATAGCAATACTCCTGCCGTATATCGAGCAGGGGAGATTTATCCCTGCTCGCCGCGCGGCCCGTGCGCCGCTTTAGCGGCATATTGCCTCTGCACGGGCCTGCGCATTAAAAGAGCAAAGCATTTCTTCTATGCCTTGCCCTGTTATTTCCTGCGTCCCGGTTCCTAATGTTTACCGCCGCTTAAATAATCTTCAATAGACTGTATTGCTTCCTGTTCATCCTTTCCATCCGCGGAAACTGTCACAGATTCTCCAGTGTCAAGTGCAAGGCTCATCATACCCATGATGCTTTTTGCATTTACCTTTCTTCCCTCTGACATGATGTAGACAGAGCTCTCATGTTGGCTTGCCACCTGTACCAGCATTGCCACCGGTCTGGCCTCCAATCCACCGTTTAACTGGATTTTAATAGATTTTTCGATCATAATAATAACTCCTCCCTTATCCCTTAATCCTTTCAGCCATCTCGCTGAGCTTTCGTAGTCTATGGTTTACACCGGATTTTCCTACCGGCGGATCAAGGTACTTACCTAATTCCTGTAATGAGCTTTCCGGGTGCTCCAGCCGAACCTCTGCCATCTGTCTCAGATTATCCGGCAAATTGGATAGCCCATAACTCTTTTGCAAAAGCAAAATATCTTCTATCTGTTTGCCTGCCGCTTTGACCATTTTAGTAATATTGGCCGCCTCACAATTGACCTGCCTGTTAACTGAATTGCGAACCTCCTTCTCGACTCGGAGATTTTCAAGCAGCATCAGCGATATATGTGCACCCATTACATTCAAAAGGTCAACAATGCCTGCCCCTTCCTTCAGATATACCACATGGTATTTTTTTCGTCTGACTATTTTAGCTTCGATCTCAAACCCACAGATCGTCTGCTGTATTTGCCTGGCCTGGTTTTCATATTCACATACAAATTCCAGATGATAGCCCTTTCTGGGATTGCTCATAGAACCAATGCACAAAAAGGCACCTCGTAAAAAAGCCCTTTTGCAACAACTGTTTCTGATAAGCAGTGGGCTGATTTCTTCTGAAAGTTGATGTAGTAAGCCACCTTCATCCAGAACCTTAATCGCCTGTAATACCTTATCAGCATTATTAATAATAAAGGTTTTTTTTAATAATGTAAAGTATTTTCTGGTAACGAATGAATTTTCGGACAATAGAGTAATCTCTCTCTTTCCATTCTCCCCCTGGACAATTCGGCATCCAAAGTGAATGATCGCCCCCAGCTCAGCCAACTGGCAATGTCTGGAATCCGGAATTACTCTCTCTAGTTCTTCCTTTACCTCTGATGAAAATGACATAACAACACAGTCCTTCCACTCTTTGGCCGGCTAAGCTGTTCCGGCCGACACATCTGTTGTAGTGTGCCTATATGCCTTGTCCCACATCCCGATGTGCTATTTTTATTCCATATTTGCTTTTGCTCCCCGCATGACATTTCATGCGTTCATACAATTTATTGGCAAGGGTTACGCTCCTGTGTTTCCCGCCGGTACATCCTATACCAATCACAAGCTGGTACTTCCCTTCCTTGATATAGTTGGGAATCAGGAATTCTACCATATCCGCTAGCTTTTCAATAAAAGTATGAGCCTCTGGGAAACTCATTACGTAATCCTGCACTGCCTTGTCATTTCCGGTCTGATGCTTTAATTCATCAATATAAAATGGATTGGGTAAAAACCTTACATCAAAAACCAAATCCGCATCTGCCGGGATTCCATACTTAAAACCGAAGGATAGAACTGTTACCATCAGATTATTATATTCTTCATTCTGTAAAAAAATACGCTCCAGTTCCTCTTTCAGCTCTCTGGTCAGAAGATTGGAGCTGTCTATTACATAATCTGACTTTTTTCGAATATTATTTAAAATTTCCCTTTCCTTTTTGATTCCATCCTCTATCCGTCCATTAGGAGAAAGAGGATGGACCCTGCGCGTTTCTTTATAGCGTTTGAGCAAAGTTCTGTCGTTTGCCTCCATAAAAAGAATCTCAAAGGCGTAACCATTATCTTTTAATTTTTCCAACACCTTCTGTGCCCCAGCAAATGCCTGATCTGCACGCACATCCAGTCCCAGTGCAACTTTTGTCACCTCGCCGCCAGGTGCGGCGATCAGCTCTACAAATTTTTCAATCAAAGAAACCGGAAGATTATCCACACAGTAAAACCCGGCATCTTCCAACATCCGCAGTGCCGTACTCTTGCCGCTGCCGCTCATACCTGTTACAACTACAAACCGCATGCCTTTCCTCCTTAAAAATCACCCAGCAGAATCACTTCCGTCTCCAGTGCAACTCCTGAAGCTTCTCTAACTCTTCTTTGTACCTCCCGTATCACTGCAAGAATATCCGCCGCCCTTGCATTCCCGGTGTTTACAACAAACCCGCAATGTTTTTCAGAAACCCGGGCGTCCCCTACACAGTAACCTCCAAGTCCCGCCTCCATAATCAGCTTCCCTGCAAAAAAGCCTTCCGGTCTTTTAAAGGTGCTGCCTGCGCTGGCATATTCCAAAGGTTGCTTTGCCCTTCTCATTTTGGCAAGCTCCTCCATTTGAGCACGGACCACATTTTTATCCCCAGGCTTTAAGGAAAATACCGCCTCCAGCACAGTCAGTGGTTCATGCTTGACTATGCTGGTACGATAGCCAAATTCCATAGCTTTATTTTCAATGACGGTAATTTTTCCCTCTTCATCCATTACCGTCACCTGCTCTACCACCTGCTTCATCTCGCCACCGTAGGCACCTGCATTCATTACAATACCACCGCCCACAGAGCCCGGAATTCCTGAAGCAAATTCTAATCCTGTCAGTCCATTCTCCTGTGCACATGCTGCCACTCTGGAAAGCAAAGCCCCTGCGCCTGCCCTGATACGGTTACCCTCCACAGTCATGGTATCCATTTTACTCCCAATCTGGAGCATAATACCGGGATAACCTTTATCTCCCACCAGGAGATTACTACCATTTCCCAGGATAAAGCAGGGTATCCCCTTTTCTTTAAAATAAGGAAGAAGCACAGCCAACTGATCTGCACTGCTAATCCGAATCAGACATGCTGCCCTCCCTCCTGCCCGGAAGGTCGTATGCCTAGACATAGGTTCCTTCAGCAAAATATCCTCTTTTGGTACATACTCTCTGATGAAATCTAAAATAAATGAACTGATTACTTCCACTTTACCTCCACCTGCCGTTTTGGGTCAATATCACTGATTTCTCACAGCATCCAACACCAGCTTAGCTGCTCCATAAATCCCTGCATCATTTCCAAGGGTGGCAAGTACAAATCTAGCGTTACGGCTTCCATGGAAAACATTCTTTTCATAATGCGGTTTGATATAATCTATCAATATTTCCCCCGCTTTGGAGACTCCCCCACCAATCAAAATGGTGTCCGGATTGACCACTCCGGCAATCACCGACAGGCCATCCCCCAGATATTTGCCGAATTCCTCTGCCACCTCCATAGCAAGGGCATCCTTTTGCTTTACTGCGTCAAAAACGGTTTTGGCAGAAACCTCTCCTCCTCTGAGCACACTCTCCCTGTCGCTTTCTGAGAGTTTCCTGCTAGCCAGCCGCGTGATACCGGTAGCTGAGGCATACTGCTCCAGGCAGCCTTTATTGCCACAATTACAGCTTTCTGTCTCATGATCTTCCACATGAATATGTCCAATCTCTCCGCCGGCTCCCACAGCTCCTGTCAGAACTCTTCCACCTGAAATAATTCCGCCGCCTACGCCTGTGCCGAGAGTCACTGCGATCATATTGTTACTGCCCTGGCCTCCACCTTTCCACATCTCACCGAGAGCCGCCACGTTCGCATCATTTCCTGCCATAACAGGCAGGCCAAGGATCTTTTCCAATGTCTCTTTTATGCTAAAGGTTCCCCAGCCAAGATTCACTGCCATGTGGATCACACCGTTATCGTCAACAGGACCGGGAGCACCTGCACCCACCCCAACCACTTCTGCCGCAGTCATGTGTCTCTCGCTGATCTTGCTCTGGATGCTCTCCGCAATATCTGGAAGAATGTTAGAACCTGCTTCTTCTGTCCGGGTAGGGATTTCCCATTTTTCAAGAACATTACCTTCCACATCAAAAAGTCCCAGCTTTACCGTCGTACCGCCGATATCAACCCCAAAAACATACTTACTCATACCTTTACCCTCTCTTTATCTTTATTTTTATTCTTTTGTTTTATGCATCCTCATGACCAAGAAATATCATAAATTTTCTTCTGCCATTCATTTTAAACCCAATACACAATTACAAATCATCCTCGTCCTCATCCCGCCTTTTTGCCAGGGACTCCTGCACTCTCCGGTATAGCTCCTGTGCTGCGTTGTAACCCATCTTCTTCTGACGATGATTAATTGCCGCAGATTCACAGATAATTGCAAGGTTCCGGCCCGGACGGATGGGAATATTATGGCACACTACCTTATTTCCCAAATATTCCGTATATTCTTCCTCCAACCCCAGCCTGTCATATTCTTTTTCTTTGTCCCAATCCTCCAGACAGATAACCAGATCTATATTCTGGGTATCTTTAACATTCGATACACCGAAAAGCGTTTTCACATCTACAATACCGATGCCACGGAGCTCTATGAAGTGCTTCGTGATATCTGGTGCCGAACCCACCAGTGTGTCATCGCTGACCTTTCTGATTTCAACCGCATCGTCCGCTACCAGACGATGCCCTCTCTGAATCAGCTCCAAAGCCGCTTCAGATTTTCCAATTCCGCTCTCCCCTGTGATCAGAACACCTTCCCCGTAAATATCCACCAAAACACCATGAACTGAGATACAGGGTGCAAGCTTTACATTCAGCCACCTGATAATCTCCGCCATAAAAGCAGAGGTCGCCTTTTTGGTCATCAGCAGAGGAATTTTGTGTTCCCTTGCAATTTCCATAAAAAGATCATTGGGCCGAAGCTCCCTGCAAAAAACGAATGCCGGTATCTCACAGGAAAGAAGCCGTGTATAAATCTCCCTTTGTCTCTCCTCTGGCAGTCCCCCCATATAAGTATATTCCACAAAACCGATAATCTGAAGTCTGGTCGCCTCAAAGTGCTCAAAGTAACCTGCCAACTGAAGCGCCGGTCTGTTGATATCCGGCTGTTTAATCTTAATCCTGGATAAATCTATCTCCGGCGTCAGATTAATCAGCTTCATTTTTTCAATGATCTGTTCCAGTTTAATGCTTGCCATACCTGCCCTCTTCCCTTTTGCAACAGTTCAGATGCGATGAACCGTTACTTTCTTTTCTTCTCTCTATAGTAAACGACAAATTATTTTGTCGTTTACTATTAGTCTAACACAAAAATGGTTTAACCTCAATGGTCACTCCTTTTCTGTATGAAAGAAATCATAAATCCCCTGAGCCACCGATACCGATATCTCATCTACTCCGGCAAGGGTATCCACGTCCGCATTTTTCACTTCCTCAATGGACTTAAAGCGCCTCATAAGGGCTTTTCTCCTGGAAGGTCCCACTCCCGGAATCTCATCCAAAACCGATTTCACCTGAGCCTTAGATCTCAAGGAACGATGATATTCAATGGCAAAGCGGTGAGCCTCATCCTGAACCCTTGTAATCAGCTTAAATCCCTCGCTGCTTCTGTCAATCTGTATCTCTTTATTATTATAGTACAATCCCCTGGTATTATGATTATCATCTTTCACCATCCCGCACACGGGAATATCCAGTTCAAGCTCCTTCAGAACCTGAAGGGCAATATTCACCTGCCCCTTGCCGCCGTCCATCAGCAGCAGATCCGGGAACTTGGTAAAGCTTCCAAACTCTGCTTCCAATTCCTTGTATTCCAGCTCTTTCTGCTCTTCCATCCCATGCCTAAACCTTCTGGTAAGAACCTCCTTCATACAGGCGTAATCGTCTGGCCCGGAAACTGTTTTTATGCGGAATTTCCGATAATCACTTCTTTTGGGTTTTCCTTTTTCATAGACGATCATGGAGCCTACATTCGCAAATCCGCTGATGTTGGAAATATCATAGGCCTCCATCCTGCTTACCGCCTCAAGACCCAAAAGTTCCGCAATCTCCTTCACTGCCCCTATGGTCCTTCCCTCTTCACGTCTGATACGCTCTTTATCCTGGCTGAGCACCATCATCGCATTTTTCGCTGCCAGCTCTACCAGCTTTTCTTTATATCCAATCTTCGGTACTTTAATATAAACCCTGCTTCCTTTTCTTTTGGTCAACCATTGCTCAATAATATCTATATCTTCAATCTCCTCCTGAAGCATTAGCTCCCTGGGAATAAAGGGTGTCCCTGCATAAAACTGCTTGACAAAATCCAGAAGGATCTGCGCCCTCGGAGTTTCCGACACATGTGTCATGTAGAAATGTTCTCTTCCGATCAGCTTGCCATCCCGCACAAAAAACACCTGCACCACTGCGTCCCTGTCATCAGAGGCCAGCGCAATGATATCCTTATCCTCCCCGTCACTGTCTGTGATCTTCTGCTTCGTTGCAATCTGTTTCACACTGTTATACAAATCCCTGTAACGGATGGCATCCTCAAATTCCAGATTTTCCGAGGCCTTTTGCATATTTTCTTCCAGTTCCTTCAAAGTCTCCTGATAGCTGCCGTTTAAAAAGTCCAAAGCTTTTTTTACCTGCTGCTGATATTCCTCCTGCGAAACACCTCTCTGGCAGGGTGCCGTACACTGCTTAATATGATAATTCAGGCAGGCGCGCCCGTTTCCGCACTCCTTGGGGAGGCTTTTGTTACAAGTTCGCAACCTGTAAAGCTTATTGATCAGGTCAATGGTGTCCTTAACCGCTGCTGCGCTGGAATATGGTCCAAAGTATCTGGATTTGTCCTTTTTCATCTGCCGGGAAAACAGTACCCTGGGATAGCATTCTCCTGTGGTAACCTTAATATACGGATAAGTCTTATCATCCTTAAGCAAGGTATTATATTTAGGGCTGTGCTCCTTGATCAGGTTATTCTCAAGCACCAGCGCCTCCAGTTCCGAATCTGTGACAATATATTCAAAACGGCTGATCAGCGACACCATTTTATCAATCTGTGGCCCTCTTCCAATATTTTTCCGAAAATAAGACCGGACTCGGCTGTGTAAATTTACCGCCTTCCCAACATAGATGATCTGATCCATCTCGTCGTGCATAATATAAACTCCCGGACAATTGGGAAGTTTTTTTAATTCCTCCTGAATATCAAACATAGCCGTCACCCATTAAAAGATTTTTACAGCAATACGGACATCATTATATAGAGCTTTCGCTCCCCTAATGATGTCCGTTTCATTGTACACAAAGACAGACAAAAAGTATACTATCCTTTCGTTGCTTTTATTCCAATCATATCAATCAAAGAAATCTGACGATGCATTTGAAAAACGGCCTGTTGTTCCGCTCTGGTTTCCCTGAGCGTTTTCTGGCTGCTTTCGGTCATCCTCCTGCTTCTCCTTTGCAGTATTTCCTATGGCACCCGCTGCATCAGCCGCCTCTTCCTTCGCAAGCTTTTCGTCATCCTGATTTTCCTGTGCTGCTACCAGGTTGTCACCGGGTACTCCGTTAGCCTCTTCTTTCTCGCTCTGACCAGCATCACTTGAGCTGCTCTCTGTCAATTCTTTCTGACCAGGCTTTTCACTGCCTTGATCCTTATTTTCCTCCTCAGGCTCCGGAATTCCCTTTTCCTGACGGTAGATCTTCATAAATTCCTTGCCACTGATCGTCTCTTTTTCAATCAGATGCGCGGCCAGCTTATCCATTACCTCTCTGTTACCGGAAAGGAGTTCCTTCGCCTCGTCATAGCACTGTTTCAGTGTTTCCATCACTTCCGTATCCACGTCCGAAGCCGTTCGGTCACTGCAGGTCAGCCTCGCACCGCCTCCCAAATATTCGCTTTCTACGGTAGCAAGACCCATCAGGCCAAACCGTTTGCTCATACCAAACCGCGTCACCATATTGGTGGCAATGTTGGTGGCCTGTTCAATATCATTGGCAGCCCCGGTGGTAACATTACCAAAAACAATTTCCTCTGCAGCCCGGCCCCCTAACAGGCTTACCAGCCTGTCGTGAAGTTCCCCCTCCGTCTGCAAATATTTCTCTTCCTCAGGCACATGCATTACATAACCAAGGGCTCCCATAGTTCTGGGGACAATGGTGATCTTCTGCACCGGCTCCGAATTTTTTTGCAGAGCACTGATCAGGGCATGCCCCACTTCATGATAGGATACTATCTTGCGCTCTTCCTTGCTCATAATGCGGTCCTTCTTTTCCTTGCCCACCAGAACCTGCTCCACTGCATCGAACAAATCCTTTTGTGTCACATACTCCCTGCCATGCTGCACCGCATTGATTGCTGCCTCATTGATCATATTGGCAAGATCTGCTCCCACTGCTCCACTGGTTGCAAGTGCAATGGCATCTAAATCCACGCTTTCGTCCAGATGTACATCCTTGGCATGGACCTTTAGGATCTCTACCCTACCCTTTAAATCCGGTTTGTCCACAATAATCCTTCTATCAAAACGTCCCGGACGCAAAAGAGCTTTGTCCAGAATCTCCGGACGATTGGTTGCCCCAAGCACCAAAATACCCTTGGAAGTATCGAAACCATCCATCTCTGACAAAAGCTGATTTAAGGTTTGCTCCCTCTCTTCGTTCCCGCCACCGTATTTATTGTCACGGCTGCGCCCAATAGCATCTATCTCATCAATAAAGATAATACAGGGTGCATTCTTGGTTGCATCCTTAAACAAATCTCTGACACGTGACGCACCTACACCTACATACAATTCTATAAAATCAGAACCCGACAAAGAGAAAAACGGGACCTTAGCCTCACCTGCCACCGCCTTGGCAAGCAGCGTCTTACCTGTTCCCGGAGGTCCTACTAACAATGCTCCTTTTGGAAGCTTGGCTCCAATCTTTACATACTTTCCAGGATTATGCAAAAAGTCCACAACCTCCTGCAAGGACTCCTTGGCCTCATCTTCCCCGGCCACATCCTTAAAGGTAATACCTGTTTCCCGCTGGACATACACTTTGGCATTACTCTTTCCAACTCCCATAGGGCCGCCGCCCTTGGACATCTTTCGGAATAAGAGGCTTAAAAGCCCCCACATGAGTATAAAGGGAAATACGTAGGAGAGCAGAAAGCTGATAATCGTACTGGTACCATCCGCTACCTGCCCCTTCACTTCCACATTGTTGGCGAGAAGACGATTGGTCAATGTATCGTCATCCTCTATCTTGCCTGTGTAATAGCTCACTGCCGGATTGATGCCATACATGTATAAAATCGGAGACTGATTCATCGGCTCTGCCTGAGGCTGTATATATACCCTGTCCGCCCCTATGACCACCGACTCTATCTTGCCCTCCTCCAGCATCTGTATAAATTCGTTGTAACTAATCTCTTGCTCCGAATCCCCTGTAATAAGCTTGACAAAGGAACTGACTAAAAGAAGCGACAAAAGCGCCGCTATGATAAACATGATGATATTTTGTCTCCTGGGATCCCTACCGGACCCTCCTGGGCCGCCAGAACCATTACCGCCGTTTCCGCCCGGACCTCCATTGCCTCCTGGGCCGCCCTCATATTGATTTAAGTTATTTTCACTCATGGCATCGCTCCATCTTCTCTATAAACAGGCCAAGAAATCTAGCCGTTATGTTTTCTTTTCCATTATAGTGACTGGAAATCCATAAATCAATAATAAGATTGTGAAACTTTTCTAAATTATTTTTTCCTTTTTGGATTTAATAGTAGATTTTTCTCTCTCTTTCATTGTATAATAGAAATGATTTGTTTCATAATTGGAGGGTTCATTATGGCTGTAAAATACGTATTTGTAACAGGCGGTGTTGTTTCAGGTTTAGGCAAAGGAATCACAGCCGCTTCTTTAGGCAGACTACTAAAAGCCAGGGGGTATAAAGTTACTATGCAAAAATTTGACCCCTATATTAATATTGATCCGGGAACCATGAATCCAATCCAGCACGGTGAGGTTTTCGTCACGGAAGACGGAACCGAAACCGATTTGGATCTCGGACATTATGAACGTTTTATCGACGAAAATCTGGACAAGAACTCAAATGTGACTACAGGGAAAATCTATTGGAGTGTACTTCAAAAGGAACGTCGTGGTGATTATGGTGGCGGTACTGTTCAGGTGATCCCTCATATCACTAATGAAATCAAGAGCCGTTTTTATCGCAACTTTACCGATAAAGAAACGCGAATTGCTATCATTGAAGTAGGCGGCACTGTGGGTGATATTGAAAGCCAGCCCTTTTTAGAGTCTATCAGGCAATTCCAGCATGAGGTAGGACATGATAACGCCATCCTGATTCATGTCACCCTAATCCCTTATCTGAAGGCTTCTCAAGAAATGAAGACCAAACCTACCCAGGCCAGTGTCAAAGAGCTTCAGGGAATGGGAATTCAGCCAGATATCATTGTATGCCGCAGCGAGTATCCGCTAAATCAAGGAATTAAAGATAAGATTGCCCTTTTCTGCAATGTGCCCAACAACCACGTGTTGCAGAATCTAGATGTGGAATATCTTTATGAGGCTCCCCTTGCCATGGAAAATGAGCACCTGGCTCAAGTTGCCTGTGAATGTTTAAAGCTGGACTGCCCCGAGCCGGATCTCACCGACTGGCGGGCAATGGTAGAGTCCCTGCGAACTCCCAGAGGGGAGGTGTTGATTGCTATCGTCGGCAAATATGTACAACTCCACGATGCATATATTAGCGTAGTGGAGGCCCTAAAGCACGGTGGTATTTCCAACCTTGTGACCGTCAATATTAAGTGGGTAAATTCCGAAAATGTAACAGAAGAAACTGTTGACACTCTTCTCGGAGATGTGGACGGCATCCTTGTCCCCGGCGGTTTTGGTCCCAGAGGAATCGACGGTAAGATTTGCGCCATTACCTATGCAAGAACTCACAATATCCCGTTTCTGGGTCTTTGCCTTGGTATGCAGCTTTCTATTGTAGAATTCGCACGCAATGTTGTTGGCTTTAACGATGCCCATAGTATTGAACTTGATCCTTCCACCACCCATCCAGTTATCGCTCTTATGCCAGACCAGAACGGAGTGGAGGACATCGGTGGTACTTTAAGGCTTGGCTCCTATCCCTGTGTTCTGGACAAGTCCTCCAAAGCCTACGCACTTTACGGTGAGGAAACCATTCATGAACGCCACAGGCACCGCTATGAAGTAAACAATGATTTCCGCTCTTCCTTAACAGAACATGGCATGAAGCTCTCTGGTCTGTCTCCTGATGGACGGATTGTGGAAATGTGTGAGCTTCCAGATCACCCTTTCTTCCTTGCCACTCAGGGACATCCGGAGTTAAAATCCAGACCTAACCGCCCTCATCCTCTTTTTAAGGGCTTTGTGAAAGCTGCTGTAGAACATCAAGGCAAATAGTTAAGGGGCTTGCCGCACCAATTAGTGTGGCAGCCCCTTTCACATTTCAGCTTTTCTTCTATGTCTGGTTCTATCAACTTATATCTCGAATGCCCTCACCAGACATCAATGGAACAGTCTTGTCACCAGGGATTCCTGATCCATCTGCCTTCTCAGCATCAGGTTCTTGTATTGGCTCAAAAGCTCTTCCTTCTTTTTCTCAGAGATCGCCTTGGGCATATCCAAATCTTCTAGGCGGCTCCTGGAACTGAGCTGCTCTAAAGATGCAGATGTATTATAATTGTAAGCATACTCCAAGCGATTAGTAGATGCACCAATACCGCTTCTCTGTCTGGCTACCATATCCATTGCATTGTCAATAGCATCTAAATTGAAATTACCACTTCTCACATCAAAGTCGGCAATTCCAAGTTTTTCCAATGTAGAATTTGCCATTTGGATTGACATGCCAGTTCCATCAGGATTAATTGCCAGATTCATATCCGCCATGCTTCCATCAAGTAACTTCTGCTCATTAAATACCGTATTTTGTGCTTGCTGCTGAATTCCTTCCTTGAGCTGGTCAATTTCGGTCTGATACATCTCTCTATCAGAAGCAGAGTTCAAACCATTCATAGACCTTAAGCCCAACTCGCGAATTCTCTGCAGATAGTCCATAATACCGTCCAATGCGCCATCTGCCACATTCAGAGCGCCAATACCATCTTGAGCATTCCCAGCAGCTACGCTAAGTCCATTCTCCTGTCTTTGGAGCTTCTGCCCAATCGCAAGCCCTGCCGCATCATCTGCCGCTGTGTTAATGCGCTTCCCGCTAGCGATATGAGAATAGGATTGATAAAGACCACTGCCTATTGTCATAGAGCTCATAACTATACCTCCTTCCATCCTAGAATTCTATTCTTTGCTTCTTTATTATATAGCTTATGAGGGAATATTTCAATTGTTTTCAGTGATGGGTCACATCTTTAAATCCTTCTTTTATCGTTTCCCCTCTAAAGATATCTTCTTCTGCCTTTAAAGGAGCTGCCGGGAAATCGAGATAGCCTGTCCGATCTCCCCGGGCTGGATAGTAGAAAGTATAACCATGAATCTCATAATCTACTGTCTCAAAGTTCTCATAATCCTTCTGCCTCAATAAATACTCTGATGTAAGCCCCCTTCTCGTTTCCATGCCAAAAGCGACAAGCTTATAGACCACAACCAACGTAAGTACAATATAATAAATCCTAAACCGATCCAAATGAGGGCTGACTAACAGATATAAATGTCCCCCTATCAGAGCCGGGGTCATCCACAGAAAAACACACCCATATCGAATCAGTGGTGCACTGAGCAGCCAGAACAAAAAACAAACTGTTAAAACACTTTCTACAAATAAATAGTCTGCCATCTCCCCTTTTTTCTTAAGGCAAGCATAAACCAGCAATAATATCAGGATCACAATCCCACTCAAAGCCATTATCAGAAACACTTTATCTGTTCCGTCCAATCCCTTTACCCATCGTGGCAACCAAATTTCCAACGGCTCATTGTACTTTTCCACATCGCTGTAACCCCTACCCCATACCTGTATTTCCTTTGCATCATAATCTGCCATCCCCCTGGGAATCTTAAAATCAAAGGAAAACAAATCAATAGCAGTAAAAGGATAGACTAGCCAGCCAGAAAGGATCACATTTCTGATAAAAAAAGGAATCGCTGTCAATATTCCTAAACCAAGAAAAACAGCTATCTCTTTCTTACGTTTTTCCTTTATCATCATAAATGCCGGTTTCAAGGTAAGAAGAAGAATCAGAGCACCCGAAAGCTTGATCGTGAGTACTACCACCGAAAGAACACATAGCATTGCAAAAGGCAGATAGGATTTCTCTTTCCTCTCCGTTAAATCAAGCCACCGAATCACGATATAAAGTACCAGTAACACCATAAAATAGTCCGAGGCTGGTGACACTATCTCATCAAAGGTATTAAGCAAATAATAAATTCCGATAAGCCGCGCGAAATCAGAGAGCAAAGGTTTCCTATCTCGATGAACGGCTAGGGCTTCTCCACAAACCATTGACAACAAAAATCCCAAAAATCCCGCACATACATGATAGGACTGTCCCCCCAGAAAAGCCATACTGTACAACGCAGAAAGGCAAAATGCCGCACTGTTATAAGCAAGTCTGCTGTGGAAGTTGCCCAGCCCTGGCACAATTCCATACTCTTCAATCCAACGAATACTTTGTGCATGATACAGTCCCGTATCGTAATGAATCAATCCTGTACATGTGCCATAAGCAAACAAGAAAAAAAGAAAAATTATGGCAATCGCCTTTACTGGGCTGAGCCTCAGACAATTCGTGCGGAAATTCGCCGTCAGTTCTGTCCGGTAAAACACGATACATAATAAACACAAAATCAATAAAATGAGGTTTGCCCAAAAACCAACCTTCCAGAAAATACTGAAAAGTTGGGAATAAACCGTCATTACTCCTATTCCTGCATACAGATAATCTGTTTCCTTTCGACAGGCATACCCTTTCCTGCCGGAAATCAATCTGATACAGGCAAATCCTGTAATATAACAGGTAAACAGCATATAAAGCCAAATCAATATCACTGAGAGCATTTATTTATTCCTGTTTTCTTTGTATTCCCTACAGCTTACTCCCGCAATTTCCCTCAAATCAGCATCCATCATCATAGATACCAATCCTTTAAAATCCACCTTTCTCTTCCAGCCCAGAATTTTTTCTGCCTTCGCAGGATTCCCCCACAAAAACTCCACCTCTGCCGGCCGATAATACTGCGGATTGACATCTACCAACAGCCTACCAGTTTCTGTGTCATATCCTTTTTCATTGATTCCCGCGCCTTCCCACTTGATACCAATGCCTAACTCTCCAAATGCTGCTTCCACAAATTCCCTTACTGTGTGAGTCTGGTTCGTAGCCAACACATAATCATCCGCCTTATCTTGCTGCAGCATCCTCCACATTCCTTCAACATAATCTCCTGCAAAGCCCCAATCCCTCTTCGCATTCATATTTCCCAGAGAGAGTCTTTCCTGTTTTCCTGCCACTATATTGGCAATCGCCAATGTAATCTTACGGGTAACAAAATTTTCTCCTCTTCTTGGAGATTCATGATTAAATAAAATACCATTGCAGGCAAACATATTATAGGATTCTCTGTAATTCACCGTAATCCAGTAGGAGTACAACTTAGCAACACCATAAGGACTTTTGGGATAAAAAGGCGTTGCCTCACTCTGAGGCGCTGTTTCAGGCAGCCCACCAAATAACTCGGAAGTAGATGCCTGATAGTACCTGCTGTTTCCACCATTTACCCGTATTGCCTCTAGAAGCTTAAGAGTGCTGACTCCAGTAGCTTCTGCCGTATATTCTGGCACTTCGAAGGAAACTCCTACATGAGACTGGGCGGCCAAATTATATACCTCTGTGGGACGAATTTCCGCCACCAGTCGCATCAGATTACTGGAATCTGTAGTATCTGCAAAATGGAGAAAAAATTTAACTTTATTATAATTTGACCCCAAAATATGATCAATACGGGAGGTGTTACTGATACTGTGCCTCCTGATAAGGCCGTGGACTTCATATCCCTTTTCCAGCAAAAATTCTGCCAGATAAGAGCCATCCTGCCCTGTAATACCTGTTATCAATGCTACTTTCTGCATAAATTTTCCTGCCTTTCCGTAACCTGCTTTCCCTGTCCACAGGCACATTTTGTTCATTTTAATCTGTTAAAAAATATTTCCCACAAGCAATGCAATGACAATTCCCAGGATAGCACCCATAAGTACCTGCAAAGGTGTGTGCCCTACAAATTCCTTCAGTCTCTCCTCTGCACTGATCTGGTTTCCCATGTTGGTAAATACCTCAAGCATTTCATTTAGAACTCGTCCCTGCTTTCCGGTTTCCCGGCGCACTCCCATTGCATCATACATTACAATGATAGCCAGCATAACTGATATTGCAAATTCAAAGCTACCGCCTCCATAACGCATCCCTGATGAGGTCGCCAGCGCACAAACTGTTGCCGAATGGGAGCTAGGCATTCCTCCGCTTCCTACCATTCTCTCCGCCACAAATCTCTTTGAAATTACCATGTGGATCAGTGTCTTTAAAACCTGTGCAACAAACCAGCCTAAAATTGCCGAAATGAAAATTTGATTTTGTAATAGCTCACTGATAAAATCCATGTCTGTTCTCACCTGCACATCTTTTATATGCGTATAAATAATCAATAGTTCAACAAATATCGTTCTTATTTTACCCTCTATTTTCAATTTAAACAAGTCATTTCCTTATAGATAGCAATCTTTCCAGATTCTGTAATATTTTCTTAATAATTTTGTATAACATTTTACATATTTTTCTAGTGACGGTCTTATCTATCTATGCTATAATAAACGATATGTGATTTTGGATAAATCACTATTTTTATGATTTTGAAAGTGAGGAAAAATGATGAAAAGATTACAAGCACTTTTTCTTGTAGCCTTATCCTCATCTCTATTATTATCCGCCTGCGGAAAGGAAAAGGAAAATACAATCCAGCCAGTTGTTGAGCCTATTGTTGAGGCTCAGCCCGAGGTAAAAGAAGAGGATGTCGAAAAGGCTGATGAAGGGCAAACCGAGAATCCAGATATGCCGCCTGCTGAAGGCATGGTGAGAAGCAGAATCACTAATGAATGGGTTGACGAAGAAATAGATAAAACCCGCCCTATTGCCGTTATGATTCCTAATACCAAAACTGCCAGTCACTATGGCCTTTCTCGAGCATCTGTTCTCTATGAATGTAATGTAGAATCTAGTATCACAAGATTAATGGCTATTTTTGAGGATTGGAATAATTTCGATAAATTGGGGAATATACGAAGCAGTCGTGATTACTACATATATTGGGCTTTTGAGTGGGATGCTCTTTATATTCATTTCGGCGGTCCCTTCTACATAGACTATCTGGTGGGAAGAGATGATACTCAGAATGTCAACTGTATAAACTATGCTAACGCAAGCTATAGAGACACTGCAAAAGACTCCACAGATAATGCATTTACCAGCACTGACAGAATAAAGGATGCCATCAATCATTACGGATATCCTCTCGAATACCGGGATGGCTATGCAGATGAGCAACATTATCTCTTTGCTCCTGACAGCAGTCCTAATACCTTAGAGCAATATGATGATGCTATCACAGCCGGAACCGTTGATATGTCCCCTGCCTATCCTGTGACAAACAGTTATTTTAAATATAATGAAGAAACTGGATTATATGACAGATATCAGCATTTGTCCGGCACCAGCGATGGCCCCCATATCGACTTGGCAAATAACGAACAGCTTTCTTTTAAGAACCTATTGATTCAAAATACTTATTATGAAGTGAGAGACCAAAAGGGTTATCTTTCTTTCCAGTGTCATGATACCACTCGCGATGGATGGTTTTTTACAAATGGAAAGGGGATTCATGTAACGTGGGAGAAGACCTCCGATTACGGTGCTACCAGATATTTTGATGATGCCGGAAACGAAATTAAGCTTAATACCGGAAAAACGATGGTTTGTATTGTTGAGGACGGTGATACTTTCACAGTAGACGGACAGGCTATAGAAAACAAACGCTAGCACGCAAGGCGAGCCAGCTTATTGTAACAACGAACAGCAGGGAAGAATATTTTCCCTGCTGTTCGTTTGTTAACATAAAGGCAGTGCTCTACGCACTGCCTATTGTTTATTCTCCTAGACCATTTTCAATTGCCTTAACCAGGGTTTGAAGTGCATTTACCTCATCTTCCCCGTCACAAATAAGTTCAATTTCATCACCACATTTAACGCAGGCACCCAAAACGCTCAACACACTTTTGGCATTCGCAGTATTCCCTCTGAATGTAAAAGTTATCAATGATTTAAACTGCATTGCTTCTTTGCACAGGATGCCGGCTGGCCTTAGGTGAAGGCCCGTTGGATTTTTAATAACCACCTTCTGGTTTACCATGCCTATCCCTCCAATTCTTTTCCACTTGATCCCCCTATTACACGCTATTGGAACATACATCAGCATATTTCATTATAGCATCTTTTAAGCTCTTTCACAAGGGCTATCACCATCACAACATTATGTTCTGAATCAGTTCTGCAAGCTGCTTTGCTTCCTTCTCTATCATGTGTTGATCCTTGCCTTCTATCATAACGCGAACCATCGGTTCTGTTCCTGATGGCCGGATAAGCACTCTTCCCTCCCCTGCAAACTTATCCGTGAGCTTCTTGATAGCATCTGCAATCTCTGGATACTCCATATATTTTTCTTTTTTGTGATTAGGTACTGACGCGTTTACAAGAGCCTGGGGAAGCACTTCCATAATAGATGCCAGGTCAGAGAGTTTCTTTTCGGTCTCAACCATAACCTCCAAAAGGTGAAGTGCACTTAAAAGACCATCACCAGTTGTATTCTCTTTTAGGAAGATAATGTGTCCTGACTGCTCACCGCCCAGGCTGGCCCCAATCTCTTTCATTCTTTCCAGAACATATCTGTCGCCCACTTTTGTCTGTTCAATGTGAATACCATTTTTTTCACCCATCAGGAAGAATCCCAGATTGCTCATAACGGTTGCCACAATCGTATTATCAGCAAGCTCCCCCTTGCTCTTCATATGGTTGCCTACAATCGCCATAATCTGATCGCCATCCACGACTTTTCCATTTTCATCAACAGCCATCAATCGATCAGCATCTCCATCAAAGGCAAGACCAATATTCGCATTTTCATAGACTACCCTTGCTTTCAGCTCTTCCATGTGAGTAGATCCGCAGTTTGCATTGATATTCGTACCATCCGGCATATTGTGTATAGCCACTACATTCCCACCAAGTTCTCTGAGTGCTTCCACAGAAGTATAATAGGATGCACCCTCTGCACAGTCCACCACGATCTTAAGACCAGAAAGATCGATATTGACAGATTTAATTGAATGATTAATATATTCCTCTCTGGCATCTGTGCGATATTTTATCTTCCCTACATTAGCGCCAATCGGGAACTTGATGCTATTCATCTCATTTTTAATGATGGCCTCAATTTCATCCTCCAAAGCGTCTGGCAACTTATAGCCTTCCCCATCGAAGAATTTAATGCCATTGAATTCCACCGGATTATGGGACGCAGAAATAACCACTCCAGCATCCACCTTATACTTTCTGGTAAGATATGCCACTGCAGGAGTCGGTATCACCCCCACGTAGACGGCATTTGCTCCCACCGAACAGATTCCCGCCATAAGTGCATTGGCAAGCATATCTCCCGAAATCCTGGTATCACATCCCACCATAATTGTCGGTCTGTGCTTGTTTTCTTTTGTAAGAACATAGGCTCCTGCCTGCCCTAACTGCATTGCAAGCAGAGGCGTCAATTCATCATTTGCTACTCCTCTCACACCATCTGTACCAAATAATCTACTCATTTCCTTCCTCCTCAATTTCTGATATATGCAAAGTTACGCTAACATTTCTGAGAAGCGCAATCCCTTCTGGCAGGTTAAACTCAACCCCTACCGTATAAAAGCCTGGTTCTGGCTGCTCCATCCCCTGCTGCTGCATCCATTTTTCAATATCTACAGTTCCAATGATTCCGCTTGCCTGAAGAGCTGACACATCCTCGGAAAGACCGCCGACCTCCAAAGTCACAGTTTCATCCAATCCCGAAATACTGGCATTGTATCCCTCCGGCAAATTTATAACTCTTACTCTGTCTTCCCTGATTAATAGAGTTCTGCTTACTTCCTGCTCAATATAAACGGTAGCTGTTCTATAAGCATCTGATGAATTTGCCAAGGATACATTATCTGGTAGATACTGACGAAGGTCAATTTGTGCCACAAGATTTTCTGTCCTGTCCGTAATATCAAGCGGTACTTCTATAGAATATATATTTTTAATTACATTAGCTCTTCCAGCTATCGTAACCGTGTTTCCACTGGTTTCAACTTCCCCAGTCTGTCTATAGCCGGCCGCCGGGCTTCCGCTGACATTAAAGTTAACTGGAATTGTGGCAAGCTGTCCGATCGCTACCCTTACATCTACTGTTTTGATGTTTTGAGTGATATTTCGGGCATCAACCACATTATCCTCCGCATCATATAGCTTTATTTCTGCATTGGTTACAATATCGCTTGTCATTCCCGTCACATCAACATCTACTGACGCCTTCACAATCTGGTCAATTACCGACTGCGGCCCTGAAATTCTCACCAGGTTCTGCCCTGTACTGATATCCCCTATCTGGTACCCTGATTCTACTTCACCAGATACTGTTGCTTTCAAGGAAAGAGCTTTACTCCGTTTATTTTCAATATTAAGTCTTACTGTATCTAAATTACCTGTGATGCTGGCAATATCTCTGCTGGAAATATCTGTTGACAGCTTGATGGAAATTGTGTCAAGACTGCTCAGCTCACTGACATCTGCCGTTGCAATAATATTTTCCGCTTTCAGCTCACTGATAACAGAGCGCGGTGCTCTCACAGTTACTCTGCCAATCACATCTGTATTGTCCAGGACCTCATATACCTGATTAGAACCTGTAATCAGCTCTGTATTGAGGAGTTTCACCGGTATATTATAATAATTTTCGGAAACTGTCGGGTTATTGGCGCTGTTAACCACCAACCAGATCACAATAGCAAAAAAAACAGAGGCCAGCTTCAGCCCAATATTACTTGTCAATCTATTTTTCACCTTTTGACCGCCCCTTCCACAGGATTCTCTTCCGGCTTTCTTCTTCCGGTTTATCCTGAATCGTTCTCAATTTCTCCTTCAGGGCATCGCCGCTTAAGCTGCGCTCCAGCTTTCCTTCGTAAGCCACGCTTATCTTTCCTGTTTCCTCTGATACAATAACTGTAAGAGAGTCTGTCACCTCCGAAATCCCTACTCCAGCTCTGTGTCTAGTCCCCAAATCTTTGCTGAGCTGCATATTGTCTGAAAGCGGAAGATAGCAGGTGGCGGAAGTGATCCTGTTGCCGCGGACAATGACTGCCCCGTCATGAAGTGGTGTATTATGTTCAAAAATGTTTATCAGGAGCTGACTGGTGACAATACCATCCACGTCAATTCCCGTTCTCTCATATTCTGCCAAGCTTTGATTCTGTTCCACCACGATCAGGGCACCTGTTTTCACCTTTCCCATTTCCACACAGGCTTTTGCAATCTCATTGATCGTTTTATCAGAAAATCTGCCCTCTGCCACTGTCTTCCCTAGTTCAAAGGGAATGATAGAGCTAAAAATATTTTTCCTACCTAACTCCTCAATCGCTTTCCTAAGCTCTGGCTGCAAGATCACTATCACCGCTGTTACGGCTACTCCAAACATATTGTTTACAATCCAAAGTATCGTGTTCATCTCGAAATATGCCGCAATCAAAACAAACACTGCAATCACAAGAATGCCCTTTAGCAAGGACCACGCCTTTGTAGTTTTAATCCAAACCAGAATATGGAAAATCAAAAAGGAGATAATAATAATCTCTACGATATCCGCCCAACGGATGCCTGACACTCGCGACAGGTAAGTCTCCGCAATTTCTAGTGCACGTAACATTTTATTGTTCCCCGATACAAAATAATTGTTTTAATGGATTCTTATTTTCTATTCTGGCTGCCTGCTGCCTTTTTTCGGGAAGAATTAATTTTCTTGACCGTTTTGGAAGGTGTAGCAACCGTAATCTTTGGTATTGCTTTTACATAATAATAATATTCATCATCTTCAAACTGGACCTTCTCCGTTCGGCTATAATCCACACTGAACGCAAAAAATTGCACGACCACTGCGATCAGGACGGAGAAAATGCTTCCTACGATAACCCCTCCAATCGACACATTCGTGTCAAACATTAAATCCCCTACAAGCAACACCATTACATCTGTCAGTGCACCTGCAATAATTGCAATCGTCCATGCATAGTTGATTGACATTCTTCTGATGATATACACGATAATGATCGTAAATGCAAAAGCAATAATTGTCAAAAACATATCTCTATTACTCAGGAAGCCATCAATTATAAGCCGAAATCTAGCCACCATGTCCTCCATCTCCATCCCTGAAAATGAAGCGGCATTATCTGCAATATAGCCAATCAGATAACTCACTGTTATGCCACATCCTACCGAAACCGCGCTGGCAGGAGTTCCCAAAAGCCCCATGGCAAGTGGAATTGCATAGGGAATTTTAAAGATAAAACACATTGGTGTCAGTAAAACCACCAGTGTATCCTTGGGCGAAAATCTAAAATAAAGCAAAAACATTACTAAAAACAGCACTAATACTATCACTGCACATTCTAGGGATAATGCATATAGATGAATAATTGTAAATAGAGCAGCTACAAAAATGATAAAATTCATAGGCATGAAGGAGCACATAAGCGAAACAATAAGTACAATTGAAATATCATCCAGCCTTCTCATATAACCAATCTGGCCATTGATCATCATCATTGCAGTCAACGCTACTACCAGCTTCATCAGTGGTTTTAAATATACCTCATATTTACTTATAAAATTTTTAATATACTGTTTTGCAACAAGTAAGGTTGTCATATAGTCTTCCTCATTATTTATTGTCATACATCCCTGCTAGTTTTCTGAGGTTACTGTGATAGCTTTTCAGATGCTTTTTCGCTTTAGCATAGCGGGTTGCATACAGAATATAGGATATCACTCCATATCCTCCTACAAAGCAAAAATACAGTATGACGACATTCTTTCCAAATCCCAACAGATCCATCTTATAGATGTCCTGCATCAGTACCTCAAAATTATAAAAGAGATAAACTGCAAACAAAGCAAAAAAGGCAATGCTGGCGGCTATTACTGACTTCAAAACCTGAAAACCAATATAGTCACCTCTAAAATAATTAACGACCACCATGTCCCTTTTTCCTTCACGGGTTTCATAAGATGCCAATTTCGTCATGAGAATGACTTTTTCTTCACTTATCATTTATAACCATACTCCTTTTTCGCAGTCAGGTTCTGGTTTTATTTAAGGAAACGCATCTTATCGCGATCGCTTTTAATAGGCTTCTTAATCGGCTGCTCCTTGGGTTTATCCCCTCCTATGGAATGCTTAAACCCATTTGTCAGCTCTGCCTTACACTTATCACAAAAACGCCCTGACTGGATCATAGCTCCACAACTTTCACAGGGAATTCTGATGGGCGAATCGTCCGCAAACTGTAAACGCTCTTCCCTGATCCACTGACGGATCTGCTTGACTTCAACCTCACATGCCTCTGCCACCTCCGCAATATCCGCGCCATGATTTTCCTGTACAAATTTTTTAACCTCCTGGAATTTAGCCTCCTGACCTTCCCTGCATCTGGGACAGACCACCGGACCGGAAATATAATTGAATATTTTTCCACATTTTTTGCAATTACGTACATTCATATCTATACCTCCTCTAGATTCCTCTTCCAATAGCAAGTGCCATGAAATAGATTTTTTTAACACCTTTTTCTTTAAAAGCCTGTGCCATAGAATCAACTGTGGCACCCGTCGTGTATATATCGTCTATAATAACAATTGTATTTAATTTTACATCATTTATATCAATTTTAAAAGCCCTTTTCAAATTATTTTGCCTTTCTGAATGACTTAAGTTTTTTAGTGGCATGGTCTTCTTTACTCTTCGTATCATCAAGGCCCTCATCGGAATTCCAGAAAGCTCAGACAATTTCCGTGCAATGAGCTCTGCTTGATTGTATCCGCGACTCCGTTTTCTAGACGGATGGATAGGAACCGGGATCAGAGCATCTACACACCTTGCCATAAGCCAGTGTATTTTCTTCTCATATAGTTCTTTCCCATAAAAAGATGCATATTCCATTCTTCCCGCGTATTTAAACCGAAAAATAGAATCCGCCATACTGCCATAATCATATAGCGCAGTTCCCTGTATGTATATGTGCTTCATCCTGCTGCAATCAGCACAATATTCCTGCTCTTCTTTTTTCAACTGCTTTCCGCATTTCATGCAATAAGGTTCCCTGATATAGACTATTTTATTTTTACATCTGCCGCATACCGCTTCTCCCCGCCGATCTACAATTTCATCACACACAGCACACCGCCTCGGAAATAATAAATCCAAAATTTTATCTTTAGGCTTCATTCATCCCCCATTACTCTTATTTCTTTTATCCGGTCACACAGGCTGGTATACCGTCTATGCTGCTTTTCGTTCTGAATCATCTCCCGAATGGTATCCCTGCTTCCCAAAATCGTAACACACTTTTTGGCACGGGTCACTGCCGTATATAGCAAATTTCTGTTGAGAAGTGGCTTGGGACCATTCATGATTGGAAGTAACACCGCCGGATACTCGCTCCCTTGAGATTTATGGATCGTCACAGCATAAGAAAGCTCAATCTCATCTAGCCCGGAAAAAGAATATTCCACTTTTCTGTGTTCATCATACTCCACTGTCAGGCTCTGGGATGGCTCATCAATCTTTGTCACAATTCCCATATCCCCATTAAAAATTCCCACTCCTTTATCCACAGATATCCCATACTTACTTACAATCTCCCACGGAATCTGGTAATTGTTTTTGATCTGCATAACCTTGTCTCCCTCTCGAAACAAACGCTCTCCTATACGGTGCTCCTTTTTCTTTTCATCAGGGGGATTCAGATATTGTTGCAAGATTCCATTTAAAACTTCAACTCCAAGGTTTCCCTTTCTCATAGGCGTTAGTACCTGGATATCATATGGCTCTGCTTTTACATAGGGCGGTAGCTTTTCCCTTATTAACTGGATCATATGCTTATAGATTACATTGACATCCTTTCTCTCCAAAAAAAAGAAGTCCCTACTTTTATTTCCTAAATCAATTTCCTCTCCACGATTGATTTTATGGGCATTAACTACAATATCGCTTTCTCCCGCCTGTCTGAAAATTCTCTTTAATATTACCACCGGAAAAGCATGGCTTTCTATCAAATCCTGAAGGACCTGTCCTGGTCCGACACTGGGAAGCTGATCCACATCTCCCACCATGATTAATCTGGTTCCTACGCTGATCGCACTCAAAAGAGACTTGAAAAGATGAATATCTACCATAGACATTTCGTCAATAATAACGGCATCGGCCTCTAATGGATTCTCTTCATTTCTCTCAAACTGTGCTCTTTTCCCTTCTTTTTGCGATGCGGGAGAGTTGTCCTCAGAAACCGCCGTAGAACTTTCCACTACCCCATTGACCTCCAAAAGCCTGTGGATTGTGCGCGCCTCATATCCAGTTGCCTCCGTCATACGTTTGGCCGCTCTTCCTGTTGGTGCCGCCAACAGAATATCCATTCCCTCCGCCTCAAAATAACGGATAATAGTATTGATAGTAGTAGTCTTTCCCGTCCCCGGCCCTCCCGATAGAATCATAACTCCGGAGCTTATACTTTGAAGTACTGCTCTTTTCTGTAGCTCATCTAATTTGATTCCTTGTTCTTTTTCCAGCGTCTGCAAAAGCTTATTCACCTTTTGCTCTTCTATTCTATTTTCTCCTGCATCTGCGCCTGTACCAGAGATGCCGATATTCAAATCATGCAACATTCTGGCACAATTAAGCTCTGCATAATAATAGGAAGAAACGTATACCCTTTTTTCCTCTCCACTGATTTTGATAACCAGCTTTTTATCCATAGCCAGATTCGAAAGTTGAACGGTAATCACTTCCTCTTTAATCGTTAACAATTCGGCCGTGCGCTTCATCAATATCCGATCAGGCAGGTAAGTATGCCCTTCTGCAGCCGCCTGAAACAGCACATACAGGATACCGCTTCGCACACGGAAATCAGAATCTATATGAATACCTACTTTAAATGCAATCTCATCTGCCTTCTTAAACCCTATCCCATCAATATCTTCCGCAAGTTTATAAGGATTTTCCTTCATGATTCCATATAGTTCCATGCCATAGCGATTAAAAATTTTAACTGCCAGTGTATTTGAAATCCCATACTTTTGTAAAAAAACATATGCTTCCCGCATATCCTTTTTTTCCAGCATCTGCCCGGCAATTTCTTTTGCCTTTCTTTCACTAATCCCTTTGATTTCAGCCAGCCTTTCAGGTTCCTCTTCTATAATTCGGAAAGTATCCTTCCCAAATTTTTTGACTATCCTTAAGGCCAGCGATTCCCCCACTCCTTTAATGGCTCCTGACCCTAGATAACGCACGATGCCAGCTTCATCATCTGGTTCTATAGTCTGGGCATGTTCCACTTTAAGCTGCATCCCATACAGGGGATGTTCTACAAATTTACCCTCCAGCTTCAAGGTCTCTCCAGTCTCGATAGAGCGAAAGCTTCCCACACAAACCAGCTCTTCTCCCTCTGTCACCAGCGCTATGACTGCATATCCGTTCTCCTTATTTTGAAAAATAATATGATCTACATATCCTGTGACCGTGTCCAAGAAATCCTCCTTCATTTTGCCAATAAACAAAAGCTGCCAAACAAAACGGTAATCCGTTTCATTCCAGCAGCCCCTATTTGTTTATTCATCGCACTTCCAAAGCATCCATCAATAAGACGTACTTTATAGGTTATAATTCCGCTTCATCTGCTCATACATAGTCTGAGCCAGCCCTAGCCCCTGCGTCTCTGTCGAAGTTGATGCCAAACTCTGAATCGCAGAATCCTTAAAAAAATCTACCAGATTACTATTGGAACTGCTACCGCTCTCATCCTTAAAGCAATCAACTGTTTTCTGCATTTCTTTAAACACCTGTTCTAAGAAATAGGACTCGAATTGTTTACAGACGTCCATCAGTTCTTCGTCAGAAGCCGCAGAATAATCCGCATTATTTACAGTTTCCTTTAATTTGGTTCCTGTTGTATTTTGTGTTGTCAACAAACCTGTATAAAGGGAGGACATGTTTCCAAGTTCCATCTTCTTTTCCTTTCCTGTCTGACATTTTTCTTACTAAGCCTGCCTACGCCGCTGTCGTAACCCACCGCACGCCCGAAAGCCGATTACACTTCTTTCTATCCGTCATTAACGCTTCAGGTTATTGGCTGTCTGCATCATTTCATCTGTGGTTGTGATAGCCTTGGAATTCATCTCATATGCACGCTGTGCTACGATCAAATTGACCATCTCATCCGCCACCTGGACATTAGAGCCTTCCAAATAATTCTGGACCATCCTGCTGGGAACTATATTTCTGTTGGTGGCCTCATTCAGAGCAGCACCACTAGCCGCAGAAACCTCCCACAAGGTATCTCCCTTTCTCACCAGTCCGCCTGGATTATTGAACTGATACATTCCTATTGTCATATTTAATGACTGTGGATTATTATTGGCATCCGGATAGCAGATTGTTCCATCACTCGTCACTGTTATCCTATTCGTTATATAATCAGCCCCCAATGTAATCGTACGTCCTGTAGAGCTCAAAACCGGGAGTCCATCCTGATTGGTTAGGATTAACCCTCTGTTTCCGTTCGTCGCCCAGGTGAAATCTCCATTTCGGGTATAATATGTATTCCCATCGCTTCCCTGAATTGCAAAATAGCCTTGCCCATCAATCGCAAATGAAGTAGGGCTGTTAGAGGACAAAAGACTACCCTGCGTAAAAATAGAGTTAATAGAGGAATTTCTCACACCTAAACCTACCTGAGAACTGGTAGGTTTAGGATCCCCGTTGGCTGTAGTTGTAGCTGTCTGCAGCGTCTGATAGAGAAGAGACTTAAACTGTGCCACCTGTGCCTTATATCCCACTGTATTTACATTTGCCAAATTGTTAGCAATCGTATCCACATTTGTCTGTTGAGCATTCATACCCGTTGCCGCTGACCATAAACTCCTGACCATAAATTATCTGCCTCCTTAAATCTTACCAATCTGGTTCGCCGCAATTTCTAGCGTACCGTCAATTGTGGTGATCATCTTCTGGTTACTTTCATAGGCGCGGGAAACGGCAATCATATTCACCATCTCCGTAACCACCGATATATTGGAAGTTTCCAGCGCACCGGCGCGAACCTGGGCTGCTGCTTCCTTTTCCTCAGCTCCTTCTATAGGCTGAAAATAATTTTCACCATAACGCTCTAAGTAATTATAATCCTCAAAATCAGTAATCTGGAGTGTTGCCACCACATCACCATCTTGAATAATCTGCCCGCTGGAATTGATTTCAGTCGGTAATAGCGGATCAATCTCAATCGGCGCTCCATTCTCATCTAAAACAGGATCCCCGTCTCTCGTTACAAGGCGTCCTTCCTGGCTCAGCGTAAAGTCCCCATCTCTGGTATATTTAACTGACGTCTCACCCGCCTTATTGGTATATTCTACAGCAAAGAATCCCGCATCTGTCAATGCCAGGTCATAGGTATTACCTGTGGTCTTAATCGGCCCTTGGGAAAAATCTGTATACCCCTCTCCAATCTTAACTCCCGGATTGTGAATCCCCATCCTTCTGGAAAGATGATATCCCTCCGAAGAATCTTTAATTTTGTAAGCCAAAATGGAATCAAAGGACTGGCTGGTTGCCCCTTCCTTTTTAAATCCATTGGTATCTGCATTCGCCAAGTTATTCGTGAGCACATCCATTCTTTTCTGCTCATTGATCATGCCTGTATAGGCCGTATACAATCCTTTAACCATAAAAAACACCTTTCTGCCTGGCTTATTTCATATCAAAGTTCAAAGCCTATCTAATCTTCTCTATAACCAGCAAGGAATTCTACAAACTTACCTGTCCCTACAGCTACTGCCGTCATTGGATCTTCTGCTGTCATTGTATTAATTCCTGTCTTCTCGGAAATCAGGTTCTCCAGCCCCCTCAGCAGGCTTCCTCCTCCTGTCAGCACAATCCCCCGGTCTGCAATATCTGCTGCCAACTCAGGCGGCGTCTTCTCCAAAACACTGTGAATCGTCTCTATAATCTGGGCTGTTGCTTCCTTGAGTGCTTCCTCTGTTTCCTCAGAGGATACCTTTACCGTCTTTGGAAGTCCGGTTACCAGATTACGTCCTCTCACATCCATATAATCCACTTCCGGACGTTTAAACGCAGAGCCGATCTTAATCTTAATATCCTCTGCCGTCCTCTCACCAATCAGAAGATTATGCTTTTTACGCATATAACGTACCAGCGCTTCATCAAAATCATCACCGGCAATTTTAATAGAGGCGCTAACCACCGTTCCTCCCAGCGAAATAACTGCAATATCAGAAGTACCTCCTCCAATATCAACAATCATGTTTCCGCAAGGCTTGGAGATATCAATTCCGGCACCAATTGCGGCTGCAATAGGCTCTTCTATGATAGAAACCTCCCTGGCTCCCGACTGGAGGGTGGCATCCTCCACGGCCTTTTTCTCCACCTCAGTCACACCGCTGGGTACACACACTGCAATCCTCGGCTTCCTGAAAGTCTTTTTCCCAAGTGCTTTTTGGATGAAGTATTTCATCATCTGTTCTGTCACTTTGTAATCAGAAATCACGCCCTGACGCAATGGACGGACAGCTACAATATTTCCTGGAGTTCTTCCAAGCATCAGCCTGGCATCCTCCCCTATTGCCTTAATTTTATTAGTATCTCTATCAAAAGCTACAACTGAGGGCTCCTTGAGGACTACTCCCCTGCCTCTGATGTAAACTAAAATGCTGGCGGTTCCCAAATCGATTCCAATGTCTGTGTACTGCATCTACCTTGTGCCCCTTTCTTAGACTAACAACCTGCTTGTATTTTCTATATTAAATTTATAATTCTCCTAGTAAGACGCATATAGAAGTTATTATAACCCATAGAAATACATTTTCAAAGGGGTTTAACAAAAAATTTATAAAAATGGACACAACATTAAAAACGGCTCCTTCCGTTTTCTTGCTGCATCCATGCTGTAATTATCTATCGGTATTTTTTTAAATTTTCTTTATACTTTTCTAGCATTTTTTTGATATATCGTCCGGTATAAGAAACCGCATTCTCCGATACCTCCTCCGGAGTTCCGCTGGCAACAATTTCTCCGCCCCTGTCGCCGCCATCCGGTCCTAAGTCAATAATATAATCCGCCGTTTTAATTACATCCAGGTTATGCTCAATTACCACCACAGTATTACCGCCGTCAGCTAACCTGTGCAGAATTTCAACCAATTTGTGAACATCTGCGAAATGAAGCCCTGTTGTCGGCTCATCCAGAATATATATGGTATTTCCGGTACTTCGTCTGCTGAGCTCCGCCGCCAACTTAATCCTCTGAGCTTCCCCGCCCGAAAGTGTAGTGGAAGGTTGTCCCAGCTTCACATAGGAAAGTCCCACATCATTCAACGTTTCTATTTTTCTCCGGATAGATGGAACATTTTCAAAAAATTCCACCGCCTCCTCAACGGTCATGTCAAGCACATCGTAAATACTCTTTCCTTTGTATTTGATCTCCAGGGTTTCTCTGTTATAGCGCTTACCTCCGCAAACCTCGCAGGGCACATAGACATCCGGCAGGAAATGCATTTCAATCTTAAGAATCCCATCTCCTCCGCAGGCCTCACATCTTCCTCCCTTTACATTAAAGCTAAAACGCCCCTTCTTGTATCCCTTCGCTTTCGCGTCCGGAGTTCCTGCAAACAGATCCCGGATCATATCAAAAACCCCTGTATACGTGGCAGGGTTTGAGCGGGGTGTCCTGCCTATCGGCGACTGATCGATGGCGATTACCTTGTCCAGCTTTTTGATACCCCCTATATTTTTGTGCTTTCCGGGAATGGTTCTGGCACGGTTTAAATCCCTTGCCAGCCGTTTGTATAAAATCTCGTTGACCAGCGAGCTCTTTCCTGAGCCGGAAACTCCTGTCACGCAAGTCATAACCCCGATTGGTATTTCTACCGAAATATTTTTGAGATTGTTTTCCTTTGCTCCTGTGATCGTCAGCCATCCTTTGGGTTTCCGTCTTGTTTCCGGCACTGGAATCTGCTTTTTGCCGCTCAGATACTGTCCTGTGACGGATTCATTAATTTCCATGATTTCCCTGGCCGTTCCCTGAGCAACCACTTTGCCTCCATGAGAGCCTGCCCCTGGACCAATATCCACAATATGGTCGGCCTCCAACATCGTGTCCTCATCATGCTCCACCACTATCAGGGTATTTCCCAAATCCCGAAGATTTTTCAGTGTATTTAAAAGCTTATCGTTATCCTTCTGGTGAAGACCGATACTCGGCTCATCCAAAATATAGCATACCCCCACCAGACCGGAACCAATCTGCGTCGCCAAACGGATACGCTGGGCTTCCCCGCCAGAGAGCGTTCCCGTTGCCCTGGCAAGCGAAAGATATTCAAGGCCTACGTCAATCAGAAAGCCTACTCTCGCATTGATCTCCTTCAGCACCTGTTCTCCTATCAGAAGCTGCTGCCTGGAAAGCTCCATATCTTTCACGAAATCAAACAGATCACGAATCGACATTGCTGTGACCTCATAAATATTCCTGTCACATACTGTAACGGCCAGTGATTCCTTTTTGAGACGCATACCACCACATTCTTTACAGGGTGTGATCCGCATAAAGGTTTCATATTCCTGCTTGATCACCTCAGAAGCTGTTTCCCTGTATTTTCGCTCCATATTCCTGATCAGCCCCTCAAAAGCCACCGGGTAAACCCCTTCTCCCCGTTGGCCCTTATAATAAACCTTTACCTCTCTACCACCTGTTCCATGGATCAACATATGGTAAATGTCCTCCGGCAAGTCCTCTACAGGCGTATCTAAGCTGAATCGATATTCTTTGGCAAGAGCCACAAGAATAGCATTGGTAAAGCTTCCTGAATCCGTACAGGATTGCCATCCCATCACCTGGATTGCCCCCTCATTGATACTCAACGTCCTGTCAGGGATCATCAGCTCCGGATCAAATTCCATCTTGTACCCAAGGCCATAGCACACCGGACAGGCACCGTACGGATTGTTGAAAGAAAAGCTGCGGGGTTCAATCTCACTGATGCTTACACCGCAATCCGGACAGGCAAAGCTCTGACTGAAATTGATGGTCTCTCCTCCAATCACATCTACCATGAGAAGCCCATCTGCAAGTGCTAACACATTTTCAATAGAATCTGTAAGCCTTCTCTCTATTCCCGGCTTAACCACCAGTCTGTCAACCACTATCTCTATATTATGTTTGATGTTCTTGTCTAGCTTAATCTCCTCTGTCAGTTCATACAGATTTCCATCCACACGCACACGGACATAGCCGCTCCGTTTTGCACGGTCAAGTACCTTTGCGTGCTCTCCCTTCCTCCCCCGCACCACTGGGGCCAAAAGCTGGATTTTTGCTCCTTCTTCCAGTTCCATCAACTGATCCACCATCTGATCTACGCTTTGCTTGCGAATCTCTTTCCCACACTCAGGACAGTGCGGAATCCCAATCCTTGCGTATAACAGCCGAAAATAATCATATATTTCCGTCACAGTCCCTACTGTAGAACGCGGGTTTCTGTTAGTTGACTTCTGGTCGATAGAAATTGCCGGAGACAACCCTTCTATTTTATATACATTAGGCTTTTCCATCTGCCCTAAAAACTGCCTTGCATAGGAGGAAAGGGACTCCATATACCTTCTCTGTCCCTCTGCATAAATAGTATCAAACGCCAGCGAAGATTTACCTGACCCTGAAAGCCCGGTAAGAACCACAAGCTCATTTCTTGGAATATCCACATCAAGATTTTTCAGGTTATGTTCATTGGCTCCTCGTATTTTAATATATTCCCTGGGACGCATTCTGGGAACTTCTACATGTTGATCTGACAATTTCATGGGAATATCCTGCTCCTTATTTATTTATTTTTTCTTTCATCATCCTCAAGCTCTTTCAGCCTCACTTTTAGCTCTACCATTTTATCGCGCAGCTCGGCGGCCGCTTCAAAGTTCAGATCTGCTGCAGCCTTCTTCATCTGTTTCTCAACACCTGCTATCAGCTTTTCCAATTCCTGGCGGTTCATGGATTCAGGATCCTTCTCAAACCTCTGCTCTTCCTTTGCTATTACTTTGGAAATACTGATCAGGTCGCGGACTGCTTTCTTAATGGATTGAGGAGTAATATGATGTTCCTCATTATATTTTTCCTGTATCTGACGCCGTCGGTTCGTCTCTTCAATAGCTGCCTGCATGGAATCCGTAATCTGGTCTGCGTACATGATGACATGGCCCTCCACATTACGGGCCGCCCGACCGATCGTCTGTATCAAGGATGTTTCCGAACGCAAAAAGCCTTCTTTATCCGCATCCAAAATGGCAATCAGGGAAATTTCCGGAATATCCAATCCTTCCCTGAGCAGATTAATACCTATCAAAACATCGAAAACATCCAGTCGCATATCTCTGATGATTTCAGCCCTTTCAAGGGTATCTATATCCGAATGAAGATACTTAACCCGTATCCCCACATCATTCATATAATCTGTAAGGTCTTCCGCCATCCGCTTCGTCAGCGTGGTCACCAGAATCTTGTTATGCTTCTCTGTTTCCTTATTAATTTCTGTTATCAGGTCATCAATTTGCCCCTCCACAGGCCGTACAAAAATTTCCGGATCCAATAATCCCGTAGGGCGGATAATCTGTTCTGTGCGGAGCAGTTCATGCTCCTGCTCATAAGTGGACGGAGTCGCCGACACAAACATCATCTGGTCGATATGCTGCTCAAATTCTTCAAAACGCAAAGGGCGGTTATCCAACGCCGACGGCAGACGAAATCCATAATCCACAAGCGTGGTCTTCCTGGAACGATCACCATTGTACATGGCACCTATCTGCGGAATGGTCATATGAGATTCATCTACAATAATCAGAAAATCGTCTCCAAAGAAGTCCATCAATGTGTACGGCATAGCACCCTCCGGCAGCCCCGCCAAATGTCTGGAATAATTTTCTATTCCCGAACAAAAGCCCGTCTCCCGAAGCATCTCTATATCAAAATTGGTCCTCTCAGAAATTCTTTGAGCCTCCAGCAGCTTATCTTCGCCTTTAAAGTAACGAACCCTTTCTTCCAGCTCTGTCTCAATATGCTTGCAAGCTTCATTGATTTTCTCCTGCTGTACAACATAATGGGAGGCCGGGTAGATCATAACATGCTCCAAAAGTGCATGAACCTGCCCCGAAAGCGGATCTGTCTGTGCGATCCGATCAATCTCATCCCCAAAAAATTCTACCCTGATCAGGTAATCTCCACCCTGAGCCGGATATATTTCCACCACATCACCTCTCACGCGAAAACATCCCCTGCCCAGATCCATATCATTTCTCTCGTACTGCATATCAATGAGTTCTCTGATCACCTGATCCCGCTCTCTGATCATCCCCGGCCGCAGAGACACACTCATCCCCTGAAATTCTTCAGGGCTGCCCAGACCGTAAATACATGACACACTGGCAACCACGATGACGTCCCTTCTCTCCGACAGGGATGCCGTGGCGGAAAGACGCAGCTTATCAATCTCGTCATTTACCGCAGAGTCTTTGGCAATATAGGTATCTGAGGAAGGTACATAAGCCTCCGGCTGATAGTAATCGTAGTAGGACACAAAATACTCCACCGCATTCTCAGGGAAGAACTCCTTGAACTCCCCGTACAATTGTCCAGCGAGGGTCTTATTGTGCGCTATGACCAAAGTGGGCTTGTTCAGCGCGGCGATCACGTTGGCCATGGTGAAGGTCTTGCCGGAACCCGTAACCCCAAGCAAAGTCTGGAATTGGTTGCCTTCCCGGAAGCCTTTGACCAAGGCTTCTATGGCCTGGGGCTGGTCGCCTGTGGGCTTGTATTCACTGTGGAGTTTGAACGTTTTTTGTTCATTTTGCACAATCGTCACCTCCGAAATCCATATCAAAAAAGTTCGACTATTAGGCAGAAATTCGTCGAGGCACATTCTCCGTTTTTCAAAAAATGGCCTCACGACGAATTTTGTTCACCAAATTGGTTTTTCACAGATTGGATAACCGTAATAAAACTAACGTGGATTTGGTAACACCAAATATACATATGAGTACCAAATCAAGGTTTTTCTCTGCAAGTATAAAAGCAGATTTGGTTATAGCATATGTCGCAAGGAGGGATCCATCGCAGATGGGAGGATTCCTTACGACCTGTGCACGCCTCAGCGTGCTTCATTATAGCATACCAGATTCATTTTGTACAGCACTTTTTAGAACATTTGTTCTAATTTTACTAATACTCCTTCAAAATAAAAAATCTCCGCATCGTTACGAGTACAGAGATTATTATAGCGTCATGATAAAAATATATTTATTGACATATGTCATACGTTCAATGATAACAGTTTATCTTTTTCAAACCTCAATCTGATTCATCACTTTACCAATGCTGTCATGGAATACAAGATCTGCCCTGCCTTCCATTTTCGTTTTGCCTTTATTGATAATCACAAGATACTTCCCATGATACATATGCGCAAGTTGCGCTGCACTTCCCACCTCCAATGATGTTCCGCCAATTATCAGGCAATCCGCATACCTGATGAGCGCGACGGCTTCTTCGTATGCTTTTTGCGGCAGAAACTCTCCATACAAGGTCACATCAGGACGTATCATCTTGCCGCACTTTAGGCAATGCGGTACATCCTCTGTATTTTCAAAAATAAAGTCCGTCCCATATTCTACATGACAACTTACACAATAACAGCGGAGCGCACTTCCATGAATCTCCCATACCTTCTTACTCCCTGCCTTCTGGTGCAATCCATCGATATTTTGAGTGACAATTCCATCCAGTTTTCCCTTCAGCTCCATTTCCGCCAGTTTCTTATGTGCATCGTTAGGCTGTAAAATCCGACAATCCAGATTTTTTCGGAAATAGGAGAAAAATATCTCCGGCTTCTTACCAAGACAATCATAGCTGAGCAGATATTCCGGTTTATATTTTCGAAACTTACTGTCCTTCTTATTATATAGTCCGTCCTTACTTCGGAAATCTGGTATCCCGCTCTCTGTAGAGACGCCTGCTCCGCCGAGAAAAACGATATGTTTCGATTCTTCTATAATCTCGTTCAACGCATCTATTTTTTGCTCACCATTCAACGCATGGAAGAATTTCTCCTTTTCCCTCTGGGATAAAAACTCCGACAGCATCATATTAAATCTCCTGATTCTTTCCTATGTTGAAAAACGGAAAGCATTCATAGCAACCTTGCTAATGTAAACTTCCCATGTGTCTAGCTCAATACTCTTTTTCTGCACACACGGCTCAAATCGCGAATATTTATGCTACTTCGTTTATATTATATGTTTAAAGTGTCAAACAAAAATTTGTTAAAAATGCCGGAAATGACTTTCTGTAACTGTCATTCTCCGGCAATTTGGTTCTATCTTATTATCCTCGGCTGTTATACACCATCCTATTTTATTTTCTGTATTTTTCTATCGCCGTTTCATAAAGATTATTCCCCTCAGAATCAATCACAACGATCACAGGAAAATCCTTGACCTCCAATCTCCGGATGGCCTCTGTCCCCAGATCATCATAGGCAATCACCTCTGAGCTGACAATTGCCCTAGAAAGTAAGGCTCCAGCGCCCCCCACTGCCGCAAAATAAACTGCTTCGTTGCGGACCACAGCTTCCTTCACGGCTTTCGTTCTCTTTCCTTTCCCAATCATCCCCCTAAGTCCAAGGTCTAAAAGAGCCGGAGTATATTTATCCATTCTGCTGGCTGTAGTAGGCCCAGCGGACCCAATCGCCCTCCCCTCCCGCGCTGGGGACGGTCCCATATAGTAAATTACCTGATTTTTAATGTCAAAGGGAAGACTTTCTCCCTTCGCTAATGCTTCCTGCATTCGTTTATGAGCAGCATCTCGTGCCGTATAAATTGTTCCTGTTATATATACATAATCACCGCTATGCAGCTCTCTTGCAGTCTTTTTGTCATAAGGTACCGTAATATGTCTCTCTGCCATGATCCTCTCCCTGTAAGCAACAACACCGCACATTGCGATCCGCCTTTAATGTTGTACAAATATAAATAACTGCCCTGCTTCCCCTAAGCATAGCATCTCATCAAATCACCCTCACACAATGCCGGTTTACATGGCAGCACATGTTGACCGCCACCGGAAGACCCGCTATATGTGTGGGATAGGTATTAATGTTAACTGCTAAGGCCGTCGTACTTCCACCCAGACCGCCAGGACCTATTCCGGATTGATTAATTTTCTTAAGCAATTCTTCTTCCAATTCCTTCACATAAGAAATATCAGAGTGTTCATTAATTGGCCTTGTAAGAGCCCTTTTTGCTAGAAGAGCACACTTCTCAAACGTGCCTCCTATCCCTACACCCACTACCACAGGAGGGCAGGCATTAGGACCAGCTTCCCGCACTGCCTCAAGTACAGCACTTTTTACCCCTTCAATCCCATCTGCCGGCTTCAGCATAAAAATGCGGCTCATATTTTCACTGCCAAATCCTTTGGGAGCCACCGTTATCCTGATCTGCTCTCCTTCCATAATATCGTAATGAATCACCGCTGGGGTATTATCCTTTGTGTTTTCTCTAAGCACAGGGTCCGATACTACTGATTTGCGAAGATATCCTTCCTTGTATCCCTGTCTGACTCCTTCATTCACAGCGTCCGTAAGGTTTCCGCCCTCCACATGAACATCCTGCCCTATCTCCATAAATATTACTGCCATCCCTGTATCTTGGCAGATTGGAATCATATCCTGGGCAGCGATCTGTAAATTATCTTCCAACTGATGTAAAATCTGTTTTCCTAAAGGCGATTTTTCAGTCTCTCCCGCCTCCTTTAAAGCAAGCTTCATATCCTCTGTCAGATAATGATTGGCCTCAATACACATTTCCTTTATATTTCTGATAATTTCCTCTACCCTGATCACTCTCATGTCAAATAATTCTCCATATGGCAGTTACTCTGTAAGTGTTTCCTTAATACGTTTCAATTCTTCCTGAGAGGGTTCCCCAGCAATATATTTTAGTATTTCTCCATCATTTTTGTACCTTGGTATAAGATGCATATGAAAGTGAAACACTGTCTGACCGGCAACTTCGCCATTATTTTGTACGATATTAAATCCATCACAATGCAGTTTCTCTGTCATTTTCTTCATCATCTTTTTTGCCAGCTTCATAGCATCCGACGCTGTATCTTCCGGCAGTTCATACAGATTTGCATAATGCTCCTTAGGGAGAATAAGAGCATGTCCCCTTGTCGCTGGATTCACATCAAGAATTACTTTGAACTGCTCATCCTCATATAAAGTATGCGACGGTATTTCCCCTCCAATTATCTTACAAAAAATACAATTATCCTGCTTCATTTTGCTCCTCCTCACTTTTTGGTAAAATCAAATATCTGATCCAGAGCGCGAAGCACCCTGAAATCGCCCTTCATTTTCATAGTACCACTCATAAATGCTCTCTGAAAAGTCATTCTGGCAAACAAAATATCATCCATACTCTCTCTGCTCAACTGCATTTCCACATCCGGATTTTCAGCGCTCCCGTAGTAGCAGTTTAACTCCGGGCCATCCACTTCTATAATAAAAGGCTTTCCTTTCCCTTCTACTAGGACTCTGTAAACCGCCCGAAAACCAGCTTGAGGTATGAAATGTTCCCGCAGCTCCCTGATAAACTCATCTTCTTTCTCCTCCTGTTCGGCATCTCCCATTAAATCCCTAAACAGGCTGGTAAGTTCCTGGATATCCTCTTTTTGCCTTTTTACATAGCCGTCATCAGACGCATACTGAGATAATTGCTCAGATTCCTGAGGGGTAAGATCCGTGTTTTTTGTGATTGCAATTTTTTGCTTTACCGCCTGATTGCTGGCCGGTAAACATACCATTCTCTGACTGATGGTACGGTACATGTTTTCCGCTTTTTTTTCTATGATCTTAATATATTCCTCATTATTCTCAAAAATTGAAGGGTCCTCTATATAGCCGCAAATACCGCTGCACGGAAGCCCTCCTAACATCTCCCAGGCCCCGGTCAACGCCAGCTTTCCTTCTGCTTCTCCATAGGTGGTAGACATAACAATAGGGCACATATAGGTTACCGCAATTTTCTCTTTATCGCCGTAAAGCCAACAGGCATCAAGGAACTGATACATATAGCCTCCAATCCCAAACCACTCTACCGTAGATGCCAATATAATGCCATCCGCCGTCTTAATGGTCTGAGGCAAAGTAGTAATCCTGTTTTTTAATTCATAAAGGTTAAACCTCTCAACCGTAACATGAAGCTCTTCTAAAACCATCTGTACCCTGTTGATCACATACAACGTGGGATCATCCATCAGTCCCCTGCCGCCATAGTAAATATTGATTTTCATACTGTCCCGCCTTTCACTAAACTGGATACCATATTTAGTATAAAGCGGTTTCTTTCATCTGTAAATAAATTTTAGTTTTCCTAGACGAATTTCATCGCCTGGCTCGATCAATTCCGACGCATTAGGCGTTAGTCGCATTCCGTTTCTAAAGGTTCCATTTGTTGAGTTTAGGTCAGTAATATATACATTACTTCCTGTTCTGGAAAATTTTGCATGCATACGACTGATACTCTTTTCATCAAGCACCATGTCCACCGCTCCAGCAAGTTTTCCTACCGTAAGCGGCAGTTTTCCAAGGTCAATATGACATTTATTTTTCCTATCCATACTGTATAATTTGTTTTCACAGTTTTCTGCCCATGGAATGTAAACTGTATTTCTGGCTTCTGATTCTGGCAACAAGATTTCATTTTCATCGGTAGATATATACCGTCCTCCTTCTCCTTTTTCCGTTATTCCCTGTTCCCGATCTGTCTTCTGAATATTGCAGAAATAAATAAACCACAAGGCTGTTCCCACTATCAAAACCCCCAAAGCCGCCAATCCAATGATTAGGCAGGTCTCTTCCTGGTAGGAAAGCTCATAGGATACCTTAGTATATAGCAAAAGGCCAGCACCTAATAAGCTCACTCCCCAAATCGGAATCAGCTTCTTTAAGATTTTTGCTTTATCCCGCTTGCCCCTTTCTCCTTCTGCAGGATCTAAGCTTTCAAATTCTTCCTCCTCCTTTTCGTCATTCAAGAATATTCCTTCCTCTTTTCCCTCGCTAGCGTAGAGTTTCTCCTGTTCTCGTTTCTTATCACCTACTACCACATCATCCTGAAACCATTTTAGCACCTCATCCAGGACAAACTGCTCTCTGCTAACCAAATCTGCTATCTTATATACAGTTTCCACTGCATCTGAATCCTCATTATCTACTCTATCCATGAAAAAGTCTAAAAGCTGCGAAAAGGCTCCCTCCTCCGGATCTGGATAATACAAAAACGAATATTCTCCGGTTTCAATATCCTGAAAAATATATTCCGGTTTCAGGAGAAGGCATCCTGCATCCAATAAAAATTTTTGTAGCAGGTCATTTACCAGCTTGAGCTGGTAAAAAAACTTTCTTAGCTGCTCCATACCTATGCTTCTTCCATCATAAATGCTCAAAAGGCTCTGTCTGGAAGTAATCTCGTAATATAACAGAATTTCCCCGTTGATATATCGTTCCTGACTACACAGCAATCCTTTAATTTTATTCTCTGTCACCATTTTTCTCTGATAAACATTTTCTGACAGACAGCCATTATCCTTTAATATAAGGTAATTATGCCTGTAATCCTTATAGTATTTTACCTCAAGCACTCTGCTCTCTCCTTCCTTTTCTTATGATTTCCACTGGATTTAATCTCTGCACGTTTTTAGTTATTGTATCGTTTAGAGCTTTCTGCCCAGTCTGTACCAAAACTGTTTCTCCACTTATCCTACATTCACCTTCCTCGGAAGGAAAGAAGGGATAAAACCTTCTTTGGTAACTCAGTCTTTCCATCACATAATCCTCTGCTCCCCAGGCTCCTTTTTTTGCATCTGCGTAAATAACCTCCCCATAATAATCCTCCCCCCAAGTAAAACTCCCTGCCCGCATTCCAAGGAGAAAATTATCCTGTGAAATAGCGCATCTGCCATACAAAAATAAGGCCGCAAGAATAATCAATAGATACAAAAATAATACAATCGGCATAATTAGTGAGGCCTCCACCGTAAAGTATCCTTTCCATTTTTTATGCATAAAAAAGTACCACCTCCATTCCCAAAAGCAAAAACGGAAGAAAAGGAATCATTTCCTTCTTTTTCTTAAACAAACAAAATATCCCATAGATACCTGCAAGCATAATTCCCGCTGCTGTTGCCATCATAGCAAACCATCCTCCTGTCCATAATCCCAGTACCGCCACAGCAGTTCCATCCCCATATCCAATACTTTCTCTGGTAAAGAATGCCAGAAGGAGCAGCAGCCCACCCGGCAATAACGAACCTATTATTTCTCCCAAATCAAATTGTTTAGAAATGATCAAATATATTACTGCCGCCCCTGCAAAAAACACTATTTTATAGATAGATACTCTCTTTTCTTTGATATCCTCTGCCGCCAATAGGGCAAGAAACAAAAGACTGACGCCGTATGCTGCCATTTACTATTTCCACCCTTTCCATTTTCTACCCCGCACATTTACTACAGGCTCCATATTCGTTAGCCTCACTCAATGGGATCATATAAACCGTCCTTTTAAGAGCGGAGCAATCAGACTTCCCATGATAGCTACTTCCACTTTCTGTGATATAGACCATTTCTCCCTTTACTGGTCTGCACCGCTGACAGGCATGATACCTCCCTCCCGACTCATTCCTCAGTGAGGAAACGCGATCATAGCTCACGGCTCGTAATTGTACCCTGAGATAGGTACAATTGTAGGACAAATGATATTTACTTCCTGTTTTGGTCACATAAACATAGGTATCCTCTTCTCTCTCATCCTGATTTTCCACTTTACTATAACCAATCCATGAATGACTGATAAACTGATCTCTTATCCTTACTCGATGGATGGGAAGCCATCCGATAAAAGGTTTTATTTCATATTCTGCTGAAATTTCAACACGACCACTTTCCTCTGATGACATATCCTCAAGATCAACTCCTCCCTCCCCTCCTGCAACACAAAGATATGGGAAAAGCTGGCTTCCCAGATATTCATTGATTTGTCCACAAATATCAGATCTTTCTCCACCCAAGTACCGAACCTGATACTCCGAAAAAGCCCTTTTATTTCCCGCCTGGTGCAGTGCTTCCTGCATATTGGACTGAAACCTCACAGCTTCTAGACTAAGAAGCACTGTCATCATATAAAATAGAAAAATCGGCAGTACCAGGCTTCCCTCCAATGCCATGCTTCCCTTTGGTTTTGTGGAAGAAAGAAAAAGCGCTCTCTTACAAAACGATATTATTCTGTTCTTTACTTCCTTGAGAGAAGGGATTTTAATCATATTTTTATTCTTCCTCCATTATAAAGAGAGCGCCTTTCCTCTCTTCCACATCCTCAGAGCCAACAGACAACAAACAAATCAAAAATAACCGTACTTTCGTCTTATAATGTATTTATTATTTCCACCACTCCTACTGACAATCTGCGCCTCCAGCCTTTCTATACACCAATCCATACAGAAGTTTTCGTTTCCATCTCGAAAACGGATATCCATCTCCATAATGTCCATTGTCCGAAGATTCAGTGTTTCCTCCCCTACCAGTAAAATCATTCCTGCAAGATACTGCTGATAGGTCAGTCCCTGTCCGCCTCCGCTTTGATAAAAGTTTCCATTTAGCACATGTGACACCGACATTTGATGACTGGATTTCCTCAGCGGAATAGCTCCCCCCTCATAAAGAGTCCTGACATCTCCAATACTCTCAAGAAAGGCACAGGCATATAAAATACTCTCCGCCACAGGCTGTTTAAACTCTGCTTTCAATATAACTGCCAAAAGCTGCTCTGCTGCTGCCAACGCCTGTGCTCTTAAGTCTCCGTCTGCCAGAGCTCTTGAAACATTGTCCGCAAAGCGCCATTTTAAAAGTCTTTCTGCCGTACATTTCATATTTTCCAAATCGGAATCTTTTCCATGGGCAAGATATTCCAACTGGCAGGAAAGCAGAGAATTCTCCTTTATATCTCCAAAGCATCCCATTCTGTCGAACAAATAAGAGAGAAATAATTCTTTCTCATCTCTATACTCTCTCTCAATACCAGCCGTGTTCCCCCTCTGCCTGTGTGAAATATATCTTTGGAGTTCAATTTTGGCCGGACTGATATACACAGCATCCACTTTCGCCAGATAAAGAATATCACTCCCCGCAAGACCAAACACCCAATCTGCAGGATTAGAAAGCGCAACCTCTTCCCACTCTCCTTCCTCATTCTGAATAACAGGCAGTTCCATTCCGGCAAGCTGCTCCATAATTCCAATCCAATGCTCCATCGGATCTGACGCCTCCAACGCATGTACTTCATTCATCTGTCCCAAAATTTCTCTTTCACTCCCTGAAAGGCCGCAGTCCTGGGCATAGCAGATTGCCTGGTTTCTCATAGAAGACCCCATATCCGCCGCTGCAGTTTCAAAGGATAAAACAGGCGTCTCTTCAATCGCCAGAGCTCCCCAGGGGGCATTCCTTCCCCCCAGCAGCTCCGAAGTATTTTCTTCCACATAATACCTTAGCCTGTTTTCCACGTTGGCAATCTTCGGCTGGCTTCCCAAATAGGAGGCATCTACATAAAGCAGGCCATATCTCTCCAGCAAATCCCTGTGGAATTCTGACAGTACTGCATTCATCCCTGTATCGACAGCACACTCTAATCTTACTTTTCCCGCTTTTCTGACAGCATTGCCTGTGAGCAACAGAATAAAACCTGTCATAAAAGAAAGTGACAACGCCAGAAACACGGTCAAATACCCTTTCATCAGGCAAGGATCGCGGCACTGTCCGCCGAAATCTTTTCAAAAATTGTCCCTGCCAGCTCCTGAATCTGGGTCTTAAAAATTAGCACCAATCCAATCAAAACCACAATAATCAAAATCATCTCCACTGTCCCCATCCCATAATTGTTTGTTCTCAAATTTCTGTTTCCTTTTCTACTCATTTTTCCTCCATTCCGGTTTCGAGCAATAGTTTATTCAAATACCAAACTGCTGCGCTTTCACACCTTTTTTCTTACTATTAGACACTGCCAAACCCCATATAAGCCGGCAGTAACACCAAAAACATAACTACTATCATCATCAACATCATAGGAAGAAGTAATTTGGTTCCTGCTTCCTCCCCGGCTTTTCTCGCCATACTTCTTCGATTTTCCTGGGCGCTGTCTGCCTCCTGAGAGAGCAGCAAGAGAAGCTGTTGATTTCCCTGTTTTAAATGTACGGAAAGCAGAAAGCTCAGTCTTCGGTACCGCATTTCTCCGCATCGTCTGCCAAATTCCTGAAAAACCTGTTCTTGTGCCATTCCATTTTCTAACTGATGACACGCCAGCTTCACTTCCTTATACAAGTAGCGCTCCTTCCCTTTCGCCTGCTGCCCCAAATAATCTGATGACATACGAAACAGGGCACTTTTTATTGTCAATCCGGCTGATAAATAAAGCCTTAACCTACTGACAAATTCCGGATAATCCAGAAGTAATTGCCTGTTCCTTTTTTTACAGCTTCTTTCCAGATCATTTCCCATCCCTTTACACAAGGCAGTCCCACAAAGCAGTGTCAGAAGCAGAATCATCCATACAGCTTCTCCACCTATGCCATCTTTTTCCTCCCAATTGACCTCCTTTCCCTGCAAATATTTCGGAAGCACCAGTTCCTTTTTACTTTTTTGCTCTGCATTTGCAGTCTTTAATTCCTCCTCCAACTCTCCAAAGAATCTCTCTTTTTCACTCAACTTCTCTGGAAGAAGAAATACATCATAAGAATAATTGACGTCTTCTCCCCCGTAGGAAATCTTAGCAGACACCCTCACCCATTCTCCTGTTTCGTCCAGCCCAATCCTATCCACCTTTCCTTTGCTGCTTATCCTCTTATTGTTCTCACTCCTCCATACAAGGCGGAATGGATATCCTTCCACAGAAGTCATCAGGTTCAAATCCTCTGTCACAGCAGATAAACCAGGATTATTCCCCTTAATCAATTCTGGAAGCACTTCCGAAAGCTCTACAAATAATCTGTCTTTTTCCTCTTCCGACAACTCTCTTTTTTCTACTAAAAAGGAAATATCCTCGCTCCAATCCTCCACTTCTGCTCGTAATTTAACTCTATAATCCCCTGCGTCCCATTCATTTCTGACAAGACGCCCCTCTTCTATCAGCCGTCCCTCTCCCAGGCTGCACAGAGGAAGAACGGCCGCAGACACAGTCCCAATCAATAAAACCGTGAATATTGTGGCCAATCTTTTAATCTGAAAGTTCTCATACACCTTTTCCACATTTTCTGACGGATAAAGCTGCGACAATGCCCTGTATATATGAGGATTTTTCTTTCTGCCTGACAATATCTCAAAATTTTTGTAGAGCTTTTCTGAAAAAGGAATCAACGGATTCTTCATTCTATACCTCCTGCATATCCTATACCCCTTCCTTCGGTAATTATTTATCTCTCAAATCTCTATCGCAACTATTTTCTCTGACAATGCATACGCCCCCAGATAGACCAAAAGACAGGCACTCATAACCAATATCCCCGAAAAGGAATGATACAGCCCTTCAAAATACCCTGGTGATGTGAGGCCAATATACAGCATAATAAGAAATGGCATAACATTCATAATCCGCTGTTCCAGCTTTCGAGCACTGAGCAAAACAGCAATTTCTTTTTCTGTTTCAATTTTATGGATAATAATAGCTGCTGTTTTTTCCATCACTGATGCCATATTTCCACTACTTTCATGTGAAATCTCATAAATCTGGGCAAACTCCCGAATCTCCGTGATTTCTAGTTTGCTCCCAATTTGCTTCCACAGCTTAGGAAACGGTATATTATTTTCCCTTCCAGATTTCAGTATGTTGATCATCCGACAAACGCTGCTATCTCTTCCATATAACGCTTTCATATCACCATAACTGGATATAAAAGCATTTTCTGCCGAAAATCCTGCCTTTTGTCCAGCAGATACCAACAGTAACAATTCTTTAAATTGCTCTCTTGCCTGTTCCTTCTTATTCCGATAAAGTACCTTTTCCTCCATGCAGTAATACTTATATCCTATTGCCGATAAAGGAATTAGCGCCCAAAGAGACTGATAAAAAAAATAGTCCAGTAAAAGCACTATCAAAATACTTTTCATTACAAGAAATCGTTTTTCTGTGGCTTCAATCGGTAACAAATCATTTTTTTCTTTATCCTGACGGCCAAAACTTTTCCACATGCTCCATCTCTCCTACCTTTCTCAACTCTCCCTGTATTTTTCCATCCTCCGATATCCCCATGCGTTCAAACTGATAAATCGTCCGCATCACAACCTCCCCTTCTGCGAATCCAACGGGCTCTGCAATCTCCAAAATCCGTCTGCTGCCATCCTTAAGCCGCCCCAAATGAATCATTAATCCAAAACCGGAGGCAATTTGCTTCCGTATGGCAGAAAGAGGCATCTCCATTCCCATGAGTACCATAGTTTCCAGACGGCTAACTACATCTCGGACACTGTTTGCATGTACCGTTGTCATTGCACTATGTCCCACATTGACACTTTGCAGCATATCCACCGCTTCCTTGCCGCGCACCTCTCCCACGATGATCCTGTCTGGCCTCATTCGCAAGGACGCCTTGATCAGGTCACGGATCGTGATTTCCTTACAGCCCTCCACATTGACATTTCTGGTTTCCAGGCTAACCAAATTGGGAATGTTTCTGATCTGCAGCTCTGCACTATCCTCAATGGTAATTACTCTTTCTGTCTCAGGAATAAAACCGGAAAGAACATTTAAGAAAGTGGTTTTTCCGGAACCTGTACCACCGCTTACCAGAATATTACAGCCAGCCTCTACCAGCTCCTTTAGTTGATCTCTGCATTCCATCGTCAATGTCCCCATGGAAAGAAGCTGCCCCATTGTAATAGGTTTCGGTGGGAAGCGCCTGATGGTAAGAATCGGTCCATTAATGGCAACCGGATCTAGCACTACATTCACTCTAGCTCCATCAGGCAGCCTGGCATCCACAATAGGCGATGACTCATTTACTACTCTGTTGCAACCTGCCGTAATCTGCCAGATCACCTGCCTCAATTTTTCTTTTGAATCAAAATTGATTTCCAGCTTACTTAGTCTGCCGTCCTTTTCTATGAAAATACCACTGACTCCGTTCACCATGATCTCCGTAATTTCTGGGTTTTCAATAAGCTCCTGCAAAATTCCAAGCTGCCTGATAGAGTGAAAAATTTCTCTCCGGAGCTGCTCTCTGGCCATCACCTCCAGATTACGCTTCTTGCTTTCCTGCCTGATTTGCTCATCAATCAGCTCTCTGATTTCTTCCTCCGTCATTTCCTTTGACAGATCCAGCCTTCCTATGATCATTTCCTGCAGGCTTCTGCTATCATCTTTATTCACCCATCTCCCCCTTAAGTAAATCCGGAAAAACCTTTGACCTAATGTATTTTGCCAACTCTCCATAAGTCAGTTCTTCAAACTGGCGTGGAAGTTGCTTAAATATAGGAAGACGCCATTTGGTAGTTCTCGCAGTGATTTCACCATATTCCATTTGCTCTAACACCCTTTCATACTGTTCTATCTTTGCCATAGACAGCCCATCATCCCTGGAAATTGTGTAGATATAGTCGCATCCTTTTAATACCTCCCAAAGGTCCATAATACTGTCTGTCAGATCTAATATCAGATATTCATACTCGCTGTTCTTTTCAATTTCCTGAAACAAATCCAGCCACTGGCCTCCTCTTATCCCCGCCAGATTCTGATAAATTTCAGCCGGAGGAATAAAATCCAGCCCGTTTACCGTCTCCACCATACTTTCCAGTCGATATGCCAACTTTTCGCGGGCACAAGCAAAATAGTACATTAAATCGGAGATATCACCGTCAAAGCTTCTGCTGAGCAGCCGCGAGAATCCTGAATAAACCTCAAAATTCAGGTACAGTGTCTTAAAACGTCTAGCCAGCATCTGGCCAAGCGTTAATGAAAATGTGGTCTGCAGGCATCTCCCTATCGGTGTGTAAATTCCAATAATCTGCATTTTGCGTAGGCCTGTACGCAAGGCCACAGGTACCTCCTCGGATTCGTCCGTATAATATTCCATAACCTCGTGGAGAATATTTTCACATGACTGATACTTATTGATATGATGTAGAGCTTTGTTCAGATTTTCTCCGTTTTCACTGAGAATAATGATATGTGGAATTTTTAAGGCTTCCACTTCCTGTTCGTAGACACTCTCTGAGACGAGAAGACATTCGATATTCTCTTCACCAGCACAGGAGTAAAACTTCTTTTTATCGGTAAAGACATAAACCCTAAAGGGAAGATTCCTTTTTTCACTGATAAACTCCATAAGCCGGTAAGCATAACTCTCCTCGCCATCAAAAATCGCAAGGATTCTTTTGTCCAAAATAACCCCCTTTCCAATTTAAACATTCATGCGCCGCTTTATTTCGCTCCATCGCACATAAAAACCGCTTTCTTCCTTTCCTGTAATTATTGTCTGCATTAAAAAGTTGATTTTCGGAAGGATTCCTTCCAAATGAACTTAATATGAATGTAGATCAAGTACCTATCCACATTACGGATGGACTTGTAAAATTGATCAATCAGAACGTTCTGTTTGTAAAGTGAATTATATAGAAAAGATCACCGATTGTCCAGTATAAAATCGAAAGTTTTTAAAGTTTGTCACTATTTCACAACAACATATAAAAATTTATCCCATAAAGCATTGCAACCCCCGGAAATCCAAGGATTCCGGATGTCAAAAAAGTAATCGGATTATAGCCCAGCTTCATCCCAGGTATTGATGCGGCGAACAAAAGATTTACAAAATAGATAGACATCATGCCAAGCACACCGCGAAGCAAAAAATTAACGATCCACTCTCCGCGGTTTTTCATCGCACCGATCAGTAATACCAAAATCAATATTCCAATGATGAAAAAAACCCCCAAATTATTATCCATACAATATTTTATCCTTCCCCATACTTTTTCCCTTCTGCTAATTCAATATATGTCCTTCTTTTTTTCCATATACCGGTATAATTGGAAATTTTTTGCCTATACTCCTATCAAAAGGTAATTATTGGATAACGCCAGAATATGATGTAATAAGAAGACTCGCTGGAAATGAGGAATGCTATGAAAATTTATTTTAGTCAAAGCTCCCGCGAAAACCGCGCTCTGTCGGAAAAAGAAATTGAACGAAATGCACTGCTGTCAGATCTGGAAAAAACCAAACGGGCCCTGGAAGTTGCCTATGCAGGTTTTGATAATGTCATCGAGCCCGACCTGATCGACTGCTATATTTATGAAGTAAATTCTGTCCTGAAACGCTACAAGTTCTTATTAGAACAGGCAGCGGCTTTAATCCCGCTGCCTGAAGAAAATACTGATTCCTCTCTCTTAAACCCGGAAGCCCCTCTCACTTCCCTGATTGGCTAGATTTTCCACCAGAGAATTTTTCCCATAGGTGAGCCCTGCATATACGGTCTGAGCATTGGACATCACAGGACCGGATTTATCCGTCTCCGCAATTTTTTCATATGCCTCATGGAGCTTTTCCATCATCTTTTTCACATGGTCAAGCTCCTTTTTACTGTTTTGAACACTTGCCCTGGTGAGTTCTTTATTGGCAAAAATATATAATTGCAGTAGATTTCTGGCCGGTTCATATTCAAAATGCAGGGAAGCTATTAACTCTTTAATACATCCCCTAGCTTTTCGAATACTGTCTTTAAAGGCACTGCTTTCCCCCTTATCATAAGCCTCACTGGCTTCCTTTAGGTAAGTAAGGGTCATCTCATAAAGAATGACGACCAGTTGTGTCTTATTTGCCTGTGCAATCCTCAAAGTATAGTCCTGCTTCAATTCCTTTGTCATTTTTTATGCCCCTTTTCATTACTTTCAAAATACTGACAAGGAGGTTTACTGCAATAATTGCAACACCTGAGCCGGCCTCTCGTTTGCCTGAGCCAGAATAGAAGTGCTGGCCTGAGACAATACCTGAAGGGTGGTATACTCTGTCATTTCCTCTGACATATCCGTATCCATAATGCGGGAATATGCCGCCGTCACATTTTCAGTAATAATATCCAGATTGTTGACAGTATGATCCAGGCGATTTTCATAAGCGCCCAGACGGCTTCGAACAGAGGAGACATACTGAATAGCTCCTTTTACCTTGTCGATGGTCTTTTTCGCCCCTTCCTGTGTAGTCAGATCAATATTGGCAATTCCCATGAGCTCTGTGGATACCTTGGGAATACGTGCGGCAAGCTGCTGGCCTTCGTTGGAGCCGATCTGCATATCTAGAGAACCGAAGCCGGGAATCTTAATTTTTATTGCATTTTGGGCAGGCGAGGTACCTGTAGCATCTAACTTTTTAGTGCTTGTAACCTGAAGCTTTATTTCCACTCCCTGGTTTCCCTTGATTGAAATAAGATTTCCGCCCTCTTCCCAATCCACAGTTGCATTTGAGTTATCCACATCCTTGGCGTCATAGTTTAAAACCCCCGAAATAGAAATGTTATTTACAGCGGTTACTTTTCCATCTGCATCTACATCCACATCCAACAGACTTATCTGATAATCCCCGCTTACCACCTCATCACTGTAATAAGCTACCTTCACATCCAGATCATCCGTATACGCCTTTAAGTCAAACGATCCATCCAGAAGCCTCTGTCCGTTAAACTCAACCTCCGAAGCAGTCCTGTCAATCTCCTCCGTCAACTGTTTTACTTCCTGATCAATAATTTTCCTGTCATCATCTGTCAACGTTCCGGTGGCTGCTTTTACAGAAAGTTCATTGATTCTCTGAAGCATTTCATGGATTTCCGACAAAGCCCCGTCCGCAATCTGCATGATGGAAATTCCATCATTAGAATTCTGGGTTGCCTGGTCTAGGCCCTCAAGCTGAGCATTCATACGCTTTGCCATAGCTAGCCCTGCGGGATTATCCTTGGCATTGACAATCTTAAGTCCTGACGAGAGCCGCGCCATAGACTCCTGCAATTTACTGTCAGACCTGTTTAAGTAATTGTTGGCAATCACTGCCGATACATTGTAATTAATTCTCATCTTCCATATTTCCTTTCTTCAATCCTGTCTCCTGAACATATCCTATAAATGCTCTGGCTGCCCGGTAAAGCAGACTGGAATCATCACCATTTTGCTGCCTGTCATTTTCATCAGAGGACTTTTCTCTTAAAGAAGCTTCCTTTAAGGAAATTTCTACCAAATCCAAATTTTCTCCCGTCGCAAAATAGATATTGCCTACCTTTAGCTCCTCCTGTCTGAACCTTTCTTCCAGAATATCCTGATTTCCTTCCAGAAGCCCGGTCCCTTCCTCCCTGCTGCAAATGCAGAAGCCCTCCAGCCCCTGCCCGGTCAGCTTAAACTCCGCTGCCGTCTTTCCAAAAGTTTCAGTCTCAAAAGTGACGGCAACCCTGCTTTCCTTTTGGCCGCTGTGTACAATCTTAAGATTGATAGAAGTCACATATCCGTCTATATTGGCGGGAATCTCATAATTTTCCTCCCGTGCCATGCTGCCCATAAAGGTAAACTGCTTATAAAGAGTACTCATAGCCTTCACATCCAACGCGCCGCCGGATGCTGAAAAGGCCATCCTCTCCACCATATCCTGCAGCTTCTCCTGCAGTCTCCCATAAGCCATCTGCGCATTTTCTCTATCGTCCAAGGCCTTAATGACCTCTTCCCCCGATTCTTCCAGGAAACTTTCCGCATCCTCCTGCACCGAAACATCGGAATCTACCTGCGCCTGTTTCCTCAAACGGTTAAACTCCTTCCAGATCTCTTTAGGATTTTTCAGAAGATTTCCTGCCGCCATAAGATTGTCTGCCGTAACAGGCTTTTCATAATCGGAAAGATGCTTAAGTACTTCTTCCTCGGACTTCATTGCGCCGCGCATCTCTTCATACAGCATATGATCGAATTCTTTGGCCGCTTCCTTATCTCCTGCTTCTTCCAGAAGCTGCTCCAGCTCCTGTCTATCCGGCATCGAATGTACAGAAAACCCCTGGGCTATCTGATCCGTAATGCTTTCTTTTGGCGTTTCCTTCGCATGTATGCGGCCCCATTTATCGTCTACGGAGTAATCCATACTTCCACGCCTGCTGCTCCTTAAGGCACTTAAAAGATTTTTCAGCGTAAACTCCGCTCCTGTCTGCCAAAGAGCCCCTACCGCCGCATCGTCCGTTTTCTCAATCTGGCGAACCAGTCTGTAGATACCGATATATGCGCTCTTTTCTTCCTCCGAAATTCCTTTTTGCTTCTCCAACTTATAAAGGAAGCGGCTGTAGGATTCCATCTGTCCTGCCGGCTCTTGCTGCTGCCCGCTAAAATAATTTCCCAGCTCCTCAAGGGGCATAATCAGAGGATTTACTCCCTCCCGAATCATATTTAAAACCCGTCCCGGGTTCATCTCTTTGATCACATCCTTTAGCAGTTTATCTTTTTCTTTAATCTGCTCTATGTTTTCTTCTGTGATCTCCAGACTGTTATATCCCAAAATCCGAACCGCTCGCTGATTTTCCTCCGAAGTCTCCAACTTCATACTCTCGAGGATATCGTCCACATTCCTGAACGCCTTTTGTATGGAATCTCCCAGATCTCTGCGAGGCTCTGTCATCATGGTCTCGTAGCTCTGTCCTGCTTTTTCGTAAATGGTGCGCTCTCTGCTGCCGTATTCATACACCACTCTTAAGGTATCCGTTACCGATATCTCCGCCACGATTGATACCGGCGCAGAACGGATCCCTTTAAGAACATCAAGGGTTTCCTCATACAAAGAAGCTTTTTCTCTGGCCTGAGATTCGTCTACCTGGCCCGTCAATGCCTTCACAACACTGTTTTCCGCCTCCCGCAGCTTATCCACCAGCTTTTCCAATGGCATCGTATCTATCTGGAATCCCCTGCGCAAAAGCTTTAAGTTTGCTTCCACCGTCATGGTCAGCCTGACCTCTTCCAGTATCCTTCGTCCATGCACATTTTCTATCAATCCCGCTTTGCCCGTCTGCCCCTGAAGCATCTCTTCCCGGACAGCAGCACTGTGCTTAGCATCCTCTTCATCCTGAACAAGCAGTTCATCCTGAACTGCGAAAAGATTTCTAAGGGTAAGAGGCAAATCCCTTGCCATGATAATATCCGCCGCCTCATCCTGAACTGCAGCGGTCTGCTCCATGAGGGAGAGAGCCTGCTTCGCATAAGTTTCTTTTTTACCTAAATCTGCCCTGGCCGGTTCCGTCCCATCTGCTACTGCACAGGCTGCTGAGACCATAAAGTCCTCTAATGCCACCGGGAACTGATGACTTCTGATATCCTTCAGAAGAGAAAAGGTCTCTTCATTTAAAGGGATTCCCTTCTCCACCAGCCATCTGGCATCCTCCATATTTTTTTCATCTGCCGTATATCCAGCATCTTCAATGATCTTTTCCATCTGAGGGCGGAGCCCTTCAAAATCAATCTCATCCGGTTTTTTGGCATAGTATCCTGCCACTGGACCCGCTGCATAATATCCTCTGCCCTGGCGGCTCCCATCACTGGCAGCCGAATATTTCGCCGTATAAAAATTCTCCGGGGCGGGCGCAAGGTCATTTTCCACCATATATTTTACACTGCCATCCGTGGGCTCCCCTGCCTGGGTAAGCAGCTTCCACGCCTCTGTCACAGCAGCAATATTTTCTTCTGTGAGAGGAATGTCCTTTTCCGCAAACTGTTTTTTCAGTTCATTGGCAAAAGCCTCGCTTCCGGTAATCTCCTTAAGAACTTCCTCATCCACCGTATCCGTATAGCCTGCAATCTCTGTTCCGCCTTTGGCAAGGGCAACCTTAATCTGGTCAACGATGGTGACAACAGTCTCTATCTCTGTGCTCCCAGGATGAAATCCTTCTTTCTGCAATCTGGCAAAATCCTCATCTGACATAGAATTGGACATCACTGCCATATAGTTACGACGGGCAGCCACATCCTCCTGCTCGATCTGCCGTATCAGTTCTTCTGCGGTCCGTCCGTGACCTGCATATGCGCTGTTATCCATAACTATGCCAGAAATGTCCAATACAAACCCGCTCCTGTCTGCCTTAGCAGCTTCCTGCGGGGTCTGGTATGAAATTGTCTCTCTGCCTGTATCTACATATCCCTGAGTGCCCCTTGTTCCGGCACCCTCCACCAAAACATTCATAGTACCTCACATTCCCATAACTTATCTTTTCAAACAATCTCACGCTTCGCGTATCAATTCAATCGAGTAGGGAAGATTCATCTTCCCTATCCGCCGCGCGACCCGTGCATCGCTTTAGCGGCAAGCTTCCACTGCGCGGGTCTGCGCATAATAAAGGGTGAATGCCTGCACATTCACCCTTTATTTCGGCTTATCTGATATTTTTCTTAACCGCACTAAAAAACAAATATGGCAGCGGTATAGGGCGGAATATCCAAAGTAATGTTGTAATCTCTGTAATCACATTGTCCCTTCACAGCCGTGATCTCTTTGGGAATGACCCCTCCCGCTCCTCCGAAACGTTCCTCCGCACTATTTAAAAGCAGCTTGTACTTTTTCTTTTTGGGAACGCCCAGCTTATATTTTTCCCATGCCATAGGCGTCATGTTAATGATAAACAGCAGGTTATTTCTGCCGCCCGCAGCCTTTCTGAAAAAGCTGTAAGTGCTCCTGTCCTTATCGTCACAGTTAATCCATTCAAATCCGTCCCAGCAGTTGTCAAACTCATACATACAGGGGTACTTCCGGTAAATCTTAAGGAGCTCTTTCATGTATTCATGAAGCCCCTTGTTTAAATCCTCTCCCAGCAGGAACCAGTCAAGCTCCCTCTCTTCGCTCCACTCCCGTTCCTGTCCAAAATCCTGTCCCATAAAAAGAAGTTTTTTGCCCGCATGGCCGAACATATAAGCATAGCCACATCGCAGATTCGCATACTTATCCACCTGATACCCCGGCATCTTATTCAGCATGGAACATTTTAAGTGCACCACCTCATCGTGGGACAGAGGCAAAATATAATTTTCATATTCATTATAGGACATGGCAAAAGTCATGGCATAATGATTATCCTTTCGGAAGTAAGGATCCAGTTTCATGTACTCGCAGAAATCATGCATCCAGCCCATATTCCATTTAAAGGAAAAGCCAAGTCCATCCTCTTCCACCTTGCCCGTGACCTTCGGCCACGCTGTGGATTCCTCTGCAATGGTTAAAAATCCGGGATAAGTGCCGAGTACCACCGAATTTAAGTGTTTGAAGAACTCAATTGCCTCCAGATTCTTGTTCCCGCCATATTTATTGGGAACCCACTGACCGTCCTTCTTGCCATAATCCAAATAAAGCATGGACGCCACCGCATCCACCCGGATACCATCCACATGAAATTCCTTAATCCAGAACAATACATTGGCAATCAGGAAGTTCTTTACCTCTGTCTTGCCATAGTTAAAAATCTTGGTTCCCCAGTCAGGATGTTCACCCTTGCGTGGATCGGGATGCTCAAAAATGCACTGGCCGTCAAACCGCCCCAGCCCATAGGCATCTGTGGCAAAATGAGCCGGAACCCAATCCAGGATTACGCCGATCTTATTCCTGTGAAGCTTGTTCACAAGATACATGAAGTCTTCCGGCTCCCCGTAACGGGAGGTAGGCGCATAATATCCGGTCACCTGATAGCCCCAGGAACCGTCAAAAGGATGCTCCGCAATCCCCATCAGTTCAATATGGGTATACTTCATCTCCTTTAAATACTCTACGATTCTGTCCGCAAATTCCCGATAATTGTAAAACCGTTTTTCCTCCGGCCTTGGATGGCACATCCACGAACCAATATGGCATTCATAAATAGCCAGAGGCTCCCTATTGTAATCCTTTCCGTTTCTGTCCTTCATCCAGACATCATCCGACCACTGAAAGCCTGAGATGTCCACTGTTCTTGACGCCGTACCCGGACGCAGCTCCGCACTGTTTGCAAAGGGATCCGCCTTGTAAAGCTTTTCCCCGGCAGGTGTGGTAATCAAAAATTTGTATAGCTCATGGGTGCCCACTCCCGGAATGAATACGGCATGGATTCCTCCCTCCCCCAGCTTTTTCATAGGGTGTGCGGTCTCATTCCATCCGTTAAATGTCCCTATCACATGGACACTTGCCGCATTCGGCGCCCAAACACCGAAAAACATGCCCTTTTTTCCGTCCTGAACGCTTGGGTGGGCTCCCAGTTTCTTGTAAATGTCATAATGTGTCCCCTGGGCAAACAAATACTGATCTGCCTCAGAAATAAAAACTTCCCCTTCTGCTCTTTTTCCTTCCATTGCCTTAACCCCCAATTTAATAGTGCATAAAATCATTTTCCCTGAGAACGATCATATCCTCCTCGTCATACCTCTTTCCAAGAAGGACATCAAAGAAATGCTTCGGAGTTTTCTTGTCCGCATAATAGATGGCCTCATCTACCAGCTCTTCGATTTCCGTCAAAGTAACCTCATGGTCGCTGGTCTGCATGTCCGCAATCCTGGTATGTAGTGCCAAAACCCCAAGCTCATCAATGGCATATTCCTGCTCAAGAGCGTACTTCCTTGCATACTTGACAAGTGTCTGGTCATCAAGCGCCTCCACATCCACTCTCAGGTTAAATGTATTCAGTAATTCCGGATACGCCGCCAACAATTCTTCCATTGCAGATTTCGTATCCTCCAGTAAAACAATTAGCCCCCTTCCCTCTTGATTCAATGCATTCATAAGTTGCTCCACCGTAGCCTTTTTCATGGAAGCTGCCGCCTCCACAATCAAAGCACCACCAGAGAGCTTCCCTAATGTAGCCGCCACATCCTTTTTGTTCATAGTCGTCCCGGAAATCTTAGCCACCTTGCCGGAAAAATTACTGTCAGAAAGTTGTACCTCCTTCACCAACAGTTTGGCAAGCGCTATTGTTCCTGTCCCCTCTTCTCCGGTAATAATTACATTTCCGGTATAGGATGCCATGCTGATATTATCAATTGTCTCCACAATCTGTCTTCTGGTCCGCTTGTGATGGATAAAAGGTGCAAAGGTTTCTCTTTCAGCTCCTGTCATTTCTCTGACAGCATGCTTATCCTCACTTTCCTCTGAATCTGAAGATGAACTTTCTCCCTTAAGTTTCTCTTTCTTGTTATCTTCTCCAGGTTGACGGTCTTCGGAATTTACACTCTCTTTTCCTTCCTCTTCCTCATTTACCGCTTCATCGCTTGCGTCTGCTTCCCCATTCTCTGCTAACTCTGCTTCCGTCTCCTGCCAGAGCCGTTCCTCCAATTCTTCCAGAGTCAGGTTTTCCTTTGTCCACAAAGATTCCACCCTTGGTGGCTGCTCAGAAGACTCTTCCGCGGCAGTTGGTTCTTCCTCAAGCTCTTCTATCTCTAAATCTTCACTTTTTGAGACAGCCTCTGTCTCTTCTTTTTTCAAGAGCTCCGCCTTTTTACTCTTATTATTATCCGCCGCCTTCAAAAGCCCAAGACGCTCTTTGGCAATTTTCAGCTTTTCTTCTTTCATGGCCGCCGTCACCATGGCCTTTTCCAGTTCCTCTAACAGCCCTGTCTTAGTAGCTTCATCAAAATCTGCAAAAAGAGTATCGGTCTGCTGATGCACACGCTTACGGATTTCATCCATCCGCTTACGTTCATTCTCCTGCTTCATTTTTTCCCACTCAGCCATAATATCTTCAATACTGAGCTGTCCGGTAATTTGTTTTTCTATTTTATCCTGCTCAGGAACTACCAGAGAAAGCTGTCCATCATATTCCTGTGTCAGCATATTGTCGTATCCTGAGGGTTTATGAAAAGTTCTGATTATCCCCGTATTGCTGAGCGCCGGGTCCGCGCTTGCTACAGGTTCTTTCCCACTGCCAGCCTCTTTTTCATCCAAAGCCTGTTCTCCAATTGGTGTAAATAAAGATTTTGCCCCATTTTTTTGCTCCAGCTCGGAAACAACATCCTGAATATTGACCTCCTCCGTATTTCCGAAAAAAACCTCCTCATTGGAATTGCTCCCAGCAAAATTCTGGGGCCGCAGCCGCAGCTTTGCCTTAGGCTCTTCCACCTTCTTTTCAGGGTATGTATGCTCATCCAACCCTTTTACAGGCTCATAAACCTGAGTCTGCTGCCGATTTGCCATTTCCTGTCCGGCTGGTGCTGCTTCCTTTAGAAAATTTTCTGCCTCTTTAGCAGGAACATTCTGTCTCTCCTTTTCCCTATTTGGGGCTTCCTCTCTCTTATGATCGTCCAGAATTTCTTTCATGCTCTCCGCCAGTTCCTTTTGCAAATTCAAAGTATTATACTGGCTTACATCCACAGTCTTTACCTGTATATCAAGCTCGTCCTTTCCTGGCACCTCCTGGGTGTCATCCGTAAGGATATTCTCCTCAAGGCTAAACTCACCATCCTCCTCTTCCTCTGTTTCCTTTTCGGCCGCCTCCTGAATTGCCTTCTGGTCTGCAGCAAAATCAGAGGTGATAAAACCACCTCCCTGCTTCATCTTCTCATATTTCTCCTGTTGTTCCTCACTTAATGGTTCATGAAGCATCTTAAGCTCAAGAGCCTTTACCACATAACGTCCTTCCCCGAACCAAAGGGCCATCTCATTACATTCTTCCACACATTTTGAGGTGAGTCCAACCCTGTGATAAAGATAAGCAAGCTCATAAGCCCATTTCTCACGGTAATCCCGCTTTTTAAGTTCCTCTAGTACCTCTATTCTCTCTTCCAGACTTACTTCCTGTGCCTCATACAATTTATATTGTAGCACGTATCTTCCGCTGTCCTTAGGCGCGAGCTGCACAAATTCTTTATAATACTCTAGTGCCTGCACATACTCGCCTAGTTTAATGGATAATTCACACAAAGAATAAACAATCCGCCGTCCCCCGGCATGTCTCTCATAAGCAAGCAGAAGAATATCTCTGCTGTCCTCGTATCTTCTGTTAATCTTATATAAATCACTGATGGTGCACAGCATCATAGTGCTCTTGACCCTGCGCCAGTCAATGGAATCTGCCACCTTTACGGCATCCGCATATTTCCCTTCCGAAATCAATGATTTTATTTCATCCGCCCGCACTTTATACTCATATTTATCCAAGGTAGCCACCTCTATATCTTTTTTAAGGCATAATTATCCTATTATCATTTGTTAAGTTTATCACATGATTATTGGTATGTAAAATACAATTTCGGGAAAATTCGGCAAATTGCTCCAATGTAAGAGCCTCTCCCCTTATCGTTCTGGTAAGCCCCATCCCATCTAGCACCTCATACACACACTCTCTGGTCAGAGAAACCTCCCTTCCTTCCTCCCTTGTAATTGGCGATGCGTTGACAAGAGCATTCGCCAGAGTTTTTCTCCGCTGATTAAAAGCTGCACGGATAACCGAAAAAAGAAAGCTTTCATCGTCTGTCTCCACCGGCCTTTCCTCCGGCCTGCTGAAACGAATGACACTGCTTCCCACCCCAGGTCTGGGCATGAAGCAGGCAGGCGGAACATTCATGACGATCTCTGGCCTGGCATAATACTGCACTGCAAGGCTCAGCGTCCCATAATCCTTGCTGCCAGGGCCTGCCTGCATCCGCTCCGCCACCTCCTTCTGAACCATAACCGTCATGTCTGAAATTGGGGCATGGCTTTCAAACAGCCCCATAATGATAGGTGTAGTAATATAATACGGCAGATTCGCTACCACCTTAAGGGCCTGTCCATTATTTCTTTCCCTTGCCAGCTTTGCGATGTCCACCTTCAAGATATCTTCATTTAAAACAGTCACGTTGTCATAGTCTGAAAGAGTTTCCTCCAATATGGGAATCAGCTTTTTATCAATCTCAACGGCAATCACCTGCCCTGCCTTCTCCGCCAGATGCTGCGTCAAAGCACCGATCCCCGGCCCGATCTCTATCACACAGTCCCTTCCAGTGATTCCCGCTGAGGATACGATCTTTTTTAGGATATTAACATCTATCAGAAAATTTTGTCCGTATTTTTTTTGAAAAACAAACCCATATTTCCTGATGATCTCTGCCGTTTCCGTGGGCGTACCCAGATATGCCATCTGTGTTCTCCTTCCTTATTCATGCCAAACACCTCTCAAGCAAGTGCTCTATATATCAGCTTATGGAATAAAAATCCAGTCCGTTTTGCAACGTCTGTGCCAGCACTTTTTCTTTGGCAATCCCTTTTATTTGCGCCAGCTTTTCTGCCACAAAGTCAATATAAGCAGACTGATTCCGCTTTCCCCGGTAAGGCTCCGGTGCTAGGTATGGGCAATCTGTCTCTAGCAAAATATTTTCTAGTGGAAGATATTCTGCCACTTCCAGAAGCCTCCTTGCATTTTTGAAGGTAAGGACACCTCCAATCCCAAAATAATAATCCATGTCAAGGTATTCCCGAGCCATCTCCTTCGTATAGGCAAAGCAATGAATGACTCCTTTTGTTTTCTGCTTCTGCCATTCTTTCAAAATATCCAATGTATCTTTGGCGGCATCCCGGGAATGAATTATGACAGGAAGTTTTGTCTCATGAGCCAAGGCAAGCTGCCTTTCAAACCATTTTTTCTGGACGGCTTTATCTGGCTCGGGCCAATGATAGTCAAGCCCTATTTCTCCTATGGCTACCACCTTGGGATTTACTGCCTCAGTTTTCAGCCATTGCATATCTTCCTCTATGAGATTTTCCGTCTCCGAAGGGTGGACTCCAATTGCCCCATAAATAAAAGAAAATTCCTTTGTCAGCGCTATCACCTTCTGACAGGATTCCATGCTAGCTCCCACATCAACAATATACTTTACTCCGTTTTTCGGCATACTCTCAAGCAGCGCTTCCCTGTCCTCATCAAATGCCTCATCATCATAATGGGCATGTGTGTCAAATATCATTCTATACCCCCTGTATATCGCGTCAATACTACACCAATAAACAGTTTCATAAGCTTTATATAAGAAAATTTATATTTTCTTAAAAAATTTTTAAAAAAGTACTTGCAAACTAAAAGACATTATACTATAATAGGTTTCGCGTTGTAAATGAAATAAAAGTTAAATTTTTCGCGCCTTTAGCTCAGTTGGTAGAGCACCTGACTCTTAATCAGGGTGTCCAGGGTTCGAGCCCCTGAAGGCGCACGCGAGTACCATTTTTGAGGACGTATGAGCCTTGGGGATGGTGCTTTTTTTGTATAAGATAACAAGACAGGAGGAAAAATTGTATGCGCGAAACAGTCAACATTCAAGTAACCGAACCAACTTATTATGCCACTACCGGCGTTGCCTTTTCTCAGGTGGATGCCTGGTTTGGACATACCCGGCAGGACTTAAGGATGGATATTATCTATCCTGAGGATCCAGAAAAAACCTATCCATGTATCGTGTGGATCTGCGGCGGCGCATGGCTTCAGATGGACCGTTCCGCCCACCTGCCCTATCTGGCAGGTCTGGCCCGGGAGGGATTCGTTGTGGCAAGCCCGCAGTACCGCACCAGCAATGAAGCCACCTTTCCCGCGCAGCTTATCGACATTAAGTCCGCCATCCGCTATCTGCGTGCCCACAGTGAACGCTATCGGATTGATACAGAAAAAATCGGCGTAATGGGCGAATCCGCAGGCGGCCATCTGACAGCCATGGCAGCGCTTGCTGACGATTCCGCTTACGATGTGGGAAGCTATCTGGAATATTCCAGTCAGGTACAGGCGGCATGTCCCTGGTATCCGCCCACGGATGTAACCTCTTTCCCCTATCCCTCGCCTCTGGAGGCAGCCGCTTCACCCGAATCTCTCCTGACCGGGATGAACGTTATGCTCCATCAAAAGGAAGTAGAAACGGCATGCCCCGTATCCTACGTTTCCAAGGACGCGCCTCCCTTTATGATTCTCCACGGCATCAATGACCATACCGTTCCCTTTACACAGGGAGAAATATTACACGACAGGCTGGAGGAAGCCGGATGCGATGTAAAATTGGTAGCCATAGAAGGAGCTGATCATGCCGACCGGCAATTCTTCCAAAAAGAAATCTGGCAGCGGATCGCAGACTTCTTTCATGAAAAGTTGGGATAAACAGCAAAATCTAAAAAATAGACTAGAATAGATTTATATTTTTCTAAAAATAAGGAGTCACTCACATGATATTGCCCGTTATACAGGATACCTTAGCGGATGCGCTCAAGCTGCTTCCGTTCCTTTTTGTCACTTATCTGATCATGGAATATATAGAGCACAGAACCAGCGAAAAAACCCGGCTGCTTATGAAAAAATCCGGGAAATGGGGTCCTGCTTTCGGCGGCCTTTTGGGAATGCTCCCTCAATGCGGTTTTTCCACGGCGGCCTCCAACCTGTATGCGGGCAGAATCATTACTCTGGGAACATTGCTTGCCGTATTTTTATCCACCTCCGACGAAATGCTTCCGGTGCTGATCTCTGAGCAGGCTCCCATAAACCTTATCCTTAAAATTCTTGCAATAAAGGTGGTAATTGGTATCTGCGCCGGCTTCCTGACAGATCTGCTCTGCCGCAGGCATAGAGACAATGACCAGGACGAAATGCGCATAGAACAGATATGTGACCACCAACACTGCCATTGTGGGGAAGGAAACTTTTTTTCTTCCGCCCTTCGCCACACTCTTCAGGTTTTTCTGTTTATTCTTGTGATTTCCTTTTTGTTGAATCTCCTGGTTGACTTTGTGGGAGAAGATAAGCTGGAGGTCTTTCTTACTAAAAGAGCGATCCTGGGACCGCTGTTTGCGGGCCTGATCGGTCTGATACCAAACTGCGCCTCCTCCGTGCTATTGACACGGCTCTACTTATCGGGAATGTTAGGAGTCGGGTCCATGCTTGCCGGACTTCTGGCGGGCTCCGGCGTAGGGCTTTTAGTTCTCTATAAGGTGAATGATAATATCCGGGAAAATATCAGAATTACTCTGCTGCTTTATTTCATTGGAGTATTATGCGGAATTGTGATTGAAATGACCGGCGGGAGTTGGTTCCGGATATAATCTCTCTTTTTTGTGCAGGAATTGAGAGGAAAACAACCGAATCATACGATAGACTTATGCATTGTCAGGAGGATTTTTTATGGAATGGATTGATAGATTGAATGATGCGATTGGCTATATCGAAGAACATCTGACAGACGAAATTGATTATGAACAGCTCGGACAAATTGCCTGTTGTTCTTCTTATCATTTCCAAAGAATGTTCACCTATATGGCGGGGATTCCTTTATCTGAATACATCCGCAGGCGAAAAATGTCGCTTGCCGCCGTAGATTTACAGGGAAAGAATATGAAAATCATTGATGCGGCAGGAAAATACGGATATAATTCCCCCACCGCGTTTAACCGGGCGTTTCAATCTGTTCATGGAATCGCCCCGTCTGCTGTAAAAAACGAGGGCGTATCCGTGAAATCCTTCCCGCCTCTCTCATTCAAAATCACGATCAAAGGAGTGGAAGAAATGAATTATCGAATTGAATCAAAGGATGCTTTCCGCATTGCAGGCGTATCTGTACCATTGCATAAGGACATTGAGAAAAATTTTGCAGTCATACCCCAAAAGTGGCAGGAAATATCCACGGACGGAACACTGCAAAGATTGATCAGTATGATGGATACACCGCCTATGGGCGTGCTTGGCGTCAGCACCTGTAACGATACACAGCCATGGAAGTACTATATCGCGGTATCTACTTCCCAGGATTCAAATGGTCTTGAGGAATACATTGTGCCGGCGGCTACCTGGGCGATCTTTCCGGGAGAGGGCACCAATCAGTCCATTCAGGAACTGGAGCGCCGCATCGTAACGGAATGGCTGCCAACATCGGGCTACGAGTATGGCAGCGCTCCCGATGTGGAGGTTTACTTAAATCCGGATCCTCAGAATGCCCGGTATGAAGTGTGGATACCCGTAGTAAAAAAATAATCTCTGCGGCCTGAGTATATCATCCCCCTGCGCTCTGATACCGCCCCAGTGCAAATTTCCAGAACAGCCCCGCCGCTGTCACCGCCAGCACTGCGGCGGCCACAGGGCCAAACCAGTAAATCAGGTTTTGATCCATTCCAAGAAGAAATGCGGCGGGATAATAGCCGGCAAACGCAAAGGGTACCACATAAGTCAAAAATACCTGCAATTTCCTCCCGTAGATCACGATAGGATATTTGCCGAATTCCGAAATATTCTGCGTCAGAATCATGACACTGGTGCTGTCCGTCACCCAAAAGGCCAGGGCGGCGCATATGATGTTGACCGCAAAAAACAAAAGGGACCCGCACACCATAAATACGATCCAGAACAACACCTTTCCAACGGAAAGCACAATATGCAGTCTGCAGAGAGATATGATGCAGACCGCCAGTCCGAATATCACGGAGCCAAGGCCATGCAGACCCACATCATCCGTCAGGATAGAAAACAACGTGCCAACAGGCCGAAGCAGCAGACGATCCAGAGTCCCCTGATTGATATGCATTTTTATTCTCCATGAGCCCGCAAACAGAAATTCATTCAGCCCCAGGGCAACAGCCGACATTCCATACACAAAGATCATCTGATAGAAATTCCAACCGTTCATCTCCGGAATTCCCTGAAAAATCGCCCAAATAAATACAAAACCAAGAGACTGCATCAAAATCGACGCCGCTACCCCCAGGATAAAATCGCTTTTGTAAGCCATTTTTGCCTGTATATTTCTCGCCACACATTGCGGATACAGCCGAATATAAAACCACAGCCGCTTAACCCCCATTGATGCTCACCCTCCTTATCGCCAGGCGGAACAGCCATTTTGCCCCCAGCCACATCGCAATCGCCCAAAATATCTGTATACCGATATAAACAAACGTCTCCCTGACGTCGTATTGTCCCATATAGATCATCGTTGGAACATAGACAATATTCTTAAACGGAAGCATATTCATAATCCTTTGCAGCCATCCGGGAAGTACTGCTATCGGCACCAATGCACCGCTGAAGAAATTCACGATGGCGGTCTTGGCGCTGCGCAGTCCCCAGTTATTCATCAGCCAGAAAGACAGCAGGCCGCTCATAATTGATACGGAGAACATAATGAAAAACCCTGCGATGACACTGACAGCAAAAAGCAGCCCATGGAAAATGGACGCCGGAGCGCAAAGCTCGGGAAGAAATATCCGAAACCCCAATAAAGTGAGTATGGCAAAGATTACCTGCAGGATCGTCTGTCCCACATTTTCCGCCAGACGGGCATTTACGAATTTCACCGGCCGGAGCAAATCAAATACAATGGTTCCCTTTCTGATTTTCTCGCTGATGGGCCGCTCCGCATCATTCCTGAAACCATATACATTATTGACGGCCTGGGATACCAGCAGATAAGTGACCATCATAGGATAATCGAATCCGGCAACCGTGCTGCGCTGTTTGTACACCGCTATCCACACCTCCAGCATAACCAGGGTTTTCACGATTTCCGCCAGGAAGTTAGTAAAAAAAGCAAAACGGTACACCATGGCCTCCTGAAGATTTGCAGAAAAAAGCGCATAATACCTTTCCAGCGTCTTTCTCATGACTTGTATACCTCCATGACCACATCCTCAATCTGAGGCCCTTTGATGTCGATATCCGTCAGTGCGTATTTCTGCACCAGAGCCACGATCAAATCAGAGGTATCGACATGACTGTCATGTCCGATCTTCACATGCAGGCCATCCCGTTCCAGCGTATAATGTCCTGCCATCCCTTCCGGCAGCACAATTTCCGGTATATCCTGCTGTAATGTAAAGCTGACGCTCCTCTTTCCGTCCGCATATCTCTTTGCCAGCTCCTCCATCGATCCGTCGAAACCCACCCGTCCATGGTTAATCACTACAATCCTTTTTGCCAGTTCCTCAATATCCTGCAGGTCGTGGGTCGTCAGCAGAATCGTAACTCCGCGCTCTTTGTTTATCTTTTTCACGAATTCTCTCATGCCGGCCTTCACATTTACATCCAACCCTATGGTGGGTTCATCAAGGAAGAGGACCTTCGGATCATGTAAGAGAGACGCCGCAATCTCCGCACGCATCCGCTGCCCTAAAGACAACTGCCGCACCGGCTGCTCCACGAAAGAGCTCATATCCAGATAATCCATGAATTCTTCTATATTCTTTTGGTACCGCTCTTTCGGTATATTATACATCTTCCGGAGCAGCTCAAAGGTCTCTCTCACCGGCAGGTCCCACCACATCTGTGTCTTTTGTCCGAAAACGGCGCCTACGTTTAAAGCATTCTGTATCCGTTTCTTTTGCGGGTCGATCCCGCAGACGCTCACATTTCCCCTGGTAGGAGACAGAATACCGGAAAGCATCTTGATGGTGGTGGACTTGCCCGCCCCGTTAGGGCCAATATACCCGACCAACTCACCCTCTTCCATCTTCAGGTTCACATCCTGTACCGCATGGATGACTTTTTTCTCTGATTTAAGCAGAGACTTTGCCATCCCCTTCAAACCCTTTCCCTTCAGGTTAACTACATAGTCCTTTGCCAGATCATTGGCTTCTATTACCATGGGTTTCTCCTTCTGTACCCAGCAAAAAAACTTATAGCCTGTTTCTATTACCGGTCTTCTTCCATAATCCCAGCACCATATTCCATAAGAGCCGTACTAATATAGGCATCACCCAGCATATCCTGATTTTCATATGCAAATTTCCATATTTTTTTATAATACGCCCTTATAATTTCTCCGTAGGCCGGATCACTCGCTAGATTATGGCACTCATTTGGATCTTTTTCCAGATCATACAATTCATCAAAATCGAACCCATTATATACCAATTTAAATTTATCATCAAATACTGCCCTCTGGATTCCATATAACTCGTTTCCATTCGTCTGTGTATACATTTCTTTCCGCCAGTTTTGAGGGACATCTCCACTTAAAAACGGCACCAGCGATCTACCGGCCAGCTTTCGTCTCATTTCCACACCTGCCAATTCCAAAAAAGTAGGCGCAAAATCTGCCAGAGATACGAATTCATTCACCGCCGCATTTTTATTTTTAATCCCTCCATATCCCATGACTGAACAAATATGATAGGCCTCTTCGAAGCACGGAAGTCCTTTTGTCCATAAGCCATGTGCCCCCGCATAATCCCCATGATCTGAAACATAAAGCACAATCGTGCTCTCCAATAAATTCCTCTTTTCCAGCTCCCCGAGCAATTCTCCAAACAATGTATCCTCATAACTGCATAATGCAAGATAATGCTGAAGGCTTTTTTTCTGTTCCTCCTCTGTAAGCTGCCTAAACCGTTTTTGTGTCCGCTGATATAGATGAGGTTTGTCTGACAGATCATCCCCATAGCTGTCAGGCAGGCTGATCTCTTCTAAAGGATACAGCTTAAGATACTCTTCCGGCACAAAGTAAGGATCATGAGGTCCCAAGGTACCTACATACATACAAAACGGTTCATCCTTCGGAAGATATCTGATCTTATCCCTGGCCGCCTCCACTACAGTTTCATCCCCGAATGGGTTTTCTGTCTCACCATACTGACGATACCTCGGGAACCCTGGTCGAATAATCTCTCCGTCTCCTCTTTCCGTATCCTCACAAAGAAAATTCTTCTCCTCATACCATTTCCAGTCCCTCATATTTGGAACCCTTCTTTTATCGGCCACTCCCCCAGTCTGCCTTGTTGTCATATACACAGTTTCAAAGCCTCTGTTCTCGGGATTTTCCTCCGCGCTTACATGCCATTTCCCGGTATAATATAAATGATATCCTGCTTCCTTCAAATCTTCTGAGAATAATTTTACATTGTCATACAAGCCTTTGGAAAGAGCATTTGCCAAATCCACATTGTTCCATACCCCATGGCTTGACGGATATAAGCCCGAAAAAAAGGTTGCTCGGCTCGGACAGCAGTGGGGCGAAGGGCAATAAGCCCTTCGAAATACCACTCCGTTCTTTGCCAACCTTTCCACATTAGGCATTTTAGCCTTTTGAAACGTAGGCTGCATATCGCCTCTTTGTTGATCTGTCATAAAAATTAAAAAATTAGGTTTCATTGCCTTTCCTTTCCGCCAAAAACGCTGAAAACCGCTAAAACACAGCGTTTCCGGCACCTTTCACACTCTACTTCTCCTCACACACCTGAAAAACATAAAATTTAAGATAATAAGACTCTTCCGCCGCCCAAAGAATCGGATGATCCGGAGCCTGCGTTTTAAACTCCACCTGCCTTAACCTCTTGTGGACATTTCCTGCTGCCTGATGCAGTGTTTGAGTAAAAAGCTCATAAGTCATAAAATGAGAGCAGGAACAGGTGGCCAGAAAACCCCCGTCCTTCACCAGCTTCATAGCCCGAAGATTGATCTCACGATACCCTTTCACCGCATTTTTAACGGAATTGCGGGATTTGGTGAAAGCCGGGGGATCCAGAATCACCACATCAAATTTTTCCTGTTTCTTTTCCAGCTCCGGCAAAAGCCCAAAGACATCCCTGCACCAAAATTCTGTCCTGTCTTCCACGCCATTCAGCGCCGCATTCTTCCGGGCCTGCTCCACCGCTGTTTCAGAGGCATCCACACCGATTACCTCTCTCGCCCCGGCAACAGCGGCATTTAAGGCAAAGGAGCCCGTATGGGTGAAGCAGTCCAGTACCCTGGCGTCCCGGCAAAGCTTCTGAACCGCCAGCCGGTTATACTTTTGATCAAGGAAAAAGCCGGTCTTCTGCCCTTCTTTTACATCCACCAGATATCTTACTCCGTTTTCTTCTATTTCCACATCGGTATCAAATGCTTCTCCCAAAAAGCCCTTGACCCTCTCCATCCCTTCATTTTGCCGGACCCTGGCATCACTGCGCTCATAGACGCCTCTTATGGAAATCCCATCCTTAAGAAATTCCTCCTTCAGCAGCTCCACAATGGTTTCCTTAAACCGGTCAATTCCAAGAGCCAGGGACTCCACCACCAGCACATCCGAAAACTTGTCCACCACCAGTCCCGGCAAAAAGTCCGCTTCCCCGAAAATCACCCGGCAGCTCCTGGTATCCACCGTTTTTTTGCGGTACTCCCAGGCATCCCTTACCCTTTGCCGCAAAAAGTCCCTGTCAATCTTCTGGCGGACATTTCTTGTCATAAGGCGAATCCTTATTTTGGAATGCTGATTAATAAATCCCTTTCCCAGAGGATAACCGTCAAAATCATGCACCGTCACGATATCTCCATTTGCAAAAAAACCCATAATGCTTTCTATTTCATTGTCATATATCCACATGCCGCCTGCCTTTACCGTGCGGCCCTCTCCCTTTTTCAGGGTTACAATTGTATTCTCCATAAAAATAATCCTTTCCTGCTTTTGGTATGTAGAAACCATAACCAAGTCTACCATGGGCATGACGCCCCTGGAATACCGAAAATCAATCTTGTAAGGTATAGGATTCTCTTTTCATCACCAATACATTGTCGAAGTACCTACACCGGCGTACCTCCCGGAGCCTTGCGGAATTGGGAGGGCGTCATCAAAAACTGACTGCGGAATTGATGACAGAAGGAGGTGCTGTCCACAAAGCCGCAGGAGTTGGCAATCTCCGATACCCGCAGACTGGTTGAGGTTAGCATCTGCTTTGCCACAGAAAGGCGGTACCCGATCAGGTACTGCTGGGGAGAGGTTCCCACCTCCTGGCAGAACAGCTTATAAAGGTAAGTGCGGTCAATCCCCACATAGCGGGCCACATCCCGGATTTTAATATCATAAGCATAATTATTTTGTATATATTCTATTGCTTTCTGCAGGTATCCTGTTGAATCCTTGTGCCCTGCAGTACTCTCCGGCTGCAATAAAGCAAAGAATTGATAGAGCAAAGAAAGATGCAGATAAACGTTTTCAGGTTCTTCACGCAACACCTCATTGATGGAAAGCAACACTTCACCAATTGTCAGATATCTCTTCCCCTGTTCTGACTTTTCTGACTCTCCGAACTCATCCCCCGTCTCCTTCATGGAAAATGGTGCTGAAAAAACCGGATTTTCTGCATTAATCCCACAGGAATTCAGTGTATTTTTGGCATCCCTGCCATCAAAACCAATCCAGCAGTATTCCCATGGAGTTTCTTCACTTGCCTTATAGCTGGAAATCACGCCGGGAATAATCAAAAAACCGTCCCCGGCATTTAAATGCCATGTACGCCCTCCACTGGTAAATGTGCCGTTTCCCGCCAGCACATAATGTAATAAATAATGCGGCCACACCCCCGGCCCGCAGGCATGGGAGGCGGCTGTCTGTTCATGGCCGCTGAAAAAAATCCGGACAGGAAGAGAAATGGATGTGTTCGTCCGAAAACCTGATAACTGCATAATAAACTCCTTTCATCTCCCATTTCGCAACATAAACACAATAACAGGAAACAAGAAATGCTTTTCTATTTTCAAGTATAAAGTATAATGAATCAAATTGCAAAAATTTGTTATGGAGGGAAGTACAATGGGAATTAAAGTATGTGAAGAAAAGAAACTTTTTCAGCTTAACACCCCAAACACCACTTATCTTATGGGTGTAGCGAGGGACAAATATCTGGGGCATATGTACTATGGAAAAAAGATGGAAGACTGCAATGGCCTTTATCTGCTGCGTGTGCCGGAAGGGGAGAAAGCAGACCATTTTCTTCTCAGAGAAAAAACCGGCCTGATGGACCGTTTCAGCTTTGAGTATCCGGTATGGGGCACAGGGGATTTCCGCGATACCTGTCTGCAGGTACGCACAGGAGGCGGACACCGGGTCTGTGAACTGGCCTATGAAGGTTATGAGATTTTAAACGGAAAGCCTTCCCTTACAGGTATGCCTGCTACCTTTGAAGGAAAAGAAGACGGACAGAAGGCTCAAACTCTTGTAATTACCTTGAGAGATCAGCTCATTGGGCTGAAAATTCTGTTGCGTTACAGCATTTTCGAAGATTCCGATGTCATAGTCAGAAGCGTTGTGGCAGTAAATGAAGGCAGCGAAAAACTGTATCTTGAAAAAATCTTAAGCGCCTGTCTGGATATGGATGATGACGGTTTTGACCTGATTACCCTTCACGGCTGCTGGGCAAGAGAGCGTCACATCACCTCCCGGAAGGTCACCATGGGTAAACATATTGTCTCTTCCTTAAGAGGAGAAACCAGCCACCAGGCTCAGCCTTTTATGGCTCTTACCACCAACGGCACCAGTCAGAGGGAAGGTGAAGTTTATGCTATGAATTTCGTATACTCCGGTAACTTTATCGCAGAGACAGAACTGGACCACCAGGATGGTATACGGATGAGTCTGGGTATGCACCCTGATACCTTCGAGTGGGTATTAAATCCAGGTGATCAGTTTGAGACCCCCGAGGTGGTAATGGTTTATTCCAACAAAGGACTTGGAGCAATGACCCGCTCCTTCCACAACTTATACAAAAATCACTTGATCCGCAGTAAGTATCTCCACACCAAACGTCCTATCCTTGTGAACAACTGGGAGGCCACCTATTTTAATTTCGATGATGACAAACTTGTTGCCATTGCAAAGGAAGCCAAGAAGGTGGGCATTGAAATGTTGGTACTGGATGACGGCTGGTTTGGCAAAAGGGATAATGATGAATGTGCTCTTGGAGACTGGCAGGTCAACGAGGACAAGTTAAAGGGCGGTTTAAATTCTCTGGTAGAGCGAATTAATGGCGAAGGACTAAAATTTGGCCTTTGGTTTGAGCCCGAAATGATCTCCCCCGATTCTGACTTATACCGCGCCCATCCCGACTGGGCAATTCAGGTACCGGGTCGCGAGATCAGCATGGGAAGATCTCAGTATGTGTTGGATATCACCCGTCAGGAGGTGGTTGACTACGTATATGAAAGCATTGCAAAAATCCTGCGCAGTGCCAATATTGAATATGTGAAGTGGGATATGAACCGACAGATTACTGACATCGGCAGCTTTGGCCTTGACAGTGAACATATGGGAGAATTTTCTCACCGCTATGTATTAGGCTTATACCAAATGCAGGAAAGGCTTTTGCAGGAATTCCCCAATCTGCTGCTTGAAAACTGCTCCGGCGGCGGCGGACGTTTCGATGCAGGAATGCTCTACTACAGCCCGCAGATCTGGACCTCCGATGACATGGATCCCATAGAGCGGCTTTCCATCCAGGAGGGAACCGCACTGCTTTATCCTCTCAGTACTATGGGCGCCCACATCTGTGCATGTCCGAACCACTCCGTAGGACGCAATACGCCCATAGAGACAAGAGCCCACGTTGCCCTGGCAGGGACCTTCGGCTATGAGCTTGATCTCACGAAGCTCACAGATGAGGAAAAGGAAAAAGCTGCTGCCTTCAATCAGGAGTACCACAAATACAACGATCTGGTGCGTGAGGGCGACTATTACCGCATTGCCTCCTACCGAGAAAACAATATGTATGACTGCTGGCAGGTGGTAAGCCAGGATAGAAGCGAAAGCCTTGTCACCTATGTTCAGGCCCGTTTCGAAGTTATGAGAAAGTCCAGACGCTTAAGGCTTGAGGGACTTGACCCGAAAGCAAGCTATCAGTTAGAGAGTACTGATCAGGTATTTTCCGGGGAAATGCTGATGAATGCAGGATATCTCCAGGAAATGATTCGCGGCGATTACGGAAGCGTTCTTCTGCACTTCATCAAAACGAACTGATCGATAAGCAAAGACAAAAAGAGGCAGGTCCGATAAAATGTACCTGTCTCTTTATTTCTGTTATTATTCTATTTTCCCTTCCAGTATTTCTATTGCCTTTTCTACCTGGTTATCTATTCCTTTCTCCTCGCTGCCCTCCGCATCGTACTCCAGTTCAATATCAGGTTCAATCCCAATCCCATGGATATTTCTCCCGGAAGGAGTGAAATAGGCGCTGATTGTGAGCTTGACTGCCGTGCCGTCATCCAGTCTGTGAATTTTTTGAACAATGCCTTTCCCGAAAGTGGTAGTTCCAATCAATGTACCTTTATTATAATCCTGAATTGCCCCGGCCAAAATCTCCGAAGCGCTGGCCGAATACTCATTCACCAGCACTACCAGCGGAACATCAAGCTCTTCCTTGTCGTCCCTCGTATACTCCGTCCGATTGCCATTCTTATCTTCCGTGTAAACAATCAGTCCACTGGGAAGTATTTTTCCGGCTATATCCACCACTGCCGTTAAATCACCACCAGGATTGCTCCGCAAGTCAAGAATCAGCCCCTTCATATCATATTCCTTGAGCACCGCAATTGCTTCCGTATACTGATCCACCGTCACACCATCAAACTCACGGATACGCAGATAGCCGATGTTATCGGTGTTTTCCAGCATACCGCTTTCTACGGTAGTTGTCTCAATCTGCTTTGCCCTCTTAATCTCGAAATCAAGGAAATCATTCTCTCCCTCTCTATAGACAGACAAGCGGACTGTGGTTCCTTCCCGTCCCTTTACCCGGCTCACCACCTGAGTCAGGCTCATCCCCTGAGTGGACTCCCCGTCCACCTCATAGATAATATCTCCTTCCTTAAGTCCGGCCTCTAAAGCCGGAGACTCATCCATAACGCCGTTGATCATGGCAAGATTCATCTGTGTGTTCATGGAAATATACGCGCCAATCCCATAAGAAATTCCCTGATTGCTGTTTACCGCTTCTTCCAGCTCCTCCTTTGAATAATACTCGGAATAAGGATCTCCCAAAGCGCTTATCATTCCCTTATAAATTCCATCCTGGAGCTCCTGGGAAGACACCTCATCCTCATAAAAGTAATACTCGCTGATGGCATCCTCCAAGGTCTTCATCTTCTGGATCGTGCCTGCACTGACCACACTGCCATCCTCCCCCCCTGCCGCAGTGCTGACCTCAGCCTGCCGTAGCTTCAGCAGTCGATATGCCATGCTGCCAGCATACACCCCTGCCAAAACCAGGGATGCTGCAAGTACTCCCATGATGACTCCGTTTCGGAAATATTTAGATTGTATCTTCTTTTCTTCTTCTTTACCGATTACTTCTCCCTCTATCTGCAATCCGTTTACCTCTTCCGGTCTTTCCACCAAAAATCTCTCCCCCTATCCCAGGTAATTCCATGGACTTACATAGCTTCCGTTCAGGCGCACGCTGAAATGCAGATGATTTCCTGTCGAACGCCCAGTGCTGCCCACCGCTGCTATTTTTTGTCCCTTGGTCACCTCTGCGCCCTTGGACACATACAGAGCCGAGGCATGCATATAAACGGTATATAAACTGTCTCCATGGTCTATCATAACATAATTCCCCATAGAACTGCTGTAATCTGCTGCCACCACCTTACCGTTATAAGCGGCATAGATTGCAGTACCTCCCGGCGCTGCAATATCGATTCCATTGTGGAATTGAGGAACCTTCAGAATCGGATGGATACGATTCCCATACTCTTCCGAAATCCTAGTATAGGATGCCACCGGAAAGGTGAACACACCGCCATCATATTTCCGTTTCTGTTCTTCGGCTAACTTCTTCCTCTCCTCAGCAACAGCCGCTTCCAATGCACTGATTGTATTATTTTGAGCGGCAATCTCCGCCTCATATTCCCTGATGGCTGCTTCCTGGCTCTGAATATCAGAAGACACCTTATAGATTTCCTGTTCCTTTTCCGCTATCAATGCGTTTAAGGATGCCTCCTCCTCCTCTACAGCCGCCTTTGCTTCACTCAAAACACTCTTTTCTTCCTCAAGCTCTTCTTTACAGAGTCCCACATATTCTGCATAAGAGACATATTCATCCAGCTTTTCCCTGTCATAAGCCGATAGCTTCTCAATATATTCCGCCTTATTGAGCATATCCCCAAAGCTTTTTGAGCCCAGGATAAGCTCCAGATACATGGTATCACCCTTTTCATACATGAACTTGATACGTGTTTTCATGGCCTCGTACTGCTGCCGCTGCTTTTCAAGGGCCTCTTCAAGCTCCTGGCCCTTCTGCTCAATCTCCGCTTCTTTTTCAGTAATCATGGTCCTCAGCTCGTCAATTTTTGCCTGAATATTGCTTAAATTTGCATCCAGTTGCTGCACATAACTGTTCAGCTCTGCCTTGGAAGCTTCCAACTGCTTTTTAAGCGCCTGGACATCTGTCAGCCCATTCTGCAGCGCCTTTTTTTCTTCTTTGGCTCTGCCAATCTCCGCTTCCTTTTCCCTGATACTGTCATTCGTCAGTTCACTGGCATAACTAGCTGTTTCACACTCAGCGGCAACCCCAAAGACCAGTAAAAACCCCAGTGCCACGCACAGTGCCTTATTCCAACGTTTCATATCCTTCCCTTTCAAAGCAATTCTTTGTCCGCACCCGGCTTTTATACTCTCAAGTGCTTTCTTACGGTCACAATACTTCCAAGGAATCCGATTCCCACACCCATGATTACCGACATGGGAAGGAGCGTTCCAAAAATTGCTTCTTCAGGCAAAAAGGATAACAGCCGTGTTAAAATTGAGAATTTTACCATAATATATTCAATGATTCTGTTGTAAAGAACATAGATAATACCCACCGGAATCAATGAGCCAATCACTCCAATCATCATGCCCTCAATGACAAAAGGGGAGCGGACAAAAAAGTCTGTCGCGCCGATATATTTCATGATGGCGATTTCCTCCTTGCGGACAGAGATACCGATCGTTACCGTATTGCTAATCAGGAAGATGGAAACTGCAAACAAAATCACAATGATTCCCACTGAAATATAGGCCACCAGGGCATTCACTCCCGTAAGGGTAGAGGCTGTGATTTCAGAACGGTTTACCTCTCTGACGCCTTCCACTCCCTCCAGGTAGGTTACCAGTGCAGGCTGCATGGACACGTCATCCAAATAAACCTCATAGCTGTCCGAGCCTATCAGAGGATTCTCCAAAAAGCCATCCTCATATCCCTTTAGATAATCCCCTTTAAACTCCTCCCACGCTTCATCTGAGGATTTAAAATAAATTCGCGAAACCTCCGGCCGCCGCTCGATCATTGCGCCAATCTCTTCCATCCTTTCCTGGCTGACGCCCTCGTCAAACAGCACGGTAACACAGATTCCTTCCTGTGCAGTTTTCACAATATTCTGAAAATTCATAATAATCGAGTAAAAAAGACCAAACAAAAACAGACAGGCTCCTATCGTAGCTATGGATGCCAGAGAAAACCACTTATTTCTGAAAATGTTGATAAAGCCCTGTTTGATGGTATAAAAAAATGTACTAATCCTCATCGATATAACCACCCTTTTCTTCGTCGCTGACGATAACGCCCTTCTTCATTGTTACCACCCTTTTCTGCATGGCATTGACGATCTCACGGTTATGCGTTACTACCAGCACCGTTGTGCCGTTTTCATTGATCTGTTCCAGCAGCTTCATGATCTCCCATGAATTCTTGGGATCCAGATTTCCCGTAGGCTCGTCCGCAAGCAGAATCGTGGGACGGTTCACAAGCGCCCTTGCAATCGCCACCCTCTGCTGCTCTCCTCCCGAAAGCTGCTTAGGTTTAGCCTTATATTTTCCCGCCAGGCCTACCGTTGCCAGTATACTCGGCACGTTTCTCTTAATTTCTTTGTTGGATACCTGTATGATACGCTGGGCAAATGCCACATTCTCATACACATTTCGGTCCTTTAACAGACGGAAATCCTGAAAGACTATCCCAAGATTTCTTCTGAACTTCGGAATCTTCCTGTGACGGATACGCACCAGATCATATCCCATCACATTAATCTCACCAGAAGTAGGTACCAATTCCCGCAGCAGAAGTTTGATCATCGTTGATTTTCCGGAACCGCTGTCCCCCACAATAAATACAAATTCCCCTTTGTTAATATGTAAATCAACTCCATTAAGCGCCGGTGCGCCCGTTGCATATGCTTTGCTCACATTTTTTAATGTGATAATCTCATGGTTCTCAAAGTTCTGCCTTTTTCTCCTTCTGGTTCTTACATCACTTTTCGCCAACTTGTCCACCACCTGTATTCTTTTCTCTCATTAACTGTATTGTCAATGACTTGTTTTTGTTTCTCTGTTACTGCCTGAAATCAATATTCAAAGCTTTCCATATAATTCATGTATTTCACCACCATAAGTGCAATCCTGAAAGTAATCGCATCCTCAAAAACGCGCAGATCCAGCCCTGTACTTTTTTGCAGCTTATCCAGCCGATACACCAAAGTATTTCTGTGTATAAAAAGTTGTCTAGATGTCTCAGACACATTCAGGCTGTTCTCAAAAAACTTATTAATAGTAGTCAAAGTCTCCTCATCAAAATCATCCGGACTTTTACCCCCAAATATCTCTTTGATAAACATTTTGCACAGTGGAATAGGAAGCTGATAAATCAAACGGCCAATCCCCAATTCACTATACGCTATGATGTTCCTTTCGTCAAAGAAAATCTTTCCCACATCCATTGCCATTTTCGCTTCCTTATAGGAACGGCTAACTTCCTTGATCTCCTTCACCACCGTACCATAAGCAATATGTATCTCCTTCATTCCTTCTTTGACAAGAAATGCCTCCACGCTACCTGCTAACTTCTCAAGCTCATGAGATATGTCTCGAAATCCCTCTCCTTCTGACAGATCTTTAACTAAAATCACATTATTTTCGTCTACCGCCGTGACAAAATCCTTACTACTGTTTCCATAAAACCCCCTCATTATTTCCAACACGTTGTTATCCCTGCTGTCGGCTGTTTCAATGATCATCACAACCCGCTTCACCTCTGTCTGTATGTGAAGCTTTTTGGCCCGGCTGTAGATATCGATCAAAAGCAGATTATCAAGCAGAAGGTTTTTGATAAAATTATCCTTATCAAAACGTTCCTTATAGGCTACCAGAAGATTTTGAATCTGAAAGGCTGCCACCTTGCCTACCGTATACACATCTTCTCCTGTACCTTCCGCCACTAGAATATACTCAAGCTGCTGTTCATCAAAAATTTTAAAGTATTGACACCCCCGTATTTCTTGGGAATCCGCTGGGGATTTGGCAAATTCTGCTGCCTCCGGCCCACATCCAGACAAGCTGTCTATGGTAGTAGCCACTTCCTTGCCATCCGTATCCATAATACAGAAATCTACTCTGACAATGGACTTGAGCCCTTCAATCGTATTCTGTAATATCTGGTTAGAAATCATTAGCCCCTCCCTTTCCCATCAAACGCCGGCACGCTTCGCGAGTCTGCTTCTTGATTAAGTACTATACAATTTAAACAATATTTCTCATGTCTTTGCTTACTCCCCTATCAACTTCTTTTTCCATTTTAATATGAATGTACAAATAAATCTACCATCAATTGTGTTTTTTTTGTATAATTTTAATGCCTTTTGGTGCTTTTTTCCATTTCAATCCCCTATACAACCTACACAAACATTTTTTGGCAAAAAACATACCTATCTATTTCCTTTTTACAAAATTGATGTATAATGATTATAAATAATTATTTATTTATATTTGTAATGTCAAAAGGAGTGATCAAATGAACATACCTGAATTATCTGTTGCACTGGCAAATGTACAGCTTACCAATCAAGTGGGAATTGCCGTACTTGACAAAGCCCTAGAAAGCTCTGAGGTTTCCGGCGAAAGCCTTTTAAATATGATGGAGCATTCCATGGAATTGTCTGTCAATCCTGCCGTTGGAGGCAATATTGATATGCTGATCTAACCAACAGTTATTATCATGACTCCTATCGAAAGTAAGCATGCCAGGATTAAGGGTAAGGTAACCACCTTATCCCTTTTTTTGAATTGTTCATCGGAAAGGGGCAATTGATTTTTTCTTTCATGCCAGATTTGCAATAAAACTCCTTTTCTTCCTTCATTATTGCTGAGCCATACCAGCACAGCCCAAGATAAGGTCAATCCTATCGCCGCTAAAACCACATAAACACCGATCGCATAAAGCAGAAAATCATTGGTTATAACTGCTGCCTGCTCACTATAAATATCCGGATTTTCTTTCAGAACACTATACATCAATATTGCCTGGCTTCCGTTAATCACTCCATGATATAATACGGAAGACCAAAGACTTCCTGTGGCCTCTACCAGTAGAACTGCCAGAATTCCCACAACAAAGGCATAGGCCGCCTGATTAAAATTCATGTGGACCAATGCAAAAATAAGCGCTGACAAAAGCATAGCCTTAAAAGCACCGCCTGCTTTCCTGTAAGACTGATAATAAAATCCTCTGCAGGTAATTTCCTCAAACAACGGTGCGATTATTCCTACCGAAAAATACAACAGCCCAAAGGGAAGCCCCATCTGGCTCTCCAGCATTGCCGCCGCCTCATTTTCCACCCAAAGCTGTGAAATCAGATTAAACAACGACAATACCGGAAGACTTAAAAACGTAAAAAGTATTACCATAAGCATGGAACTAATTTTCATCTTGTGAAAGCCCAAAAAAGATCCTGTTTTCTCTTCCGAAATCACTGTAAAGAAAAAGATAGGAAGCACCACTACCAGCTCACAGAGCAGATTCCCTATAACAAGATTCTCTCCAAGCGCAGGAAAAAATAAAGCCATCGAATAGGCCAGACCGATATAACCCACTGTCGTAATAAGAAATGCCCAGTTTGCCTTCCGTCCATCCATAAATAATTTCCTTCTCTCTTATCCACTAGAAATTTTACAGTTTTCTGATTTCATTCGGTTCTATGGCAATCAGCCGTTGTTTATACAGGCTACCCACAGCCCGTTTAAATTCATTTTTACTCATCCCGACTTTTGACCGAATTAGCTCCGGATCTGCTTTATCGCTAAAAGGAAGCTTTCCTCCTTCCCTTTCCAGCATTTCCATCAGTCTGTCCGCATCCCTGCTCATCTGAATATAGGCCTTTTCCCGAAGACTTAATGTCAACTTGCCATCCTCTAGAACCTCCGAAACTCGGGCTAAAACCTTATCTCCCACTTTTAAGCCTCCAGTAGGCTCGCTTTTGGGAATCCGCGCGGAATACTTATCATCCACTGCCACAAAAGTTCCAAATCTCTCGCTGATTTCATAAATCCGTCCCTCTACCCTGTCATCTTTCTGATAGGGACTATCTGTCCTCAGATAATGATATACTTTCATAGTAGTACAAAGCCGCCCACTTTTATCTACATATAGCGCAACCAGACATTCTTCTCCCGGATGAACCTGCCTGGTCTGCTCCTTAAAAGGCAGGAGCAGATCCTTTTCCAGGCCCCACCCCAAAAAAGCACCTATTTTTCCAGTTTCTTTCACCTCAAGCGCCGCTGTCTCCCCCACCATAATTTTTGCATCTCTAGTAGTTGCTATCATGCGGTCTTTAGAATCTCTGTAAATAAATACTGTAAGGATGTCTCCAATCTCCGCATCCTCTGGTACCTCTTTTCCCGGAAGCAACACTCTCTCCTTCGCTGCCTCTCCTTCAGAAGAAAGATAAACCCCAAATTCCACCTTTTTGACAATTGTAAGCTCCTGTCTTTTCCCCAACTCAATCATTTTGCCTCTCCTCTTTCAGCTCCACGATACAGCAAACCATACCTTCCTTATCCTTTAAAGCAACCACACATCTCTCATCCTCCGTGTATGCTATATAAGGCACCAGAACATCCCCTAACATCACCTGCTTTTTGTACTCTGCCCGAAGCTGTCCTACCCGATAATTTCTTCTCAAACTATCCAATGCAATCCTTACAAATTGTCCATTATTTACATGGTGATTGGTATCAAGATGATGGGGCCTGATTAGCACTTCCTCCCCTTCCCTTCCATTTTCCGGAATTATTATTCTTCTTGGCGCGTATTCCATATTCAGCTTTGGCTCCAAGACATATCCCTTCAACATTTCCTCCAACGGTTTTGCAGGCTTAGAAGACTCCGTATCAAGAAGACACCAGAGGGTATTGGCGTAGGCCAGATAATTTCCCGTCTCATCTGTCATCAGAAAATTTCTGAATCCTATAAAACCTTTGAAATCATAAGGTGCCGTGCCTACCACAACAACTTCTCCCAGCTTTGGGTAACGCTCCACTACAATCTGCCAGGAAGACAACACCCATACCAGGTGCTGCTTTCTTAAATAGTCTACCCCCAAACCGATATCTTCCGAATGAAAGGTAGAACAATCCTGAAAATAATCCAGCAAAGACTCAAGCCTTAGGTGCCCTGTCTCGTCTAACTCGCTGTATCTGATTCTGCTCTTATAACTGTACATAAAAACTTCCACTTCCTAATTTCTATAATAAATCTTCATGCACCGCTGGCGCGGCGCACCACCACGACATGAAGATTATAACATGAACTTCTTTAAAGAACATACTTAATTCCATAAAAAATTTCTAAACAACGGACAGCACGCTTCGCGATCTGTCCTTATGTTAAAAAAAGCGCCCAGTCAATATACTGGGCTGCTCCATTTAACACATATGATAAATCTTTTGCCTTCCTTCTCTTTCCTCCGCAGCTACACCCTTATCCTGGACAATATAAGGCTGCCAGGAAGAGACCACAAGATCCTCTTGCTGTTTCGTGAGAGAATCATATTCCATACGTCGGATATGGTATTGCGTATCAGACAATATTTTCCTGTTCGCCGCCATCAAATCTGAAACAAGCCCAATCATAAAGGTCAAGAAGCCAACAATAATCAATGTACACGCCAATATCAGTGACTGAACATGCCCGGCACCTTGTCCTATAGAAAATAAATATAAAAAACGTATGCCAATCCCCAAACCACATAAAAGAGGTATACTGGATAAATATGTAAAGCACTTCAATGGCTGATACATCATATAAGCCCTGAGGATAATAACCATTGATTTTTTTACATATGACCATATCCCATAGAACAAACGAGATGGCCTAAGCTCCGGATTCGTGTGTACAGGCACACTGGCAACTGCAATCTTATCCCTCCCTGCCTGTACAATAGTTTCAAGAGTATATGTATAATCATTGATCACATTGATATGCATTGCCGCTTCCCGAGACATTGCCCGAAAGCCGCTTGGTGCATCGGGGACATTCGTATTTGACGCCTTTCTGACAGCCCAACTTCCAAAATGCTGAAGCTTCTTTTTCAGAAGAGAAAAATGCTCCGTTTCATCAATTGGCCTTGCGCCAATCACCATATCAGCCTCTCCGTCAAGTATCGGCTGAATAAGCCGTTGAATGTCCTCAGCGCAATATTGATTGTCGGCATCGGTATTCACTATAATATCTGCCCCATTTCTAAGGCATCCATCCAGTCCGGCCATAAACCCTCTGGCTAGTCCCTTATTTTGATTAAAACTAACAATATGATGGACTCCCCACTTTTTTGCAACCTCTACCGTTGCATCTTTACTTCCGTCATTAATGATCAAATACTCAATGGTATCTACGCCATCTAGTTTCCTGGGTAAATCATTTAATGCTACCTCAAGGGTGTTCGCTTCATTATAACAGGGAATTTGAATGATCAGCTTCATAGGCTTTATTCCTCACCTGAATCCAAGTCAATGATATCAAAATCGTCCTTTTCCCGGAGAACTGCATCTTCTGTCTTATTCTCCTCTTTCTCTCTATTTTCTCTTTTAGTCGTTTTTGGCTCATTACCTTTACTCTTTTTTGTAACTGAAATAATTCCTGTTACAAATATTCCTATCACCAAAACGACAATGACAACAATCCAGACACGGGATCGTTTCTCCTCACTTCTCTGTCTCTCAACTTCCTCGACAAGCATTTTACTCTCTGCTTCAACTGCCGCTAATTCTTCATCCAGTTCTGTATCTTCTAGCTTAACGGTACCCTCATCCTCTACCTCAATCTGCAATCCTGTTACGCACTCCTTAGGAATATATCCTTCTAGTCCTTGATAAGAGGTTTTGTACCACCCGTCCTGCGTCTCTCCAATGACCCAAACAGATGCTCCTTCGGCATAACTGTTTACCACTGCTGCTTCTAGGTTAGGAAGCTCTCTGGCATCACAATCTACTTGTATTGTCATAACCTGATTCATTTCTGTAATTGAAACATTCTCCGAATTTTCTTGCGCTTTTGCGGGCAATACAAATACTGCAAATACAAAATTTATCAACATAAATGCTGTTAGGATCTTTTTTATTTTTCTCATATCGTCCATCCCCTTTTTACTCAGCAAATATTATTCTGCCTGATTGTAATATAGCGTATGGAGATTGGCAGTTATATGTCTGTTATATAATCGCTCAATCTCTTCCTGCTTCTCTGTTTGATAACTTACAATAAGGAAATCCCCCAGGTTGTCTGCCTGCTCCGTTATTTCACCGCGAATCACGTGTATCGGTATCTCCTGAAGCTGCATCTGCAGAAAATCAATATAGGGAGTTGTCCCTTCCTCCAGATAAGTAACCCTGATATCCTCTTCTTTTCTTTCTAAAATCTTTTCAGAAATTATCAAATCCTGAAATCCAAAGCGGTTTGCATGATAAGCATACTTTGTGCTTGCCTGAACCCCTAGCACGATTTCCAACGCAATTATAATTCCTAAAAGCCATGATACCTTTTCCCACTTCTTTGTAAAAAAAACAACTGCTGCCACCATGATCATTAATATAAGGCCAAAAATCCATGCTTCAAGGAAAAAAATGTAAGGATCCGCATCCTCTCCTTTTAAAAAATAGCTGATACCTGCGATAAAATATCCGCGTATTCTGCTCATGTTCCCCTCTTCAATCGCAGAAAATATCGGAAGCAACATTAACCCCGATATAGCCCCCATAAACAACGTAATGCAGAAAATCCATCTGCTCTTGAACATCACAATAATCCCTATTAAAATCAATACTGGGACAAGAAATTCATTGTATCGTCCATATACAAGACAATCTATTAATGTCGAATTATGCATAAAAATGCTACATATCAATACTTCTCCAATTACCGCCAGCAGCAGAAACATTGCTATCCATTCGGTCAACGTACATCCATCGGCTCTCTTCCTGATAATTTTTTTCCAAAGGATAGCTGTTTTTTTCAGACACCATCCCATAGCCCAATAAAAAAAACCAAACGTGGCAATTCCCAAATAAAAGATTTTTGCTATGATCTCTTTTATAAAATGCTTCATACCAGCGAAGGTAAATATATCCCTAATCTTCACTATTTGGCTGGCATAATCATTTGCCGCCAGCGTTTCGGAATCTGCGTCGGGAAATACCGATAAAATAACATTTCGTTTTATAAACAATACTGTCAGCCCAGCTATTGCCACTACGCCAAGTAATATTATTATTGGCTTTTTCATTGCCGGGTTCGTGATTCCCCACAACAAAAGTACTGCCAAAGAAGCTATCACTACCCCTATCGTACGCATGTGAACACAATAAGAATACATGAGTACTATTGCTAAAAATATAGCCGTCATTATCCTTGGCTTCTGAAACAGGCTGATAAATAAATAAACTACTATTAAGAACAAAAACATAAGCAGGGCTTCTGCCAATGTCATCTGCATATAAAGAATCCATGACGGATAAAGAACCGCAATTCCGCTGATAAATACTCTTTTTACTTTGTCAATTTCAGGAAACAGTTTGAAACTGATATTATACATAATCAGCACGCTTACACACATGAGCATCATATTGACAGCAATTGCAGCCCGGTATGCCACTACCCCATCCGAAAATATTTTCAATACAGGCATCAATAATAGGCTGTAACCAAACGAATAATATGATCCCAGGGAGGCAACCTCTGTCCAATCATATCCCACTGTCTTAGCCGCGCTTGCCCAATATCCAAACTCATCCGGATATGCCGAAAAACCGCACACTTTCCGAATTCCATATTGGAAAAAGCAAACGATAATTAATACAATCAAAGCCAGATAAACGTGTTCCCATTTTATTTTATGCATAATTCGATGAACATCCAAAACAAATAGCTCACTTTACGAACTATCTTCATGTTAATATTATCATAAGGAAAGCAGCCATCAAAAGCTGCTTCCTTATGATTACAGGATAACCGACCTGTTAATCCTTATTCCATTTGCCATAATCATGCAATTAATATTTAATAATTGCATATGCGCCTGCGCCACCTGTTGTGTCGAAGGTGATGGTATTCGGATTGTCGTCAACATCCGGAAGGATGGAAACAACACCGCCTGCACGTACACGTACCATAGCGAAGGTCTTGCCTGCCTCTGCAAAGTTCTTAGGGATACCTAATGCGATTCTGATTTCAGGACCTTCGGTAGAAAGAAGGCTGTATTTACCGCCTGCCATCTTACCAAACTCAAGGTTGATCATAGGACCTACCTCAGCTCCCTGAGATGCTGCTGCTGCATCGATGGACGCCTTAGCCAGATTGCTCTTTACAGGGTCCATGTTTGTCATCTTAGCATAAGGTGTCTCTCCAGCAGACAATCCATAACCAGATGAAATGGATGCCACACTGGTTGTAACGGCTGCCCCGTTAACACTTGTTGCAAGATAAGTTCCTCTGGTTGTAGTTACTGTGCCAGCAACTGTGCTGCTTGCAGGTACTTCTGCAACCGCTGCTGCTTCTACAGTCTCTTCTACAACTGTGCTGCCGCTTGGCGTCTCAGTAGTAACTGCTGCAACACTCATTGCAGGAGCCATTACCAGTGAAACAATTAAAGCGCCACTCAGCATTTTTTTGATGATACTTGCTTTCATCATTCTCTCCTCCATTCAAAAATGTATTTATTTTCCAGAATTTTCCTTGACAGGCGGTATCTGGACTCACCTTCCATTTAAAGCTATCTATGCTTTATGTATAATTTCGCTACTATAAATAGCTTCTTTCCTAGTATATGCTATTATAAATATAATTTCAAGTACTTTTCAGAACACATCTGAAAATATTTTGTTATCGTTTTTCTAAGTAAAAATATAATGATACATGCTGTAATTAATGATATTGCTTCACAGATTCTCCACAAAACGGGGATTAGATACTTTAAGCAAATTTCGTCTTCAAATTTTTCCGGTATATAGATCCTTATTCTATTATTTTCTCCTTTTCCTACAGCCAACTCTTTCCCATTACTACTGTATGCGTGATAATTCTCGTATGCCTGTACTGGGACATCAATATACGAAGAATAATCATTTTTATTTGTACACACTAAATAGTATTTTCCATTTTTATCATAGTAAAATTCTGTAACCTGGGTCCCTTCCTCTCCAAAAATGATTTTATTTTTATATTTTTCCCGATTAGTACCCTGCAGCAAATACTCTGCACCCATTATTTCCATTGTTCCTATATTTGATTCGGAATGAATCCGAACTTCGTTTTGATTTTTCACGTATTCCATCATAAAATAGCCTTCTGTAATCACAACAGCCGCTACCAAAAATGCCATTGCTTCTCTGCACCTTTTAATTGAAGATTCTTCTATAATCTGAAGTAGAAATATTATCATGGTGACAAAGCATACGGTAGCTATCCCTAAATATCTCCATGGAAACTGTACCATTCCCACAATACGAGCCAAAGACTCACTATATACTTTGATATTATCCCATTTACACAAATTAGATGTAAAAAACAGTGCTGTCAAACCCAATATAAAACAGATTTTAGAAGCTTCAAAAACTTTATGATGGGATAGCCCCCATGCTTCTTTTTTAATACAAACATATAAAAACAAAGCTACCCCCAATAAAATAGGCAATCCCAGTGATAATGACATTTCATTGTGCGTCCCCCATTCTACATTTAATCCACCTGCAGAATGGAAAATGCCAAACAGTTGCGGCAAATAAACATTATTACGTTCAATCATATATATATAATCTTTGTTCGTCACATCCACCTCCATCCCCATAGATTGGATAAAGGGAACAATAAACCACATATTCAACAAGAATGTAAATACACTACTTTTAAGTAACGCCTGAAAAATATTCTTTCTAAAAGTCTTCCGCCATCTGAATACCATAAAAAATACAGTAAAAATTACTACAATCTCACAGCTCAAAATATGTGAATTGACGATACCCGTTGCAGACAATATTATAGGAAGATAATCTTTTAAAACTATTTTATCATCCTCCTTTTTCGTGTATATATTGTAAAGCCCATATATTAATAATGGGAAAAAGATAAATGCCATGATTTCTCCGACTGCTGCACGAACCATGACATTTACCATTCTGTAGGCAGCCAAAGTATATACCGCCGAGCCCAAAAGGCCTTTTCGCCAATCTTGGGACATCCTCGAAAAGCACCAATAGCTTACCGTACAGGTTGCCAGATTAAGAAAAACTATAAAGACCTGATAGCATGTTTGTAAGGGCACATAAAAATCATACAAAATTGCCGGCAAGAGCAAAAAAATTTCTCCATAATATAATGGCGTCGCATATCCGTATCCATTCAACATATTAAACTGTATTCTATGCGGAATCTGAAATTCTTTAAGCCCTTCTGCCAGGGAACTGATTCTTAATAAATGAAAGGACAAGTCATGTCCCCAATAAAGAAAATCTGAAAAATATGTCATACTGGAAAATACAGTAATCCCCATAATCCCTGTTACTACAAATTTCGTCTTTTCATTGTCCCTGTTACGAAAAAGAAGATATAAAAAATCACACACCGCGAACAAAATAAAAACAGCTATACAAATTATCACTCTATATTCTCTTTTTTCTTCTACTGAAATACTCTTGATCGCCAGTTTTCCATTTCCATGATACTTTACATATATTTTTACCAGATTAGTTCCGCTTCCCTGCCTGAGCCAAATCCTCGTCTGTTCCTCATGATTTCCATCATGAAGCCAAATTTCCCCTGCTTTTAAAACAGCAGAATTCTCTGTGCTAAAGCCTACTCTCCCTGCACAATTATCTATGTTTGGGACATCATAATTACTAACCGAATCATATACTACTTTTATACTATACGCTCCACTACCCAAACTTAATGAAGTATTTAAAAGTTCAAATTCCTCTGATGATTGTGATTCTATCCCGACAGCCCCATCATCAAAATAAACCAAATCCCCTTCAAAGCTTTTATTCAGGCTATTTCTATCTATTGTAAATTCTGTACAAGTTCCAAGACATTTAATTATCAGAATCACTATGTATATTATTTCCATAATTAATACTAACTTTTTCTTGTCCATTTTTTTCATATAGATTAATCCCCCTCCCACATCTCATCATTCAATTTTATCGGATAGTTTCCAATTCTTATTTCATCTTATGTCTCCTTTCTATGTCAACAATCCATTGTATCCTTTCCATCCAATGCTCAAGTCGATCATACACTCTGCTCACCAAATAAGTAATCGCAATTCCGCCATACTGAAGGGAATTTAACACAATCCGTCTACGATATGCAGATTTCCTTAGTTTTTTCCTGCATAAAAGCTGGCTTTTATAGCTTGTATCATATAGATATTCTTTTACATTCTTATGGCACTCTCTTATATAGGTTAATCGTACATTTGCAGTATTACGATAAAGTTCTACATAATGCTCACATAAATTTACCTTTTTATACTCATCCAAAATAGTTTCATCCTTAATACTATTTTTCAAATATTTAAACACATACTCGTCTAATGCCTTAAATCTTTTCTGGAGATCACTTACATAGATACCTTTATGTGATTCAGAATTCTCATTTATCCTCCAGCAATAGCCTGCCTGGGATATAGTAACAACTTTTTGTGCACAGCTCAGCGCATGAGTAACAAAAATCCAATCGTCTTCATAGTTAACAAACTTTTGAAACTGTATATAATTATACCTGATGAAGTCCGTTCTAAAAATACATTTCCATACGGAACCATAAAGATAATTTCCTACATCAACGAAATCGTACTGGTACCCCCTAAATAAGAGGGGATACAAAAGCCCTTTTTGTATCCCCTCTCCAGAATAAATTCTATCCTGCAAACTTTCATAATTACTTGCCTTTCCCTGAATCAGACGGCTGGTACTGCACATTCCCATCTGCGCACTTTCATTCTGTATTTTATCTAATAATTCAAAGTATCCCTCTTCTAAAACGATATCATCCTGATCCCAGAAGCATATGTATTCTCCTCTGGCCAAATCCAGTCCCCTGTTCCGGCTTGCTGCTATTCCCCGATTCTCCTGCCGGATATAGTGGATTCTTTCATCTAATGCTTCATATTCTCTGCATATCATATCACTGCTATCGGAAGAGCCATCATTGATCAATAACAGCTCTAATGCCTGATATTTTATTTGTAATATATTATTTAAGGTTTCCCTTAAATTTTTTTCTCCGTTGTATATTGGTATTATTGCTGTAAGTAGGGGTTTCCTCATTTTATTCATACAAATCTATCTTTCTTTGAGTAAATTGATATTAGCTCTACTATAATGCATTTAATCAAAGGATTTTTATAGCAGTAAAAATCAGAGCCTAATCAATTATCCATTCCTGTAAATATTCATATTTATATATCATCCTATATTCCTTTGAACCCGTTTGAGAAATTATCTTATCTAATATATTTCTAGTATCTTCTTCTGAATATACTAATGGTAAACAAACAACTAATGTGTTTTCTGTATCTCTTTTAGACATTATTTCCTTAATACTATCCATTTCGCCAGATCTCATAAAATATGTCTCATCATGCAATAACCTTAAGGGAAACGCGGTATAAACATCTAGCCAGCTATCTCCATAATACAACAAACAATCAGTTCCCTTAATTTCCTGAGCTTGTTGTAATATCACATCATAATCAGTATACAAAAAATCCACTCCATATTTTAATAGACTTCCAATACACAAACAAAATACAATTACAGAAAGAAGTACAATTCTTACAGAAACAGATTTCATAAAAATTCCTAGAAGTTTACTCATTATCAATATTACTACCAAAGCAACTATAGGATATATTGGATACAAATATCTATTATGAACTATCTCACTTCCTCTTACAGCTACCAAAGCAAACAAGCTATATGATAGAAATAATAAAACTCCAACTTTTAATTCATCCTTTAAAATAAATTGTATTTCTCCATACCCTCTATTTTGTTTTCGTATAAACCTTAAAGTAACACTTTTTGTTTCCTTATTAAACTCCCATTCAATATTTACAAAATATTTTGTAATAATACCAGCCAGTGATAATAAAACAACTAGAATCAAACATCCTTTAAACTTTCCTGCAAATAACGAATTGTTAATTAATTCAAAATATGCTTTTATAACCCCACCATCTCTTCCGTGTGCTAAGTTGCCTATCACCTCAGTTCCACGATATCCACAAAATATATGTATAAACGTCTGTGGAAATATACATAATGCCACCACACCACCAGCACAAATATTAAATCCATACAAAAACATATTTTTCATTTCTTTTTTTAACAATAAATATATACATATTGGCGCTGAAAAGCAAAATGCAAATAAATAAAAGTAATAATGTGTAAGTCCCCCACATGCTACAAGTAATAATATACCTAAAATTTCTTTAATCTCTATTTTCCGCTTTTTGAGTATTCTTATATGAATCGCTACATAGGCAAGCATTTCACAAGTCAACATCATATACATCCGTATAAGTAAAATATTACTCAATCCTGCACCCGAAAATGTCCAAAACAATAAAACGATTAAAGACATTCTTATATTCTTTAACAAATAATTAGATATATAAAGCATTAATAAATCTATCAAAACTAATATAGCCAAATTTAATGCTAATCCTGTCCATTTAGAAAAAATACCATTATTTAATAAACTGAATATATGGAGTATACAGTAATATAGAGGTGGATGAACATCTTTTTTTTGATTCTCAAATGCCGCATTAAAAGAAAATGGAGTTTCTTCAGAAACCTGAATGTAATTTTCAAAATAGCTGTGATCAACCCATCCTGTATCAGAATATTGTTTAGCTGTTTCTGGATTAATAAAAGCGTAATTTTCACTATTAGCTAAGCCATATGAATATATTTCATCACAAAAAAAACTTTTTTTCTGAGTTCCTGCTAATATACACATTATAATCTGGACAATAATTATTACCACTACCTTTATTCCTTTATCACAAGTATTTGTTCTCATTTTTATTCTCCCTCTTGCTAACCCAGGCAAACAGAAAATACCATTATTATATTTTTTCTTGTCAATCTACTTCCAATCTTAAACTTCATCCCTTACACCTTCTTACAACATACATATTTCTACTTAATTTCCATATGTGTTCACAACTTCGCTATTTGACGTATTATTTACTATACTATTAAACATATCACTTATCGCCTCTATCGCAAACGTTTGCGATCCCATTATAATATTGTCAAATACATCATTTACATAACACCCTTCATCAATAAAAACGCCCGAATAATGATTTCCCGATATGTTATTTCTACATATAATATTTTCATAGCTTGGGGTAAGATCAATGTTTTCATTGCTGTCTTCTTCCGTTTTGGCACCTACCTCGATAGCATATCGGTGATATACATTATTCTCACCTCCACACACAACATTCTCCATAATCAGATTTCTTACAGATGCACGTGTCATTTTTATACCTACATAATTATTCATAATAATGTTATTTTTCAAAATGTTATAGGCTGTGTTATCCATCTCAATACCCGAAGAATATATATCCCCATTACCATCAAAGAAATTTCCCTCCAGGCAGAAACCTATTGTCCCATAATCAAGACTCATACCACCATTGCCATTTTGACCTATCGTGTTATCAATAACATAACATTTATAAGCACCTGATGAATAAATCCCTAACGAATTGTTGTTCGAAATATGATTATTTCTTATTATAATATCATGTGGACAGTTTATCTGAGCTTCTATATCTTCTCTTTGCCAAACATCATCTTCTTTGCCAAGGCCCTCTTCTATATCATATCTATTACTGGGTATTGCGTCTGTCAACACTATGGCCGACATCCATTTTGAAATACCACCATTATCTGTTATATTATTTGATTCAATTAATCCTGCTGATACATTGCCATCCAAATACAAACTGCCTGCATTATTATACTGCATTTCGTTATTACTAATATTTAACCCTGTTGTATCTCCGATAATACATATCGCTTTCTGCAACATCCTGTTAATCCTACAATCTGATATACTGACATTATTACAGTCTGTCAAATATATTCCATAGTTTATTTTTCCTTCTATATTAATACCATTCAAATATACATCTGATATATTCTCACCCGTAAAACCACATTCCAGGCCATATCCTTCAATCTTTACTCCATTACCATTTATGGATATGTTATCCCTTAATACTATGGTATCATTTAGTACTATCTGCTTTGAACGAATATCAATTACAGTTCCTGGATTATCGTTTATTGCCTGCTGTAAATCTTCCGATGTAACTCCAGTAAATGCTATACTTGCTTTATTATTGTAATGCCCGTTATTTAAATACCGAACAGAATCTTCTATTTCTTCCATTCCTAATTCCGGATAAAGAAATTCCTCCTTATCTGCTCCTAGATTTTCTATTTTCCTAATTACCTGCAGACTGTTAACATATTCATCTTGTTCAACCCAACCCATCCTCTCTAACTTTGGCAATCCATATCGCAATATAATGTCCACATCAATATCACTCTTTAAATCTTCTTCTGTTGCCTGGCTAGCATCCACTTTATAAATCTTTCCTGATTCATTTTCATATTCTATTGGAAGCGTGCTTAAAAACTTACTTACATTAGACATAGGCTCTTCACACTCTACAGACAAAATATATGGATACTTTTGCAGTTCTTTAACGGCCGCTTCATAATTTTTGCCCTCTATTACATTCCTATGCTCCGTAGCTGCAAGCGCAAAATAGGTCCATTCGCTTTCTGCATACTTACCTATATATGGAATAAATTCACCTGTTTCTTCTGAAAGCTTTGCTGCTTTCATATATAAATCTTTAACCGACTTACTGATCGTATCATTATGTCCGTAAACGATATTAAAATTATATAAGCCAAAATAATCAGATGCTACTTGTCCTCCGGAGGGTGCTGCCAAATCCAAATTATAATCCTGCGGCAACTTTTTTTCTGCTGAACTTATATACACTAAAAATAATAATCCCCATGCAATGCTATAGCTAAACATAAAAGCTTTCTCACCCTTTAAAGCGATTATCGCTCTTAGTATAACCATAAATACAGCTATCCACAGGATATAATAGTTTTTATAATAGTAATAAGCTGAAATCTTTCCGAAATAATTTCCTAATAAAAACACAAAAACATATGCCAAGAATACCAGTAATATAATAGTCTCAACATTGACTGTTTTTGATTTAACGCTTTTAACAAATACAAAAACGCAAAATGGAACTGCAAATAAAAAATCTGCATATAGTGTCCCATATGTATAACCCCACCACGACAAAACTTCCAGCCATTTATCCAATACTCCCTTTACAAGCCAAAAGTATAGAAAAACAATTCCTATCATTAGGCAAGCTATTAATATAATTCCTCCTATTGTAAACACTTTATTTAAAGGTATAGAATTTATTTTTACATATTTAAATATCACCAAAAGAATAATGGCACCCAAAATAGGTGGCACAAATAGCGGATATGAATGCAGCAGGGCATAACATGATATGAGTAAAAGAATTGCAACTCCCTTTTTTGAACAAAACACATTACAATAATACACCTCTATCAAAAATATTGTCATTGTTACGCACAATACACCCGTCGACAGATAGGCTGATCCAAATACCATAGAATTCCATGGATATCCCAACATATAAGCAACAGTTAAAAAAATCCCAACAATAACAGAAAATTTATCCTGTAAGTTTCTTCTGATTAATACCCAAAACATTGCGCCATTAAGGAATAGAATACCTATCTCAAACAGTATAAATATCCTGTAAAACGAAAAACTGTGAATAATACCATTCAGTGCATTCATTATCAAACCACTATTCAATGCTGAGAAATAAAAGTTTATCAAATGTCCACTGTCAGCGACATCCCTTGCAAACATATAATGTCTCGTTGGATCACTAAACATATAATGACGCGCCAAATCGCTTAGTCCAAAATTAAAATCGTCTAAACCCACCCCAAACTGTCTGATAGCAACAATAACAACAAAAGCAGCCAATATAACCAATGCTACAATATCAATCATTTTAAAAAAATATTTCTGTCTGCTTTTTTTGAAAAAAATGAAATACCACAATACAGCACCTTCTAATATATGCAGGCAGCCAAAGGTAACAGCATTAATGCTAATAAGTGGAATCAATTTTATTATTCCTGCCTCGACCGACTGTATTATCATAAAAAGCACTGCTGTAAAAACAAGATAAATAACTGCATTTTGCTCTTCATTACTTTTACGTATCAAAAATATACCCATGAATAATGCAATTAATCCTGTTAAGTATATTATCATACTCATCTTGTCTCTCCCCTAGTCAACATGCATATCAGCTATCACTTTACTGAAATTCATTATAAACGCCACAGTTCGTCGTATTATTCACTATACTATTAAACTTTTGGCTAACTGCCTCTATACCATATGCTTCAGAATCCATTACCACATTGTCAAACAAATCATTTATATAACACCCTTCAGCTATAAAGATACCTGAATGATGCTTCCCTGAAATAATATTTTTACAAATTATATTTTCATAATCTGCCGTATAGTCTACTCCCACATTTTCTATTCCCTGCGAGCTTGCTCCAAATTCAATACCATAAAAACTAAAAGTATCGTTTTTCCCAATATTATTGTCTCTTATAACATTTTCCATAACAAGATTTCTTATTGCGGTGTGTACCATTTTGATACCTCCGCCATAATTATTCGATATATTATTGTTTTCTATTATATTGTACGCCGCATTATCCAGAGAAATCCCCGGAAGCTTTGCCTTCGCAGAACCATCTTCCATTCTTCCTGATTCATGCACAAAATCAAATTTCAAATCATCATCAGACTGACTCATTCTGCATCCATTATATTCAAGTATATTCTCACTGAGGTAAAAACCAATTGTCCTATGATTAAGACTGATTCCCCCTTTATCATTCTGACAAACCATATTATTTAATAGATAGCACATATACGCACCGTCTGAATAAATTCCTACCGAAGTATTATCTGCAATTTCATTATTTCTTATCAGTATATTATGCGGGCAATCCAACTGATCTTTGCCGTCTATAATGGGAAATTGGTGTTGGTCATCAAAGACTGACCATATATCACCTCCGTTTGTTGGCACTGCATTTGTCAGTACAATACCAGCCATCCAATTAGAATTACCATCATTATTTATTATAATATTATCCTCTACCAATCCCTGGGATACATCACCTGCAATATATAATGCCCCCGCCTGGTTAGAGGACATTTTATTATTTTGAATTATTAATCCGCTTGTAGGGCCTATTATGCACATCGCCTTTTGCCGGCATCCCTCTATTGTATTTTGGGTTATATTTAAATTGTCACAATTCACAAAATACATCGCATAATCTATTTTTCCCTCTATAATAATATTATTTAAACATATTCCCGACGCACTTTGTGCGATAAATCCACAGGCTACCCCTTCACCAATAAATCTTACCCCATTACCGTTGATTATTATATTGTCATGTAAAACAACTGCCTCTGTTACCTTTATTTGCTCAGAATTAATCTCTATTGTAGCATTCGGATTATCATCTATTACCTGTTGCAATTCCTGCGATGTTGCTCCGCTAAAGTCAACCCTTTTGCTATAATCATAGTAACTGCTGCCCTTCGCCCTAGTTACAGCTTCAATATTTGAAACCGAAATCTCAGGATAAAGAAAATCCTCTGCATCTAACCCCAACTGCTCAATTTTCTTGATTACTTGCAGATTATTAATATACATATCCTGATCTTCTTTTTCCATTCTCTCTAATTGGGGAAGTGAGTGCCGTGATATGATATCCATACTTTTATCATTATTGGCAATTACCTCATTATCTGGTGCTGTCTCCGGCTTAATAGCAGCTTCTGTTGTCTCTTCTACAACATCGCTGCTTATAGGATCAGAACTCATTTTCACACAATAAATACCTGTGGCTACAATAAAATATAGTATAACTGCACCAAAGACCATCCTACCTTTTTTCATACTCAGATTTCCAAATATCCTTTCCAAAATTTTAAGGTTCTAAGTTCTAATCCTTCTTCTTGATAAGCGCTCTGTGCCTTCTTAAACTTAAAAGAAATCTCAAACAACATACCAACAGTCTTTGCCATATACCTCACTGTTTTCCCAAAAGAACGTTCTGTAAGAAATGCCTTTTTTGCCGCTTCATCATAGAACATCACTCTTTTTTTGCGGTAACACTGCGGTGTCTTAACCATTGCCATAGAAACTATATTATCCCCTTTTGCTGGAAGGAGCAGCCCATTAAATGTCAAATTTCGTTTTATCTTTGTTTTGAAAGTATTATTAACTTTGAGACTTTCTTCATATATAGGATAATTAAAGCCCATAGGCAATTCTTCCAAGTTCTGACCCTTATAACCTTCTGACATAACCCTTTTATGCAATGCCTCTCCCTCTTGCTCCATAAGCCACTGAGGGCCCTTTAAAAAGTCCTTTATTCCCTGTAGATACAAATCTATGTTCTTATACCTGTAAAACATTACCTCCTGCACACAATGTTTAAACATTGTCTTTTTTAGTTGCTTTTTTCCATACCATAGACAATGAAAAGAATTATCAATCAGTTGATTCCGTATGATGTAATACTCTAAATATGATGAGTATTTGTTTTCAAACGGCTCATGCCATACACAAATACCATTCATCAGTATGAGAGCTTTCATATTTCTCAGACCATATTCCAGATCATCTCCACGAATAAAAATAGGAAGGGGCAGGTTATCTTCCCGGACAATATCCATGGGAAAACAGCAATACCACCATGCATTAAATTCTGTATATTCCTCCATCTCATTATACAGACATCCGTTACAAAAGCGGAGATCCAACCCACTCTTGAGGGAATTTAAATTTCCCCCATTCCACGATGCCCCAGCCTCCACTTGTCTATATTGCTGATCTGTTCTCAGCATTGCACCGCCTATAAAAGCATCTCTATGCTCATTCTTTATCAAGGAAAGCAGTATATATGTCTTTATCAGTGCTTCCGGCTCTATAACGATATCATCATCCATTAACAGCACATGTGTAATATGATACTTATCGTTATTCTGTGACATCTCGATAATGTCCCTTGTAAATCCGCCTGCTCCACCCAGGTTTTTATTAGGATATATATGTATCTTATCTGATTCTAGTTCTTCTCTCTCTAAAGTTTTACCATTGTCTGCTATAAATACCTCCAAATGTCCATACAATGGAGAAGCTTCATTTTCAAGTATTGCCTCATTTAATATCCTTATATTTTTTTCTATAAATGCCTCTCGTTTAAATGTACAAATTCCGATTCCAATTTTAACATTTTTGATGTATTTTTTATCGATATCAGAAATATACGCACCACCATAGAACTTACTATTTTCCTCCAATGCCTCCAGTGAAAAGGTGTACATTCCCTTACTACTGCCATCTATATAAGGAATTATGAAATCCTGTGGTACGTTTGATTCTAAAACATATTCCGATATTATCTTTTCCGATATATTAATATTTATTTTTTCTTTATTTATCAACAAAACCCTAAACTTACCGGATATTTTTAGTTTCAAAGATATATTTTCTATGTTAGTATATTTAACCCATTTTTCTATAGATAAACCATTAAAATAAGTATCAAACCAGGCTTTTCCGCGTTTTTCAAAATCAATTCTCTGATTTTTGTATAAATACTGTGTTCTTATCTGCTCATGTGATTCCCTATTTTGCTCATCAAGTCTAAAATATAGTTCTTCCTCTGTGCATCTCCCTATTTGTGGGAATAAAATTTTTTGTATTTCCATATCAAACCCCTCATATTAAGTTTCAAGTAATACTCCATTTATGTGGAAATATACATGGCCCAAATTCATCACTCACGTAATCTCTGATCGTTATCTGTGTGATATTTCTGACATTGTCGTATAATTCCCCATGCTCGCCGTTAATACCGATATCTAAATAATATTTACCCGGCAACAACATAATTTCGTCTATTCTAAACCGCACTTCTCCTTCCTTTTTTAAGGTTGGAAGTTCATCACCTGGTTTGGCGAAACAGCTACCATAGCAATACTGCCATCTATCGTTGACAAAATCCATATTAAAGTTTACCTTTATACCTTCGTTTTGAGACTTATATTGTATTTTCAGAACAACCCGATCTCCCGTATTAAAGTACTGGCATTCCTCCCCATTTTCATTCTCTAGTGTTACTTTTGTAAAATATACTTCCTGTGTGCCAGTCCTTCTCGCATCTGGATGTACATTTCTAGTAAGTGCTAATATGGAATGCCTATTTTCGTCTTTAAAATTTTCTCTACTTTGATCTGCCAGCCGCTTTGTCCGTTCATCCTCCATAGAATCAAGGTAATGCATTCCTATAAGCCGCGGCTCACCATCCTCACGTATTACGCCATTTTCTATCCATATCAGTCTGTCGCAGATATTATATAGTTGTTCCATAGAATGAGAAACAATCGCAATTGTAACTCCCTCCGCCTTGATATCCTTTAGCTTTTGAAAACACTTTTTTTGAAAGCTTATATCTCCTACTGCAAGGATTTCATCTATCAGCAGCACGTCTGCATTAACATTAATTGCTACGGAAAAAGCTAACCGCATATACATACCGGACGAATATGTCCTCACAGGATTATCAATATATTCTGCCAGTTCCGAAAACGCTATAATATCCTCTACCTTACTATCTATCTCTTCTTTTTTCAGTCCAAATATTGTTGCATTAATGTAGATATTTTCTCGTCCGCTCATATCCGGATGAAAGCCTGCTCCAAGCTCTATCAAACTCGACACCCGTCCTCTAATAGATAAACTGCCTGTAGTTGGTTTTAAAATCCGACTGAGCAGTTTTAATGTTGTACTCTTCCCACATCCATTTTTTCCTATAAAGCCGACTGCCTGTCCTTTTGGTATGGAAAAACTGATACCTTTTAATATTTCTCTGTTTTCATACCTGTTTCTTTTTGCAAATATTACCTTTTCCTTTAGCATTGAGCCTTTGTCAAAATACACCTTAAATGTTTTCCCGACATTACACGCTTCAATCACTTTCTGGTCTGACATTACAACTCCTCCGCAAAGTTATCGCTTAACTTGGCAAAAGCTAATTCACCGATAATTAATATTACAATTGCAAATATCATTGAATACAGCAATCCCGCATTCTTAGGCATACACTTCCAATATAATATATAATGATATGCCTCTATGACTGGTGTCATTGGATTACATTTAAAAATCCATGCCAATTTCTGCGGTATTGCATCCATAGTAAACAAAATCGGAGTGAGATATATCCATGCCATCAATATAACTGTTACAATATGTTCCAAATCCTTGAAATAAACTGTCCCCGCCGCAACGATCAACGTAAATCCTAAAGCCAAAACATACTCTACTATCAATACCATTGGCAAAAAAAATAAAGCCTTAACGCTTAATCCAATTCCTGAAATAAGTAAAACAGCAAAAACAATAATAAAGCAAAACAACATATTTATAAAATTTGATGTTACACATGCCAATGGCAGTACTTCTCTTGGAAAATATATTTTTTTGATCATTTCCCCCTGGTATCGGACACATCCGGAACCCTGACGTAAAGACATATCAAAGAAAAACCATGGTATCATACCTACTATAATATAAGCATAAAAATGATCCAATCCTGCTCTTACTATCACAGAAAAAACCATTATATACACTATCATTTGGCATAATGGATTAATAAACGTCCACAAAAAGCCTAATACCGAACCCTTATATTTTCCTCTCAGATCACGTTTAACTAGACTTTCAATCATATCTGTATACATAAATATTTCTTTTATGTGTTCAATCATCCTAATGACTGCTCCTTTTGACCTCTAATTTAACTCTTCCCTCCTGATTATCACATTATTTAACTTTTGACTTCTAAAATTTCTAATTGCCTCTCTAACAATCCTGTTCTCATACTCCCAGTTATATCCGTCCTTTTTAATGATTCCGAATAACCAGTTTCTAAAAATCACATTTGTAAATAGATCAATAAAATTAATTACTTTATCTATGAAGTTTCCATGTTCTTTTACCATAAGCAATCTATTTCTGACGGCATAATAGTCTTTCCAATCATATCTTCTTGGATAAGTCACAATATTTTGGTTTGTTTTATGGTTCAATTCCGCTCCAGTCACTACAAAAATTTTGCTATATTGAATAATCCTAAGAGAATATTCTGTATCATCATACAGAATAAAATACTCTGCATGTGGTAATCCTATTCGTTTTATCAGACTAGTGTCTATTACCAATCCACAGAAAGATGCAATATCACATACAAAAGAAGATAGTGTGTATCCCTGTTCCTTACAGTTTTTAAAAATCAATCCTGCTTTTTTTATATTTCTTCTATGAAACGTATCGATCCTTCCATCTGTTTTTACAGTACCTGCAAAAGCCTTATACTGTAACTGATGCTGCCGCATGTACAATATTTGTTCCATATAATCCTTATTTATCATAGCGTCATCATCTATTATCAATATACAGTCTATCTTTTTTTCCAATGCACGCTCTATTCCTTTGGAAAAGCCACCCGCACCTCCTATATTTTGTGGCAGATCAATAATATCAATTATTTCATTTTGCTTTCTTTCATCTTCAAGATATTTTTTTGTGCCATCTGTGGAAGCATTATTTACCACGATGATGCTGTTTGGAGCGATTGTTTGATTTTTTACATTATCTATACATTCTCGCAATAAATGTTCCCTATTATGTGTCACAATAACCACTGCATACTTTATAGCTATCATATTTAATCCTTCCTCAACAAAAAATCTTTGAGGTAAAGCCCATAATAAACAAAATGCTATTATAAATATACTTATAATAGCATAACCGTCTACTATTTGCAATTGTAAAGGATGTTGATATAAAAGATAAAAATAATAGCATTTTACAATCTAAAATGATATAATTTATGAAATTATGAGCATTAACCTTTTATCATTGGGAAATTGTTTAATACCCATGCGAAAAAAAAAGAAAACCAAAGAGAAATGAACCAGGGGCGCAGGAAAGCGGGCACAGCCTCCCGGATTGAAGAGGGATACCGTATAAAGTTGGGAGAAGTATGCCCAAAAACAGAAAAAAGCCCCCTCATTTTGCTTGATTAGAATAAAAAAGGTGGGAATGCTTATTCCACTTCACAAACTCCATCTTGAATATAAAATTTTTAAATATTGAGGCAGAGCAAAAAATATCTCGCTAATTTTAGGAAGAAAATATGCGAACTGCTTGAAATGGGTTTTATTTATCTTTGTAGTGCCCTTTACAGGAAAGGATAAAAGCGGTACCGCTTTTTATATAATAGACAATTCTGTTTTTATCATCAATCCGCCTACTCCAATATCCGCTTAAGTTTTCCTTTAGCGGTTCTGGCTTTCCCAAACCTTCATAGCCATTTCTCTGAATATCTCTGAGCAGAGCATTGACTCGTTTCAATACCTTTCTGTCATGCTCCTGCCAGTAGCAATAGTCCTCCCATGCCCTGTCTTCCCATAATAGCCGCATAATTTAACTTCTCCCTAATCCTCTATTAACTCATGTTCCGCGAAACGTGCTTTTCCAGATTCAATATCTGCCACAATGCGCTCCAAATACCTGATATTGCTCTCTGAATAGAAAGGGTCTGCATCTGCTGTGATTTCGAAAGGAATACGGCGTTCCATTCTTACTTTGCTTAAAAATACATTGATTGCTGATGTCATGGTCAAACCCATTTTTGAACAGATTTCCTCCACCTCTTTCTTTGCTTCTGTATCCATACGAAAATTTACCATAGTAGTCTGTGCCATATTTATCACCGCCTTTCACTTGTTATTATACCATACGCTCTATATATGTCAAGCATTTTATTTACAATGCTTTACATTCCACACAAACCATAACCGATGCAGCACATAACCTTTCAAAAGATTATAATAGCTTTTCCAGTATTTGTTTTTTTTAAAAAATTCCATACGTTCCCTCTGGGCGCCTAAATTCTGCTCAGCATTCTCTTTTTGCATTACTTTTGCAGTAATGCTCCCCTCCCGAATACGATATAAATAGAATATACCTGTTGTCAATGCTATCTTCTTTGCATTTTGAATGAGTAAATGGCTGATCAGTACATCCTCATGCTTCCTGCCCTCTGGGAAACGTATTGTAGAGCTTTGTCGGTTGAAAATATTTCTGTGATAAAGCTTATTCCAAACAACCGTCTCATACTTTTTGTATTTACCATGCCAACGTTTCAGCAATTCTTCGGATGACATACAGATTTCTTTATCTTTTTCATTACAATTTTTGAATATGCCTGTTTCACTCTTTTCATATGAACATATAGCAATATCTGCATTATATTTCAGAATCAGGTTATATAACTCTTCTATATAATTATTTTTCACAAGGTCATCAGAATCAATGAAGGCTATATATTCTCCGTTTACATTATCAAGCCCTGCGTTTCTTGCCCCGGATAATCCCCTGTTTTTCTGATGTATTGTCCGAATTCTGCCATCCATTTCAGCATATTCATCACATAATTTCTCAGATCCGTCTGTACTTCCATCATCTACCAATATGATTTCCAAATTTTTATAGGTCTGATACATTAATGATTCCACGCATTCCCTTATATACTGATGTACTTGATAGACTGGTACTATAACTGTTATCATTGGTTCTTTTTCATTCCATGAATCCACCGACTACTTCCCCCATACGTTCCCACGAAAAACGGTAAGCCTCTTTCTGAATATTCTCTACAAATCCACAGTTTACTTTCCAAAATATCCAAGAAGAAAGCCTCCAAATCTTGTTTGACTTGGAGGCTTGATTCCAACCATTATACCTCAAATTCCTTTAATTCTTCCTGTGTCAAAGGTCTTCCGATCTGTTTTGATAACAATATCGCTTCTCTCAAGCGATATACCTTACCATCAGAAGGTGCTGTTAATCTTCCATCTGGCATTTCTTCCCCAAATTTATCAAACTTATCCATAATAGTTTTTTGCTTCCTCTCTGCCACTATCATATCATTCACCTTCCTTAAAATATTTTTTGATCAATGCAATGGCGCCATATGAGTCAATATATAATGTATGCCAGTCTATCATTTTAGCACCCAATTCTTTCATGTAGTGCGATACTAAATTGGTCTTTGCAGTAAACTGCACATAGCCTTCATTTCCAGCATCCCAACTAAGTTTGCATGCGATTGCAAACAAATGCGCACCTATTCCTTTATACTTTCCGTTTCTTCCAACATTACCTGGCGCTGCCTCTACAATGTCTACATGTGTATAATACTGCTCTCTGATATGTTTCAATGCAATCATGCCTTGAACTTCATCGTCATTTTCCAGTAACAGTTCATATACTTCGTATCCATTTTTATGCGGAACACTCCAGTCGAACTTCCACCCTTGTTCTTTTAATTCATTTGCATCTCGCTTTGTTATCGTTCTAGATACCAGACGATATTCCGTATCGCATTTTTCTCCCGTTTCAGCGCATACCAGACAGTCAGTTAACGTATCAATTATAATATCAATTTCCATAAGATATCCCTCTCTTTTTAAATTATACCATATTCGCGCCAATATATTCCACAGCAACTTTTCTGTAAGGATTGTTTTTATTACATAAATCCACCGACTACTTCCCCCATACGTTCCCACGAAAAACGGTAAGCCCCCTTCTGGATATTCTCTACAAATTCAGATTCCTTATGTCCTTGATAAAATTTGATAACTGCCCGTGCAATTTCTTCCGGTTTCTCCGGTTCTATCACATAACCAGTTTTTCCATCTGTAACTACATCAGGCAATCCTCCCACATTTGTCACAATAACAGGTTTGGAAAACCCATAAGCAATCTGTACAATTCCACTTTGAGTCGCAGAAGTATAAGGCAATACTACCAAATCTGCCGCTGCAAAATATTTTTCCACTTCACGGTCCGGCGTATAAGAATCTATCACATTGACTCTGCTTCCAATCCCTATTTCTGCAATGAGGGCAAGATAATCATCTCTGTCTGAGCCAAACTCTCCTACCACCCAGAGCTGCAGATTTTCTATCTTTTTGACTATCATTGGTAATGCCTTAAGTAAATACTTAAGCCCCTTATATTCCCTCACAAATCCAAAAAACAGCAGTATCTTCGCTTCTTTTATTATCCCTAATCTTTCCCTTGCCTGTGTCTTACTCATACCCTCAAATTGAAATGCATTATAAGTAGGATGTGGCGTCACTGCATAATCCGGTCTTTTTCTTATCCTCACCAGCTCCCTACCTTCCTCCTCTGCATGTACTATATAATGTTTACCGTGCTTTAACACCATTCTGGTCAGCAGTTTATCCATCGGAAATCTCTCATGAGGAAATACATTATGGCATACAAAGGTAATATTCTGCCTGCCCATAAACTGTTCTAAAAGCCAATAGCATGGCGCGAAATATGGATGCCACCACTGTATCAATACCATATCTGCCTGTTGTTTTCTAATGTAACATGCCGTTTTTATTATATTAAATGGGTTGGCTGTGTGTAGCATATACTTCGTATTCTCTATCTTAAAACTATCATTGGCATAATCCTTTTGTTCTTTATGAAATAAAAATTTAGGATATTGCATTTTATAAGACAGCATTTCTACATCATAATGCTTCGCCAATTCGCGGTACATCAAACCTGTATAATGCGATATGCCCCCTCTATATGGGTATACTGGCCCAATCAGAATAATTCTCTTGCTATTCATAATAGCACCTCACAAATAATGTTAGAGACGATTATAACATGATCTTTCTTAAAGAGATACTTAATTTTCTAAAATATATTGGACATCCTTTAGCATTTCCCTTAAAATTAGAAGAAATTCTATTATTTATGTAAGAAAGGGCTCACAATGAAAATTATCTTCCTCGATATCGACGGAGTGCTCAACTCAAACTTTTGGAACAAGCAGCATCAGTTGGAGATCAGCGATGGTACACTTATAGACCAAAGTAAAATAGCTCTCCTAAGTCGCATTGTGAAAGAGACAAACGCACATATTATCCTGCATTCCGGATGGAAATTCTGGTTTTCCAAGGACTCTTATGAACCTATACGACCAGAGAGTCAGCGATTGGTTCATATGCTCTCAGAATTCCAACTTAAAATTTCCGGCTTCACTCCTGACTTCTCGACAGAAGAGATTCAAAAAACAAGGAAATTCAGTCTGATTAAGGCAAAGGAAATTCTTTCATGGCTGGAAGATCATCCGGAGGTGAAAAGCTGGATAGTAATTGATGATTTGGATCTGCACAATGAAATCATTAAAATCCATCAGATAAAAACTAACTCTGAAACAGGACTGACAGAAACCGACATCACGAAGGCTATCCAATTGCTCAATGACCAACTGGTAACTGAAAAAGAAAGAGAACTTCCATGAAAAAAAATCGCCCTATACTTTCTATCCTTCTCCTGATCATAATATTTATCCTTATTTCAGTTGCTTTTCTTTTTCTGCGACTCAGAGGCAGCACCATCATCCTTGATGCAAAAGAAGACATAATGCCCAATCAAGAAATCATATTTTTCCGACAAGATGATGAGCGTTGGGCTGACGAAGCCCTGGGCAGTTCTGCTTATACTCTGAAAAAGTCCGGCTGCCTTATCTGCTGTATTGCTTCCGCACTTTCCATGTCAGGCATAGAACAAACGCCGGGCACGCTCAATAACCAGTTCACTTTCCAAAATGTCTATGACTCAGAAGGAAATATTCTATGGGAAAAACTGCGGGAAACCGGAAATTACGAAGCTGACGTTTATAATTATGTGACAACAGAGCTTTTAACTGATATTCTAAAAAACGGTAATTACCCAATCGTCAGGGTACGGATGCATGGTCTGGGAAATTTCCACTACGTACTGGTTGTAAAAGCCGAAAGCGGCAAATTTTATTGCATGGATCCTTTGAAAGATGGGCTGACTCCTCTGTCCAAATATGGAAACAGGATTTATGCCATTCGGTGTGTTTACCCTGCTGGAAAAAATTCTTTCCTCACAACTGATTCATAAAAATCTTCAACACTTCACTTTGGGCTGAATAGTTAACCCATCTGACATTTTGCACTTAATTTTCTTTTAGAAATCAAATATATGTGGTATAATTTTACTATTAAAGCTGTCACGCAGAGTGTGACAGCTTACTGAATAAGAAAGGGAAGGTAAAATATCATGTTATTGGAAGGAAAAGTAGCTGTTGTCACCGGTGGAACCAGAGGAATTGGTTTTGAGATTGTCCGTAAATATCTTTCAAACGGCGCTAAGGTAGTGTTGTTTGGTTCAAGACAGGAAACCGTAGATAAGGCCCTGGCGAAACTTCACGAAGAGAACGCAGGCTGGGAAGTGGATGGCATGTATCCGAAACTGACAGACGCAGCAGATGTTGAAAAGGCCATTTTAGCTGTCAAAGAAAAGTTCGGAAGGATCGACATTTTGGTCAACAATGCGGGAATTTCCCAGAGCACACCTCTCTATAATTACACACCGGAGGAATTCGACAAAGCAATCGACTTAAATGTCCGTGCATTGTTTTATGCAATTCTCCCCACTGCTAAGATCATGAAGGAACAGGGTGGCGGCTGTATTCTCAGCACCAGCTCCATGGTAAGTATTTCCGGACAACCCGCAGGTGTGGCATATCCCACCAGCAAATTTGCTGTAAACGGCATGACCCTCTCTCTGGCAAGAGAGCTGGCAAAGGATCACATTCGCGTAAATGCTGTGGCTCCAGGCGTAACCAGAACCGATATGGTAGCCTCCCTGCCCAAGGAGATGGTTGACAGAATTTCATCCACTATTCCTTTGGGAAGACCGGGCGAGCCGGAGGAGGTTGCCAATGCATTCCTTTTCCTGGCAAGCGATATGGCAAGCTATGTGACAGGTGAGATTCTGTCTGTAGATGGAGTATGCAGGGCATAATGAGCCTATCACTGTTTTTTTAATTGGTTATAACTCTATCGTATAAACTAATAAACAAAACGAGACTTTTCCCGGAGTCTCGTTTTGTTTATAATAAAGTATCACACAGCGCGCAGACAGTAGCAGCAGTATACAGGGAGTATCAACATGAATAATCATCAATTAGCGGAAAATTTAATGCAAAATATTAATCAAGTTTTTGTGGGAAAGGAAGAGGTGGTGGAAAATCTTCTGATTTCCTTTCTTGCAGGAGGTCATGTACTTTTGGAGGATGTTCCAGGAGTGGGTAAAACCACTCTGGCACTGGCTCTTGCCAAAAGCATGGCCTGCAGCTTCGGTCGGGTCCAATTTACACCGGACACTTTGCCTGGAGATGTGATGGGACTGTCTGTCTATAATATGAAGACCGGCGAATTTACTTATCAGGCAGGTGCGGTTATGCACCAGGTGCTTTTGGCGGATGAAATCAACAGAACTTCCCCAAAGACCCAGGCCAGCCTGTTGGAAGCCATGGCGGAAGGTCAGGTCACAGTGGACGGCATCGTTCATAAACTGCCACAACCCTTTTTTGTGATTGCAACGCAGAATCCTGTGGAATTTCTGGGCACCTACCCTTTGCCGGAAGCTCAGATGGACCGCTTTATGATGCGTCTTTCTATTGGTTATCCCAAGAGAGAACAGGAAATACGGATGGCCACACAATTCCTGCAAGGCCTGACCATCTCCCAGACAGAAGCCCTCTGTAAGGCAGAGGATATTTCCGCCATAAGAAGTGAGGTTTCAAATGTCACTGTGAAGGAATCCATATTGGGATATATTGAAGATTTAATTGAAGCCACCAGAGAGGAACCACGCTTTGTGCTGGGAGCAAGCCCAAGGGCAATGCTGGCACTGGTATGTGCCTCTCAGGCAAAAGCCTTTTTACAAAATAGAGACTATGTGAAACCTGATGATGTGAAAGCAGTAGCCATGCAGGTACTTAGCCACAGACTGACCCTGTCCTCCGAGGCCAAAATCCGTAGAGAGGATAAGGATAAAATTTTAAAGAGCTTGATATTAAAGATCAAAATCCCTGTTTAAGCTCTTACATCACATCAACTCACTTTCACAAAAATGTTTAAATTAAGGAAGGAAACAAACCTGGCATGAAAATGCGCAAATGGATTTTACTGGATTTATGGGTACTGTCGCTTGCAGCAATTAGTTGTTATGGCGGTGCTATCAGCTATGGCATCTTTTGGGGAATCACCTTCATCCCCATAGTGTCTGTGATTTATCTGCTCTTTGTCTACAGTAATCTCAGAATCTTGCAACAGATAGAAAGCAGAGACATGGTTTGCGGCCAGCCCATGCCTTATTTCTTTGTTCTGCAGAACGACAGCTTCTGCGTCTTTGCTAGTATCAGCGTTAATCTGTTTTCTTCTTTTTCCTCGGTAGAGGATCTGCCCGGCGATACGCAGTACGAACTTTTGCCAGGGGATAAGTATTCTTTTGAGACAAAGCTCACCTGCAAATATCGGGGAGAGTACGAAGTTGGGGTAAAGGAAGTTATTATGACAGACTTCTTTCGAATTTTTAAGGTCCGCTACCGGATTCCCGGCACCATCAAAGCGCTGGTGCTTCCCAAGCTTACCCGGGTATCCGCCCTACAGAGCATAAGCAGCATGACGGCTCTTCCCCAGAAAGAATCTTTAAAAGAACGCACAATGCCTGATATTGTGGTCAGGGATTACGTCTCAGGTGATTCCTTAAAGCAAATCCACTGGAAAGCCACTGCCAGAGAGCAGAAGCTAAAGGTAAAGAACCTGACAGGAGAAGAAAAGCAGGGAATTTCCCTGTTATGGGAAACCACACGCTATGGCAAAGCCCCGAAGGATTACCTTCCCATAGAAGACAAAATTCTGGAAGCGGTACTGGCTATTAGCATTTTTCTGGCAGAAAAAAGTGTTCCCTTTACGGCATATTTCAGCCAAAAAGGAGCTATTTCCACACATTTAGAGGGACTTGGAGGTTTTGATGACTTTTACAGACAGGTATCTGAGATTCATTTTGACCAGGAGGAGGATTTTTGTAAGACCTTACTGGAAGTAACGGAAAGCGGAATTCTTTTTGACAGCAAAATCATATTTTGCGTATTGCATCAGCTAAATGCAGACATTTTAACTCTGGCAGAGCGGCTTGAACGGGCGGGAAGTCTGGTCATTCTCTATCTGATTACCGATGAAAATACAGTGGACTACTTAAGGCAGAGCAACGAGCGGCTGAAAATTACGGCAATCCCTGTGGATGCTGCCCTGGAAGGGAGGCTGTGATGGAGCATACTCTTTTACATCCTGATTCAAAAAGTTTCTGGCGCCTGATCAATATCATAATTCTGACCTCTATCGGATTATTCGGCGGGGGTAGCTTTCTGGGAATTGCTTCTCTAAAGCCTATCCATATTCTTACGGCTCTGGCAACAATTTTTTTGTTGACGTTGCTAGGCAACATGACCTTAAGGGGACGGCTTCTTGGCTTTGCAGGAATTCTGCTGATATTATTTGGTGCAGGGGCTGCTGCCGGATTTAGAACCTGTCTTTCTTTTCTTCAGTCCTATTTCCGCTGGCTCACAGGCAGCTTTCTATGGAATCATGAATACCTGACCGGTTACGAGATGATACAGACCATTTTTCTCACCCTGCTTTGCTGCCTTCTCCAAACTTTTATGGAAAAGGATTTTCGAATAAAAGCAGCCACTTTGCTGACTCTTTTGGCAGTATTATTATATTGTCTCCTGACAGAAAAGGAACTATCCAGGCTCAGTGTTGCCTTTATTCTCTGTTATACCGTCATTATTTATGTGGAATGGACACAGCTCAGATGGAAAAAAGAAAAGTTAAGAAGTACTTCCTCCTATATGCTGTGGGTCATGCCCTTTGTGGCAGTGTACTTTTTGCTGATGCTTATGCCCCGCGTACCTGAAGAACCCTATGACTGGCAGATTGTCAAAAATGCCTGGAATCAGCTCAGGGAATCTTTTCTGAAAATTTCCTACAATTTTCCCGGGATTAGCAATGACGACTATGACCTGTCCCTAAGCGGATTTTCAGACAGAAGTGGGCTTGGAAGCAGGTCACTGGAAACTGATCATGAGATTATGACCATCCAAAGCAAGACCAGGCTCGCAACCAATATTTATCTGACAGGAAAAGTCTATGATACCTTTAACGGCAGGGGATGGATTCAGCAAAATGAAGATACCTCCAAAGAGCGTTACATGGATTCCGTACAAACACTTTATGCCGTTCAGAGATACGACAAAGATTATCTGACAGATTACCTTTCTCAGATAGATATCACTGTCAACTATAGGTATTTCCGCTCAGAATTTTTGTTTGCACCTCTAAAAGCTATAGCTTTTAAGCAAAACTCTGCCAATTTAAACTTCCAGGAATCCGGCGGCAGCCTTTACTTCAACAGGCGCAGAGGCTATGGAACAGAGTATGATGTTTCCTTTTATCAGCTAAATGCCGGTCAGGAAGCCTTCCATCAGTTTTTAAACTCTGCAGAGCTTTTGGAACCTGATGAAGAAGAACTACAAACCATCCTGAGAACCTTAAAAAGCCGAACTGGAGAAGACATAACAGTAGCCTCTATACAGGATTACAGACAGATAATCTATGACAATTATCTAGAAGACATCACCCTCTCTGACGAAACAGCCAAATACCTTCAGAAAATCACTGAAGGGGCTGAGACAGATGTGGATAAACTAAGGGCTATTGAAAGAGAACTTTCTACCTTCACTTATACCCACACACCGGGGCCTCTACCGGAAACTGTAACAGACGCTTCCGAGTTTCTGGATTACTTTCTGCTGGAGAGCAGAGAAGGATACTGTAACTATTTCGCCACTGCCTTCACCCTTCTTGCAAGGGCAGAGGGGATTCCTGCCCGTTTTGTACAGGGTTTCTGTGTTCCCTCTAAGGGCAAGACAGAAACTACTGTATACTCAGATATGTCCCATGCCTGGCCGGAGGTCTATTTGGATGAGATTGGCTGGATTCCCTTTGAACCTACCCCCGGTTACTCACAAACACGCTATACCTCCTGGGCAGTTAAGAAAAGAAATTCAGAGCTTTCTTCCGACTTAAAGGGCCAGTCTCCGGAAGCAGAATTATCCGCACAAAAAGAATCTGATCAATTAGAATTGGAACCGGAGGGCTTACAGGAGTCTGTGATTTATCCTGAAAGAAATAATCTCGGAAGAATTTTTTGGATTGCAGGACTGATCCTCTTATCCTGTTTGAGTATCAGTTTTATCCTGCTGTTGTTTAATCTCCTGATATCCCGATATCGGTATCAAAAAATGTCTGTAGATTTTAAATTTAAAACGGAGATTTCCAGAAATCTTCGGATTTTATCCCTGATAGGAATCAATCGCAAAGAGGAGGAAACCCTCTCAGAATTGAAAGAACAGGCTGTTCTTCTCATCGGTGAAAAAGAACCCCTGCAGTTTTTGGACAGCTATGAAGATTTCCTGTACGGAGATAAGGAAATAGGCCAGGAGTCTCTGGAAAAAGCAAAGAGGCAGCAGTCAGAACTTCTCCAAATCTTAAAGCAAAGGAAACAAAAAGCGTATTTCTGGTATCGGATTCTGGCGGCCACCCGGCTTATTTGAGGATTTAGGATACCGCAGAGGATGCCGCAGATTTTTCTCTCTTGCAATCAACATACACTTCTTATATTATTAAGGTAAATATTTATATCAGGAGGGACAGAAAATGAAAATGTTATCGCTCTCAAAGGAGCTCTCGGAAAATGCTTATCCTGGCAGAGGCATTGTCATCGGGAGAACTGAGGATGGAACAAAAGCTGTGATCGCATATTTTATCATGGGCAGAAGCACCAACAGCCGCAACCGTGTTTTTGTGACCGAGGGAGACGGAATCCGGACACAGTGTCATGACCCGGCAAAAATGGAAGACCCAAGCCTTGTCATTTATGCTCCGGTAAGAGTGTCAGGCCACACGACCATCGTCACCAACGGAGACCAGACCGATACCATCTATGACGGCCTTCAAAAAGGGCTGACTTTTGAGCAGTCCCTGCGCAGCCGTGAATTTGAACCGGACGGCCCTAATTATACTCCCAGAATTTCCGGGCTGGTAAATATAAAGGATGGCAGCTATGATTACTTCATGTCTATCCTAAAGAGCAATAACGGCAGCCCCGATGCCTGCAACAGATTTACTTTTTCCTACGAAAATCCCATGGCGGGAGAAGGGCATTTTATCCACACCTATATGCACGACGGCAATCCCCTTCCAAGCTTTGAGGGAGAACCCAAGCTGGTAAAAATATCGGGAACCATTGATGAATTTACAGACCAGCTCTGGAAAAATCTGAATGAAGAAAACAAGGTTTCTCTGTTTGTAAGGTTTATCAATATTGCAGACGGCAGTTTCGAGACTAAGATTATCAATAAAAATCAATAAGAGAAAAGATGGAGGATTGTATGAACGAAATTCAGCTTAAATATGGTTGTAACCCAAATCAGAAGCCTTCCCGTATTTTTATGGAGGATGGAACGGATCTCCCTGTTACCGTCCTGAACGGGAAACCAGGATACATTAATTTTCTGGATGCCTTTAACGGATGGCAGCTTGTAAAGGAATTAAAGGAAGCTACCGGACTTCCTGCTGCCACTTCTTTCAAGCATGTTTCCCCTGCCGGAGCGGCAGTGGGACTTCCCCTGACTGATACTCTTGCCAAAATTTACTGGGTGGATGATTTGGGAGAGCTTTCTCCTCTTGCCTGTGCCTATGCAAGAGCCAGAGGGGCTGACAGGATGTCCTCCTTCGGTGACTTCATTGCCCTCTCTGATGTGTGTGACGAGGACACCGCCCGCCTGATCAAAAGAGAAGTGTCCGACGGTGTGATTGCCCCCGGCTATACGGAGAAAGCCCTGGAACTTTTAAAGGCCAAGAAAAAGGGAAATTACAACGTAATTCAGATCGATCCCTCCTATGAGCCCGCCCCCATTGAGAGAAAGCAGGTATACGGAATCACCTTCGAGCAGGGGCGGAACGAGCTGGACATTAACGGCGATTTGCTTTCTAATATTGTAACCGAAAATAAAGAGATCCCCGAGTCTGCATTGATCGACCTGAAAATTTCCCTGATCACCCTGAAATACACTCAGTCCAATTCTGTCTGCTATGTAAAGGACGGACAGGCCATCGGTATCGGTGCGGGCCAGCAGTCCCGAATCCACTGCACCAGACTGGCAGGCCAGAAGGCAGACAACTGGTATCTGCGTCAGGCTCCTCAGGTACTCAATCTTCAGTTTATAGACTCCCTCGGCCGTGCCGACAGGGACAATGCCATCGACGTTTATATCGGAGATGAATACGAAGATGTCTTAAGAGACGGCGAATGGCAGCAGCGCTTTAAGGTAAAACCTCCGGTCTTCACCAGAGAGGAAAAAAGAGCCTGGCTGGACGGAAATCAGAACGTAACTCTGGGCTCCGACGCTTTCTTCCCCTTCTCAGACAATATTGAAAGAGCACATAAGAGCGGCGTAAAATATATCGCCCAGCCCGGCGGTTCTGTCCGCGATGACCTGGTGATTGAATGCTGCAATAAATATCAGATGGTGATGGCGTTTACCGGCATCAGATTATTCCATCATTAAAAATGACCTGAAAGGAGCTTCCCATGAACCGCGTAGAGGATGTAATCAAAATGCTCGACTCCATGACACAGGCCGGAGTCAGCCGAATAAAAGTGGAATCATCAGATTCTATGGATGAAGGAACTGCCAAAAAACCCTATCATCACGGATGCTGCGATGTGGGAAGTCCCTTTGCAACAGGGCAGCTCTTTGATCTGGAGGAGGAACCTTCCAAAAACTGATTCCTGGAATTTTTAAATCTCTCAGTTTACTGAGGGATTTTTTAACATAAGGACAGTTCGCGAAGCGTGCTGTACGTTGTTTGCGCAGGCCCGTGCAGTGGAAGTTTGCCGCTAAAGCGGCGCACGGGCCGCGCGGCGAGCAGGGAAGAGCACCTTCCCTGCTCGATTTGATACAATCCTCAAAAATTTTTAAGATGCATAAATTCATGAAATGTAGTATAGTAAAAATGGAATTTTTAACAAACCATATTTATGATAAGGAGAGAATGAAATGGCTTTTTGTATTATTACCGATTCTGCTTCCGATGTTCCGGAACATGTGATAAAAGAATATAATTTACATGTGATACCAACGCCTGTTACCATAGAAGGAAAAGATTATTTTGACGGAGAGACCATCTTTCCGGATGATTTTTATCAGATACAGGCCTCCGGCAAAAATATCACGACTTATCATGTCAGTCAGTATATGTTTCATGAGCATTTCCTCCCCTTTGCCAAACGCGGGGACGAGGTGCTTTATCTTTGCTTCTCCACAGGAATTGCCGGAACCTACAATGCGGCAAAACTGGCTTATGAGGAAGTTCTTGAAGAATACCCTGATTTTAAGCTTACCATTATCGATACGAAATGCGCTTCCATGGGATATGGCCTGATTGCGGAAAGACTTCTCCGTATGCAAAAAAATGACGCTCCCAAAGAACTCCTGATCGAAGCGGCATATTTTTTCTGCGAGCATATGGAACATGCCGTTACCGTTTCAGAGCTGGATTATCTGTTCAAAGGCGGAAGACTTACCAGAACTTCCTTCCTGGCTGGTACTGTGCTGGATATCAAGCCAATTATCATTGTGGATGAAAACGGTTCCCTCAAGGCCGTCGAAAAGACAAGAGGCTGGAAAAAAGCCCAAAAAAGAATTCTGGATATGGTAGGGGAAAAAGGGAAAAACCTGGAAAATCAGGTGATTGGAACTTGCTACGGAACCGATAAAGAGGCGATTGAATATATCAAAGGAGAACTCGTATCCCGCTATCACGTAAAGGGTATTCTGGAGGGAAGAGTCGGGTGTGCCATTGGCGCCCACACAGGTCCAAGCATCCTTGGAATTGTGTTTTTAAATGAGACAAACAGCAAATACGACGAATATTTAAAATAAATTAAACGAGGAGAAACTATGCTGGAGGTTAAAAATCTTGTTTTCCATCCCCTTGAAAACGGTTTGGAAATCAACATCATAGAAAATGTAAGCTTTACCGTAGAGCCGGGAGAAATGCTGGTGATTACAGGGCCTAACGGCGGCGGAAAATCCACTGTCGCAAGGCTTCTTATGGGAATAGAAACTCCTGACAGCGGAAGTATCTGTCTGGATGGAGTGGATATCACAAACTGGAGCATTGCCCAGAGGGCAAATGCCGGAATCGGTTTTGCTTTCCAGCAGCCCCCCAGATTTAAGGGAATGACTGTAAAAAGGCTGCTTTCCATTGCCGCAGGCTATGAACTGCCTGAGAATAAGTGCTGCGATTACTTAAGCGCTGTGGGACTATGCGCCAGAGAATATTTGAACCGTGAAGTCGATAATACCCTCTCCGGCGGGGAAATGAAACGTCTGGAGATTGCCACGGTTCTGGCTAAACCTCATAAGCTATGCATTTTTGATGAACCGGAAGCCGGAATTGATTTATGGAGCTTTTCCATGCTGGTAGATCAGTTTGAAAAACTTCATGAGGAAAAGAAGGAAAGCCTTATCCTTATCTCTCATCAGGAGAAAATCATAAAAATGGCTGACAGGATCATGGTTATCCGGGACGGAAAGGTGGATGCTCTGGGTTCTAAGGAAGAAATCCTCCCCATGCTTCTTTCGGGAGAAAAGGACTGCAGCTGCATGAATCCGCCCTGCAGAGCTTAAAAGACATTATAAAATGAAGCGCACTGATGTGCGCGCAGGTCGTAAGGAATCCTCCCATCTTCGTCGGGTCCCTCCTTGCGACAAATAATAGAAAGGAAAAATCAGTGGCTAAATTAGATCAGATTACGGAGTCGATCCTTGCACAGATAGACGGCGAAGGCTTTCGGCAGGAAGGGGCATATAATTTAAGATACAACGGCTATTCCCTGTGCCATGGAAACACAGAGCACATCACCATCAAACGCAAGGAAGACAAACAGGGAATCGATGTTTACATCAGCGGTGAGGCAAAGGGTGAACAGGTTCACATTCCGGTGGTGGTGGCGGCTTCCGGAATGGTGGATGAGGTTTATAACGATTTTTATATTGAAGACGGTGCGCAAATCACCATTATCGCAGGCTGCGGGATTCACAACAGCGGATGCGATGACAGCCGCCACGACGGGATTCACTCTTTTCATGTAGGAAAAAATGCCAATGTCCGTTATGAAGAAAAACACTACGGCGAAGGGGAGGGAACCGGTGCGAGGATATTAAATCCCGTGACCAAAATTTATATGGAAGAGAATTCCATCTTCACGCTGGATACGGCTCAAATTAAGGGGGTGGATTCCACTAAACGGGAAACAGAAGTGATAATGGGAAGTAACTCCAGGCTTTTCGTAATAGAAAAGTTAATGACACACGACAATCAAAGTGCCATCTCCGATATGGATATTTATTTAAACGGAGCGGGGAGCTCTGCCCAGATCACCTCCCGGTCGGTTGCAAGGGGAAAGTCCCGCCAGGTTTTCCATCCAAAGGCTATCGGCAATGCTCTCTGCCACGCACATATCCAGTGTGATTCCATCATCATGGATGAGGCCCAGGTCTGCTCTATCCCGGAGATTGACGCCAAACATGTGGATGCTGCCATCATTCATGAAGCGGCTATTGGAAGGATCAACAGCGAGCAGCTTATCAAATTAAATACCTTTGGGCTTAGTGAGGAAGCGGCAGAAGCTATTATCATAGAAAACTTTTTAAATTGAGATACGGAGAGGGACAAGATGAAAAAACTTCTGATTTATTTAAGAGACTACAAAAAAGAAAGTGTTTTAGGGCCTCTTTTTAAATTACTGGAGGCTTCCTTTGAACTTATTGTGCCGTTGGTGGTGGCATCCATGATCGATGTGGGTATCACAAACAACGACAGGGGATACATCATAAAAATGTGTCTCATTATGGCGGCGCTTGGCTTGATTGGCCTGATTTGTGCTGTTACCGCCCAATATTTTGCCGCCAAGGCGGCGGTAGGCTTTGCCACCAAATTAAGGCATGGGCTTTTTTCCCATATCCAGAGTCTTTCCTTCTCTCAGATGGATAAGGAGGGGACCTCCACACTGATCACGAGAATGACCAGCGACATCAATCAGGTACAGTCCGGCGTCAACCTGGTTCTTCGATTATTTTTGCGTTCCCCTTTCATTGTATTCGGCGCCATGATTATGGCCTTTACCGTAGATGTAAAGGCGGCGCTTATCTTTGTGGTGGTAATTCCCATACTTTCCGTGATTGTTTTTGGCATTATGCTCATCAGTATTCCTCTTTTCAAAAAGGTGCAGGGCAGGCTGGATAAGGTTCTTGGAATTACAAGGGAAAATCTCACCGGCGTCAGAGTCATCCGCGCTTTCGGGGAAGAGACACATGAAATTCAGAAATTTGATGAAGAAACCGACAGTTTAAAACATATGCAGGAGGTTGCCGGAAGAATTTCCGCCCTCATGAATCCTCTCACCTATGTGGTAATCAACGGCGGACTGATCGTGTTAATCTATACAGGCGCCCTGCAAGTAGAGGCAGGGATTCTCACACAGGGACAGGTGGTCGCACTGGTCAATTATATGTCCCAGATTCTGGTTGAGCTTGTAAAGCTGGCAAACCTGATCATCACCGTGACCAAGGCATTCGCCTGCGGCAACAGAATACAGAGTGTCTTTGAAATTCCGGCGGGAATGGAAAATCCAGATGCTCCCGCAGATACTTCCGCCGCTGGCCTGGAAACAGGAACCGTAGAATTTGATCACGTAAGCCTGCGCTATTATAAAGGCGGCGAAGAAGCTCTTACCGATATTCACTTCAGGGCCGGGAAGGGAGCCACCATCGGCGTGATCGGCGGTACCGGCTCCGGTAAATCCTCTCTGGTGAATCTCATTCCCCGCTTTTATGATGTGGAAAAAGGCTGTGTAAAAGTAGATGGCAGGGATGTAAGAGAATATCCTCTCTCACAGCTTCGGGACAAAATCGGTGTGGTCATGCAAAAAGCAGTCTTGTTTAAAGGAACCATCCGTGAAAATCTGCTCTGGGGCAATGAAAATGCCAGTGAGGAAGAGCTTTGGGAAGCAGTAAGGGCCGCCCAGGCAGAAGAATTTGTTCTGCAGAAGCAAAATAAACTGGATGAAATGGTTGAGCAGGAGGGACGAAATCTCTCCGGAGGGCAAAAACAGCGGCTCTCCATCGCCAGAGCTCTGGTGAAAAAACCGGAAATTCTGATTTTGGATGACAGTTCCTCCGCTCTGGATTATGCAACAGATGCCGCTCTGCGGAAATCCATTAAAGAGCTGCCCGGAGATATCACTGTGTTTATCGTTTCCCAGCGGGCATCCTCCATGCTCCATGCCGATATCATCATTGTTCTGGATGACGGCAATGTGGCAGGGATGGGCACTCATGAGGAGCTCTTACAGAATTGTGAAGTCTATCAGGAAATTTATTACAGCCAGTTTGAAAGAAAGGAGGGTGCAAATTAATGAGTAAAAAGAAAAAAGATGCCAAGCAGAAAGAAACCCTTCTGAAAGTGCTTAAATACATCAAACCCTATCGATTTTTAATGGGATTAACCATTATCATGGCAGTAATTTCCGTAGTGCTTACTCTTTACCTTCCTATTTTAACCGGAAGAGCCGTGGATTGGCTGATCTATATCGCTGACCCTTCCGTTTTGGATGTAAGCAGCCCATGGCCCGCTCTGTTTTCCATTTTAAAGAAAATGGGTATAGTAATTCTCCTTACAGCCTTGAGTCAGTGGATCATGAATATCTGCAACAACAGAATTGTATACAATGTGATTCAGGATATCAGAAAACGCGCTTTCCGCAGATTGGAGGAACTTCCTCTCAAATATCTGGATGCCCATTCTCACGGGGATATCGTAAGCCGGGTGGTTGCGGATGTAGATCAGTTTGCGGATGGACTGCTCATTGGTTTCACCCAATTATTTACCGGAGTTATCACAATTTTAGGTACTCTGGGCTTCATGCTTTCCGTTAATATCGGAATCACAGTCGTGGTGGTAGTCATCACTCCCGTATCCCTGTTTGTGGCCAGCTTTATTGCCAGCAGAACCTACAGCATGTTTAAGCTTCAGTCAGAGACCAGAGGGGAACAGACTTCTCTTATTAATGAAATGATCGGCAATCAAAAAGTAGTACAGTCCTTTAACAGAGAGGCCCAGACCCTGGAGCAGTTTGACGAGATCAACGGCAGACTGGAAAAGTACTCCCTCCGGGCAATTTTCTTTTCCTCCCTGACCAATCCCTGTACCCGTTTTGTAAACAGCCTTGTTTACACCGGGGTAGGACTCACCGGCGCTCTGGCCGCCTTAAGGGGAGGGCTTTCCGTAGGCCAGCTTACCTGCTTCCTCTCCTATGCAAATCAGTACACCAAGCCCTTCAACGAAATTTCAGGGGTTATCACAGAGCTTCAAAATGCGCTTGCCTGTGCTGCCAGGATTTTTGAACTGATTGAGGAAGAGCCTCAGGTGCCCGACAATGAAAATGCGGTGGTTTTAAAAAACGTGGAAGGGAAAGTCAGTCTTTCGGATGTTGCTTTCTCCTATACACCGGATAAGAAGCTGATCGAAAATTTAAACCTTAATGTAAAACCCGGTCAGAGGATCGCGATTGTCGGTCCTACAGGCTGTGGCAAAACTACCATTATCAATCTGCTCATGCGCTTTTATGATGTGGATGGCGGAAGTATTTCCGTGGACGGAAATAATATTAAGAATATTACCCGTAAGTCCCTGCGCACTTCCTACGGCATGGTTTTGCAGGACACCTGGTTAAAGCGGGGAACTATCCGGGATAATATCACGGTAGGAAAGCCTGATGCCACGGAAGAAGAGATCATCAGGGCAGCTAAAGCCTCCCACGCACACAGCTTTATCAAGAGGTTACCCAACGGCTATGATACTGTAATCGGAGAGGATGGCGGAAGCCTTTCAGGCGGCCAAAAGCAGCTTCTCTGCATCACCAGAGTAATGCTCAGCCTTCCTCCCATGCTGATATTGGATGAGGCAACCTCCTCCATCGATACCAGAACAGAAATCAGAATCCAGAAAGCCTTTGCTACTATGATGGAGGGACGTACCAGCTTTATCGTAGCTCACAGACTTTCCACCATCCAGAATGCGGATGTGATCCTGGTGATGAAGGATGGTCATATCATCGAGCAGGGGAATCACGAAGAGCTCATCGCAAAGAACGGATTTTATGCAAAACTGTATAACAGCCAGTTTGCGATTGCGTAATCAAAAACAACGGATGCCAAGCTTCGCCAGCCATCCTTATGTTAAATAAATCCGCAATTTTAATGCGGAGAGATAATGAATATAATTTGCTACCCCACATTCTGCTGTGGGGTAGTTTTTATGTGCGGACAGTTCTGCCTATACCACTGCTTCTATCAGTGTTTTTTCTCCCATTTTAATTTCATGAACACCGATTTGCTTATTATGGTTAAAATTGAAACTGATCATATAACCTGTACTTACATGGTAATCATCCAGATATCTAACAAGCTGTTTTTCGCCGCGCAGATGGTATTCATTTCCATGCCATATCTTCATTTCTATTACATATTGCTCACCCTGATAATCAACTATAACATCAGTTCGGCGAAGTTCTCTGGTTCTTGATTCGATATAGAAATTTCCCGTACCATTTATAATTGGTCGCAGATATAAAAGAAAATATTTTCTTCCTTCCTCCTCTACGAAAGAAGTTCCATTATCGCCATATAAATCATTAAAATGTACAACAAACTTCTCCAGGATCAAACGCATATTCAAATGTCCATTCTCAATAAATCTTTTTTTATCCTGCAAAGAAGCTTTATAGATATCTAGCTTTTGCATTTCAACTGATGACAAATACAAATTATAAAGCCTTGTTTCAAAAATACGGTTTGCAATTGCTACGCTGCCCTGCTGATTTTTGATGAAGCCAAACATTGTTGCCATATCAATTGCCGATTCATCAGTATTATATGTTATACTTCTGCCGGTAAAAAGCAATGAGTTAAGCATATTATTCAATTCAGGGTAGACCTTCAGTTTTCCGATCAGAGAATCAAAAAGGGTATTCTTTTCGGTTAAAAGCATTCGTACAGCTTCCAAAAATCCGTTTTCCGTCCAGCTTTTTGATTTTGACTGAAATAAAGTATTTTTACTTACTTCTTCATCCATTAGTTTGCAAAGCCGCGACACAAGAAAAGGATATCCGGATGTATATTCGTAAAGCAGACCAGCCATTTTGGAGATATCCATTCCCGTAATATTATCATTTTCATATTCCTGGAGCATACCGGCTATATCATCTGCGGAAAAACTCATATCAATATTAAAATCTGCAGCAATATTCCATGGACTACCGGACTTGCTACTATCATCCGAATTAATCCTGCCTTTCAGGTTTTTAATGTCATATACCCCGGCCAAAATTACAGACTGAAAAGTTGCCTGTATATCCCGATAAATATAACAGGCTCGAAGCTGGGCAAGAAAATCAATAAATACCTGATAGTTTGTTGCACTGTCAACCTCATCAATCAACAAAACTACAGGAAAGTTGGAGACATCACAGATATTGTCCAATTCTTCAAAAAGCTCCTTTAATTCAAAATGCTTCTGTCTGTCATTAACATATCCTTCCAGGCGGATAATTGCCTCTTGAAAGGTATCTTGGTTTGAAAGCGAATTTCTTTTTAAAGCGCGCAAAAAAGAGTGAGCAAAAGCCAGGGAAAACGTATTTTCATTTTTAAATTTTGCATTACCAAATGTCTGAAAATCAATTAGCACTACATAATACTCTGCCTGAAGAAACCGATTCAAAGAACGAAGTGTGGTGGTTTTTCCGTATTGTCTTGCCCTGTTAATGGTAAAGTATTTTCCACTGTCCACCAGCCTTTTAATATCCAAAAGCCGCCTGCCTAAATTTACCATATAATGTTCTTCCGGACGGCAGTCTGCGGTCACATTAAATATTTTTGCTATAACAATCGCCTCCCTTACCCAACAACAGATACCAAGCTTCGCCAGGCATCCTTATGTTAATCAAAACATATTTCAAAATCTCTCTTTTCTATTCTATCCGATTAAAATAAAACAGGCAACAAGTCTTTTTGTTCTTTGACATCTTATCTCGCAACTAAGCCATCTAAGTCTAATATAATTTAATTTATGTAAAATATAGTTGACATAAGTTAAATTATATTGTATATTTAACATACAGTAAAGTTAGAGAAGTAAAATACCGGTAGATGCTATAATGATGATCAATTCCAGGGAGGTGAAAATTGAAAAACAAAAAAATGAAAATTGCCAGGATTGAAAAAGATTTATCCCAGGAACAGTTAGCGGATAAGATTGGCGTTACCAGACAGACGATCAGCATGATAGAAGCCGGAAAATTTAATCCTTCCCTTCAGCTTTGCATTTCCATATGCAAAGCACTTGACAAGACATTAAATGATCTGTTCTGGGAACCGGAAGAAATCTCAACGCAGGAGTAAATTATTTGCTCTCATATTCCCGCTTACAGAAAGGTATAGGTACTGACATGAAATTAAAAGGAAAATGGTTTGAGAAAAAAGTAGATGAGCGTCAGGAAATGGATTTACTTAAAGTAGAACATTTTGGCTTCTGGCTGATGTATTATATGCTTCTTGCAGCAATCCTGATCCAGTCCATCTTCTTTGAGGATGGCTTTCACCTGGCAGCAGGAGAATGGATTATTTTTATGCTGATCAGCATTATTTGTGTTGTGGGATGGGTCAGAAAAGGTGTCTGGACTTACCAGTCAAGGAAAATACCCGGAGTACGCTCTTATCTGCTCTACAGCACAGTTACCGCATTTGGCGTGGGAATCCCTTTCGCAGTTCTTTTTGCCTTTAAAGGGAATGATATCAGTTTTAAAGGTATCGCCATGCGTATCATTATAATGGTGGTCACACTGTTTGTGATCTCATTTCCAACATTTTTTATTGTAGGGACGATCGCAAAGCGAAGGGAGAAAGCGCTTGCAGAGCAAAATTTTGATGATGATGATTATGAGGAGGATAACTGAAATGAAATGGACGAAAACGGAACAAAAACAATTGATCATATTTGCACTCACAGCCTTTGGACTTCCTGTTTTGATGGGAATTCTGATGGGCCTGAGCTTTTATCAGGGCAATGACGTATCTGTCTTTTCCCTTGCACATATGTTTTATCCGGCATCCGGCGTTATGCTGGCTTTGCTCTTCACGAAAGAAAAAGGGCAAAAGCTTCCTCTAAAATTTTACTTTTGTTTTTTGGTTACCGCAATTTTCCTGATAGGAACCTGTATTGCCAGTATTTTTTCTCCTTCGCTTCCCTGGGCCATAGTGAGTTCGTACCTGATTCTTATTTTCAGCATTTTATGCCTGATTTTATTACTTTTTGAAAAGAAAGAAGTCCGTACCTCATATGGACTTAGGTTTACCAGAAAGAAAGGATCCTGGTTCTATGTATTGTTGTTTTTTATCCTTTATATTTTCAGACTTTTTATCGGCTGTGCAGTAGGAGGACAGATGCGCGAACTGGCAGAAATATTCACTGATCCTGCAACCTACTCTGCGATGTTTGCTTTGATCACCAACTTCCTTTTCTCCTATACGGCTTTTTTTGGTGAAGAATACGGATGGCGGTATTTTTTCCAGCCTCTTCTGCAAAAACGGTTTGGTCTCAAGGCCGGAGTTCTCCTTTTAGGTGTACTTTGGGGATTATGGCACCTGCCTCTTAATATCTTTTTTTACAGCCCTGATACGTGGGCAGCCAGCGTAATCATCCAGGTCATCACCTGTATCAGCTTTGCCATCTTTTTCGGATTCGGCTATATGAAAACGGAGAATATCTGGGTACCCGTTATGATGCATTACATTAATAACAATATGATTGCAGTTATAAGCGGCGTTGATTCCATGAGTAATCAGATCATCCGCTGGACGGATATCCCGCTGTCGCTTTTATTTAATCTGGTATTTATAGCCTTTATCTTTTCTAAGGTATTTAAAAAGGAACCTACTGTCACCCACCCTGCTTCTGCACAAAGCTCACAGTAAGCACTCCGTCTTTCACAGTTGCATTAATCACAATCATAAAATCAAAATTATTGGTAAAGGTTAAATCCTTATACCCTTCCACGATCGCGGAATCCAGTCCCTTGGGCACATAATCCACCGGAAGTGAATGCGCGTACCGCTGAGTAGGTGTGATACCTGCCAGGAGCATTGCCACATAAATTGTGGAAGAAACCTGGCAGATTCCGCCTCCCACACTTGAAACTACCTTTCCTCCGGCAAAAGAAGGGGCTACCACATAACCATTAGAAGGAATCCTGCTGCCGATTGAATTGCTAAAGGAAAATTTAGCTCCCGGTGCAATCTCCATTCCGTTAATCATTGAAGCTGCAAGCTCTACATTGACAGCCCTGTCCTCTGTTGTATCATAAGAAGTAGAATAGGTGGAAAGCATCCCTGCCTGCGGCTGTGTCCCTTCTTTATAAATACCGCTTCTCCCTTCCTTTTGTCCAAAGGTAATGTAATGGATATAGTAACTGCTTAAGTCCTTAACGCCATACACCGGCAGAAGGTCAAGATTATTCAGCATATATGCCTTGACATTAAAGGAAGCATTACCGCTTCTTCCTTCCTTCATTCCTATATTAATGAAATGTTCAAACAGCGCAGTCGGGTTATTTCCAATCGTCTGCCTTAAATCAGGATATGCATTATAATAGTATTCCGCATCAAATATGGCGGAATAATCCATTGCAGCAGTTTCCGTCTGAACCGCTGCTCTCAAGGGTAATACAGAACCTGACAGGGTACATGATGCTGCAAGCAACAAGGCTAATGCCTTTTTTCCTTTGTTCTTCATAATATCTTTTCCTTTCGTTATGAAATCCTTAATAAATTCGGGCATCACAAAAGCGGGTGATGGGAATCGAACCCACGTGTCCAGCTTGGAAGGCTGGTGTTCTACCATTGAACTACACCCGCAATATGTATCTATTTTACAATCCACCGGCATCATTGTCAAGAATATTTACGCAAAAAACTCCTCCAAAAGACTTTCCAGCTCCTCCTGGTGCTGGCTCATTGCTGGTTGTAGAATCTCGTCCAAATCCTTGCTTTGTGCTCCCCTTTGCTCTGTCTCATTCATTCCATCCTTTGCCTCTAATTCCTTAAGCAGCTCTTTTCCGTACTTTTCCCGTTTTTTTATCCCCTCTTCCATACTGTTTTCCTTCTCCGTCTCTAATCTGGGTGCAAACTGATTTTCCAGATAATCCGTCAAATTAATCTTAAGGACATTTTTCTTTTCCTGCAGATCGACCATTCCAGAAATGGAAAAATATAGGTACATTCCCAGTATACTGATCAGATAATAGGGTATAATCTGAAATAAAGTACTCCCTGCTGCCAATGAAAGGCAGATAGACAATCCAGTTATCAATATGGAGAGCATCATCATCTGTCCGGAAATGTGATTGAGCCACGACAACTTCACACCGGCAAAACGGACTTTCTGCAGAAACTTGTCCACAAATATACCTGTGTTAACCATTTTGCCATTCAATTTATAATATCCGGCATATTTTTCCTTGCATTGTGTTAGCTGTTTATTCTTTGTCTCTGCCATATGATCCGATGAAAAAATCATACAGTGATAAATCACACCGGAAATAATCTGGCATATAATACTAAACAACAGAGATAACAAAATCAAACCTGTAAGTATTTTGTGTTCAGCCAATATTGTAAGCATAGTACCTCCTCTTCCCAAAAGCTGCTTTCCAGCTTTGCTGTTTTCCAGCTCCTGCTGCCAGCTTTTATTACATTATAATAAAATGAGATTTTTACCTCAATAATTCAGGGCCTGTAAGTCCTCGTCATTTTTCTGCAAAATTACCTTTTCATGCTGGAAATAGCACCTATTTTCTGTTATACTTATTTTCTATAAAAGGAATATTTTACTAAGGTTTTGCCTGCTTTTTATGGCACATTACGGAAAGGTATGAGGAATATTATGACCTATCAGACAAAAGGTACCTGCTCTACATCCATTGACGTAGAGGTAGAGGACGGAAAGATTAAGTTTGTTCAATTTTTTGGAGGCTGCAATGGAAATTTAAAGGGAATTGCCAGTCTCGTTACTGGTATGGAGGTAGATGACGCCATTTCCAAGCTGAAAGGAATTCGCTGTGGATTTAAACCCACCTCCTGTCCTGACCAGCTTGCACACGCTCTTGAGCAGATTAAAGAAGGTAATTGCTAAGTGGGAGGCTCTCTTTTATGAGCGACATAAAAACAGCAAAAAAAATAGTTCTCACCGGCGGTGGAACGGCAGGACATGTAACGCCTAACATTGCCCTGATTCCCCATCTTAGGGAAGCCGGTTATGAAATTTCTTACATCGGTTCCTACGAAGGTATCGAAAAGAGATTAATCACAGATTTTGACATTCCTTATTATGGAATAGCAACCGGTAAATTCAGACGTTATTTAGATCTGAAGAATTTAACAGATCCGTTTCGTGTCATCAAAGGATACGGGGAAGCAAGGAAAGCACTTAAAAAAATTCGACCGGACATTGTATTTTCAAAAGGCGGATTTGTCAGTGTTCCTGTGGTACGGGCTGCTGCTTCCCTGCATATTCCATGCATCATTCACGAATCCGATATGACTCCCGGACTTGCTAATAAGCTTTGTATTCCGGTAGCCAATAAGGTATGCTGTAATTTTCCCGAAACAATCTCCATGCTTCCAAAGGATAAGGCGGTATTAACAGGTTCCCCTATCCGGGAAGAGCTCACTAAGGGGGATAAAATTGCTGCTTTGAATATGTGTGGTTTTACTGCTAATAAACCGGTTATCATGGTCTTTGGCGGAAGCCTTGGAGCCGCATCAGTCAATGAAGCTGTCAGAAAAGCGCTTCCTTCCCTTCTAACTGACTTTCAGGTAGTTCATATCTGCGGCAAGGATAAAATAGATGATACTCTTAAGAAAAAGGAAGGATATATTCAGTTTGAATATGTGAAAGCAGAGTTAAAGGATTTGTTTGCCATGGCTGACGTAGTAATCTCCCGGGCAGGCGCTAATTCTATCTGTGAGTTGTTGGCTCTCAAAAAGCCTAATCTTCTTATTCCTTTATCTGCAAACAGCAGTCGGGGTGATCAGATTTTAAATGCCAGATCGTTTGAATCCCAGGGGTTTTCCATGGTAATTGATGAGGACGTTCTCACTCCGGAGCTTTTGACGGAAAAGGTAATCGAGCTCTATTTTACCAGACAGACCTATATTGATGCTATGGGCCGAAGCAATCAGTTTGGTTCCATTAAGACGATTATGAAGTTGATAGAAGGGGAGGTTGCGGCTGTTCAAGCAGACTGACCTGTTCGGATTTTATGATAGTATTTTAAGGTGTTATATTGTATTGCAAATTACAGTGAAATGTTTTAGAATTAGTACTACCAAATATGGAAATATACGGTAACTATTATTTTGGATAACAGGATCGTAAAAATGACAATAGACACTTTATGGAAATTACTGGAAGAACATCAGAATGAAACCTTTTACACCATGAAGAAACTTCCCTTTACCTACACTGTAAAGGGAGGAGAGCTTTTCGTGGACAGACGTTCCAAATCCATCACGAAAGCAACCTTCGAACAATCATTGGATAAATTATCTCAGAACCCTGGTAAGATTACCGGCCCCAAATCCCTGAATGTTTTTGGCGCCCCTTATGTATGGGCAATCCTAAAAACTTTTGAGATCGTATAAATACAGGATGTGAGAACCTTTTTCTCTCACATCCTGTATTTTTTCATTAATATAAGGATGGCTGGCGTAGCCTGACATCCGTCGTTTCATATTCAATCCTAAACTCAATCAACAATATTTACTGATTTACACGTATCCCAGCAGACTTGGCAGCCACAGAGAAATCTGTGGAATATAAGTTACCAGCATCAGCACAATAAAGATTGCGGCAAAGTAAATCAAAAGCTGTTTGATAACCGTTTCTATCTTCACACCTCCAACCTTTACTCCCACGAATAAGGTGGTTCCAACCGGAGGAGTAATGGTTCCAATACACAAATTGAAGATCATCATAATACCAAAATGTACAGTATTCATACCAAGAGCCTGACATACCGGAAGGAAAATCGGTGTAAAAATCAGACAGGCAGGCGTCATATCCATAAAGGTACCAACGATCAGCAGAATAAGATTGATCATCAGCAGAATCACTATTTTGTTGTTGCTGATGGACAAAAGACCTGAGGACACCAACACCGGAATATTGGTAAATGCCATCACCCATGACATAATGCTTGAAACGCCAATCAGGAATATGATGATACCTGTCATTTCTGCACTTTCCTTTAAAATCTGAGGTGTATCTGAGATCTTAATGGATTTGTACACAAACAGGGACAATATCAGACTGTAAACCACCGCGACCACAGAGCCTTCCGTTGCCGTAAAGATACCTCCGATAATTTCTCCAATTACAATAATGATCAGCAAAAGACAGGCAAAGCCTGGAATATACCCCGCCATAAAAAACGCCGCCACAGAGGTTCCCCCGCTGACCAGTGAAAAAGTGATCATAACGTTGCTGGGCGGAATCAAAAGTCCTGTGGGAGCCGTAGCAATGTTAGCTGCCGCCGAAAAGTTTGGGTCATAGCCTTCCTTCTATATGCTCTTTGAATTTCAAAAGCCCCAGATGTTCAGGATGCGTCTCTGACTGAGCATGTGAGATACGGATAATCCGCTTCTCACTTTTAATGGAAGCGCACCCTGTCATTCCAATCAGGCAGCCCGCTAAAAGACCTGCACTGACAATCAGTGCCCCCGCTTTCTTTAATCCTTTCATTTTTAAATTTCCTTTCATTGAATATAGTTACTTCCGCATCAAAAATCAGTCGTATGACGCTTGATCAAATGACATTTTATTATGGTTTTCTGTCTGATTTTTTCCCCGCTGAGCAATGCCATCATAGAATCAATTGCACTCTTGCACAGTATTTCACCCCTGGCATCCACTGTGGTAAGCTCCGGCTCACAACTGATGGAAAGCTCTGAATTGTTATAACCTACGACACTGAGTTCACCCGGAACGGAGATTCCTCTTGCTTTGGCATATTTTAAAGCTCCGATTGCCAGCCCGTCTTCTGTTGCAATCACACTGTCAAATACAAGATCCCTGCACAAAAGAAGCTGATTTCTGGTGCCATGAATGGAATTTTCCGTATAGAGCTTTAATTCTTCTAAAATCGGCACGCCATGATTTCGGTGAGCATCCTCATAACCTTTCCTCTTCTGCATTGCACTGAAAGATTCCGAATTGCTCAGAAAAAGAATTCTCCTTTTTCCGGAAAAAATAAGTTCTTCCGTCGCATCATATACTGCCTGATAGTCATCTGCAAGGGTACAGTAAATATTTTCCCCTTCCACGAAACCATTAATCATAAATACCGGAATCTGTTGCGCCACTTCTTTAATATATGAGGTATTTTCATCCCTATTATCCGCATAATTGGAACCGATCAGAACCAGAGCGTCTATCCGCTTCTTTAAAATCAGTTCAACAGCCTGACGTTTATCCTCCTCATCGTAACCGCTGCAATACAAAATACAATCATAGCCATATCCTCTTAAATTTTTTTCCAGATATGCTACTGCTTTTGCCATGTAATTATCTGATACGTCAGGACAGACCAAACCTACTGATTTCATGGAGTTGAGACCCAAACCTCTGGCAAATACATTGGGCGTGTAATGGTTTTCTTCCATAACCCTGAGCACTTTCTCTTTTGTCTTATCGTTGACCTTTGGACTGTCATTGACTACTCTCGATACGGTGGCTATGGAAACTCCGGCTAACTTTGCAATGTCGTAAATATTCACACTTCTCGCTTCCTTTCGATTTTGAAGTGTAAGCCCTTACACTTTCTTTCATTATATCATTTGCAATTAAAATTTCAACTTCAATTTTATCGGCATTTTTAACGATTTTTCAATTATATTTTTGTCTATTTTGCTGATTTATAATTCTTTTTTATCTTTTCTATTGACTGAATTTTCGTTTTGGTGTAGCTTAAATGTAAGCCCTTACACAATAAATCTTATTTATGCCAATACCCCAATTTACAGGCTGTTGGCAGTATGGAGGATTAATAATTATGGATGCTTTTCTTAAAATTCATCCTGAGGATAAGGTGGCGGTTGCCTTAAGGCCCCTTTCAAAAGGAACCGTTCTTACAGTGGAGGGAATCTCTCTTACATTGTCTGAAGATATTCCTCAGGGACACAAATTTGCCCTTTTTCCCATAAAGGCAAATGAACCTGTGATAAAATATGGATCTCCCATTGGCATTGCTAAAACAGATATTCCTGCAGGGTCCTGGATCCATACCCATAATATGAAAACAGGCCTTGGAGATTTACTTTCCTACACCTATCAGCCATCGGCTGCTCCTCTCGCCCAGACTGATCCCTGTTATTTTCAGGGCTATAGAAGGAAAGACGGCTCTGTGGGTGTAAGGAATGAAATATGGATTATTCCAACAGTGGGATGCGTCAATAATATAGCTACCACTATTGAGCGCCACGCGCAGATTTATTTAAAAGGCAGCATTGACGCTATAGCCGCCTTCCCACACCCTTACGGATGTTCACAGATGGGCGATGATCAGGAGCATACCCGTCAGATTCTTGCCGATTTGATCAACCATCCAAATGCAGGTGGAGTTCTTGTTTTAGGTCTTGGCTGCGAGAACAGTAATATCGACGAACTCAAAAAATATATCGGGCCTTATGATGAAAACCGCGTAAAATTCCTGGTGTCCCAGGAATCTGAAAATGAAGTGGAGGATGGACTTAAGCTGATAGAAGATCTCGCCGCATATGCCGGCAGTTTTCAGAGAGAATCTATAAACTGCAATAAATTGATCATCGGCATGAAATGCGGCGGTTCTGACGGACTCTCCGGCATTACTGCCAACCCGGCAGTCGGACGTTTTTCCGACCTCTTAATCTCAAAGGGCGGCACTACCATCCTTACAGAGGTTCCCGAAATGTTCGGTGCGGAGACACTGCTTATGAATCGCTGTGAAAATGAAGAGCTGTTTCAAAAGACCGTATCCCTGATCAATGACTTTAAAAATTACTTTACCAGCCATAACCAGACCATCTATGAGAATCCTTCTCCGGGCAACAAAAAGGGCGGGATTTCCACTCTCGAGGACAAATCTTTGGGATGCACCCAGAAATCCGGTTCCGCACCGGTAAAAGGTGTTCTTTCCTATGGTCAGAAGGTTTGTCAAAAGGGACTGAATCTCTTAAGCGCTCCGGGAAATGACCTGGTAGCTTCCACCGCGCTTGCAGCTTCCGGAGCACATATTGTACTTTTTACTACCGGCAGAGGAACTCCCTTTGCCTGCCCTGTACCCACCGTCAAAATTTCCAGCAATACTCCCCTTTATGAGCACAAAAAAAACTGGATCGATTTTAACTGCGGTTCTCTGGTTGATGGAAAATCCATGGAACAACTTGGCCGGGAGCTCTTTGACTATGTATTAGACGTAGCCTCCGGAAAAAAGGTGAAGGCAGAGGAAGCCGGCTACCACGACATGGCTATCTTTAAACAGGGTGTAACCCTCTGATAAAAAATAAACCATCTAAAAGAAAGGAATATAAATTATGAAAAGATTATCTTATGAAGTTTTAAAAGAACAGGGCTATGAGGGATATTTACTTAAAAAAGCTCCCGTAAAGGTGTTACAGTTTGGTGAGGGAAATTTTCTTCGGGCTTTTGTGGACTATTTTATCGATAACCTGAATGAAAAAGCAGGATTTAATGGTAAGGTTACAGTATTGCAGCCGCTGCCTGAGAATTCTTTTACAAGTGTCCCTCAGTTTTTAAATGAACAGGAAGGTTTGTATACCTTGTATCTGCGCGGCTTTGAAAATGGAGAAAAGGTGAATGCGAAGCGTGTAATCTCCTGTATTGACCGCTGTATCAATGCTTACAGCGATTATGAGGAAATGATAAAGTGTGCGGATAATCCGGAGCTTCGCTATATCACCAGCAACACTACGGAAGCAGGAATCGTGTATGATCCTTCCTGCCAGTTTACTGATACTCCCGCCTCCAGTTATTCCGGAAAGCTGACACAGCTTTTATACCGCCGTTTTGAGAAATTTGGAAAGGAAAAAGGAAAGGGATTCGTCATTCTTGCCTGCGAACTGATTGATGACAATGGAAAAGTTCTTAAGGACTGTGTGATCAAGTATGCCAATCAGTGGAACCTGGGCCAGGAATTCACCAAGTGGGTTCAGGAAGAAAATCTCTTTTGTTCTACCTTAGTGGACCGTATTGTGACGGGTTATCCCAGAAATGAAGCAGAGGCATTAAATGAGGAAAACGGTTACGAGGACAAAGTGCTCAATACCGGCGAGGTGTTTGGATTTTGGGTGATCGAAGGTCCCCAGTGGTTAAAGGAAGAGCTTCCCTTTGAAAAAGCGGGGCTTCCTGTCATCATCACAGACAATCACAAACCTTATAAACAAAGAAAAGTCCGCATTTTAAACGGCGCCCATACTTCCATGGTGCTGGGCGCTTATCTGGCAGGCCGGAATATTGTCAGGGACTGTATGGCTGATGATGTTATCCGCGGTTTTATGAACAAGGCAATCTATGATGAGATCATCCCCACTCTTACCCTTCCAAAGGATGAACTGGAAGGCTTTGCTTTTTCTGTGACTGAGCGTTTCAAAAACCCTTTTATTGACCATGCTCTTTTGTCCATCTCCTTAAATTCCACTTCCAAGTGGAAGGCAAGGGTAATGCCCACTTTAAAGGATTATCTGAAAAATACAAAAGCCCTGCCCGTATGTCTGACAACTTCTTTTGCCCTGTATATTGCCTTCTACCGTGGAAAGGAAATGACCGAAACCGGGCTTGCCGCCTCCCGTCCTGACGGAGAAAAATATATTATTTCCGATGATAAATCTGTTTTGGAATTTTATCTGGCGCATAAAGACGATTCTTCCCGCGACCTGGCTTACGCAGTATGCAAAAATACGGATTTCTGGGGGGAGGATTTATCGGAGCTTCCCGGATTTGCCGATACCGTTGCAAATACCCTGGAACAAATTGAATTGAAAGGTACTTATGAGGTGATGAAATCCTGTTTATAAGGCCAAACAACAGGTGAAAAGCGGTTGCTTTTCACCTGCTTCTCTAACGCCAGACCGTATCTACCTTTATTCTGTCTTCATAGGGAAGCACTAATTTTTCTACTGTCTCATAGGCCAAATCCCGCATTTCCCTGATATTCTGAACATAGTTTTCCTGACTGATCCGATGTTTTCCTCCTATCAGGCTCTCACAGATATAGTGATTGATTTCCGGTGAAAAATGAAGGATATCCATGTAATTTTCCAGATTTGTTATGATTTCCCTGTCATTCTGAAAGTAAAACATCTTGACGTTTTTGTAGGAAAGCAGTGTTTTCATTGCCTGCTCCATATTATAGAGATAGGCTTCCGTATCGCCCTCCCGATAAATATTATCCCACCAGAGCATGGAATAGGGGGGTACAAACACATAAAACTCCGTTTCCGGATGAGCGCTTATACGGCTTGTCAGCAAATCCAGATTTTGTCTCAATATATCCTCATAATAATTCTCCGGTTTCATTTCTGAAATTGAGGGCTTGCGAATATATAACCCCAGTATCATGTCCGAATTGAATTCCTTCCACTGAGCCCAGTTGTAGGAATTATTTTCATCATAGTCTCCCATAAGGGAATTCGCGATAAGATAAGGTATTTTTTCCATGAGGACGCCCTTATTCAGCCAATATTCCACATCATTGATATAATTGTCATCGTACAGATACATGGGACATCCCGTAAGTTCATAGGTGGTCTCTGCGTCTGCCACCAACGCCGAAGGGTCCAGATTATAGAAAACATATTTCAAATTCTGATGCTCAAATGCAATATCCAGAAGATAGCACAAATCTGCCGTAGCCCCGTAGGAACGGATGGCTTTGATGGATTTACAGCCAAATCCCTGGTCAAACCATCCATTATTATAATTTTCCGATACGGAAGAGCCTGCAATCACGCTGTCATAATCAAATGTTTTCAGGGAACCTACACATTGATACTCCTTATCCGTAAGTACCGCCTTAAGCCCTTTCAGTGGCTTATGATACTGAAAAAACGGATCAAAAACTATCACTGCCAGAACACAAAGCAGCAACAGAATACCGCTCCCAATAAAAAACTTTTTTAAAAATTTCTCAGTCATAAAATCTTATCCCATATTATTTTATAAATCTTATTTCCGCTAGAAGTTAAAGTAAATAAAGGTACTTACCTGTGAAAAGGAAATCACAGACCAAACAAAAATTATGGTGACAAAAATGCAAAGCTTAGAGTCTAGAGGATGATTTTCTGCAATCCAGACTGCATTTTTGCGGGTAAGGACCAATGCGCTGATCAGCAGAAGGACAATAAATACCGCCAGGAAAGCATATTGCAAAAGCTCCGGCGCCGTCAGATTAATGACCTGCTTGATCAGATAAAATTCCGGTATGTCCAGTTTATCCACCACTTTATAGATATATCCTGTATTCTTAAATGCAAAAATATTTTTAAACATCTGGAAGGCACTGTCCATACTCTCACTTCTGAAAAAGAACAGGGAGAGATTAAAAAATCCAAAGGTAAAGAACCATCCCATCCATCTGGGAATATAAACCTTAGCGGGAACCTTGTCATTGCTTCCCTTAACTCCCACAATTCCCAGATTATCCCAGATCACAAGAAGCCCCTGCATGGTTCCCCATGCCACATAAGTCCAGTTTGCCCCGTGCCAGAGACCGCTCAGGAAGAATACCAGAAAGGTATTGAGCATTGTTCTCATCTTCCCCCTGCGGCTTCCCCCCAGGGGAATATAAACATACTGGATAAAGAACCGCGACAAAGTCATATGCCATCTCTGCCAGAGTTCCTTTACGCTGCAGGCTTTATAGGGGGAATTGAAGTTGACTGGAAGTTCAATATTAAACATCTTTCCAAGTCCTTTTGCCATATCACTGTAGCCGCTGAAATCAAAATAGATTTCAAAGGTATAGGCAAGAATCACCAGCAATGTGGAAGGCGTGTCCAAAAAAGCCGTCTGTTCAAACCCAAAATTTACAGGAAGCGCCAGCGTATCTGCCAGAAGCACCTTTTTTCCAAGTCCAATTGTAAAAAGGACAATTCCCTTTGCAAAATTATCAGCATTTATTCGGCGATTACTTATGTCCTCAAACTGAGGCATTATTTCCTTATATAATACGATCGGACCCGCAATCAACTGAGGAAAAAAGGTCACAAAGGTCAGATAATTAACAAAGCTGTAATGCTCTGCCTTCCCCGTACATCTGTCAATAATAAAGGATAACTGCTGGAAAGTGAAAAAACTGATTCCCAGAGGTAGGATAATATGCTTTAAATTAAAACTTGTATGGAATACAAGATTGATATTCTCAAAAAAGAAATCATAATACTTAAAATAAAACAAAAAGCCCAGATTCAGGGCAATTCCCAACGCAAGTCCAATATGCCTCATCCTTCTGCCGTTAAAGATTTTCAGCAGATAACTGATCAGATAATTTCCCAGGATGCTGGCAACGATGACTCCAAGATAATAGATATTAAAATATCCGTAAAACCACAGGGACATGCCTGCCAAAAACAATTTGGCAGGCTCATAGGCTTTCACATGATTCAGGGCATACCAGCCAAGCAGTGTGACCGGCAAAAATACAAATATAAAAATATAGGAATTAAACAGCATCTTTGCTCTCCTTCGGTCTATATCTTAACATACTTCCACATATTTTGTCTAATACATGGTAATACTTAGTAACAGTTCCTATTGATCTTTAATTGTCATGGAAAGGTGGTAACATGAAAAAATATATTATATCTGGAATTATTACCTGTATGCTTCTTTTTTCTTCTGGTTGCGGAGACAATAATAATCTTTTCCAAAATAATCATGCCTATCTGAGCGAAGGAAATGGAGAGGATGAAGCTGTAAATACTATTCAGGCAGGAAGTAAATATAAAATTGTAGGTCCTATGGATGACCTTAAGGATGCAGTCGTGGATATTCTAGGGGAAAATTATTGGCCAGATACTCTGCTCACTGCAGAGGAATTGGCGGAACGCACGGGCATATCAGAAAATATGTATGATGACTATCTTGCAGAATACCAGCACACGGAGGCAGGTATTGATATGATGATACTTATCAAGGCCAAAGAAGATGAAGTAGGAAATGTGGAAAATTATTTAAATCAGTACAGAGATATCCTTCTGAAAATCTATGAGCAACAGCCTCAAAATGAATCAAAGGTATTTGCGTCAAGAATAGAGGTCATTGATAACTATATTTGTTATGTTCAATTGGGGGCCGATATTTCTTCTTTCAAGGAGAACGAAAGTGATGAAATGATTGCACACTGCCAACATGAGAACGAAAGAGCTCTTGATATCATTGAAAAGAGAATCTTCGACACCTGACATCTCAATTTAAGAAGTTTTTACATTTTTATCTATTAATCAAAGTAATGTTCTTGTATAATAAGAAGGGATTCATATTTTGCAGTTTTCTATATGACTTCGTATTTTGCTTTGAAAGGATAAAATAAATGAAAAAACTCATATCATGGAATGTAAATGGTCTGCGCGCCTGTGTGGAAAAGGGATTTTCAGATTTTTTTAATGAAATCGATGCGGATATTTTTTGCCTGCAGGAAACCAAGCTTCAGGAAGGGCAAATAAATCTAGATTTATCAGGCTATCATCAATTCTGGAATTATGCAGAAAAAAAAGGATATTCTGGAACTGCCATTTTTTCAAAAGAAGAACCCATGTCCGTTACGTATGGCCTAGGAATAGAAAAACACGACCATGAGGGGCGTGTGATTACCCTGGAATTTGATTCTTTTTATATGATCACCGTTTACACCCCTAATTCCCAGGATGAACTGAAAAGACTAGATTACCGGATGGAATGGGAGGATGACTTTCTTAAGTATCTGAAATCTTTAGAGGAAAAGAAACCTGTCATCGTATGTGGGGATATGAACGTAGCCCATAAAGAAATTGATCTGAAAAATCCGAAAACCAACAGGAAAAATGCAGGATTTACCGACGAGGAAAGAAATAAATTTACTACTCTGCTGGAATCTGGATTCACCGATACCTTCCGCTTTTTTTACCCTGATCTGGAGGGTGCTTATTCATGGTGGTCCTATCGGTTTAAGGCCAGAGAGAAGAATGCAGGATGGCGTATCGACTACTTTCTGGTATCACAATCCTTAAACTCTACTTTAGAAGATGCTATTATCTATAAGGATGTTTTCGGCTCTGACCATTGCCCTGTGGGATTAATCATAAAATAAAACAACGGATGTCAGGCTTCGCTAGCCAAGCTTATGTGTAAAAGGACAGCTCAATCAACGGGCTGTCCTTTTTGTAATAAACAATTTTTAATCTTCTATCAATCTCAATCCTGCCGTATCTGTGACAGGAAGTGAAAATACAATAGATTTTGCACGGCTCTCTGATCCAGCATTTTCCATAATTGCTTTCATAATGCTGTTTTTTTGCTCTTTTTTTGTCACGATGAAAATCATTTCCTTCTCTGACGCCAGGGAAAATCCCAGAAATTGTTCAGCCCTCTCCATACCAGTTCCCCTTGCATGGATTACCGTTCCTCCATAAGCCCCGGCACTTCTTGCCGCATCCATCACCATCTCAATATTTCCCTGATTTGCAATCACTATGATCAGCTCATGTACCGTATCCTTCAAGGTTGATTCCTCCTCTTTCTGATAATCCTGTTTTTCCAGAAGAAACTGCAGTGATTTTTTACCGCCGATACTGCTCAGAGGGACAATGAAAGCGATTCCTCCTCCAGGTGCATCAATCCGCAGCTTTTTTTGAAGCTGTTTTTTGATTTGCAGCCATTTTTCTTCCTCCTGTATTGAAAATATTACTGCTTTTTCAGTGGCTTCTAATCCCAGATAATTCAAAATATCACTGGCCGCCGTACCAAAACCCAAACTGGAAAACATAACGTGATGTTCATTCTCCTTGTAAAGGCTCTGATATTTCTTTCCCACTTTTCGATCAACCACAGTAACCATCAAATATAATTTACCCATAAGCTATCCCGCTCCTACAATTCAATAATTTCCATATCACCAAATGCTTCAAGCGGTACATAAGACTTTTTGCGCAGTCCGCTTTCTTTGAGTTTGACTATCATACCCATAACCTGAATCGTGATCAGAGGGGTCATAGCTACCATTGCCACAACTCCAAAGGCATCTGTGATAATGGTTCCTCCAAGGGCTTCACAGGCTCCCATCGCAAGTGGAAGCAAAAAAGTAGCTGTCATGGGACCGGAAGCAACACCACCAGAGTCGAATGCAATGGCCGTAAATATTTTGGGAACAAAAAAGGTCAGAATAAGCGCAATCGCATAACCAGGTACTACAAACCACATGATCGAGATTCCTGTCAATACACGGATCATTGCAATTCCTACCGAGAGAGACACACCAATAGATAAGCTAGTTCCCATTGCCTTTGCTGAAATTGCTCCTGATGTCATTTCCTCTACCTGTTTCGTTAGCACGAAAACAGCCGGCTCCGCAAGTACAATAAAATATCCAATTACCATTCCAATTGGAACAATAATCCAGGCATAGGACAGAGAAGCCAATGTTTGACCAAGATAATTTCCTGCCGGCATGAACCCTACATTGACACCCGTAAGGAAAAGTACTAGACCTACATATGTATATACTAAGCCAATTCCTATCCTGATCAGGGTGCTTTTGTTGATATCTCTTGAAATCAATTGAAATATCCCAAAGAAAAATACAATCGGAAGAAGAGAAACTGCCATTTCCTTTATGTAAGTGGGAATACCTTTTGTAAACATTCTCCACAGATCTACGGTATTATCAATAATAGGGATAGATTCCGAAACACTTTCACTTTGTTCAGGATTGAAAATCATTCCTAAAATGAGAACCGCCAGTATTGGTCCCACAGAACAGAGAGAAACGAGACCAAAACTGTCATCTGCCGCATGCTTATCACTTCGGATAGCAGCAATACCAACACCAAAGGACATAATAAAAGGAACTGTCATAGGACCTGTTGTAACTCCACCAGAATCAAACGCCACAGCCAGGAAATCCTTTGGAACAAAAAAGGTAAGAAGGAACACGATTCCATAAAAGAACACTAATAAATAGGAAAGGCCAATTCCAAAAAGCATTCTGAGAAGTGCGATTACAAGAAATACTCCCACACCTGCTGCCACCGATAAAATCAGTGTCATATTTGGTATTGACGGCACCTGCTGCGCTAGAACCTGCAAGTCAGGCTCAGAGATTGTAATAATAAATCCCATGACAAAACCAATGAAAATAATAATCAGGAGTTTCTTGGATTTGGTGACAATGGTACCTACCCTCTCCCCCATAGTCGTCATGGAAAGATCCACACCTACATTAAAAAGAAGCATCCCAAATATAAGCATAACCGCACCGATCAAAAAAGCCATCAATATACTTGGTGGGATAGGTGCAATTGTAAAACATAGTAAAAGAACAATTGCGAGAATTGGAAAAACTGCTTTTAAAGTTTCATAAAATTTTTCTTTTAATTTTGATCGACTAAAATGCAATATATCAGACGCCTTTCTATATTTTTGTTTGTTGAACATTTTAATTATAACATAATTATACATTTTTTAGGATAAAAATTAAAATTTTTCCAATTTTAACATTTTCTTAATATTCTACTTTCATATCGAAAATCAAAAATATTTTATTGATTATCAATAAATTTTTATTGACAATCAATTCTCTCGGTGTTATAGTTCATGTAACCTAATCAGAAAATGAAAAAGGAGAAATTTTTATGAATGGAAAGATAACCATATTCACTAAAATACTTTTGGACTTCATGTACTACACAGGTATTGTAGTCACTTGCTTTGTACCTTTGATTATCAAGGGCTATGGTAAATATAACAGCTATTTTGCTGAAAATGTTCCTCAATTAAGCATTATATTTCTCCTATCCGGCCTCTTTGCAGTATTGATTATCAAAGAGCTCAGAAAAATGTTCAAATCTGTTCTAGCAAATGACTGCTTTGTTTTTGAAAATGTTAAAAGCCTTAACAAGATGAGTATCTATAGTTTTATTATCGCACTCATTACATGCTGTCGCCTTTTTCTTTATATTACTCCTGCAGTAGTCATTGTCATTTTGGTCTTTGTGATTGCCGGATTGCTCTGCAAAGTGCTCTCTCAGGTTTTTGACAAAGCAGTTGCCTATAAACTGGAAAATGACCTGACAATATAGGAGGATTCTCATGGCAATTAAAATTAATCTTGATGTAGAAATGGTCAAACAAAAAAAAGGTCTGACCGAGCTTGCAGGTGAAGTAGATATCACCCTTGCCAATCTTTCAATTCTGAAAAATAACAAAGCAAAGTCAATTCGCTTTACTACCTTAAATGCAATCTGCAAGGCACTTAACTGCCAGCCCGGTGATTTGCTTGAATATGTGGAAGATAATGAAACGGAGGTATAAAAATGGAACCTGTTACAACAAATGAACAAACTGAAACCATTAATATTGAAACTAAAAATCCACTTTTTAAATTCATGGAAATTGGAAGCCTTATCTATGCTTTTTTCTATACTGTTTTTTTGTATAAGAATAGCTCAGGTATCACCTACCCTTTTTTCGCAGGCGGAACCTGCTTGTTTTTCTTCTTTTATTTGAAAAAGTCAGGGATTACCGCCAAAAAAAGTCTTCTATTTCCTGTTATAAGCATCATTCTCCTGGGAATTAACACTTGTACAACTGATTCCTTCGTATTACTATTTATAAATAAAATGGGTATCTTTTTCCTCTTTTTTTATTTAGTAATTCATAGTCTTTATGAGGATAAAGGTTGGGATCTCTCCAAATACCTATGCTCTATCTTGAATATTATATGTACCAGTTTTCTTTTTATATTCAGACCATTTTCTGATTTTGCTCTCTTTTTAAAGAATAAAAGAAAAGTACAGAATAAGCCGGAGGGAAAAGGAAAATATGTATTCTTTGGGTTTATAATAGCTGTTCCCATTTTATTTGTGATACTAATTCTTCTTTATGAAGCGGACGCAGTATTTTCAAATATACTTGATCAAATATTTACTCTAAATTTCGATTTTAATTTAGACCACGTATTTGGAATATTATTTTTATTTCTATTTGCTTTTATAGCATCTTATAGTATTATGTGTCGGATTTCTCTTCATAATTTAAAGGAGGAAGTTTCCGACAAGAAAAAACTAGAACCTATAATGGGAATAACCTTTACTGCTTTAGTCTCTCTGGTTTATCTGATTTTCTGCTATATTCAGATATTTTATCTCTTTGGGGGGCTAGGTACTCTGCCAGAAAATTATACTTACTCTTCCTATGCAAGAGAAGGTTTCTTCCAGCTTGTATTTGTATGCATTATTAATCTAGTTTTAATACTTGCATGTATGAAATATTTTCGTGAAGATAAGGTATTGAAGAGTATTCTCACCTTTATATCTCTCTGTACCTATATTATGATTGCTTCAAGCTCTTATCGAATGATACTTTATATTCAGGCATATGATCTGACTTTCCTGCGAGTATTTGTATTATGGGCTCTTTTTATAATTTTTTTACTTATAACCGGCGCTTTAATCATGATTTACCTGAAAAGCTTTCCTTATACCAAATTTTGTATCATTACAGTAACAGCATTATATCTTGTTTTTTCCTTTGCTCATCCTGATTACTGGATTGCAAGCTATAATCTGAATAAGGAAGAGACTGATTACTATTATTTAAGGCATTTGTCTTTAGATGCAGCACCGGCAATTTTCGACCATTTTGAAAAATCAGGATTTAACTCTATATCCGATTTATGGTTTTCAGAATATGCCTCAACAATGGTGAAAAAGAGCTATAATTTTCAGATAAAGGAACTTGATAAAATATGGTTGGAGGAAGGAGATTGTATCCCTAAAAGGCTTTCTTTACGAAAATGGAATTTATCTCGATATACTGCTTATCAGCGATATAAGAATTATTATCTGTTAAATCATGATTTTGCTCAGGAGATAGAATATAATATTATGTGCTATACTGGTAACTCTCTGGGAAGACCATAGATATGATGTATTCCATAAACAATATTAATTAGTCAAAAACCGCCGGTTTACTTTATATCCGGCGGTTTTTTTAATGCGCAGGGGCGCGTGAGGAATTTTGCTGCCAGGGCAGCACGCGCCCCGCGCGGCGAGTAGTAGAAAATCTTCCCTACTCGATTATATATTTTAAATATATCTTTAATTCTGCCCGTAATAGGCATTTGCCCCATGTTTTCTAAAATAATGTTTATCCTGAAGCTCTGTGGGAGCAGGGGCAACCTTTGGATTGATAGTTTCAGTCCGGTAGGCCATTTTTGCTACTTCTTCCAATACAACTGCATTGTGAACCGCTTCCATGGCATCCTTTCCCCAGGCGAAAGGGCCGTGATTTTTACACAAAACCGCAGGTACTGCCATAGGATCTTTTTTCATCCTTATAAATTCGTTTACAATCAGATGCCCGGTATTCTCTTCATATGCCTCCTCGATTTCTTCCTTTGTAAGGCATCTCAGGCAGGGAACTTCTCCATAAATATAGTCCGCATGAGTGGTGCCGTAACAGGGAATCCCTCTTCCGGCCTGCGCCCAGCTGGTGGCATAAGGAGAATGGGTGTGGACAATACCACCAATCTCCGGAAATGCCTTGTATAATTCCAGATGGGTAGCCGTATCTGAGGAAGGATTAAAGCGTCCTTCTATTCTGTTGCCTTCCAGATCCATAACTACCATATCCTCCGGCGTGAGCTTATCATATTCAACACCGCTTGGCTTAATCACAAACAATCCTTTTTCTTTGTCGATACCGCTTACATTCCCCCAGGTAAAGGTGACAAGCCCATAGTAAGGCAGTTTCATATTTGCTTCATATACCTGTTGTTTTAATTCTTCCAGCATATTTTTTCTCCTTTCCGAGTTTCATTTGAACTGAGAGATCTATTATATCAGGCAATGCCTGCATTCCTCAGTTTCAAAAATTTACAGTGCATCTACAGCGGCATGTTCAATGGATAATCCTGCCATATAGCGCTCCATAAATTTTTCAAATCCGGCAACATCCTCCGCATCCGGTTCCATACGGCTTCCGGTCTGACCTGCAAAAATCTTATTCTTGAGATAACTCTCAAGGCTCTCATTTTCTTCCTTTGTCTGCATATAGGCTGCAAGAAGCGCCATTCCCCAGGGACCGCCTTCTCCTGCCGTCTCCATCACAGACACGGAAGTATTCATAGCAGCAGCGGCTATTCTCTGGCCAACGCCTTTGGTTTTAAACAGACCTCCATGACCGAACATTTCATCTACTTCCACCTTTTCCTCTTTAAACATAAGATCCAGGCCTGCCTTCAAAGCAGCAAGAGAGGAATAGAGATGCGCCCTCATAAAGTTGGCAAGATTAAACTTATCTTCTGCCTTTCTCACAAATAAAGGCGCCCCTGCGTCAAAACCGGTAACAGGCTCTCCTGAAAAATAATTGTAGGAGATCAGGCCGCCGCAATCAGCATCCCCTTCCAGTGCTTTGTTGTAAAGCACGGAAAACAGCTTGTTCTTATCAACCTTTGCGCCAATGCTCTCGGAAAATTCATCAAACAGATTTACCCATGCATTTAAATCGGAAGTACAGTTATTGCAGTGTACCATCCCCACCAGCGCTCCATCCGGAGTGGTAACAAGGTCAATTTCCGGATAAACCTTTGTGAGCTCTTTTTCCAGTACAATCATGGCAAAAACGGAAGTTCCCGCGGAGACATTTCCTGTTCTCTTGGCAACGCTGTTGGTTGCCGCCATTCCGGTACCTGCATCGCCCTCCGGAGGACAGACAGGAATTCCTGCCTGAAGATTTCCGCTGACATCTAAAAGAGCGGCTCCCTCTTTGGTGAGAACTCCGGCCGTCTCTCCTGCAGTCATTACCTTTGGAAGAATATCTTTTAATTTCCAGGAAAATCCTTCTCCGCTCACCAGGCTGTCAAATTTATCAACCATGGTCTGATCGTAGTCTCCGGTCTTAACATCAATGGGGAACATTCCGGAAGCATCGCCTACACCAAGAACTCTTTTTCCTGTGAGCATGAAATGAACATAGCCTGCCAGCGTAGTGGTAAAGGCAATATCCTTAACATGTTCTTCTTTATTCAGAATCGCCTGATACAGATGGGCAATGCTCCATCTCTGAGGAATATTGTAATTGAATTCCTTTGTGAGCCTGGAAGCTGCTTCCTCTGTGATGGTATTTCTCCATGTCCTGAAAGGAACTAACAGCTTATCTTCCTTATCAAAGGCAAGATATCCGTGCATCATGGCAGAGAAACCAAGAGAACCTATTTTGGTAAGGATAATACCATATTTATTTTTAACATCCGCCGCCAAATCCTGATAGCATTCCTGAAGACCCTTCCATACTTCTTCAAGAGCATAAGTCCATATACCATTTACAAGCTGATTTTCCCACTCATAGCTTCCGGAAGCCAGGGGCATACCTTTTTCATCGATGAGCACCGCCTTAATTCTTGTGGAACCAAACTCAATACCAAGGGCAGTTTTTCCCTCTTTAATCAATAATTTTTTGTCCATACTATTCCATCCCTTCTCCTCTTTTATCTGTAAAAAACTTCTCCGAGCATCAGGTCTCTCTTGAAATCCCTGATTTTTGTATCTTTATCAATATAGACCGCTTCAATTCCCATTGCATTTGCCCAGTCGCCCATCTGCTCCGCATTCAGATCATAGGTAAATGCCGTATGGTGAGCTCCTCCTGCCAGAATCCATGCTTCCGCTCCCACATACATATCCGGCTCAGGCGTCCAGAAATTGCTTGCCACAGGTAGATTCGGCATGGGCTTTTCCACCTTCTTGCATTCCACATCATTGATAATCAGGCGGAATCTGTTACCCAGATCAATCAGAGATGTAGCGACTCCATGTCCTTCCTTGGAGGCAAATACAAGTCTTGCAGGATCTTCTCTCTCTCCCATACTCAGAGGCTGGCACTTAATACTGATGGGACCGTCGGCAATGGTAGGGCAAATCTCAAGCATATGAGCCTGCAGAATTCCTTCTTTTCCTTTTACAAGATTGTAAGTGTAATCTTCCAGCATGGAGGTTCCTTTGGGATTCTTAAGATCAGAGGTCATGATCTTCATAAGACGCACCATAGCCGCTACTTTCCAGTCTCCCTCGGCTCCAAAGCCATATCCCTTTTCCATCAGTCTCTGGATGGCAAGGCCGGGAAGCTGTTTGAGAGCTCCAAGATCTCCAAAATGGGTAACGATTGCCTGGTAGTTCTTTTCCTCCAGAAATCTCTCAAATCCAATCTCAATCTGTGCCTGAACCGCCACATGCTTTTTGAATTCTTCCGGATCACGTCCCTCCAGGAGAATTTCATATTTATCATAATATTCCTCTACAAGAGCATTTACATCTCCCTCTGAAACGGCATCAACGCTCTCCGCAATCTCATTGACAGGATAAGCGTCAACTTCCCATCCGAATTTGATCTGTGCTTCCACCTTGTCGCCCTCGGTAACAGCTACGTTGCGCATATTATCTGCCACACGCATAACACGGATATGGCTGCTCTCAATGATACCGATTGCGGTTCTCATCCACATTGCTATTTTGCCTATCACAACAGGATCCGTCCAGTGTCCTACCACCACCTTTCTTTCGATACGCATTCTGCTGACAATATGTCCGTATTCGCGGTCGCCGTGAGCGGACTGATTTTCATTCATGAAATCCATATCGATGGAGTCGTAGGGAAGCTCCTCATTAAACTGTGTATGAAGATGAAGCAAAGGCTTTCTGAATTCCTGCAATCCCAGAATCCAGGATTTAGCCGGCGAAAAAGTGTGCATCCAGGTAATCACGCCTGCACAGGTATCATCCAGATTGGCCTCATTGAAGGTTTTGCGGATCAGCTCATTGGTAATCAATGTAGGTTTCCATACCACTTCATAGGGAAGAATACCTGAATTGTTTAATCCTTCCACGATTTTTCTTGAATGCTCCGCCACCTTGCTTAAGCATTCATCCCCATAAAGATCCTGTGAGCCTGTACAAAACCAGAACTTGTACTCTTTTTTCTGTAACATAAAAATACCTCCTGTTTCAAATAATTTTACGCTGTGTATCTACTTCCATGTTATAACTTGTATGCTTATCATTACAAGTTGTTTTTTATTCTTATGCTCCAAAACTATTTTTTATCGTACAGGAATTTCCCTCAACAATTTCCGGTTCTATCAATATCCTTTTTCCATCCTTCATGTCACTTCCATTTTGAATCAACTTCAACATCAACTCTGCTGCCATTTCCCCAAGCTTTTCCTGGGGATGAATGATGGATGTGAGTTTAAGTCCATTTATATTTGTCATATAAGAGTTGTCATATCCTGTGACGGAAACATCTTCTGGTACCTTCAGTCCCCCATCGTTTAAAGCCTGGATCACCTGTATGGCAATCTGGTCATTATAACATACGACAGCATCCATACAATAATGATTGCCAATCATCTGATAAATCCCTTCATAGGGATGTACTTTTCTGTCTTCTGTATAATACCAGATTACTCTGTCCGGATCATAGGAAATACCTGCTTCCTGCAAGGCGGCAACATATCCCTTATGCCTGTTCTGCCCCTGGATATCATCTGATTTGAAAACACCTGTTATATTTTTATGTCCTCTTTCTATCAGATATTTTGTAATTAAATAACCACCTTTATAATCATTCATGAGAACCTGGGGCCTGTCATTCATTTTTGCAAAGCATCCCTGGATAAATACATAAGGGATTCCATACTCTTCCAGTTTCTGGTACAGGTTGATATGACGGCAGTAAATCTGGCTTTTACTGGGTTCAATAATAATTCCTTCTATATCCTTCTGTAAAAGCTCTTCCAGGCATTTCGCCTCCTGGCTTCTGGAATTTCCCGTGTTCTTTAATATGATGCTGTAGCCTGCCTTTGTCAGCACGGTATCAATTCCCTTGATGACTCTTGGAAAAATATAATCAGACAGATAGGTAGTGACTACTGCTATATTCCTGGAATTTCTGTGCAAATGAACCAGTTCTGAACAAAAAGTTCCCCTTCCGTGTTCCGCATAAATATATCCTGCATTTTCCAACACGGACAAAGCCTTTCTCACTGTCTGCCTGCTTACCTGATAGCTGAGGGACAATTCGTTTTCAGAAGGGAGCTTGTCTCCTGCCCGGATATTTCCGGTAAGAATTTTTTCCTTTAAATCTTCCATCAGCCTGACATATTTTAATTCTTTTTGTCCAATTTCCTGACCTGACATTTTCTTTTTCCTTTAAACAAAATCCCAAAAGTCATTTGTCTATGACCCTTGGGATTTTCGGTCTCATTTGCATGGTAATTTATTTTTCATTGATAACTGAACCGGAAACAGCTGCTACCACAGCTTCCTTCTGTTCTTCTGAAAGTTCTGATATATTGATATTTCTGTTTACCTTCGCATCATAGGTGTCCGCCTTTACAATTTCCGATAAGTCAATTCCAACTGTCTCTTTCATAGTTTCAAACAATTTGGTCATAACGCCCGGTACATTGTCCGCCACCGTACTTACTCCATTGCTGTTATCCCCGCCAATAATTGTAATCTTATCGATCTGGGTGAGAGGTTCCGCAATCTTTCCGGCAATCTCAGGCAGTACTTTGATCAGCATTTCAGCCATAGCGGCATTGTTATACTTCTGGTATGCGATTGCCTTTTTCTCCATGGCTTCCGCTTCCGCAACACCCTTGGCATGAATGGCCTTTGCCTCCGCCTCGCCTACAAGCCTGATACCTTCCGCTTCCTGCTCTTTGGCAAAGCGCTGTGCCTCCGCCGTTGCCTTCATGGCTTCCGCTTCCTTTTCACGCTCAAACTTTTCAGCCTCAGCATTCTTCATTCTCTTATACAATTCTGCCTCCGAATGCTGTTGAAGGGCAAATCTATCGGCTTCCGCTTTTTTCTTGATTTCAGCATCCAGTGCCTTCTCTTTTACTTCCGCTTCCTTCTGTTTTAAGATAACTTCCTTTTCCTGCTTGGCTATGCTGGCTTCCTGAGTGGCAATTTCAATTGTCTTTCTCTGTTCCTGCTGTTGGATGCTGTAAGCGGCATCAGCCTCCGCGCGTTTGGTATCCTCCAACTTCTTGAGTTCTGCCTTTTGAAGGGCAAGCTCATTGTTCTTCTTGGCAATCTCCCTCTCCGCATTGATTCTGGCATCATTGGCCTGCTTATCCGCCTGAGCCTTGGCAACTGCCACTTCCTTCTCCGCTTCCGCCTTGGCAATGGCCGCTTTCTTTTTGATCTGGGATATATTGTCAATTCCAAGGTCGTCTATGACACCGTTGCTGTCCGCAAAATTCTGCACGTTAAAGCTTACAATGTCAAGACCCATGGATGCCAGGTCAGGTTCCGCATTCTCTTTCACCAGATTGGCAAACTTCTGACGGTCGCTGACCATCTCCTCGAGACGCATACGTCCCACAATTTCCCTCATATTGCCTTCCAGAACTTCTCTGGCAATACCGGCTATGTACTGGGTATTCTGATTCAAAAAATTTTCCGCCGCAAGAGAAAGCTTATCCTTTTCGCTGCTGATTTTGATATTGACTGCCGCGTCCACCTGAATGTTAATGTAATCCGCGGTGGGAACCGCATTGGATGTCTTCACATCGATGGCTATCAGCTTAAGGCTCAGCTTATCCATTCTCTCCAGGAAAGGAATTTTAACGCTTGCCTTTCCGATTATCACTTTCTTGCGGAGACCGGAAATAATGTACGCTGTATCCGGAGGTGCCTTCTTATATCCGGTTATCACAATAACAACAATAAGAATTATGACAAGTGCAGCAACAATTGCTCCTAACATTTTGTAACCCCCTTCTTATTTTTGGAAATAATTATTCTTCGTCTTTCTCCAAAAGTCCCATTTCTTCCTCATCAGATTCCGGAGCCTCCAGTTCTTCTTCGCCATCAGATACTTTTTCCCTTACCTTGGCGATCTGAGCTACCTTAACACCTTCATCCAGATTGATCAGCTTTACTCCTGAAGCAATTCTTCCCAGAGTGGAGACATCCTCCATAGGAATCTGAATGATGACTCCTCCTGTGGTGATCATCATGATCTCATGCTCATCATTCACAGCCTTGACACCTACCACGTAACCTGTCTTATCTGTGATCTTATAGCATTTAATTCCCTTACCGCCTCTTCTTTGAACCGTAAATTCACTGAGAAGGGTTCTCTTTCCCATACCATTCTCAGAGACAATCAGAAGGGAATCACCCTGATGGTCTAACTGCATGCCAACCACCTCATCGCCTTCTCCAAGATTCATACCGATTACGCCCATGGAGGTTCTCCCTGTGGCTCGCAGATCCGTTTCCTTAAACCTGATACACATTCCATGTTTGGTTACAAGGAAAATTTCCGTATCCTTATCGGTTATCTTGATTTCGATCAGTTCATCGTCTTCCTTTAAAGTAATGGCTGCCAGACCGTTTTTGCGGACATTCCTGAATTCCTCAATGCTGGTCTTCTTGATAATTCCCTTTCGGGTAACCATAAAGAGGTTTTTATTTTCTTCGTAATCCTTCACAGGAATGATTGCCGTTATTTTTTCATCAGGGTTCATCTGAAGAATATTGACGATGGCAATTCCCCTGGAGGTACGGCTCCCCTCAGGTATCTCATAGGTTTTCAGACGATACACCCGGCCAAAGTTGGTAAAAAACATGATATAGTGGTGGGTGGTGGTCATCAGGAGATCTTCAATGAAGTCGTCCTCAATGGTCTGCATTCCCTTGATTCCCTTGCCGCCCCTGTGCTGGGACTTGAAGTTATCAATGGTCATACGCTTGATATAACCCAAATTTGACATGGTAATGATGGTATTTTCATTAGGAATCATGTCCTCCCTGGAAATATCAAAATCATCATATCCAATCCGGCTTTTTCTCTCATCGCCAAATTTATCGGCAATTTCCTTAATTTCTGTTCTTATGACACCTAAAAGCACTTTCTCATCCGCGAGAATTTCTTTCAGTCTCGCAATCCTTGCCAGTAATTCCTGATGCTCATTCTCAAGCTTCTCTCTTTCCAGACCTGTCAGAGCACGAAGTCTCATATCCACAATTGCCTGGGCCTGAACATCTGTCAGCCCGAATCTTTCGATCAGCCTTTCCTTGGCAATCTGGGTAGTACGGCTTCCTCTGATGATTTTGATAACCTCGTCAATATAGTCAAGGGCAATCAGCAATCCCTGTAAAATATGATCCCTTTCCTCTGCCTTATTAAGCTCATAACGGCTTCTTCTGGTAACGACTTCCTCCTGATGTACCAGATAGGCCTTCAGCATATCAAGGATATTCAAAACCTTCGGCTCATTGTTGACCAGAGCAAGCATAATCACGCCAAAAGTATCCTGCATCTGCGTGTGTTTAAAGAGATGATTCAACACGATATTGGCATTGGCATCCCGGCGCAGTTCTATGACGATACGCATTCCCTCTCTGTCAGATTCATCCCGGAGGTCCGTGATGCCATCCACCTTTTTCAGCTTCACCAGCTCCGCAATCTTAAGGATCAGATTCGCCTTATTTACCAGATAAGGGAGCTCTGTCACCACAATTCTGGATTTTCCGTTGGGCATGGTCTCAATATCCGTCACTGCACGGACTTTTATTTTTCCCCGCCCTGTTCTGTAAGCTTCCTCGCTTCCTCTGGTGCCCAGGATAATGCCTCCCGTAGGAAAGTCCGGCGCTTTAACGATGGAGAGTATCTCTTCAATATCCGTCTCTTTATCATCATTAATCCTGTTATCTATAATCTTTACAATGGCATTAACCACTTCTCTTAAATTATGGGGAGGGATATTGGTTGCCATGCCAACCGCAATTCCGGTTACGCCATTTACCAGCAGGTTGGGGTAACGGCTTGGCATAACGGAAGGTTCTTTTTCCGTCTCATCAAAGTTCGGTACGAAATCCACTGTATCTTTATCAATATCTGCCAGAAGCTTCATGGATATTTTACTTAATCTGGCTTCCGTATAACGCATGGCGGCAGGGTCATCGCCATCCACCGATCCAAAATTGCCGTGGCCGTCTACCAGAGGATATCTGAAAGACCAGGGCTGAGCCATATTGACCAAAGCGCCATAAATAGAAGAATCACCGTGGGGATGATATTTACCCATGGTATCACCGACGATACGGGCACTTTTTCTGTGCGGCTTATCCGGTCCGTTATTTAACTCTATCATGGAGTAAAGGACTCTTCTCTGCACAGGCTTAAGTCCGTCTCTTACATCCGGCAATGCCCTTGATGCGATAACGCTCATGGCATAATCAATATAAGAGGTCTCCATCGTCTTCTTTAAGTCAACCTCATGGATTTTATCAAAAATATTATCTTCCATTTATTCTCCTAACTGCAACAGCCAAAAGCTAATATCATCAAATATCGAGATTCTTTACAAATCTGGCATTCTCTTCAATAAACTCACGCCTTGGCTCTACCTTATCTCCCATCAAAGTTGTAAAGGTCAAATCGATTTCAGATTCTGCTTCCTCATTCATGGTAACCCTCAGAAGGATTCTCTTTTCGGGGTCCATGGTTGTTTCCCATAACTGCTCCGGGTCCATCTCACCAAGCCCTTTATAACGCTGTATCTTGTTATTCTGATCACGCCCTACCTCTGATAAAATCTGATCCAGCTCTTCATCGTTGTAGGCATACCATACATTTTTGTTCTTTTCCAGCTTATAAAGAGGAGGCTGGGCCAAATAAACATATCCCTGTTTGATCAGCTCCGGCATAAACCTGTAAATAAAAGTAAGAAGCAAGGTTGCAATATGGGCGCCGTCCACATCCGCATCCGTCATAAGAATGATCTTGTGATACCTTAACTTGGTAATATCAAAATCGTCATGAATTCCTGTACCAAATGCGGTGATCATTGCCTTGATCTCCTCATTGGCATAAATTCTGTCAAGCCTTGCCTTCTCTACATTCAGTATCTTTCCTCTTAAGGGAAGAATCGCCTGGGTTGCACGGCTTCTGGCAGACTTGGCGCTGCCTCCGGCGGAATTTCCCTCAACGATATAAATTTCGCAGTTTTCCGGATTTCTGTCTGAACAGTCGGCCAACTTTCCGGGAAGAGACGCCGTTTCAAGAGCAGTTTTTCTTCGGGTCAAATCTCTGGCCTTTCTGGCGGCATCCCTGGCTCTCTGAGCCAGAATTGATTTCTCACAGATCAGCTTGGCCACTACGGGATTCTGCTCCAAAAAGTAAGTGAGCTGTTCGCTTACAATATTATCCACCGCATTTCTTGCCTCGGAATTTCCTAGCTTCTGTTTGGTCTGCCCCTCAAACTGGGGATCTTCTATCTTTACACTTATAATTGCCGTCAGACCTTCCCTGATATCCTCGCCCGTAAGGTTTGGTTCACTTTCTTTCAGAAGCTTCATCCCTCTGGCATAATCATTAAATGTTTTGGTAAGGGCATTGCGGAAACCTACAAGATGCGTACCGCCCTCCGGCGTGTTGATATTATTTACAAAACTGTAAGAGCTCTCCGTATAGGAATCATTGTGCTGCATTGCCACTTCCACATAGACATTATTCTTACTCCCTTCAAAGTACATAATATCTTCATAGAGGGCTGTCTTGCTTTTATTTAAGTAAGTGACAAACTCCTTGATTCCGCCTTCATAATGAAATTCTCTTACAACAGGTTTCTGCTCTTCCTCCACGCGCATATCCTTTAAAATGATATGAAGTCCTTTGGTAAGGAAAGCCATCTCCCGAAGGCGCTGCTTGAGCACATCAAATTCATACTCAACAGTCTCCTGAAAAATCGTGGCATCCGGCTTAAAGCTTACCTTTGTACCTGTCTTTTCTTTTTCACATTCTCCTATCACCTTAAGAGGATAGCATACATGACCTCTCTCATATCTTTGTTTATAAACCTTTCCCTCTGAACAGATTTCCACCTCCAGCCAGTCGGAAAGCGCATTTACTACGGAAGCACCCACGCCGTGAAGTCCGCCGGACACTTTATATCCGCCGCCGCCGAATTTTCCTCCCGCATGAAGAATAGTGAAAACCACTTCAACTGCCGGAAGACCTGCTTTGTGGTTGATTCCAACCGGTATTCCTCTTCCGTTATCAGTTACAGTTACAGAATTATCTTTGTTTAATTCCACCGTAATCGTATCACAAAATCCGGCCAATGCCTCATCTACAGAATTATCAACAATCTCATACACAAGATGATGAAGACCTCTGCTGGAAGTGGTGCCTATATACATTCCGGGTCTTTTCCTTACCGCTTCAAGTCCTTCCAATATCTGAATCTGGTCTGCTCCATATTCATTATTACTCATTCAAGTACCATATCCTTTCTAACTATGTACCCCTCTAAACATCTATATTCTATTTGGAATATTTTCCGTAATCAACTCCGCTGTTCCCTCTCTCACCTTAAAAATCCGGTTGATCTTAAATCGGTTATTAATAAACTCATCCAACCCTGTGCAGGTAACGATCGTCTGTATATCTCCTATACTGTTTAAAAGATAATTCTGCCTGTCGCTGTCCAGCTCAGAAAGCACATCATCCAACAAAAGAACAGGCGTATCTCCTGTCATTTTTTTCACCAGCTCAATCTCCGAGAGCTTAAGGGAAAGAGCTGCCGTTCTCTGTTGTCCCTGAGAACCATATTTCCGTATATCAATTCCATTTACAATAAAAGTAAAGTCATCCCTGTGCGGTCCCGTGGAGGTTGTTTTGGAATGGATATCTCTTTCCTGATTTTCACTCATTTTCGCCTCAAAATTTTCAATGGTTACATCCGGCTCATACCTGACAATCAATTCCTCTTTTCCACCGGAAAGCCTGTTATGGATATCCTTAATAATATCGCAAAGCTGCCTGCTGAATAATTCCCTTCTTTCAATAATCTTACTTCCAAATGAAACCAGTTGAGAATCCCATATATTCAGGGTTTCCTTAAGCTGAGGATTAAAATACATGTCCTTAAGGAGCTTGTTTCTCTGATTAATAATCCGGTTGTAATGATTTAAATTGTAAAGATAAAAATTATCCAGTTGGCAAAGCTCCATATCAGCAAATCTTCTTCTTTCTGCAGGACCGTTTTTGATAATAGAAAGATCTTCGGGTGAAAAGAAAACCACATTTAAAAGACCAAGTAAATCTGCTGCCTTCTTAATTTTCTGCCTGTCTATCGCTATTCCCTTTGATTTACTTTTGCGAAGATGCATATCTACTCTGTATTCCACATCTTCTTTTTCCAGATATGTTCTTATATGAGCTTCTTCTTTGTCAAAATTTATAACTTCCTTATCCTTGCTTCCCTTATGGGACTTTGTGGTAGCTGAAATGTAAATGGCTTCCAGAATGTTTGTTTTTCCCTGAGCATTGTTGCCATATAAAATATTCGTGCCTGCATCAAAGCTTATGTTGAGTGTCTCGTAATTTCTGAAATCAGCCAGTTCAAGAGATTTAATGATCATTTTTCATTTCCAACCTGAATCCTTATCTGATTACCTTCAAACTCCACAATATCACCTTCGCAGAGTTTTTTCCCCCTCTGGATTTCCACCTGGCCGTTTACTTTCACAAGCCCGTCCTGAACGGCAAATTTTGCTTCCACTCCGGACTGTACAAGACCTGCCGCCTTCAGTGCCTGTCCCAGCTTAATATACTCATCCCTTAATTTAAGTATTTCCATTTTTTACCTCTTTAAACTCAACTTACTGTTGTAAAATTAACAGGAAGTATCAGATAAATATAATTCTCTCCCGCATCTCTGATAAAGCAGGGAGCTTTTGGGTTCACAAGATAAATATCAATCTGCTCATTGTCTATCACACGAAGAGCATCGATCATGAACTTGGGATTGAACCCGATCATAAGATCCTTGCCCTGTTTATCGATGTCGATTTCTTCATTCATGCTTCCCATAGTGGAATTAATCTTAAGCTCCATCATTCCATCCATTATGCTGATAATAATGGGCTTTTTGTCACCCTCCTTGACAAGAAGGGTAGCTCTATCAATACATTCTAACAGTTCTCTTTTATTTACAGTTACTTTCGTCTCATAATCACTTGAAAGCATCTGGTCTATTTTGAAGTATTCTCCTTCGATCAGCCTTGAAACAACCACTGTCCTGTCAAATTCAAATACCACATGCTTACCTGTAAAGAAAATATGTACATCCTTTTCTGTATCGTCAGAAAGAATTTTGCTGATTTCATTTAAAGTCTTTCCGGGAACCACTACCTTCCTTGTCGGATAACTGTTCCTCAATCCTATTTTACGGATAGATATTCTGTGTCCATCCAGAGAAACTATTTTCATTACATCTCCATTGATATCAAACAATTCGCCTGTCATCAGCTTGTTATTGTCATTATCTGCGATAGAGAAAATAGTCTGTCTCACTACTTCCTTTAATGTGAACTGAGATATCACAATGGAGTCAATCCTTTCAATAGAAGGAAGATAGGAGAAGTCCTCCCCTGATTTTCCCATGATCACAAATTTAGATTTTTCACAGGTGATAACTGTCTTGAAGGATTTGTCGGATTCTATAGTAATAATACTGTCAGGGAGTTTTCTCACAATATCCAAAAGTATTTTGGCTTCCAATGCAATCTGTCCCTTTTCAGCAATTGTCCCTTCAATAACCGTTTCAATACCAAGTTCCATATCATTTGCAATAAGCTTGATGTCTTTGCCAGTGGCATCTATCAAAATACATTCAAGGATAGACATAGTTGTTTTATTAGGAACAGCCTTTGATACAATCTGTACTCCGCTTAATAATTTAGTTTTATTGCATACTAGTTTCATTTTGCATTGGTTCCTTTCCATGTTATTTATTTATAATAAATTTAGTAATAAGCTTAATAATAGGTGTTGATTTGTGTATAACTCCTTTATTATACTATTTTTCAATAAAAAAAGGAATGTAAAACATTGTGGATAAGTAATTTTTATTTCAGGATAACTCTTAAATTATTCACAATCTGTTCTCAGGGTCAGTTAGGGTTGATTTTTTTCATGATAATATCTATTCGATTTTTAAGTTCTTCATTGACAGTCATTTCATAGGTAATCTTTTCAATTCCGTGAATCACTGTGGTATGGTCCTTTTTGCCGAGAGCCTGTGCGATACCCTGCAACGGTTCCTCTGTCAGATGACGGCAGAGATACATACAGATCTGTCTTGGCTGGACTAATTCTGAGTTTCTTCTCTTAGATACAATATCCTCCGGTGAGATGCTGAAGTGTTCGGCCACAATCCCTATGATATACTGAGGCGTGATCTTTTTCTTAGCATTGGAGGGTATAATATCTTTTAATGCTTCTTCTATGTTATCAAGAGTGATTTCCACCTTGTTTAATCTGGAAAAAGCAATTACCTTATTATAAGCTCCCTCCAACTCCCTGATATTGGATTTGATATTGTTAGCGATATAATCAAAAACCTCTTCTTTTATGTTTTTGTTATCGTTTTCCGCATTCTTTTTAAGAATGGCCATTCTTGTTTCATAGTCGGGGGGCTGGATATCTGCAATCAATCCCCATTCAAAACGAGAACGGAATCTTTCATCTAAGGTTTCCATTTCCTTAGGAGGCTTGTCCGAGGAGAGGATGATTTGCTTCCCGGCAGAATGGAGGACGTTAAAAGTGTGGAAAAATTCTTCCTGAGTGCTTTCCTTTCCTATTATAAATTGTACGTCGTCAATTAAAAGGACATCTACTGTTCTATACTTTTCTCTGAGCCGGTTCATCTTGGCAGCATTACCGCTTCGAATAGATTCAATTACCTCATTGGTAAATTGTTCAGAGGTGACATAAAGTACCTTCATATCCGGATCTTGATCTAAAATAAAGTGACCGATAGAATGCATCAAGTGAGTTTTTCCAAGGCCGGCTCCCCCATATAAATAGAGAGGATTGTATACCTCTCCCGGAGATTCAGCTACGGCAAGGGATGCGGAATGAGCAAATTTATTGTTTCCACCAACCACAAAGGTATCAAAGCGATATTTGGAGATAAGGTTTGCCTTTTCATAATTAATATTGTAAACAGATGCCTGTTCGTTTTCTGCGTCTTTTTCCAAAATAAAAGAAATATCATAGGTATGGTCCATCATTTCAGATATAGTAACCTGAAAAAAGCTCTTATATTTGGAAGATATATATTTCAGGGAATGCGCCTGGTCAGAAGGAATCATGATTGTGACTACATCATCTTTTTCACTGTGAAAACTTAAGGGCATAATCCATGTTTTGTAGGAAATATCTGAAAGATCATATTCAGTTCTCAAAGTTTCCTTGATTAATTCCCAGTTATCTTTAATAAAATCCATGATGTTCCCCCTGAATCAATAGTTAAGAAAAAGCAAATTATCACATATATATTCTAATATAAAAGATGTAAAATATCAAATCTTTTTAACTTTTTAAGGGTGTTCGTAAGGATGTTTGAAGATTGTGAATAACTTAAGAAGAATAATGAACATTTTACACAAGTCTCCAAACGTGGAAAATACAGGAGAGTTCTAAAAGAAATGTTAATTAAAAAGAAGTTATCCAAAAGTTATCCACAACTTATCCACAATTTGTGGATAGATTTTAGATTTTTATTTTCATTATTTGTTGATTTTACTTGACGGAATGGGTATTATTTAATATAATTGATTCGATATTTTCCAGGAAAACATGTATCTAAATATTTGAAAAATTAGTTACAGAGAACAAAACAGGAGAGTTTTTGTTTTTCTATCTTAAGGTTTAGTGAAGGAGGTGCTTCCAAAATGAAAATGACTTATCAGCCCAAGAAAAGGCATAGATCCAAGGTTCATGGCTTTAGGGCCAGAATGAGTACGAAAGGCGGCAGGAAGGTTTTAGCAGCCAGAAGAGCAAAAGGAAGAAAAAGATTATCAGCATAGGCCGCGTTATGTGGCCTTTTTTTCTATATGGACATATGCCATGAGTTATGAGTTTTCGGAATCTTTAAAAAAGAATGACGATTTCCAGCAGGTTTATAGAAAAGGCAAATCTTATGCCAACAAATATTTAGTAATGTATGTTCTGGAAAATCATACGGATAAAAACAGGCTGGGAATAAGTGTAAGCAGGAAAGTGGGTAATAGCGTCGTCAGGCATAGAATTACAAGATTGATAAGAGAAAGTTACAGGCTACACGAGAATATATTTAATAGTGGTTTAGATATAGTAGTCATAGCCAGAAAGAATGCTTCATCCGTCTCTTACAGAGAAATAGAAAGTGCTTTATTACATCTTGCAAAATTTTTATGAAAACAATATTGATTTTATTAATTAAATTCTATAGAAAATACATTTCTCCCATGAAATCTACTAAATGTCCTTATATTCCTACCTGTTCGGAATATGGACTTGAGGCCGTTGAAAAATATGGTGCTTTAAAGGGAGGACTGCTGGCCTTATGGAGAATTATAAGATGTAATCCTTTTTCAAAGGGAGGTTACGATCCTGTGCCGTAGTAATTGATAGAATCAAAATCAGGAGGAAGTAAGTTGACAGGAATAATTTTAACCCAATATGATGGTTTTATCTTAGGTCCTATAGCCAAAGTCCTTGGTTATCTTATGGAAGGAATTTTTTTCCTTTTGGATTTAATAGGGATTCCTAATGTAGGTTTATCCATTATTTTATTTACTATTGTTATCTATTTATTGATGATGCCTCTCACGATCAAGCAGCAGAAGTTCTCTAAGCTTTCTGCAAAGATGAATCCGGAGATTCAGGCTGTACAGGCAAAGTACAAAAATAAAAAAGATAATGACTCCATGATGGCAATGAATGCAGAGACTCAGGCCATCTATGCGAAGTATGGAGTTTCTCCTAGTGGAAGCTGTGTGCAGCTTTTGATCCAGATGCCGATTTTGTTTGCTCTTTATCGTGTTATTTATGCAATGCCTGCCTATGTGGGCAAGATTAAAGAAGCCTTTTTTCCTCTGGTAACTAATTTGATTGCCCAGGCAGGAAGTCTTGAATTTATTCAGGGATTTAAGAATGCTGCCATGTATTCAAGGCAGATTACCAATGAAGCATTTGTAGAGGGAGCTGTTGACAATATTTATGTTCAAAATACTTATGTTGATATTTTAAATAAAGCATCAACAACGGAGTTTATGAGCATAGCGGACAAGTTTCCAAATTTGGCAGAGGATGTAGGACATACCTTATCTTATTTAAATGATTATAATAATTTTCTTGGTATTAATATTGGAAACTCTCCATCCTTTATGGTAAATGAAGCATGGAATGCAGAGGGTGGTATTCAGTGGCTTTTGGTGATAGCTGCCTTTATTATTCCTGTTTTGTCGGCTGTGACGCAGTGGATTAATACTAAGCTGATGCCTCAAGCCGAAAACTCTAATCAAAATGATCAGCAGAATACCATGGCTCAGTCTATGAAAATGATGAATACTATGATGCCTCTTATGTCTGCATTTTTCTGCTATACACTTCCGGCAGGTATGGGACTTTACTGGATTGCTGGTTCAGTGGTAAGGAGTATTCAGCAGGTTGTTATCAATAAGCATATCGACAAGATGGACATTGATGCTCTTGTAAAGCAAAATGAAGGAAAGAGGATTAAGAAGCTTGAAAAGTATGGTATCGATCCAAAGACAGTTAACAAAAATGCTACTTTAAATACGAAGAATGTAAACAGACCTAATACTTCTCTTGCATCCAAGGCGGGGGCAAAGTCTATGACTCAGGAGGAAAAAGAGGAGGCTATGAAAAAATCTACTGAATATTATAATAAAAATGCCAAGCCTGGAAGTCTTGCGGCAAAGGCAAATATGGTGAAACAATATAATGAGAGGAATAACAAATAGGGGGTTATTACTATGGAATATATTGAAGTTACAGCCAAAACAGTCAATGATGCAATTACGGAAGCCTGTCAGAGGTTAGTTGTTACCAGCGATAAATTGGATTATATTGTAGTGGAAGAAGGATCTTCAGGATTTCTTGGAATTGGTTCAAAACCTGCTGTAATCAAAGCTAAAGTGAAATGTTCTTCTGTTCCAGAGAGGGCAAGGGAATTTTTGGATGAAGTATTTAACGCTATGAATATGGTAGTGGCGGTAGATGTTAAATATGATGAAGAGAATAAAAATCTTAACATCGATTTAAGTGGTGATGAGATGGGAATTCTGATTGGCAAGAGAGGACAGACCTTGGATTCCCTTCAATATCTTGTGTCACTTGTGGTAAATAAAGGATCAGAGGAATATATTAGGGTAAAAGTTGATACTGAGGATTACCGTAAGAGAAGAAAGGAAACCCTTGAAAATCTTGCTAAGAACATTGCCTATAAGGTTAAGAGAACAAAGCGCTCTGTTTCCCTTGAGCCTATGAATCCTTATGAGAGAAGGGTTATTCACTCTGCGTTGCAGAATGATAAGTATGTTACCACTCACAGTGAAGGTGAAGAACCTTTTAGAAGAGTTGTAGTTACTTTAAAAAGATAGTTAATTCTGATAAAAATGTTGGAGGTAACTCTCCAACATTTTTTTAACATAATGGGAGAGAGTATCATGAGGACAGACACAATTGCTGCTATTGCCACTGCCATGGGAAATTCAGGAATAGGTATTATAAGAGTAAGCGGCGTGGAGTCAATAGATATTGTTGATCGGATTTATAAGGATAAAAAAGGACAGAGAATTTTAAAAAAACTTGAGAGTAATACCATTCATTATGGATTTATATTTGATGGAATGGAATTGATAGATGAAGTTATGGTTTCTGTTATGAAAAAACCTTATAGTTTTACAACGGAGAATACGGTAGAAATTAATTGCCATGGTGGGATGCTAGTTATGAATCGCATTCTGGATCTTCTGATAAATAATGGAGCAAGGTTAGCAGAGCCTGGCGAATTTACAAAACGTGCCTTTTTAAATGGAAGGATTGATTTGACAGAAGCTGAAGCTGTGATGGATTTGATTTCTTCTCAAAATGATGCTGCTCTTAAAAATTCAGTAAAGCAGCTTAGAGGAGAAGTATATGAATCTATTACGTCCTATAGAAAGGATATAATTCACGAGATCGCTTTTATAGAATCTGCATTAGATGATCCTGAACATATAAGTCTTGATGATTATCCGCCTGTGCTAGAAGTAAAGATAGATGATTTAATTAAGAAAATAGAAAAGTTATTGTCAACGACAGAGCGTGGAAAGCTGATGAGAGAAGGCATTAATACGGTCATTGTTGGAAAACCTAATGCAGGCAAATCTTCATTATTAAATAGCCTTATAGGGGAGGAAAGGGCAATTGTCACGGATATAGCTGGAACTACCAGAGATATATTGGAGGAAACTATTAGATTGCAAGGAGTTAATCTTAATATTATAGATACGGCAGGAATACGTTCTACCGATGATATCATTGAAAAAATAGGCGTGGAAAAAGCAAAAAAATATGCAAAGGAAGCAGATTTGATTGTTTATGTAGTTGATTCCTCTGTGCCTTTGGATGAAAATGATTATGATATTATTGATATGATTGGAAATAAGAAATGTATTATATTATTCAACAAGTCAGATTTGGATTCAGAGATTTCTTTTGATGAGCTGAAAGATAAAATAAAGGAGGGGCTAGATAAGAATATTATTTTTATAAAGACCTCTATGAAAGAAAATACGGGTATTGATGAGTTTGAAAATGCAGTAAAGGAACTGTTTTTAAAAGGTGAAATTTATGTTGACAATGAAATTATCATTACTAATTTGAGACATAAGGAAGCTTTGAGAGAAGCTCTAGAAAGTTTATTGATGGTGAAAGAAAGCTTAAAGGCAAACATGCCGGAGGATTTTTATTCTATTGATTTGATGGGTGCTTATACAAGTCTTGGTAAAATCATTGGTGAAGAGGTAGAAGAAGATTTGATAAATGAGATTTTTTCCAGCTTTTGCATGGGAAAATGAAAAACAGGAATGTGATACGGAAAGGATACGATTATTAGCATGGAATTAATAAAGGAAGTAGATGTGTGTGTGGTAGGAGCAGGACATGCAGGCTGCGAAGCTGCTTTGGCATGCGCAAGGTTAGGGATGGAAACTGTTATTTTTACAGTTAGTGTTGATAGCATTGCTCTTATGCCCTGTAATCCTAATATTGGAGGGTCCTCAAAGGGACATCTTGTGAGAGAGGTAGATGCTCTTGGGGGAGAAATGGGTAAAAATATCGATAAAACCTTTATTCAGTCGAAAATGCTCAATAAATCAAAGGGGCCGGCTGTACATTCCCTCCGTGCCCAGGCAGATAAAGCAGAGTACAGCCGTTCAATGAGAAAGGTGATTGAAAATCAGGAGCATCTTATTGTAAAACAGGCAGAGGTCTGCGAATTGTTATGGGAAAAAATAAATGATACTTCCAATAAGCATACAAAGAAGATTACTGGAGTTAAAATTTTTACGGGAATGATTTATAAATGTAAGGCTGTGGTATTGTGTACTGGTACTTACCTCAATGCAAGATGTCTATGTGGTGAGGCAATTACTTATACAGGACCTAACGGACTAAAAGCTGCCAATCATTTGACAGATTCTCTTTTGGCTATGGGAGTAGAGATGCGCCGATTTAAAACAGGAACACCTGCAAGAATGGATAAACGAAGCATTGATTTTTCAAAGATGGAAGAGCAGCTTGGAGATGAAAAGATTGTACCTTTTTCATTTTCAACTAACCCTGAGGATGTACAGATAGAGCAGGTGTCCTGTTATTTAACATACACAAATGAGAAAACTCATGAAATTATTAGAAATAATTTGGATCGTTCTCCTATTTATGCAGGGATTATAGAGGGAACAGGTCCTAGATATTGTCCGTCCATTGAAGATAAGGTGGTTAAATTTGCTGATAAAGAAAGGCATCAAGTTTTTATTGAGCCGGAGGGGTTACATACCAATGAAATGTATGTGGGGGGAATGTCCTCTTCTCTTCCTGAGGATGTACAACTATCTATGTATCGTACTGTTCCTGGTTTGGAAAATTGTGAAATTGTAAGGAATGCTTATGCCATAGAATATGATTGTATCAATCCTAATCAGCTTTATCCCACGTTAGGATTTAAAGATATAGAGGGTCTTTACAGCGGAGGACAGCTTAATGGGAGCAGTGGTTACGAGGAAGCTGCTGCACAGGGATTGATAGCTGGAATAAATGCTGTGCAATTTATTAAAAAAGAGGATGAATTGATTATTGATAGATCGGAAGGGTATATAGGTGTCTTAATCGATGATTTGGTCACGAAGGATAATAGGGAACCTTATCGGATGATGACTTCTCGAGCTGAATACAGGCTTTTGCTTAGACAGGATAATGCAGATATTCGTCTCAGAAAAAAAGGATTTCAAGTTGGATTAATATCAAAACTTCAGTATGATGATGTCATCAATAAAGAGTATTTGATCAACAAAGAAGTTGAAAGATTAAAAAATGTCAAGATAGGGGCATCTAAAATAAATCAGTCTTTTTTAGAAAAAAATGGAAGCACATTGCTTAAAACAGGTTCTAATCTTGCGGAATTACTGTGTAGACCAGAACTTGATTACAAATCATTAAGAGAATTAGATCCAGAGAGAGAATGGCTTCCAGAGGAAGTAATTGAACAGGTTGAAATAGAAATAAAATACGAAGGATATATAGAAAGACAACTGCGGCAAGTAGAACAGTTTAAAAAAATGGAGAAAAAGAAAATTCCTGATAATCTGGATTATGATGAAATTCCAAGTCTTAGAATAGAAGCCAGACAAAAGCTAAAAGCTTTTCATCCATTATCTGTGGGACAAGCTTCAAGAATTTCAGGAGTTTCACCGGCTGATATTTCAGTACTTTTAGTTTTTCTCGAACAATATAAAAGAAACAAAAGGGAGAAGAGTTAAAAAATGGATCAAATAGATGAAATGCTTCTATTTCAAAAAGACTTAAAAGAGTTCAATATTTATTTGCAACAAAAGCAAATAGATCAGTTTATACAATATTATGATTTATTGATTAAATGGAATTCTTTTATGAATCTAACTGCTATTACAGAGTTTTCAGAAGTTTTAAAAAAACATTATACGGACAGTGCTTCTCTTATAAAGGCAATTCCTGATTTGTCAAAAAGACCCTATACTTTAATAGATGTAGGAACAGGTGCTGGTTTTCCTGGAATTCCTCTTAAAATTATATTTCCTGATTTAAAAATAACACTCTTAGATTCTTTGAATAAGAGAGTACAGTTTTTAGAAGAAGTAATTGATTCTTTGGGGCTAGAAAAGATAGAGGCTATCCATGGGAGAGCAGAAGACTTTGCAAAACCAGAAAAATTGAGAGAAACTTATGATATATGTGTCTCTAGGGCAGTAGCAAATTTATCAGTTTTAGTTGAGTATTGTATTCCTTTTGTTAAAGAAAAGGGGTATTTTGTGGCCTATAAGTCAGAGAATATTACAGATGAATTAGAAAAAGCAAAGAAAGCAATTAAAATATTGGGAGGAAATTATACTCGAAAATTAGAATTTAAACTTCCAAACTCAGACATCGGGAGAACTCTTTTTTTGATAGAAAAGGTAATAGCTACTCCTTTAAAGTATCCTAGAAAATCAGGTATGCCTTCTAAAGATCCAATTATGTAAATGAATAGAATATTAAGAAATAAAATTTCAGAAAAGTAGAAATTTTTTATGATAAATATTATAATTATAAGAAATAAAATTTTATAAAAGACCAATGATCAGGAGGAAATTTGACATGAGTGTAAAGATAATGCTAGCGGATGATCATATTTTGGTTCGTGAAGGTATTAAGTGTCTGTTAGAATGCGATGGGAGTGTGGAGGTAATAGCAGAGGCAGATGATGGACTAGAATGTTTAAAAAAATTGGAGCTTATACATCCTGATATTTTGTTGCTTGATTTGAGTATGCCAAATATGAATGGATTGGAAGTTTTGAGAGAATTAAGAAAAAAAAGAAATTGTGTTAAAGTTATTGTTTTGACTGTACATGAAGAGGGTGAATATTTTATAAGGGCTATAAATAATGGTGCAGATGGTTATATATTAAAAGACAGTGATGTCAAAGAATTGAAATATGCAATAAGTATGGTGCTAAAAGGGGAGTCTTATATTCAATCAAGTTTATTGCCAATTTTGAAGGATGATACTATAAATGATAAATCAGAGAAAGAAAAATTAGGATCATTAACAAAAAGAGAAAAAGAAATATTGATTCAAATCGCAGATGGTATGTTGAATAAGGAAATTGCAGTCCATTTGAATATAAGTGAGAGAACTGTTAAAAATCATATTTCAAATATATTTAGAAAACTTGATGTGTCAGATAGAACACAAGCAGCTGTTTTAGCAATTAAAAATCATATTATTAAGTTATTCTAAAATTCTTTTACAAATTGTTTCACGTGAAACATTTATTTTTACAAATTTTCAGTACAAGATAATGTTTCACGTGAAACAATTTGCTCTAAATATAGTGATGTTTTGTGAAACATTCCATTAAATTCCACAAAAATAGTTGTGAAACATATTTTAAACAAAATAATATGGAATATCAGAAATAGAAGTGTTATAATCAACAAGAAACTAATTTTGAAATTACCTGTTAATTGAAAGGATAAAATAATGGGAAAAATAATTGCAATTGCAAATCAGAAAGGAGGAGTGGGTAAAACTACTACTTCTATAAATCTATCTGCTGCATTAGCCGCAAAAGGGAAAAAAATATTAGTAATAGATACTGATCCCCAGGGCAATACCACCAGTGGCTTTGGAGTAGAAAAAAATGAATTAGAAAAAACAATTTATGAATTGATGCTCAGTGAATGCTCCATTAAGGAATGTATCATTAATGAAGTAATTCCTGGAGTCTCATTGATACCTTCTAATGTAAATCTTGCCGCAACGGAAATAGAACTAATTGGGGTAGATAGAAAAGAGTACATATTGAAAAGAGAAGTTGAGTGGGTTGAAGAAAGCTACGATTATATTATAATAGACTGCCCTCCTTCCTTGAATTTTCTTACAATAAATGCAATGACAACAGCTAATTCTGTTTTGGTTCCTATTCAATGTGAGTATTATGCATTGGAGGGATTAAGCCAATTGATACATACAATAAATCTTGTAAAGGAACGTCTGAACCATGATCTTGAAATGGAAGGTGTAGTATTTACTATGTATGACTCTAGGACAAATCTATCTTTACAAGTAGTAGAAAATGTTAAGAATCATTTGAACCAAAAAATATTTAATACCTTAATTCCAAGAAACATAAGACTTGCTGAAGCACCCAGTTATGGAAAGCCTATTAATCTTTATGATGCAAGATCGGCGGGAGCGGAAGCTTATATGTCATTAGCCGACGAAATTATAGGTTAAAATATAGAAAGGAATATTGATTATGGCATCCAGGGGTTTGGGTAAAGGGTTAGATGCATTAATTCCAAATGTAATAAATGAAAAACCAAGCGTCAACAAAAATAAAGATTCAGAAGATAAATCAAAAGAATCCTCTTTGAAAGAAACAGATGAAAGACAGGTAAAGATTATCAATATTACCAAAATAGAACCAAATAGAGAACAACCACGAAGAAGCTTTGATGAGGATGCTTTAGAAGAGTTGACGGAATCTATCAAACAATTTGGCTTACTGCAACCAATTCTTGTTCATGATAAGAAAACCTATTATGAAATTGTTGCTGGCGAGAGAAGATGGCGTGCTGCAAAAAAGGCAGGATTAAAAGAAATCCCTGTTATAATAAAAGAGTTAACAGAGCAGGAAATAGTAGAAATCTCTTTGATTGAAAATATTCAGCGAGAAAACTTAAATCCCATCGAAGAAGCTCAAGCATATAAGAGACTTTTGACAGAATTTAATTTAAAACAAGAAGAAGTGGCAGAGAGAGTCGCCAAAAGTCGTACTGCAGTCACTAATTCCATGCGCCTTTTGAAACTTGGTGATGAAGTACAACAAATGGTGATCGATGATAAAATCACTACTGGCCATGCAAGAGCTCTTATCACAATAGAGGACCCAGAACAACAATATAATATTGCTAAAAAAATTTTTGATGAAAAGTTAAGTGTCCGTGATGTAGAAAAGCTGGTAAAAAATTTGAACAAGCCAGTAAGAGAAAAAAAGATAGTTTCCACAGATAAAAGTCTGGAGGCTGTCTATCAAAATATAGAAGAAAACTTGAAACAGAAGTTGAGTACGAAAGTAAATATCACTTCAAAAGGAAATGGAGCTGGTAAAATAGAAATCGAATTTTATAGCCATGATGATTTGGAAAAAATCATGGATTTACTTTCAAAATAAAAAGCCGATCAAAAGATTTTAGAAGGGTACGAGATGATAATATATGAATAACTATTTTTTTAAAAGTATAGGATTAGAAAATATTGATATAGGTATTATAATAGTAGTATTAGGAGTAATAATTTTATTTTTAATCGTTTTAAATATAGTTAATATCCGATCTATTTCTAAACTGAAAAAAAAGTATGAAAAATTTATGTTGGGCAAGAATGCCAAAAGTCTTGAGGAAGAAATAACAAATCTTTTTGAGGATAATAAATTTATTAAAAACTCTATCGAAAAGAACAGAAAGGATATCCGAGAGCTTTATCGCAAATTTGAATCATCCCTGCAAAAAGTAGGAATAATAAAATATGATGCCTTTGATCAAATAGGAGGTAAATTAAGTTTTTGTATGGCCTTACTGGATGAAAACAATAATGGATTTATTTTAAATTCAGTTTATGGTGCAGAGGGATGTTATACATATACAAAAGAGATAGAAAACGGAAACTGTGAGACTTCTCTTGGAGAAGAAGAAGAAAAAGTACTTAACATGGCTATGTATGGAGAAAAATAAGGAGGAATTTATTATGATAGACATGAAATTTTTAAGGGAGAATCCTGAGGCAGTAAAAGAAAATATAAGAAAAAAATTTCAGGATGAAAAATTGAAGTTGGTGGATGAGGTGATTGAGCTTGATGCAGAAAGCCGTAAAACCCAACAGGAAGCAGATGACCTAAGAGCAAAAAGAAATAAGATTTCTAAAGAAATCGGTACATTAATGGCTCAAGGCAAAAAAGAAGAAGCAGAGAATAAAAAGGCTGAGGTGGCCGCAGGTGCTAAGCGTCTTGTAGAGCTAGAAGAAAAGGAAAAGGAATTAAATGACAAAATAACTCAGATCATGATGGTAATTCCTAATATTATTGATCCTAGTGTACCTATTGGTAAAGATGACACCGAAAATGTGGAGATAACTAGATACGGAGAACCTGTTGTTCCTGACTATGAAATTCCATATCACACAGAAATTATGGAGAAGTTTAATGGTGTTGATTTTGACAGTGCAAGAAAGGTTGCAGGAAACGGATTTTATTATCTGATGGGAGATATTGCAAGACTTCATTCCGCTGTTATTGCATATGCAAGAGACTTTATGATAGACAGAGGATTTACTTATTGTGTTCCTCCCTTTATGATTAGAAGCAATGTTGTGACAGGTGTAATGAGCTTTGCTGAGATGGATGCCATGATGTATAAGATTGAAGGGGAGGATTTATATCTTATAGGAACATCGGAGCACTCCATGATCGGAAAATTTATTGATACAATTATACCAGAGGCTGAGCTTCCTAAGACTCTTACCAGCTATTCTCCTTGCTTTAGAAAAGAAAAGGGAGCCCATGGCTTGGAGGAAAGAGGAGTTTACAGAATTCATCAGTTTGAAAAACAAGAAATGATCGTTGTATGTAGGCCAGAGGAATCTCCCATGTGGTTTGAAAAATTATGGAAAAATACAGTAGACCTGTTCCGTTCCATGGATATTCCTGTCAGAACAATTGAATGCTGTTCCGGAGATTTAGCAGATCTGAAAGTGAAATCTTATGATGTGGAAGCATGGTCTCCCAGACAGAAAAAATATTTTGAAGTAGGGAGTTGCTCAAATTTAGGTGATGCCCAGGCCAGACGTTTAAAAATCCGTGTCAATGGTGAAAATGGTAAATATTTTGCACATACATTAAATAATACAGTAGTTGCTCCGCCTAGAATGTTGATTGCATTTTTGGAGAACAATCTTCAGAAGGACGGTTCTATCAGAATCCCTGAAATTCTTCGTCCTTATATGGGTGGTAAAGAGAAAATTTGCTGATTCTCAAGGTGATACCCCATAAAGCTTTAAAAACTCAATGGAGGTGAAAATCTTTGCATAAATATATGAGATCAATAGGCTTTAGCAAAATAACAGAAAGAAAGGAACTTCAAAAGCTTATTACAAATGTGATTTTAGAAAGCACAGAGCGTTCTTATACATCTAATGGAGAAGAAGAACTGCTGGCTGAATTTTGCAGGGATTTTGCTCAGGATAATGAAGGTGGAACAGGAACTTCCATAGGAATTGCTGTGTGTGGGGAATTTGACAGTGAAGATAAATTTACTTATGATTACTATTTTCCCTATTTGAGAGGAACTCATATCAGTTCGGAAGAGGATATATCTGTAGAAAGACATGCTGCTCAGGAGTCCTATGCCGGTGTATGTGACGATGTCAGAATTGGTGTATCATTGATTTTTTATTTGCAAAATATGATACCTTATGTAAAAGCTAAAAATTCTGACATCCTACCGGTAAGAGGTACAACGCTTACCTTATCTGCCCTTTCCACAGAAGGAACAATTATGATGCCGATCAATAAAACGGAAAAGGACTTGATCAGGAACCAACAGATGTCAACTAATAGAAGCCAACTCTTAAATGCGGCAAGAAGAGGAGACGAAAGTGCAATTGAGAGTCTTACTCTTGAAGATATGGATACTTATACTACAATTTCTAGACGGATACAAAAAGAGGATGTATTCAGTCTGGTAGATACTTATTTTATGCCTTTTGGGGTAGAATGTGATCAATATTCCATTTTAGGAGAAATTATAGAGTGTAATTTGATCAAAAATAGCCTTACAGAAGAAGAAATCTATATAATGACAATTACCTGTAATGATGTAGTGTTTGATATGTGTATTAATAAGGAGGATATCTATGGGGAACCGGCTGCAGGGAGAAGGTTCAAAGGTATTATTTGGATGCAAGGATATATTAATTTTCCTAATCAGTAAATAATTACGTGTAGATTTCTGGATAATTTCTGAAATTTTCTTATTGTCATAGTTTAATACTTGTGTTAAACTATAGAAGCAATGTTTCCGTAGCTCAGATGGATAGAGCGACCGCCTCCTAAGCGGTAGGTCGGGTGTTCGAGTCACCTCGGGAACGCTGGGAACACAGCCGAAAGCCATGATTTTAGCGGGTTTTCGGCTGTATTTTTTATATAAAATTTTTTGGCAACAGCTTGAGATTTCTAAATGGTTTAGGAGGTGGATAGTAGCAAAATACTAAAATAAATGCCAAAGATATGTTACTATAAGATAAACAGTTTCAGAGGCACCTGACCGAAAGGAGTTTTGAATGGAGATCAGAGTTCTTCGCTATTTTTTAACAGTGGTGCGGGAAGAAAGTATTACAAAGGCATCAGAAGTCCTACATATTACACAGCCAACCTTAAGCCGGCAGTTATCGCAGATGGAAGAAGAAATCAGGGTTAAGCTATTTCAAAGGGGTACACGCAAGATCAGCCTGACCAATGAGGGAATTCTTTTACGCAGGCGTGCAGAAGAAATTTTACAGCTTGTAGATAAAACGGAAAAAGAACTTATCGAGCAGGAGGAACAAGTAGAGGGCAGGGTTTCAATTGGCTGTGGGGAAATTGCGTCTGTACAGATGTTGCCGGAAATGTTTCGGTCATTCCGAGAAAAATATCCCCGCGTGAACTTTGATATTTTTACAGCTACAGCAGATCTGGTGAAGGAACAGATGGACAGAGGACTGCTTGATCTTGGGTTGCTGCTTGAACCAGTTGATGTAGAAAAATATGATTTTATTCGTTTTGATGTGAAGGAGAACTGGGTGGTTCTCATGAGGGCGGATGACTCGCTTGCAGAGAAAGAAAGTATTACTGCAAAGGAACTATCTCTGGTACCGCTTATTCTTCCACGCCGGACACGCGTACAAAGCGAACTTGCGTGCTGGTTTGGGGATTATTATGAAAAGCTGGATGTGGTTTTCACAAGCAACCTCAATACAAACGGTGCAATAATGGTAGAAAGTGGTCTTGCATATTCTATTGTAGTGGAAGGGGCAATTCGCTTTTGGGATCAGTCAAAAATAACTTACCGACCGCTTATGCCTTCATTGACAGCGACCAGCGTATTGGCATGGAAACGTGGTCAGCCTTTTAGTTTGGCCGCTACAAAATTTATTGACTTTTCAAAATGCTTTTTAGGCATGGGTAAGGTATAAAAAGTAGGTATTTGATATATATAAATATGTGATTTAAGATGTAAGTGCAGTCAGAAGAAACAATCTTCTGAGCGTATTTTGAATACGCCCTATGCACTTACTTTTTTTATTATAAGGATGGCTGGCAAAGCCTAACATCCGTCGTTTACATAAGGGCAGTTTGCGAAGCGTGCTGCTAGTTGTTTGGGATTGGGGGAATATCAATGACTCTACAGGAGGCAGCAATACGGTTTCAGATCAGTATTAAAAAATTGAATTTTTATGAAAATTTTCACAGGGAAATCTTACCACCAGGCCCGGCGAATACCGGCAGACCACTGTTCCGACCACTAGCTTCGACTAAGACCTCGATAGAAAGGATTTTAAGCAGGGGGAGAAAAAATGGGACGGAAAACAGAAATTTTTTCCAATAGAGATTTGAAAAATATGATACTACCGCTGTTTCTAGAGCAGCTTCTGGTCATGCTGGTGGGCATGGCAGATACGCTTGTGGTCAGCTATGCAGGGGAAGCGGCGGTGTCCGGGGTGTCTTTAGTAAATCAATTTAATACCATCTTTATTTATCTGTTTACCGCCTTGGCTTCCGGCGGCGCCGTGGTGATCAGCCAGTATATCGGGCGAAAGGCAATGGAAGATGCCGGGAAATCGGCAAGTCAGCTTCTGCTGTTTTCCACTGGATTTTCCATTATTATTTCGTTATTTGTGCTGCTTGGCGGCGAGTGGCTTTTGAGGCTGTTATTTGGTAAAGTCGAGTCGGATGTGATGACAGCCTGTGTGACTTATCTCAGGATCTCTGCCTATTCTTACCCTGCGCTGGCCATATATAATTCCGGTGCGGCAATCTATCGCAGTCTTGGAAAAACAGATGTGACCATGTATCTATCGGTGGTCTCCAACATAATCAATATTATCGGCAACCTCGTCGGCGTATTTGTCCTTCATGCAGGGGTGGCAGGTGTCGCATGGCCATCTCTGATTGCCAGAGTTTTTTCCGCTGTAGTCATTACGATGCTGTGCTTTAGAAAGAAAAATGAGGTAGTCTACCGAAGGCAATGGATTTTCAGGTGGAATGGCGCGGCCATGAAACGGATTCTGGGAATTGCCGTACCAAACGGCCTGGAGAATGGCCTCTTTCAGCTTGTAAAGGTGGCTCTTTCCAGTATTGTAGCACTGTTTGGCACTTATCAGATCGCTGCAAACGGCGTGGCACAGAGCATCTGGTCTATGGCAGCACTTGCGGGAGTTGCCATGGGATCGGCTTTTATCACGGTGATCGGACAATGTATGGGAAATGGGGATACAGATGCCGCTGACTTCTATTTCAGAAAGTTGACTCGCATCACCCTGCTGCTGTCTTCTGCATGGAATCTTCTGATCTTCCTGTTAACGCCGCTGTTTCTCATGGTTTATGCTTTGGAGCCGGAGACAAAGCAGCTTGTTATCTGGTTAGTATTGATCCACAATGTGTTTAATGCAGCCGCATTCCCCTTTTCCGGCGCGTTGAGCAATGGCCTGAGAGCAGCCGGCGATGTGAAATTTACGATGGTCATTTCTGTTGTCTCTACCCTTGCCGTACGGCTTCTATTATCGTGGCTGCTTGGTATTGTTTTTGATATGGGGGTTATCGGAATTGTCATTGCTATGGTTTGTGACTGGGTATTTAGGGCAGTGATCTTTTTCCTGCGGCTAAAGTCCGGGAAGTGGAAAAACTTTCAGGTGATTAAGGAATGAACGATATCAATATAAAAAATTTTTTTAGGAGGAATTTTTATGGGTAAGAAAATTTTAGTAGCTTATTTTTCTGCAAGCGGTACAACCGCACGGACAGCGAAGGATCTGGCAGAAAAACTGTTAAATGGAGTTTCTGGTACAGAAATGAAAACATGGGTGGAAAGCGTATTATAAAGAAGGGAGAATAAATTATGGAAAAGATTGTACAGACGGCGGGAAGAACTGCACTTGGAAATTTTGCACCTGAATTTGCACACTATAATGATGATGTACTGTTTGGAGAGAATTGGAACAACCATGATATTGACCACAAGACGCGGTGTATCGTCACTGTGGTGGCGCTTATGTCTTCGGGAGTGACGGATTCCTCCCTGAAATTTCATTTGGAAAATGCGAAAAAGGCAGGAGTAACGAAGAAGGAGATTGCAGCAATCATTACTCATACAGCCTTTTATGCTGGATGGCCGAAAGGTTGGGCTGTGTTCAATATGGCAAAGGAAGTATGGAATGAGGAGATTGAAACGGCGGATGCAAGAACGGCTCACGAAAACAGCATGATCTTCCCCATTGGAAAACCCAATGACGGGTTTGCCCAGTATTTTATCGGACAGAGCTTCATTGCATCGGTTTCCACGGAGCAGGTTGGGATCTTTAATGTGACCTTTGAACCAGGCTGCCGGAACAACTGGCATGTTCACCATGCCGACAAGGGCGGCGGACAGATTCTTGTCTGTGTGGCCGGACGTGGGTATTACCAGGAGTGGGGCAGGGAAGCCGTGGAGATGAAGCCCGGTGACTGCATTAACATTCCCGTGGGTGTGAAACACTGGCACGGTGCTGCTCCTGACAGTTGGTTTTCCCATCTGGCTGTAGAAGTTCCTGGAGAAAACGGTTCTAACGAATGGCTGGAAGCGGTGGATGATGAGCAGTATGGGGTGTTGAAATAATCATACGGCATATAGGCTGGGAAAATCTTGGTATGACAGACCGCAGGTATCTCTGGCATAAAATTCAGTGTGTAAAAAGCAGATACAGAAGGAAGAAGTTCTGCTTTATGACATGCCTGCGACGCCTGCGGTAAATTTCTTATATGAGATGTTCTTGCTGGAAGCGTATGTTTGGCAGCCCGCATGCCGCAGGCAGTGTTGTCATTTTTCACGGAATATGGTCTATCCGGGAAGACATTACATTTTCATTAGCACAATAAAATTCCAAATATTTATAAAAAGCGGTTGCATTCCACCAGTATTTTTGATATAAAATATTACAAATGTAATATAACCATAACTAAAGAATATTTTTATCTGGTATTTGAAACATGTTTGAAAAAGGTGGTCTGACAGAGATGAAAATAATAGGAAAGCAAAAGCTATTTATTACCGCAAGTATCCTTATTCTTTTTGTGACGGGATGTGGCAAAAAAGCACAGGAAAATCAGGAGATACCGCAGAAAGCGGTAACCAACGAAGCGTATTTGGAAAAAGAACAAACAAAAGAAAGCCATGACACCGATGCGGAATCTATTGTTAAAATTTATCGTGATGTTTATGACCGAGCAGCAGAGGTGGGAGCAGTTGGGGATCTGGAAATGATGAGAAGTATCGTTGAAGGGATTGGGGAACATGGCTATGCTGTGATAGACGAAGAAAACCAGATTGATATGGTTGGCTCGGAACAGGTTTTGGATTTTTGTGAGGCGGTAGACAAGGAGCAGGAGGCAGAGTTGACCATGATCGTAGTCACCAGCTCTGGTGGATTGATAAAATATGACTTCTATACAGTAGATGGTACAGTGGATGTTGTCAGAGGATATTATCAAAATAGCAATGGGATTCTAGAAAACATAAGCACAGTAAGTTATCCAGCAGAATCGTGGCAATATACAGAGGAAGGTTATCTGCTATTTGAGGGAAGTTATTATTCCGAAAGCTATTATGTACTTTCCCTCAGTGCGGAGCCAGAACATACGGCGTTTAGGGTTCAGCCATTGGATGAAACCTACAGAGAACTAAACAGAATGTATTTGTTGCCGGTGGGATATGGAGGAAATAATCTTTTTCTTATAGACTGGAATGAACAGGATTTTGGAAACCTGGATTTTTATGATTTGTTCGAAAAGTTCTATGGTGGTGATATTTATGAACAGTTAGCTCCTTTTACATCGAATGATAGTTTAGGAGATGTTTACAGGATACCTGCAGAGATATTTGAACATGTCATTGAAAGCCATTTCCGAGTAGACTATAAGGAACTGCGGAAAAAGGCGACCTACCTTCCAGAAGATCAAACGTATGAATACAGGCCAAGAGGGTTTTATGAGGTTGAGTATCCGGAGATTCCCTATCCGGAAGTGGTCGATTATACGGAAAATAGTGACGGAACTTTGACCCTGATTGTGAATGCTGTATATCCGGAAGAAAATACTTCCAGGGCCTATACCCATAAAACAGTGGTTCGTCCTCTTAACAATGGCAGTTTTCAATATGTATCAAACCAGATCATTTTTCCGGAGGGTGGTTATGAATCATGGTGGCATTCAGACCGGCTGACAGAAGAGCAGTGGAAAGAAGTAAATAAAAAATTGCCAGAAGAACCACAGAAATCATTGTCAGCACAGTATCTTTTAGAAGAGCCAGAGAGTCTGCTCAGTGAAGATGAGGAAAAAGAACTGGAAAACAGTGCTTTAATGGCAGTCATGCAGGTGCAGGAAGTATATAGAGATGCAGCTATAGAGGAAGAAGCACCCTACACTTATACAGTAAGGGATTTTTCCAGAGAGCAGAGAAATCAGGTTGTCTCTATGCTTGGAGAGGATGGATATGTAAGTGTTACCGATGGGGCAAATATGGAAAATCACGAAAGTGTCAGAGATTTTTATTCTGCTTATTTGAAGGAACAAGATACCATGGTCACAATTTTTGATGTGAATCTGGATGGTCAGATAGGTGTCTTTACATTCATATACAGGAGAGGTAAACTGCAAACTTTTTATGTTCAGATCGGATGGAGAGAAGGTGGAATACCGGAGGTTATATCCACCGTTGTCAGCGACATTACAGAGATAAAACTGACGGAAAAAGGATATTTCATTTATACCTATAAAATACAGCTTTATCATTCTAGCCTGCGCCAGTTCTGGCGAGTAGATCCGCTTTCCGACCGCTGCAGGGAACTGACGGAAAAATATCTGTCCGGGCTTAGTTATGTTAATTACAATATTCTTGTAACGGATTGGGACAGCAGTAATGTAGAGGATATTCTAATGCCGCGTATGTTTGAAGACCTGTACCGTATGGATATGGGAGAAAATCTGCGGCCGGAAAACGGGGAAATCCCTGCGGAGGTTTACGAACGAATCATGACAACATATCTCCCGGTTACGAAAGAGCAGATAAGGGAAATATGCGGTTATCATGCAGCCACAGACAGTTATCCATATGAAATGATTTTTTCGAGCCCGTATACACCTTTTGGGGAAGTGGTGGACGCCAAGGAAAATCCGGATGGAACATTGACGCTCTTTGTAGATGGGGTATGGCCAGATTATAATTCCGATTATGCGTTTACCAATGTCATAACGGTACAACCTTTTGATGACGGGACCTTTCGTTATTTATCCAATTCCATTGAAAAAAAGGAATTAGATATTCCTACTGTATTGAAAAATATGGTGGAAAGAGAATAGTTTAGGAATAGTTTAGCTTATATAGTGGTTTTTATTAATCTTTAATCTTTATAATTTGGAAATTAAGTAAATGACCTGCTGGGATGGGAATTATTTCGTTGCCTTCCTATCGCAGGTTTTTGGAGGTTTAGGATATGGGAAAGCAGACGGTAAAAAGGCGGATTTTTTTGTCGAATACGCTGATGATCCTGGTGACGCTGGTGATTTTATTATTAATCAATGCAGTTGTGATCAAAGTGTATTCCGAATACATTGAACAGGAATTGGAGAATTCCATAGGAGCTGTGGCGGATGAAGATGACCTGGAGGATATGATTGAAGGATTTACTGTTCGCAGGAATGAGTTCATTCTGTTGTTTTTGTTAGATGGGATTTTTTGTGTCGCAGTGTTTTTTCTGATAAGTCAGATTTTTACAAGAAAACTGGCAAGACATATCATGGAACCGCTCTCTGCCCTGTCAGATGGGGCGGAACGGATCCGTAACCATGATCTGACACAGGACATTTCCTATTCGGGGGATGTGGAATTCGAGAACGTCTGCCACAGCTTTAATGAAATGCGGGAGGCTATTCTGGAAGGACAGGAAAAGAACCGGAAATACGAAAGAGCCAGAACGGACATGATTGCTGGGATTTCCCATGATATGCGGACGCCTCTCACAGCCGTCCGCGGAACTATCAAAGCTTTGCTGGACGGGGTGGCGTCCACACCAGAACAGCAAAAAAAATTCCTGGAAACAGCTTATCGCAGGACTGGAGATATGGACATTCTGCTGAATCAACTGTTTTATGTTTCAAAACTAGAGACCGGGAATATGCCGCTTACTTTGAACACAATAGAATTGTCCGCTTTTATCCAAAACTATATAAAAGGAAAACGAGAGCTTCTGGAAAATGAACCGATAGAATTGACTGCGGATACGAAAGGAATCACGGGTTATGTGTCTGTGGACGGGGAGCAGCTTCAGAGAGTTTTTGATAATCTTTTGGAAAACAGCAGAAAGTACGGAAGTGTGACACCTTTGTATGTCAGGATTGCACTGGAACGGACGGAAAGTGGATTTTCCATCTGTTTTTCGGATAACGGAGTAGGTGTGGCGGAAGAAAAATTACCCTATATTTTCGACGAATTTTATCGTGCCGATGAATCTCGGAACCAAAAGGACGGGAACGGGCTTGGCCTATATATTGTTAAATATCTGATAGAAGCCATGGGAGGCAGTGTCCGGGCTGAGAATGCGGACGGGCTTAAGATTTTTATGGAAATCAGGGAGGAAGAGTAGAATGGCTGAAAGGCGTGTGTTGATCGTGGAGGATGATAAGGATATCAGTATGGTGGAGGAAGCTTATCTAGAGTCGGCAGGGTTTCAGACAGTGACCGTTGCCAATGGCGCAGAAGTTTCTGGTTTGCTGGAGAAAGAAGCTTTCGACCTGATCCTGCTTGACTTGATGCTTCCAGGAAAAAGCGGTTATGAGGTGTGCAGGGAAATTCGGGACAAGGTGGATATTCCGATTTTGATGGTGACAGCAAGGACAGAATCGGTGGATAAGATTCGGGGGCTTGGGCTTGGAGCGGATGATTATATCGCGAAGCCTTTTGATCCGGCGGAGCTGGTGGCAAGAGTCACCGCAAATATAAGACAGTATGAACGGATGCTCCAAAAACTCTCCGACCAGAAAACAGAGGAGCCGGAAGAAATACGGGTTGCCGACTTGCGGATTTTGTTGGACGGCTGGAAAGTTTACAAAGGAGAAAGAGAGATCAGGTTCCCGAACCGGGAGTTTGAACTTTTGAAGTTCCTTGCAATGAATCCCAATATCGTATTTTCCAAAGAACAGCTCTTTGAAAAAATTTGGGGATACGATTATGTTGGAGACAGTGCAACAGTGATGGTGCATATCAACCGTATTCGGGAAAAAATCGAGGATGACAGCAGAAACCCCAGGATTCTGGAAACGGTGTGGGGAGCGGGGTACCGTTTCAACAAGTGAGTTTTCACAAATAGCATGCATTTTTTTGTGTTTGTAAACAGCAATGTTTAGGATTTATTTAAAAAAAATCCTTCTGTTTGTTTAATGCGGATTGTTAAGATAACCGCAAGAAACAGGACAGGAGGTTTTTTTGATGTTAAAAGAAGGAATCAATGGATTTTGTATGGCATTGGCAGACAGTGTGCCGGGAGTGTCGGGAGGAACCGTTGCATTTATCATGGGCTTTTATGATCGGTTTATCGGTTCTATCCATGATCTGGTGTTTGGAAAGTGGGAAGAAAAAAGGTCTGCACTTTTCTATCTGGCGAAGTTAGGAGTAGGATGGGTGGTTGGAATGCTGCTGGCAGTGACCGTCCTATCAGCGTTATTTGAAAGCCATATTTATGCTGTCAGTTCCCTGTTTTTTGGATTTGTTTTTGGTGCAGTACCCCTAGTTGTGGAAGAAGAGGTGGAATGTCTGCGGAAAACACCACAAGATTTTATTGTTCCAGTATGCCATGTCACACAGAAAAACGCTGGTACTTGGCGTCCGTACAGTCGGGAAGGAAATGCCGTTGAAATCCAGGTTAGGAAATCAGATTACAAGGAGTATCTACCGGCTTATCAGCGGTGTGGAGGTATCAGATACACAAACAGGGCTTCGGGCATTTGATTTGGAGCTGGCAGAAAAATTTCTTTCGGTGGAAGGGGAACGGTATGAATACGAGATGAATATGCTAATGACCTGTGCAAAAGAGAAAATCCCCATTAAGGAAGTACAAATCCGTACCATCTACCGGGATAAGGATAATTCCAATTCCCATTTTCGCGGTTTCAGGGATTCTGTCAGGATTTATAAGGAGATTTTAAAGTTTACCCTGTCATCCCTTTCCAGCTTCCTGTTGGACTATCTGTTGTTTTCGCTGCTTATGTTTTTTCTTCCGCATACGGCTATTGCTATACTACTGGCGAATATAGCGGCGAGAATTGTCAGTGCATTTTATAACTACAGCATGAACTGCCGCTTTGTGTTTCATGCAGATCAAAGGATGGGAGAGGCGGCCGGGTATTTTGCTTTGGCCGGGTTCGTATTGGTAATGAATAATCTGATTTTGGAAGGGTTTGTACAGATTTTTCATATGCCTGTTCATCCGGCGAAGCTCCTGACAGAGAGCCTGCTGTTTTTGCTCAGCTGGTTGATACAGAAGCACATTATTTTTTATTCCCTTACAGACAGAAAGTCGAGGGCATGAAAAGGCGGAACTGGATTCATCGGGAACCGGAAAGCATAAGAAATATGGAACACAGGTCTCATACGTCCTTGCGGATATCTATGTGGGAGATATTACCTGTTTACAGACTGCTTTTGCGCAGGACACCTACGGTGTGGGATATTCAGAAAAACTCTCGGATATGTCATCGGCAATGAAGTCAGTGCTTGCCGTAAACGGCGATTCTTATAGCAATAACCGGCACAGGGATAATGGGACGATCATCAGGAACGGTGTGGTTTACAGGAACAGGCCGACGGATGTGGAAACCTGTGTTTTAAACTGGGATGGGACAATGGACATTTACGGTCCGGATGAGATCAACCTACAGCAGTTGATCGAAAAGGGGGCGTACCAGAGCTGGATATTCGGGCCAAGCCTGCTGGATGATAATGGAAAGGCAAAAGAATCCTTTCTCACATGGAATTATATTAAGGAGTCCCATCCGAGGACAGCAATCGGGTATTATGAGCCAGGGCATTACTGTCTCCTGCTGGTGGATGGCAGGCAGAAAAGCAGCAGGGGGATGTTTCCCGATGAAATGGCAAGGGTATTTGAAGAACTGGGATGCAGGGCAGCTTACAACCTGGATGGAGGGCACTGTTCTTTTATGACTTTTCAGGACAGAATGGCGAACCATCCATATAAACCGGAACATGAAGTGACAGATGGAATTTTTATTACGGAGGGATTGGGATGAACAGGTTAAGAGGATTATTATTGCATACAGGAGTAATCTGCAGCTTTGTCTGTATTGCGGCGAGAGTATTGGACTGGTATAACCCGTACATGGACTTTACCGGGCATATCTGGTTTATGCAGCTGACATTATATTTTGCAGTAATCCTGTTGGCGTTTATAAAAAAACCACGGAAAGGGTTGATAAAATGAGGAAATAAGCAGGATAAAATCGTTGTATTTAAAAGCAGAAAAGGAGTCTTAGGGAAATGAAGTTGTTAACAATTACAGTGCCCTGTTTTAATTCTGAAAACTATTTAAGGCGTTGTCTGGATTCTTTGGTCACAGGCGGGGACGACGTGGAAATTATCGTGGTGGATGACGGCTCTTCCGATGGGACTGGAGATATTGCAGAAGACTATGCGGGATGGTTTCCGGAGATCGTGAAGGTGGTGCATAAAGAGAATGGCGGGCATGGCTCAGGCATAAATACCGGTTTACGTCTTGCATCAGGAAAATATTTTAAAGTGGTGGATTCTGATGACTGGCTGGAAGAGAAGGCATACAGGGAACTTCTGAAACAAATGAAAGTATGGTCAAATCTGGAAAATTCTTATCCATCGCCGGATCTGGTGATCTGCAACTATACTTACAATCACCTGGATGAAGGTATGGAAAAAATCGGAACTCAGAAAAAATAAAATGGAGCAGTTTCTGTCCGGTTATCAGGAAACAGTCTGCTTTTTGCAAAATCAAAAGAAAATGATAGGGGCGGTTGCCATAGGAACTTTTGCGCAAAGATTCAGCGCTTTTTTGCTCACTTATGTGATATACCGTGGGTTGGGACTGCACGGTTTTTCTATGTGGGACATCGTCTGGCTTCAGGCATCGGTCTACATAGCGGTGGATATGCTGCCGATACCCGGCGCTCAGGGTATCACAGAAGCGATGTTTCAGAGTGTGTTCGAAAGCATTTTTACAAAGCAGTACCTGGTGGCATCCATTTGCATTACAAGGGGCGACAACATTTTAACTATCGCCCCATGATTATTCTGAAATAGATACAGTAAAATCACTAAAGAGCCTTTGAGTTAAACAGTTTAATTGCTATCAATAATCCTAAAATTGACATAATCACGGAAGTTAAAACAGGCATAACAAAATCAGACGGAGCTACTATGCCGGAAATTAAATCTATGTTCTGTGTTGTTAAATTAAATGGACTGAATTTAGTAAGTGGTTCCATAATTCCGAGTAGTGATACGAGAGCTACTATACCCCCGGTAAAGAGTATGCTTGTAAATGTCTGTTTAAATAAAACACAGCCAACCATAAGGATACTTAAATACAATAAACCGACAATCCAAAGGGCTAAAGCAGCCAATGCAACATTTGAAAGTTTTGCATCTGGCCATAAAAAAGCGGTATAACCATAAGTAAATACATAGCTGCCCCAATAACTTATTGTCATAAGAACGGCTGCTACAGTGTATTTGGCGAAGATAACAGCTTTACGCGAAAGCCCCTTTGTCACCATTAAGATCAAAGTTCCCTTAGAATATTCTCCCGAAAGACAACTGCCGTAAAGAATAATAACTGCACTAAAACCTACACCAGAAATATTTTTATAAAATTGTTTCCATGCATCTAATGCAATGGGTTCAGAAGCCATTTTCATTTCTGCACCTAACGCCGATAAAATTTCTGGCGTAAACTTTGCAAGAAACGCACTCAACATACCAAAAACTAAAAAAACAGCAAGCATGATAAGAAAACGGTAATTTTTTATATTTTCAGCAAATTCTTTTTTTACAAATGCGAGATAACCATTCATTTTATCACCTCCAAAAATAAACTCTCAAGCGACGGTTCCATGAGTTCCATTTTGACAGGACAAAGCCCAGTTTCGCAAAATATATTAAAAAGGGATTGCTGGACTTTTTTCATGTCCCGGCTGTGTAGAATGATTTCTCTATTGATTACTTCCGATTTAGCATTCAAAGCTTTTATAGCCTTTTGCTGCGTAAACACCGACAATTCATTATCATTGGAAAATTCTATCAGCAGACGGTCATGTCCGTGTAGCGCTTTAATTTCCGCAAGGGTGCCGCTAACGGCAATTTTTCCCTCATTCAGAAACACAACATGGTCACAAATACGCTCTACATCTGAAAGTATGTGGGTTGAAAATAAAACTGTCGTGGTACTGCTGATTTTACGGAGAATATCCAAAATTTCTTTTCTCCCAACCGGATCAAGTGCACTCGTAGGCTCGTCACAAATCAATAGCTTCGGATTGGTAAACAAAGCCTGTGCAATTCCAAGACGCTGTTTCATACCACGGGAAAATCCGCCTATTTACTTTGTTATACCGTTTAATCCTACGAGAGAAAGGAGATTTTGCCCTCTTTGTTCAATTTCACTTTTGGATAAGCCAATGACTTCTCCACAAAGTTTTAGGTATTGTGATGGGGTCATGTAATTATAAAATTCTGGCACATCTGGCAAATAACCAATAAACTGATTTGTTTTTGTCTGCCCAAAACATACTTTTTCATTACACACGTGGATTTCTCCTCTGTCCGGTTGCAACAGTCCCAACACCATTTTCATTGTTGTTGTTTTTCCTGCACCGTTTTGCCCAATAAATCCAAAAACGCTTCCCGCTGGTACAGATATGTTTAAATTGTCTATGATTTTCTGCTTTCCAAAGCTTTTAGACAAGTTTTGTATGGTAAGTACGTTCATTCCTCCTGCCCCTTTCTGAAAATAGAATAGATAACTGGTCCAAAAAGTAATAAAGTGTCCATGTTTTTCCTCCTTGCTGTTTGTATATAATAATATCATATTTAAAATATTATCATAATGATAATAATAAATCAATAGATACCGCCCATATTTCAGGGCGGAAATTTTTATTTGTCTCTCTTTTCTTCTGGGGAAATAATTAGCCCAATCGTCCGCAACTTGCGTTCAGGGCTAGGTTTGTTATCTTTTACGGTACTAATGATATGTGAAATATCTGCTACAAGAGAAGTCAACTCTTTATCTGATAAATAAAGCGGAGAAAGAGAAAATCCTGACATATCCTCCTTGATATTGATATTTGGGGACTGGCAATATTGTTGAAATTGCTTTGCGAACCCTATCATATACTGCATAAAATACTGCATATACAGTTCTCCAGAATTTTCTTCTAACATTGTTTCCATTTCAATGTCAATATCGAATGCAAGGGCATATGTCTTTTCGACGGTGCCACGGATTTGTGTTTCCTCAACTACTTTCAAAATACCGTCACTCAACATTTTTTTTAGATGTCGATATAATGTTGCCGGGGGAATGTCGTTATAGGTATCAGATAAATGCTTTGCTGTAGTTTTCTCTCGAGAATGTATTTCAAGCAATAACTTGCATTTTACCGGATTGGTTATGCAACCCATAAGTTTATCATTCATAGTTTTCCTCCTGCTTGAATATATGAAAATATTATCGCTTTGGTAATAAAAAGTCAACTGCCACTGCACCTCTGGCGATCAGGCGGTATATAAGAAGTGGAAAATGTGGTTTGAATGATGAAACAATGAAATTGATGAGTGGCAAAAACGGTCTGTGCTATGGTAAAATATTTTGAAAGGAGGGAGAAAAACAATGTTAAACGAAGAACTTTTCAGGGACAAAGTATACGCCTGTTGGATGGGAAAAAATATCGGCGGAACGCTGGGAGGTCCGCTGGAGGGATTGATGGAACTCCTAGATATAAAGGGATATACCCAGGAATTTGTGACCGCAGTGGAGAATGATGATCTGGATTTGCAACTGGTGAACCTGCACTGCCTGGAGCAGTATGCAGGGCAGGTGACAAGTGCGAATCTGGCAAAGGAGTGGTTGAGTCATGTTCATTTTCAGTTTGATGAATACGGACATGCCCTGACCAATATGAGAAAAGGGCTCAGGCCGCCTTTGTCCGGCTGCTATAACAATTTTTTTACGGATTGTATGGGTTCCCCCATTCGGTCAGAGCTGTGGGGCATTGTCTGTGCGGGAAAGCCGGAGCTTGCCGCTTACTATGCCTGCCAGGATGCCTGTGTGGACCATGCCGGGGGAGAGGGTGTCTGGGGAGAAGTTTTCTTTGCAGTACTGGAATGCTTGGCATTTGAGGAAAAGAATGTGGAGAAGCTGATTGAAACTTCCCTTTCGTACATTCCTGAGAAAAGCAGAACGGCAGGAGCAGTGCGGCTTTTGTTAAAATCCTGGCGGGAGAAAAAAAGCTGGCAGAAAAACAGAGAACTTTTGATCCAAATGTTTGGGGGAGAGAACTTTACCGATGCTCCTCTTAATATTGCCCTTACTTTGATGGGACTTCTTTACGGCAAGGGCTTCACTGAGCAGTTGCTGATTACGACAGACTGCGGATATGACACAGACTGTACCTGTGCGACTATCGGTTCCATCATGGGAATTATGTACGGCACGTCTTATCTGGATGAGCGGTGGGTGAAACCGTTGGGAGAAAAAATTCTTGTGAGCAGTCCGATTTACGGATTTGATGTGCCGAAAACGATCGGTGAGCTGACGGAGCGTTCGATCCGGGCGGCAAAACTGGCGGCAGCTATTTACGATGCAGTGCCGGACAAGTCGATTTTCTCCGTGAAACAGGAAACAGACCGGGAGATTACAATTCTTCCGGAAGGTTCTTTTTCATGCTGCGAACTGGTTTGTGAAACACAATATGAAAACGGAAATCCAGCCATTGCGCCCGGAAGAACCAAAACGGTGTATCTGACAATAGAGAATAAAAGTCTAGCGCCCCATACACTGGACATCGGGGTGCAGATACCTTCCGGATTGGAGGCGTCAGACAGGGCGGTACAGACAGTATCCATTGTCCCGGGCGGCAGGAAGACCGTTGAATTTCCGGTCAAAGCACAGGGAGATGCGAAGAAAAATGCCTTTTATTCCTGCCGTTTTCTCATGAAACAGAAAATTGCAGGGAACTGGATGGGAATGGAAGTTCCTTTTACGCTGATGGCAACGGCTGACTGGAAACTGGAAGCGGACGGAGTTTCCCTCGGTGTCTTTCATGGGAAGGATGCCGCAGTGCGTATGAAGGAGATAGGACTGCCCAAAGGAAAAGCCCGGATGCTTAAGGCATTTTCTCGTCTCTGGATTTCGGAGGAGAAGGAAGTGAGACTTCTGGTGGTATATCGGAAACCAGCAGCCCTTCTGGTAGACGGCAGGGCAGTAGTGGAAAGTAAAGTGGAAACTCCCCTGATTCCCGCCTATCACCGGGCGCCATCGGAAAAATGTACCAATCTGCGGTTGGCAGCAGGATATCATGATATTGAGATTTGTCTTAATGATGTGGAAGAGAGCGATGTGTTTTATTTCTATGTGGTGAATCCTGCCAATCACTTTGCATCGGAGATTGATTGCGTGCTTACAGTGGAAGGACTGTAAATGACATAAGGACAGTTTGCGGGGAGAGTTTGCGGAGCAAAAATCGTTGAACAATTAAATACCGAAAGGTATAATAAAAGGCATCATATAAGAAATCGAGGAAAGCACTATGCAGAGCAAATCTATCAATCAATATTTAAACTGCAGTTTTGAATGCAGTTGTGGGCGGAAACATCAATCGCTGTTTGCACACTTTATTTTTGAGCCGAATGCCATTCAAAAGCTGCCAGAGCTTTTGGGACAGTTGGGGTATAAAAGACCCTATCTGATTTCCGATACACATACCCATGAAATTGCGGGGCGTCAAGCTGAGGAGGTGCTTCGGAAAGCGGACATCCGTTTTGCATCTCATATTTTAAAGAGTCCTGAAAACGGAGACCTGGCAGCGGACGAGCACGCTTTGGGCAGTATTGCCATGGCAAATGATAAAGAAGCGGATATCATTGTTTCCATCGGTACCGGCACGATCAATGACCTTGGCCGTTATTTCAGCTATATTACGGACAGGCCTTTTTTGCTGATTGCTACGGCTCCTTCCATGGACGGGCTCGTAAGCGGGGTGGCGCCGCTGATTTTTAATAACATGAAGATTACCTTTCCTGCACAGGAGCCGTTGGCGCTTATCTGTGACCCTGATATTATGTCGGCTGCGCCGCTTAAGATGCTGGCGGCAGGAGCCGCGGATATTCTTGGGAAATACAACTGCCTTCTGGACTGGAAGCTGTCCAGTATTGTGAATGATGAGTATTACTGCGATACCATTGCGGACATTATGCGGACGGCAGTGGATCAGACCATGGAAAGCACAAAGGGACTTGCCTCCCATGACAGCAAAGCAGTTTCGATTCTCACGCAGGCGCTGGTGCTTTCCGGTATTGCCATGGATTTTTCCGGCAATTCACGTCCGGCTTCCGGTGCGGAGCACCATCAGTCTCACTACTGGGAAATGCAGTTTCTTTTTGACGGCATTCCGGCGGTATTGCATGGCACAAAGGTTGGTATTGGCACAGTGCTGATGCTGGAGCTTTACAATATGCTGGCGGAAATGGAAAAACCTGACTTCGCCAAAATCAGGAAAGAAATTTCAGGCCGTCCTTCCATGGAAGAATGGGAAAAGGAGATACGCCGCTGTTACCGGGACGGCGCGGAAGGAATCATTGCATTGGAGAAAAAGGCAGGGAAGAACGATGCGGAAGGTCTCTTAAAGCGTCTTTCGGTGATGGAAGAAAAGTGGGATGAGATCAGCGCGCTTGCTAAGACAGCGCCGAAATCCTCTGAGATTTATCATGTGCTTGAGGAGATGGGAGCGGCAAAGGTTCCTGCAGATGTGGGAATTTCACGCGGATATGTGTATGACAGTATTCGCTATGGAAAGGAACTGCGCGACCGTTATACCATTCTGCAGCTGATGTGGGACATTGGCAAACTGGACGAAGCCGCAGATATGCTTGTGGCAAAATATTGTAAAGAAAGCTGAAAATATGGATAAATATGTAATAGGACTGGATTATGGAACGCTTTCGGCAAGAGCCGTCCTGGTTTCGGCTGACAGCGGAGAGGTGATAGAGGAAAGTATTTATCCCTATCCTCATGGTATATTGAGCGCTCTGCCCGAAAGCGCAGGAGAGCTTCCTGCGGATTATGCCCTGCAGGAAATAGACGATTATGTGGATGCAATGTATCACACCATATGCAGTGTGGTTCAAAAATCCGGCCGCAGGGCGGAAGACATCATCGGTATCGGTATCGATGCCACTTCTTCTACTTTTTTACCTCTTTCGGAGAACGGGGAACCTCTTTGCAAAACAGAAAAATTCCGGTCAAATCCTCATGCACAGTTAAAGCTCTGGAAGCATCATGGCGCTCAGGGCCAGGCCGATCGTATCACGGAGCTTGCCGGTAAAAGGAACGAAAAATTCTTGATGCGTTGCGGCGGGAAGGTGAATGCGGAGTGGATGCTTCCGAAGCTTATGGAGGTTGCGGGCAAAGCGCCGGATGTATATGAGATGACAGATAATTTCATGGAAGCAAGCGATTACCTTGTCTATTTGCTGACGGGAGAGGTGACGCGCTGCATGTGCCACGCAGGCTATAAGCTTCTGTGGAATGAGGAGGACGGTTATCCCTCGGAGGATTTCCTGGGAATATTGCATCCGGCCCTTTCTTCTTTGAGAAGTAGGCTAAAAGGAAGAGAGGTGCAGGTGGGAGAATGCGCCGGAAGACTGACAAAAGAAGCCGCCGACCGGCTGGGCTTGAGAGAGGGAACAGCAGTAGCAGCCTCCATGATCGATGCCCATGTGGCAGTGCCATCGGCGGGAATCGACGGCCCCGACAAAGCGCTGATGATTCTCGGAACTTCCTGCTGCATGTTGATTTGTTCTGAAAGGCTCTCTTACATACAGGGGATTTCCGGTTGTGTCAAAAATGCAGTACTTCCGGGACTATATGCCTATGAGGCAGGCCAGAGTGCGGTAGGCGATCTTTTTGACTGGTTTGTAAAAAACTGTGTTCCGGGCAGCTATGAAAAGGAAGCTGAGGATAGATGTATTTCGGTTCATACGCTGCTCAGTGAAAAGGCAGCGCGTTTGTTACCCGGGGAGAGCGGACTGATTGCTCTGGACTGGTGGAACGGCAACCGCTCCTGTCTGGCGGATGCAAAGCTCTCCGGAATGATATTGGGACTTACCCTTCGGACGAAGCCGGAGGAAATTTACCGTGCGCTTCTGGAAGCTGCTGCTTTTGGGATGCGTGCCATTTTTGAGGAATTTGAAAAGGGCGGTATCGCGGCAAAGGAGCTGTATGCCTGCGGAGGAATTGTCTCCAAAAATCCTTTTATGATGCAGATTTATGCGGATATACTTGGGAAAACAATTCTTACAGGTTCCACAGACCAGGGCTCAGCCTTTGGTGCCGCCGTATATGCGGCAGTGGCCGCAGGCGCTGATGCGGGCGGATATGCATCTGTGGGTGATGCGGCACGGGCCATGGGAAAAACCGGGGAGAAAAAGTATTTACCGATTCCCCAAAATGTGGAAATTTATCACAGGCTTTATGGAGAATATAAGACATTGCATGATTATTTTGGGGCGGGCGGCAATGAAGTTATGCACCGGATGATGGGTTCATATAAAAAATAGTCTGGATAAAGGGGAGATTAAAATGTACATAGGAGATTTACATATTCATTCCAGATATTCCCGGGCAACCAGCAGGGACTGTACGCCGGAGTACCTTGATCTGTGGGCGAGAAAAAAGGGAATCGATATTATCGGGACAGGAGATTTTACCCATCCGGCATGGCGCGATGAATTAACAGAAAAATTAGAGCCTGCGGAGGGCGGTTTGTATGTGCTGAAAAAGGAATATCGGTTGGAGGAAGAGGGTGTGCCGGATACACATCCTCGTTTTGTAATGACCGGAGAGATCAGCTCGATCTACAAAAAGGGTGAGAGGGTGAGAAAGGTACACAGCCTTCTGATTTTGCCGGGACTGGAAGAGGCGGAAGCATTGGCGAGACGGCTGGAACTGATCGGCAACATTCACTCTGATGGCCGTCCTATTTTGGGGATTCCATGTCACGATCTGCTGGAAATCATGCTGGAGACAAGCCCGAAAGGGATTTATGTACCTGCCCATATTTGGACGCCGCATTTTTCTCTGTTTGGAGCCTTTTCAGGGTTTGACACGATTGAGGATTGCTTTGAAGATTTAACGCCTCATATTCATGCGCTGGAGACAGGCCTTTCCTCCGATCCGCCCATGAACTGGCGGGTAAGCGCCCTGGATCGCTTTTATCTGATTTCCAATTCGGATGCCCATTCACCGGCAAAACTGGGAAGAGAAGCCAATCTCTTCGACATGGAGCTGTCCTATGAAGGGCTTTTTGGGGCAATTCAGGAAGGAAAAGGACTTAAGGGAACCATAGAATTTTTCCCGGAGGAAGGAAAATATCATTTTGACGGACACCGGAAATGCGGATTGTGCATCAGTCCGTCAGAAACAGCCGGGTATGGCAATAAGTGTCCGGTATGCGGGAAGAAGATAACCATCGGTGTGCTCAACCGGGTGGAACAGCTTGCCGACAGAGAAGAGGGATATGTTCTCAAAGATGGACGTCCCTTTGAAAGCCTTGTTCCGCTTTTGGAGGTGATCGGCGCATCCACGGGGATTTCTCCGACAGGGAAAAAGGCGGCCGAACAGTACGAGCACATGATAAAAGTTTTGGGTTCGGAGTTTACCATTCTGCGGGAAATTCCCGTAGAGGATATAAAAAAGGCGGCAGGGCCGCTTATCGCGGAGGGAATAGAGAGGCTGCGCAAAGGCGAGGTGGAGCGGACGCCGGGGTTTGACGGGGAATACGGAAGCATTGGTTTGCTGACCCCGGAAGATATCAGCAGTCTGGAAGGGCAGATGTCCTTTTTTACGGCGGAAGAACTGCAGGAGATGAAAAGAGAGCAAAAGTCCGGCGAAAAAAATCAGAAAAAGAAAAAAGCGGCAGAAGATTTAAATAAGACTGAAAAAGAGACAGAAAGCAGTCAGGACGAAGCGGCGTCTTTTTCCGGCGGATTAAATGAGCGCCAGAGAGAGGCAGTGGAGAAGAGAGGACGCGCGATTGCAGTGATTGCGGGGCCGGGAGCTGGAAAGACGGGGACACTACTTGCCAGACTCCGCTGCCTTGTTGAAGAGAGGGGGATTCCTTCAGGAGAAATTACAGCGGTAACTTTTACGAACAAGGCCGCTGAGGAAATGCGTACCAGAATGGCAGGTGATGATCTGCAGGATAAGAGGGCAAAAAGGCTCTCTGGGGGAAGAGAAGACATTCAAATTGGAACCTTTCATGCCATTTGCAGCCGTTTCCTGCAGGAAGCGGGACAATCCTTCATAATAGCGGATGAGGGACTTCAAACGGAGCTGGCACAAAATGCACTTCGGGAATTTGACAAAAAAGATTCTCCCATGCAATTCCTTAAGAAACTTTCCATGGTAAAAAATGGTCTTATGGAAGCTGATGAAAAAGACAGACGCGCATATTCCCTTTATCAGAGATTACTGCGCGAGGCAGGGGCTCTGGACTATGATGATCTTTTGCTGGAAACACTCAGGATATTGGAAGATATTCCGGAGGATGGGCAGCAGCGGAAGGGCTTTTCCTATCTGTTGATCGATGAGTTCCAGGATATCAATCCCCTCCAATACCGTCTGGTAAGGGAATGGGGCAGGGGCGGCAGGGAGCTGTTTGTGATAGGAGATCCTGATCAATCTATCTATGGCTTTCGCGGGTGTGATCCTGAAATTTTTGTCCGCCTGTCAGAGGAATATCCGGAGCTTATCACAGTCCGTCTGGAAGAAAATTACCGCTCCTCTCCGGAAATCCTTCATGCTTCCCTGGGATTGATTTCCCATAATAAGGGGGAAGAGCGCAGGATGAAGGCCAGACGAAAGGACGGCCCGCCGGTCAGAATCGTATCTGCGGAGGATGAGAGAAGGGAAGCCATCTTTGTGGCCAAGGAGATTAATCGTCAGATTGGCGGAATCGATATGTTGGATACGGATGAGAATGGAACCGCTTCGGAGAGGCAGGCACGGGGGTTTTCAGATATTGCCGTGCTTTACCGGACACACAGACAGGCGGCGCTTTTGGAAAAATGTTTAAGACAGGAGGGAATTCCTTATCTGGTGGCAGGGCGGGAAGACTTCCTGACGCAGCGGCAAGTACGTGCAACCCTGTATTTCTTCCAGCATATTTTGTATGCTGAGGAGGAAGCGGCAGGAGAGCTGTGCCAAAAACTTCTGTCTCCCTGGCTGGGAGAAGCAAAGGAGGAAAAGCTTGCCTATCTGGCCGAAAAATACCGGAAAAAGGTCAGAAAAACCCGGCCGATAAAGCTTTTGGAGGAATGGACTGAGGAGATATCCTTTGACAATGAGGAGGCCATGAAGAAGCTGATGGATATGTCCGTGCTTTACCCTTCCATGGAAGCCTTTCTCAATACCCTTACCTTCGGTGAGGAGGGAGACGTGAAAAGGAGCGGGAGCAGAAAGTTTTCGGCGGATGCAGTAACTTTGATGACTTTGCACGGCTCTAAAGGACTGGAATTTCCCCTGGTATTTCTCTGTGGGATGGATAAGGGAAGACTGCCCCTGGAATTTGGAGGCAGAGACCAGATGGCTTTAGCTCAGGTGATAGAGGAAGAGAGACGTCTGTGCTATGTGGGTATGACCAGAGCCAAAGAGGAACTCATATTAGTTTGCGGGCAGGAGCCTTCCCGATTTCTGGAGGAAATACCGGAGGAAAATACCCGGTGGGAGAGGTCAGAGAAAACGGATGATGCGGAGACTGACCAGAACGTTCAGATGAGTCTGTTTGACTTTATGTGAGGAGATGTGAGAAGGAACCGAAGCAGTTATTATTTTTCAGGCAGACAAACCGTAAACACAGATCCCCCTTCCATGGAATCTGCAACGGTAATGGTTCCGTGGTGAGCATGAATAATCTCATAGGCAATCGACAGCCCCAGCCCGAAGTGCCCCTTGGTGCTTCGGGATTTTTCTGCCCGGTAAAAGCGGTCGAATATTTTTCCCTTGTCCTCATCGGAAATGCCTATGCCGTTGTCTGAAACAGAAAGGAAGAAATTTGCCTTGCCGGAAACTTTTTCACAGGAAAGAGACAGGCAGATTTTTCCCTGCGCCGGCGTATAGCTGACAGCGTTATGAAGTAATATGGAAATGACCTGTCTGATCCGGTCAGGATCACAGAGGCAGGTCGGCAGTGATTCATCAGGAAGACTTAAAGAAAGGGAGAGAGATTTTTCCCTTGCCAGCGCTTCAAAAGCCTCACAGGTATTTAACAGAAGCGTATCCAGCTCTACAGGCTTTTTTTGGATGGAAAAGCGATGATTATCGGATTCTGTCAGAGTAAGCATATCCTCAATCAGCCGGGACATGCGCAGCCCTTCCTGCCGGATGGTCTTTAAAAAGCTCTCCTGCCGGTCGGAATCTACATTTTTGAAGCATTCCACAGAGGACAAGATGACAGCTAACGGCGTGCGCAGCTCGTGGGAAGCCGCGGCAACGAAACGGGTCTGCTTCTGCTGATTCTCCTCGATAGGCTTTAAAAGAATTCCTGTAAAAACCCAGGAAAAAAGGGTAAATAAAAGAACAGCCGCCACATCGATGAAGAAGAAACGGATACGCTGCTGAAAAATCTGCTTTTCCATTAGACTTAAAGGCGAAATGACAACGATCTGTAACAAAGATGAATTTTTTTCAATTGTTATGACAGAACCGAAATAGTACTCTTCAGTGGAAGGGGACCAAAAGCGGTATTCAGTGTGATAAGACAAATAAGGAGAAGAAGGAGCATCCGGTACAGCAGATACCTCGATGTTTGATTTGTAAAAGGCCAGGCTCTCCTCCAAAATAGTATGGTCGGGAGAGCCGGAGATTTCATTCAGCCGATTGTAGAGGAAGGGAATGCTATTGTCCAGAATGAGAAAGGCATAGCTGCCCTGCGCTTCCATTTTGGAGATCCATTCCATGGAAATGACAGACTGCTGTTCTAAGTTAGTGGCAATGGTGTTAATGTCATTTCTGAAAGAATTATACTGGTTTCTGTAAAGACTTGTCTCGGAGATATACAGATAACACAGAGACATAACAATCATAAGGGCGGCGGTAATTCCCGCACACAAAACGGTAAGCCGCAGATGAACCTTCTTATACATAAGAGCTCCCAAACTGTTGACTTATTTTTTTACCGGGGCGGCGTCGTGCAGCCGATAACCGATTCCGCGTATGGTCTTGATCTGCAGATGACTCCCCACACCCCGGAGACGTCTTCTGAGAAAATGAATATAATTATCCAGATTGCCATCCTCCACGTCGCTGTCCGGTCCCCAGACCTTTAACAGAAGAAGGTTCCTGGAAAGAGTTTGATTCTTTCTCCGCAGAAAAGTCTCCATAAGGGCTGCCTCCCGCTTGGAGAGGGTACAGCTTCCGGAGGGGCCTTCAAGTCTGTCCTCATTCATATACCAGTTAATATCCGACACGGACAGGATATCGTCATCATCGGAGAGGGCCGAGGGGCGTCTGGTGATACAACGGATTCTGGCGAGAAGCTCTTCGGTCTCGAAGGGCTTTACCAGATAATCGTCGGCGCCAAGGTCAAGCCCCGTTACCTTATCATTTAAGGAACCCAGGGCCGTCAAAAAAATAACAGGGGTGGAAATCCCCTTTTGGCGGAGCTTTTTGAGAACCAAAGCACCGTCTATATGGGGAAGCATTCTGTCAAGAAGTATGATATCGTGAATATTCTGTTCACCGTAATAAAGAGCCTCCTCACCATCAAAGCAGGAGTCCACGGTAAACCCTTCTAATTCAAGTGAAATGGCAAGTGTCTGATTAAGCTGTCTGTCATCCTCTGCAAGTAAAATTCTCATGTCCTTCACCTCGTTAAAGTAATATCATTTATATGATAGAAAATATTTTAACATAGAAATCTTTAAAAATCCTCTAAATCCATAACCCTTAGAGAAATTTTAGAGATTAAGCTGTTATATTACATAAAACGGAAAAGAAGGAGAAATGGATTATGAAAAAAAGAAAGATATGGGCAATACTTTTTACACTGATACTTACTATATCCATGCTTTCCGGATGCGGCGGCAGTCCGGCAGAGAGCGGCGGTGCGGATAATACGGCGGAAAGTACGGAAAACAGCAGTCAAAAGGAGGAAACATCAGAGGATAAATCTCCGCAGGCGGCCGCATCGCCGGAGGGTAAGGAAGAAAATACGGCAATGGGACGTTACGTGGAAACGGTCACGGATTTGTCTGAGTTTTGCAATACGGTAACAGGAGTTACCAGATTTTCAGACGGCTCTGTGCAGGTGTCAGATTCCAGTGGAACCATCATGACATTGGCAGACGGCGGTACGGAGTGGGAGCCGGATAAAATAAGCTGGTTCAGAGAACTGAATGTTTCTTATGTATTCAGCCTTTCCTATGGAGAGGACGGCACCGCAGGAATTATCTATAAGCCTGAAAAGGAAGAAGAATCTGAGAGCAGCGACAGTTTTTATGCGGATGCAAAGGGTCTTGTGGTTAAACCCGACGGAACGCAGATCCCCGTAGATTCCTCCGGGCTGGGAGAGGAATGGGAGCCCACAGATATCTGGGTCACAGATACGGGAAGGGCTTTTATCACCATGATGACGGGAGCAATCTATGAGGTAAATGATGACGGCGGCATTTCCGAATTTTTGACCCTGGATAGAAGGCCGGAACAGATTCAGTTTCAGGGAAATCTGATGATCATGGATGCGGAGCGCTATGATGGCCTGCTTTTATACGATATGGAAAAGAAGGAGTATGTGGAGGATGAAGTTCTTAATGATTTCATGCAGGAGAATTATAAGGACAGAAGCTATAGTACCGCGGACTGCTATGAAGTAGTATTTTTCCCGGGAGAGGAAGACGAAATTTATATTGCAGGTGAAAAGGGGCTGCACCGTCACGTGATCGGGGGAAGCGTTATGGAGCAGGTAATCGATGGAACGCTCTCCTGCTTTGGGAATCCTTCTTACAGCCATTCGCTGGTGGAAATGACTGTGCTTCCGGATAACGAGTTTGTTGCGGTATTTTATGGAGGTAAGGCAGTGCGCTTTGCCTACAATCCGGATATTCCTACGGTGCCGAATGAGAGGTTAAAGGTATACAGTCTGAAGGAAAATGATACTCTCAGGCAGGGTGTCAGCATTTATCAGATTGGAAATCCTGAGGTTTATGTGGAGTATGAAGTGGGTATGGGAGAAGGCGATTCCGTAACGAGAGAGGATGCGCTTAAGAAGCTGAATACCCGGATCATGGCAGGGGAAGGGCCGGATGTGATCATTTTGGATGATATGCCCGTTGATTCTTATATTGAGAAGAACCTGCTTCTTGATTTAAACGAATGTCTGGAAAGCCTTCCCGCGGAGGATGCGCTGTTTGGAAATATTGTGGACGCCTTCAGGGTGGACGGCAAGGTGTATACAGTACCCTGCGAAATCCAGCTTCCCGTGATGGCAGGAAAGGAAAAATATATTTCCATGGCAAAAGATCTGGCAGGAATTGCAGATATGATGGAACAGCTTCGGGAAGATAATCCGGAAAAGGCACTGCTTCGAATCTGTTCGGAAAAAGGGATTATGCGGTTCTTCGCAATGACTTCGGCGCCTGCCTGGAAAAATGCGTCTGGGGAGCTTGAGGCGGAGGCGGTGAAAGAATTCCTGAAACAGACCAAAAGAATTTATGATGCCCAGATGGACGGGATTTCCGCTCAGTATGTGGAGGATTATATAAACAGTAATGTAAACTATTCCAGCTATTTCGGGGGTTCTCGGGAGGATTCCGATTATTTCAGGACAACGGATGAGATGGGATACCTGGCAGGGGAGACTCAGATCGTTTTTGGTTCCACTTATTACCACAGCGGAATCTGTCAGGTATTTTCTGTCAAAAAGGTGGAAGGCTTTGAGGATGATGTGGTTCAGCTTATGGGCGGGATGAGTGAAAAGGTATTTATTCCCAAAACGCTGATCGGTATCAATGCAGGATCATCCAATCCGGAAGGCGCCTGTGAAATGGTAAAGGTACTTCTGGGGAATGAAAACCAGAGGAATCTGTATTATGGATTTGCTGTAAACAAAGGGGCATTCCCTCAAATGTACAATATCAATGAGGAATGGATCGGCGAGGACGGTGTGTTTGCGTCTATTGGATCATCAAGCCCTGACGGAACATCCTTCGGTATGAGTATTTATATTCTTTCGGATGAGCAGAAAAGGCAGGTGCAGGAGTGGATGGAAACAATCTCTACCCCATATTATATGGATTCTGTTCTGGAAAGCGCTGTATACCAGATCGGTACCGAATATTTCCGGGATAATATGAGTCTGGATGAAGCGGTAAAAGAAATTGAGCAGAGCGTTGCTATTTATATGTCGGAGTGATGGATGAAAAGACAGCAGAAGAAGCAATTGGTAAATCATCTGAATCTGAAAAAGCAGGGAGCCTTTTTAAGCTTCATGGCTCCCAGCTTTTTGGGCGTGATCATTTTTGTCCTGCTTCCCTTTTTGGATGTGATCAAAAGATCCTTTACCACGGCAGTGACGGGGCAGTTTATCGGTGCGGCAAACTACGGAACTATTTTTCATAACCAGGCATTTCTGATCGCGGTAAAGAATACCCTTCGGTTTACACTGGTCTGCATCCCTCTTCTGGTAGTAATCGGCTTTTTGATCGCATGGCCTTTGAGCAGAATGAAGGATGCGGGAATCATCAAATCGGTGTATCTCTTCCCCCTTGCCATGCCCACGGCAACCATTGTCATGGTCTGGAAAATGGTGTTTTACAGGCAGGGATTTCTCAATCTGTTTCTGTCCCGGCTGGGGGAACTGACAGGGTTATGGGGGGAAATACATACGGATTATCTGGGGACGGAGGCAGCTTTTTGGGTACTGGTGGTCAGCTATATCTGGAAAAATACCGGATATACAGTGGTTTTGTGGCTGGCAGGAATCCTGAGCATTCCGGCAGAGCAGATTGAAGCGGCCAGAGTGGACGGTGCAGGGGGGCTTCAGAGGATATGGTACATTGTGCTGCCGAATCTGAAGGGAAGCCTGTACACCATTGTAATCCTGTCCTTTTTGAATTCTTTTAAGATCTACAGGGAAGCCTATCTGGTGGCAGGCTCCTATCCCCACAAAAGTATCTATCTGCTCCAACATCTGTTTAATAACTGGTTTGTAAATCTGGAGTTTGACAAGATGGCAGCGGCAGCAGTGTGTACCGGCGGATTTTTGCTGGCGGTAATATTATTATTGCAAAGGGTTTGGGATAAGGAATGAAAGAAAAGGTTTCGGTAAGCCTGAGAAAAGCAGTTACTACATTTTTGCTGATTTTGCCCGGAATGTTTGTTGTGCTTCCTGTGGTTCTGCTGATTACAGGCTCGGTGATGGATCATTATGAACTGACAGGTTATCTCAGTTCCGTTTTCATGGATGGGTCAGAATTTATAAGCTGGAAGCTGATGCCGGATTATCCCAGCTTTGAAAATTATGGAAAGCTCCTGTTTATGACACCTCAGTTTTTTGTGTTATTCTGGAATTCCGTCAAAATGGTGCTCTGCATTCTGGCAGGGCAGCTTCTCGTGGGAGTGCCTGCGGCCTGGGCCTTTGCGGTGTATAAGGTGCGGGCGGGGAGAGTTTTGTTCGCCCTTTATGTTGTGCTGATGCTTCTGCCCTTTCAGATTACGATGCTCTCAAGCTATCTGGTTCTTAACAGTCTTTCTCTGCTGAATACGCAAAAGGCAGTGATTCTGCCTGCGGTATTTTCCACCTTTCCCATTTTTTTGACTTACAGAGGTTTTCGCGCTATTCCGGAACAGCTCTTTGAGGCTGCAAGGGTGGATGGAGCAAGGGAATGGTATATCTTTTTCAAGATGGGACTGCCTCTTGGCAAAAGCGGGATTTTATCAGCCCTGGTGCTGGGATTTCTGGAATATTGGAATATGATGGAACAGCCCATGGCTTTCATTGACGATAAGGCATTGTGGCCGTTGTCTCTGTATTTGCCGGAAATCGTCTGGGGACAGGCGGGATATGCTTTTTGCGCATCGGTGATCACGCTGATTCCCGCGGCCTTTGTGTTCGTGATGGGGCAGGATTATCTGGAGCAGGGGATTGTTTATTCGGGGTTGAAGGAGTAGGAGTAGGTGTCAGTGGGACGCCCGGTTTGGATTCAGGAGGAAGGTTATGGTTAGAAAGAAGGTTTTGGTGGGCTTTGCTTTGTTTATGGGAGCTATGTGGCTTTGTACGCTGGTTTCCAAGAGTCTGTATACTGCCAGGCTTCCGGTGGTGAATACGGTGATGCCCCAGGAGAAGTATGTGGAGCATACGGTGGAAGCGGAAGGGATTGTAGTGGAGGGCGGTAAGCAGGCGGTGACGGCGCTGAGCGGTCTTAAGGTGAAGGATTTGATGGTGCATGTGGGGGATAAGGTGGAAGAGGGGGATGTGCTCTTTACCATTGACCTGGATGATTTGAAGGAAATTATGGATGAAAAGCTCTCAGCAATCAATGAGATTCAGCTTGAGGTGAATGCGATTGTAGAAAATAAAGCGCTTGCCGAGCAGAGGAAGGAAATAGAGGAGGCAAGGGCAAGAGAGGATTATGATACCACGGCAAGGCAAAAGGATACGGATGTGGGACGCGCTATGGACCAGTATGTCCGGGCATTGGAGGAGCTGGAGGGCGCGGAAGGGGCAGACGAGGAGGAGCAGCAGCGGCTTAAGGATGAACTTCAGAGTGCCGCTTATGCGGAAGCGGATGCCATGCGGGAGCGGGATGCCGCAGTTAAGGAAGCGGGAAGAGAGGTGGAGGACATACTTATGCCGGAAAATGCGGATGCCACGCTTGCTGTTTACCAGGCCCGGATGGAAGGTCTTCGGGATGGATTATCAGTCTATCAGGAGGTCTTGAATGCTCAGGGAAATGTTGTGGCTGGGAGCCAGGGTATGATTACCGATATTTATGTGGAAGAGGGAGGGCGCGTGCCGGACGCAGCGGCTCTGATGATGACGGACGAGAGCGTTCCCTGTCAGTTTAAGGTAACTATCGATCAGACCCAGAAAAAATATGTAGGGTATGGGGATGAGGTTTCCATTAAGCTGGACGGCAGCAGTAAAGAGCTGGATGTCAAGATTGATTATCTCACGGAGAGCCAGTTAATTCCGGGAGGCTATGAGATTCTTTTCGGTTTGCCGGAGGACATGGGATTTCCCGGCCTTTCAGGCATGATGGAGCACACGGAAAGAGGAGAAAAATATAATTGCTGTGTGCCGCCTGCAGCGGTTTATGAGAGTCAGAAAAGGAATTTCGTCTATGTGGTGAAAGAGAGGGAGGGGATATTGGGGAGCGAATATTATGTGGAGGAGGTGACGGTTAAGGTACTGGACTTTAATGAATCCTGGATGGCTTTGGATGCGCCTGCGCTTGAAAGTAAGAGCCAGATTGTCACTTATGCGGATAAGGACTTCGCCAAAGGAGATGTGGTGAGGTGGGTGGATGATTAAAACGAGTGGGGCATCAGAGAGAAGTAATGAAATGCCGTGATGAAATAACAAAAAAATCAGGAGGTAGTAGAATCAGGATAAATATGATATGATGCATATAGTTGTTTTTTAAAGGATTAATCAGTCAGGAATGTTCGGATATGAATTATATCGTATTGGATTTGGAGTGGAATCAAAGCAACAACGGCAGGGAGCCGGAAGCTAAGGAGATTCCTTTTGAGATTATTGATATAGGCGCAGTGAAACTGGATGGCAGCAGGAGATGCATCGGAGAGTATAACCAGTTAGTGAGGCCTGCCGTTTATCTGCAAATGCATAAGGTGACCGGAAATCTGGTTCATCTTCAGATGAAGGATCTGCAAAAAGGAAAGCCTTTTACGGAGGTGATTTGTGAGTTTTTGTCGTGGTGTGGGGAGGACGTTGTCTTCTGCACATGGGGACCCCTTGACCTTTTTGAGCTTCAGAGAAATATGCATTATTATCATATGAAGCCTTTAAGTGATAAGTCCATTAAATTTTTGGATATACAGAAGCTTTTTGGCATTGCTTTTGACCGGGAAGGCTACCGTTCCGGTCAAAGAAGAAATCTGGAATATGCCATAGATTTTTTGAGGATTGAAAAGGACGTGCCCTTTCACAGGGCGTACAGCGATGCCTATTACACTGCCCGGATATTGGGACGGCTCCCGCAGGAGGTGCTTTCCAACTACTCGATTGATACCTATATTCTTCCGCGGACCAGGCAGGAGGAGATCCACGTACTGTTCCATGATTATATGAAATATATTTCGCGGGAATTTAAGGATAAGCATGAAGCATTGGAGGACAGGGAAGTGATCAGTACCAAATGCTATCTGTGCCACAAAAATCTGCGTAAAAAAATCCGTTGGTTTTCGCCCAACGGAAAGCATTATTACAGTGTTGCCCTTTGTCCTGTTCACGGATATATGAAATCCAAAATAAGGATTCGCAAGTCGGAAAACGGCATGGTGTATGTGGTTAAAACCTCCAAATTTATATCCGAAGAGGATTGCCAGAAAATCATACAGAAGCGGGAGCAGGCAAAGGAGCATCACAAAATCAAAAGAACTTGTTAGACCGGGAGGACGAGAAATAGGGACCGTCCTTTCGGTTTCTTTTTCCCGGCCAGCGGCGGCGCTTTTTGATGAATAAACCGGATTGTGAAGCCTGGCGGCGTTTGGCAGTGCCGGTATTGCTGCGGAAGCTGTAATTGTTGACAAAGGAACGTACGGTAAAGGCGGCGGCAAGCAGAATGGCAACGGCAAGAACAATCACCAGCACCAGCTTGATATTGACGATAATCACATTTTGGTCTTCTACGCCCGCATTTTCCATTTCCACAGCTTTTTCCGTAAATTCATAGGCAGTGGAAGCCTGAGGAACAAGGTCAACCGTGGCTGTCCCTACATAAGCGTCATGATATTTATAATTGATGACAGCCACCTCATTTTCTTCGGTGGTATCATAGGAAATCTGAGAGTCAAGCTCGTCAAAGGCGGCTGTTTTGGGCATAATCAGATAACTGTCCGGGTTCAGGGCAAGGATGGGATTGGAATTACCGAAAATGTCGTTGGAGGTATTGAAAAAGTTGGAACGCTGGATGGAATAATTGGTCTCATTTTCCATAACGTTCACCACCGAAAAGTTGGTGAAGCCATAATCAAAGAGCTTTACGGTATCATTGAACTGCTCCGGGGATTCCTCCTTCATGATGACACAGATCAGTTTCATACCGTTTTGCTCGGCGCAGGTGACAAGTGTCTGCCGGGCATCACTGGTGAATCCTGTCTTTCCTCCTTTGATTCCCTTGTAGGCAATTTCTCCGGTGATCAGCTGGTGCTTATTTCTCTTGATAAAATCGTCGGGCTGAGTATCGGTAGGCTCAAAATGGTGGGAAGCGGTGTTTCCTACTTTGGAAAGAAACTCATTTTGAAAGAAGGCTTTGGCAATCAGGGCAAGGTCATAGGCCGAGGTGTAATGGTCGGCGTCATGAAGGCCATGGGCATTGACAAAATGCGTGTTTTTGCAGCCCAGCTCTCTGGCACGTTCGTTCATCATATCGGCAAAGTCATCAAGGCTCCCGGCAATGTGCTCGGCCACGGCATTGGCCACCTCATTGGCAGAGGCGGTCAGAATTCCATACAGACACTCCTCCATGGGCATGGACTCGCCCACATCCATCCCGATATTGGAGCTTCCGGGTTCAATACTGAAAACCGCATTGCTTGAAAAGGTAACGATTTCGTCAATTTTGGAATTCTCCGCGGCAAGCAGGCAGGTCATGAGTTTGGTAGTACTGGCCGGATAAAGCCGTTCATCCACATTTTTGGCATAGAGAATAACGCCGGTGTTGGCTTCCAGCAAGATGGCGGACTCAGCGCCGATAGCCGGTCCGGCGGGCCAGTTTTCGATTTGATTACTCTGGACGGGGAGAGATTTTCTCTCCTCCGCCGCTGCCTGGAAATCATTAAGGGTGACAGGCTCTGCGCTGACCGGAATGGAGGAAAAAAACAGGGCGGAAATGGATATTAATATAGAAAGAAAGGCAGACAGAGTCTGCTTATTTTTATTTGACTTCATGAAAGCTCCTTATCGATAATCCTGAACGGGCAATTGCTGTCTATTAGTTTACATTTTGCTTCTCTTTCTGGCAAGTCCTATTTCCTTAAATTTATGCTTTCCATCTGACATAAAATGTTGTAAAATAGGTGATTGTAACAGAAGCTGACAAAAAGAAGGGCAGGTATAAGGAATCGGCAGATGAGACTGAGGAACATTTCGGGGGCTAAGGATATGATTGCGGAGAGTCCGCTTGTGATTCACGAGCCCGGGGATATGAAGGGGAGATGGCGGGAGCGCTTTGGGAATGACCATCCCATCCACATAGAGATTGGAATGGGAAAAGGAAAATTTATCTATGAACTTGCCGGCAGGAATCCCCAGATCAATTATATCGGAATTGAAAAGTACTCAAGTGTCCTTCTTCGTGCATTGCAGAAGATGGAGACGTGGCCGCTCCCGAATCTTCTGTTTATCAGGATGGACGCGGAGGAGATTGCAGAGGTATTTGGCCCGGAAGAGGTGGAGAGGATTTATTTGAATTTTTCTGATCCATGGCCGAAGGACCGACATGCCAAAAGGCGTCTTCCTTCCAGAGAGTTTCTGAGACGGTATGATAAAATCCTGGATAAAAACGGGGTTCTGGAATTTAAGACGGACAACAGAGGGCTTTTTGAGTTTGCCCTTGAGGAGCTTGTGGTAGCAGGATGGGAGACTGAGAAAGTTACCTTTGACCTTCATCACGATGAAGAGCTGATGAGGGATAATGTGATGACGGAGTATGAAGAAAAATTTTCATCAAAGGGCAATCCCATTTATAAATATATTATTAAAAGGTAACAATAACAGGGAAATGGCAGTTTCGTTAAGAAAGTGATAAAATGTTGAAATGATATTGCACAAAGCTTAAGAAAGGAGTATGATATGGAACTGAAAATTACGGACAGCAATTTTGAGACAGAAGTAAGAGAAAGCAAGATACCGGTTATGGTGGATTTTTATGCAGACTGGTGCGGCCCCTGCAAAATGATGGCGCCTCTGGTGGAAGAGCTTGCAGGGAGCTATGAGGGTAAGTGCAGGATAGGCAAATGCAACACGGACGAAAATCCGAAGCTGGTAAACGAGTTTAAAATTATGTCGATTCCTACTTTTATTTTCTTTAAAGAGGGAAAGGCGGTAGAAACTGCGATAGGCGCCATATCCAAAAGTGAATTAGAAGAAAAAATCAAGCAGGTGTTGGCGTAAGCCCACCTGTTTTCCATTGTCAGACAAAATAAAGAAAGGACATGAAGAAATGTTTGTGCTGTTTTTTTTGATCTGGATTATCTTTAACGGACAGCTTACATGGGAAATTGCCGCATTTGGGGTGGCGGTATCCGCTCTGATCTACTGGTTTACCTGTAAATTTCTGGGATATAACCCGAGGACAGACCTGCTTATGGCCAAAAAGCTGTTTCGGGTCCTGCAGTACGTTTTTATCCTGATTAAGGAGATTATTAAGGCAAATTTTGAAGTGATCAGGATGATTACTTCCTCCAGGTACGAGATTGAGCCTGCCGTTGTACGGTTCAAGACGGATCTTAAGACAACACCTGCAAGGATACTACTGGCAAACTCTATCACTCTGACTCCGGGAACAATCACCGTGCTGCTGGAGGAGGATGAATATGTGGTGCATTGTCTGGATAAAAGCCTGGCAGAAGGAATCGACAGCTCTGTCTTTGTTTCTTTGCTCAGAAAGATGGAAAGGATGGAATAAAATGCAGGTAAAGGAAAATCTGACGACTTTGGAAATGATCTATCAGCATATGTACATAGCTGTTCTTGTGATTCTTGCAGTTATGCTTTTTATCTGTCTCATACGTGCAGTGAGGGGCCCTAGGGTGGCAGACCGCATTGTGGCAGTCAACATGATGGGGACTATGGTTATGGTCATGATCGCCGTGCTTTCACTTTTACTTGACGAGGGATTTCTGGTGGATATCTGTCTGATCTATGCCATGGTCAGTTTCCTGGCAGTGGTGGTTATTTCCAAGGTGTACATGGGTGTCTATGCGGAAAAGTATCAGAGATATCATCGGGATGAAAAGGGAGAGAACGCGGAAGGGAGGTAATATGCATGGAAATTCTTGAATGGGTCAGATTAATTGTAGGAGGAGCGCTTTTATTAAGCGGCCTGATCATTTTTTTGATTGAATTGTATGGGGTGTTCCATTTGAAATATGTGCTGAACAGGATGCATGCGGCGGCTATGGGGGATACTCTGGGTATCAGCTTTTCACTGGTGGGACTGATGATTTTTTCAGGACTTAATTTCACCACCCTGAAAATGATGCTGATCGTTATCTTTTTGTGGTTTGCATCCCCTGTCTCTTCCCATCTGCTGGCAAGGCTGGAAGTGGTAACGAATGAAAAGCTTGATCATCACTGTAAAAACTATGACCTTGCGGAGCTGGAAAGGGAATTAAAAGAAGAGAAAAAGGAAGAGGAGACAGGAGGGGATGCTCTATGACGCTGTTTCAGTGTATCTTAATGGGATTTTTGATTGTATGTGCCATATCGGTGAGCTTTTCCAAAAATCTGCTTAACTCCATATTGATTTATATGTCTTACAGCCTGGTTATGTCCGTGATCTGGGTCTGCCTGCAGTCTCCGGATCTGGCCATCACAGAGGCGGCCGTAGGCGCAGGGGTGACAAGTATTCTGTTTTTTGCAACGCTTAAAAAGATTCATGCCATCCAGATAGAAAAGGAGAAAGATAAGGAAGAGAATACCCCCACAATTTCCCTGGAGAAGAGCGTGGAAATTCCGGGGGATGAAAAGAGGGAGGCGGAATATCATGAGCAGGCTTAAACCTCAGAAGGAGTATGAAAAGACAGGGGCTTTTCATTTTTTCAGGTGGCTTTCCGGAAGTAAGGACCCTTACATAGGGGAAGTGGAGATGAAGCCGCAGCAGAAGATAGAGACATCGGTTGATACGATTCTGGACCGGATGGATGAGCAGCAGATGATCCGGGAAAAGGTCTACGGCACAGCACATAACAGGAAGCTCACGGTATTCCACAGAATCTATGTGGTTTCGGCAATCCTGTTTTGTATTGCGCTGGTGGGAATTTTGCTGTATACGGTTTCTTACCTTCCCAGAACGGGTAATCCGGCCAACCCGGATAACAACATAGTTTCCCAGCGGTATATTGAGCATGGACTTCAGGAAACAGGGGCGGTCAATATTGTTTCCGGAATGATTCTGACCTACAGGGCTTTTGATACCTTTGGGGAGACGAATGTGCTTTTTATAGCCACCTGCTGTGTCATGATTCTTCTGATGCTGGATGAGGCTATTTTGAAGAAACTGGAGGCAGGCAGCGGTGACAGACGCTTTGAGCCTAAGAATGATGCGATTCTCCAGGGCACGGCCTTTGTGTTATGCCCCATTATCTTTATTTTCGGAATCTACATTATATTAAACGGGCATCTTTCTCCGGGCGGCGGATTTTCCGGCGGGGCAATCCTGGGGGCAGGGCTGATTCTGTATACCAGTGCCTTTGGATTTGCCAAAACACAGAAATTTTTTGACGAGCATGTATACAAGATCGCGAAGATAACGGCGCTTTGTATGTATGGGATGATAGGTTCCTACTTTTATATTACAGGTGCGAATGGAATCGAAAATCATATTCCCTTAGGACAGCCTGGCCATATCCTCAGCGGAGGTATTATCCTGCCCATTGATATCTGCGTGGGTCTGGAGGTGGCCTGTACCATGTATGCGTTTTACGCTCTGTTTCGGAGAGGAGGGCTTTAAGATGGGTGCAAACCTTTTCAATAATTACGGGGAAGCGGTGGCAATGCTTTTGTTTGGCATTGGTTTTGGAAATCTGCTTCTGCAGAGCAATCTGATTAAAAAAATCATCGGTCTGAATATTATGGATACGGCGATCTATCTGTTTCTGGCGGAAAAAGGCTATATTTCAGGCCGGGTGGCTCCGATCGTGACAGACGGAGTACAGAGCATGGAGGCGTACATCAATCCCATTCCCAGCGGGCTGGTGCTCACCGGTATTGTGGTGTCGGTGTCGGTCAGCGCTCTGATGCTCTCTATTACGATTCGCTTGTATCAGCGTTATCAGACACTGGATCTGGACGAGATCTCCTTCCGGTTAAAAAAGGAGGGGCTGTAAATGGATTTAGTACAGAATTTCCCGGCGGTCTCTATTCTGCTGTGTCTCTTTGCCGGGATTATCAGTTCCGGACTTAAGAAGGATGCGGCCAGATGGCTGAACAGAATCCTGTTATATGTGGAACTGCTTTTAAATGGATGTACGCTGGGATATGTGATAAGGACCGGCGAAGCCTATGTGTATGTGATGGGTAAATTCCCGGCTCCCTGGGGAAACGAGATTCGCGTGGGCGTTCTGGAAGCGCTCACGGCATTGTTTTTCTGTATTATCATGCTTTTATCCCTGGAGGGAGGTATAAAAAAGCTTGCCGATGAGGTAGAGAAGGAGAAAACCTTTCTTTATTATGTACTCTGCGATCTGCTTTTGGCTTCCCTGCTCGCGCTTGTCTATACGAACGACCTGTTCACCGCTTATGTTTTTGTTGAGATTAATACGATTGCGGCCTGCGGGCTTATTATGATCAGGCAGAACGGCAGGACGATTGAGGCGGCGGCCCGTTACATGATCATGAGCCTATTGGGCTCCGGCCTTTTGCTTATGGGAATTTGTATGCTCTATGATCTGACCGGGCATCTTCTCATGAGCAATATCAAGGAACAGGTGGCAATCCTGTCCGAGATGGGGGAATACAAGGTTCCGCTGCTGGTTGCCATAGCGCTGATGTCGGTGGGGCTTTCCATTAAAAGCGCCCTGTTCCCTTTTCATGCCTGGCTTCCGGATGCTTATGGCTATTCCACCGTATCCTCTGCCGCTATTTTGTCCAGTCTGGTGTCCAAGGGCTACATATTCCTGCTGTTCAAAATCATTTACAGAGTGATCGGATTTGAAGTCTTTTATAACAGCCGGATCATAGACATTTTATTTATCTTTGGTCTGATGGGAATGATTTTTGGTTCTTTAAGTGCAATCAGGGAAAATGATATCAGGCGAATGATCGCGTTTTCTTCCGTGGCACAGATCGGATATATCTATATGGGTATCGGAATGGGTACCCAGGCGGGGATGTCAGCTTCTGCTTTTCATATTCTTTCCCATGCGGCAACCAAGTCGCTGCTCTTTATTGCGGCTATCGGTCTTACGGATGTATCTGACGGCAGCAGGCAGTTTATAAAGCTTACCGGGGCGGCATACCGAAACAAGTGGGCGGGAGCCTCCTTTACCATAGGCTCTCTGTCTATGGTGGGTGTACCGCTGTTTTCAGGATTTATCAGTAAGCTTTTGTTTGCCCAGGCGGCGGTGCAGAATCAGATGAAGATGCTGCCGGCATTGATCGTACTTGGTATCAGTACCATATTGAATGCCATTTATTTTATGAAGACAGTAATACGAATTTATACACCGGTGGAGGAGTATAAATACGAAAAGATTATCTTTAAAGATATGAAAATTTATGCGGTGACACTGGTTTGCTTTATAGTGCTGAATGTATTTTTGGGTGTAAGCTCTCAGCCAATCGTGGATTTGATTGAGCAGGGCCTTGACATGTTCTCCTAGGAGGTGCGCTGTTATGTATTACATCATATTATCTGTCTTTTTTCCGATACTGGCAGGAACATATCTGCTGGTGAGGAAGGAAATGAAAACCAGAAGGAGCCTGCTCGTGACAACAGGCGTCAGTTTGCTTGTAACAGCAGTTTTGGCAGTGCTTGCCCTGTGCCTGGCAGGGGAGGGAATGCTCACCTTATTTAATTTGACAGACAGGCTTCCGGTTCTGTTTAAGGTGGATGGGGTCAGCGTGATCTTTTCCGCGATGACCGTGATTGTTTTTGTATGTGCAGGATTTTTCTCCTTTGAGTATATGAAGCATGAGCAGAAGGAAAAGCGTTACTATGGCTTTTATCTGATCGTATTCGGCGTTCTTCTGGCTCTGTGCTTTGCAGGGAACCTGATCACTTTTTACCTGTTCTTTGAGCTGCTTACCTTATCCTCCATGCCGCTGGTGCTCCACAATGGGAGCAAAGAAGCGATTATGGCGGGACTTAAGTATCTGTTCTATTCCCTGTGTGGGGCCTATCTGTCATTGTTTGGCCTGTACTTTATCGAGAGCTATGGGAATACGCTTACGTTCAGCCCGGGAGGAGTGCTCAGTGCGGGGGCAATTGCAGAGCATGGCACAGTCCTGCTGGTGACAGCCATGCTGATGCTGATCGGATTCGGGGTCAAGGCGGGGATGTTTCCACTGCATGCCTGGCTGCCAACAGCCCATCCGGTGGCTCCTGCTCCTGCCTCTGCGGTTCTTTCGGCAGTCATCGTAAAGGCCGGGGTGCTTGGCATGGTGAGAGTGGTTTATTACATTTTTGGGGTTTCCTTTCTGCGGGGAAGCTGGGTGCAGACAGTGTGGATGTGCCTTACGCTTCTCACGGTTTTTATAGGTTCCATGCTTGCCTACAGAGAACCGGTGCTGAAAAAGAGACTGGCCTACTCGACAGTCAGTCAGTTATCTTATATTTTGTTTGGACTTTCCATTATGGAAACAGATGCTCTGAGGGGAGGACTGCTTCATGTGTTGAGCCATGGATTTATCAAGGCAGCCCTTTTTCTCTGCGCCGGAGCGATTATCTTTAAAACCGGGAAAACCAGGGTGGAAGAGCTTCGGGGAATCGGAAAGGAGATGCCGCTTTTGATGTGGTGTTACACCATTGTATCATTAGGGCTTATCGGGATTCCGCCTACGGGGGGCTTTATCAGCAAATGGTATCTGGCGGAGGGGGCGCTTTCTTCCGGGATTGCCGTTTTTTCCTGGTTAGGGCCAGTGATTCTGCTTATCAGCGCTTTGCTGACGGCAGGATATCTTCTTCCGGTTACCATCAGAGGATTTTTCCCCGGAGCGGATTATAATTATGAGGCATTGGTGAAAAAGGAACCTTCGCCTCTGATGACGGTTCCGGTGTTGATACTTGCCCTGCTGTCTGTGCTGCTCGGCCTGCTTCCGGGAGAAATCTTGGATTATCTGTTGCAGATTGCCGGGAAGGTTTTGTAGGAAAGGAGAAGCGGTTATGATATTATCAGTGATTTTGCTCCCTGTGATTGCAGGCGCGTTGGTGTTTCTGCTCCCTTTCAAAAAACGGAGCCATATGGAATTCTTTCTGGAAAGCATGGTTATTTTGAACAGTATTCTGGTCTGGTATCTTTTGCTCCATCGGCCGGACAGTATCTTTACCCTTGCCAACTTTACGGGAAATCTTTCCATCAGCTTTGCGGTGGATGGAATGAGTATGGTGTTTGGCAGCCTGGTTTCCGCCCTATGGCCTCTGGCAACGCTGTATGCCTTTGAATACATGACAAAGGAGGAGCATGAAAAGGTCTTCTTTTTGTTCTACACCATCACCTATGGAGTGACGCTGGGGATTTCCTTTGCGGCCAACCTGCTGACCATGTATTTCTTCTATGAGCTTTTGACGTTGGTTACGGTGCCTCTGGTCATGCATACCCTCACAAGGGAAGCCATACTTGCAAGCCGGAAGTATTTGTACTATTCTCTGGGAGGCGCGGCTTTCGCCTTTATTGGTTTGATCTTCATCATTATCTATGGCAGTACGACGGATTTCCTATTGGGTGGTGTGCTGGATACCGCCAAGATTGGAGACAGAACCAATGTGCTGTATTTGATTTATGTGATTGCGTTTATGGGCTTTGGCGTAAAGGCGGCTGTCTGCCCCTTTAACTCCTGGCTTCCGGATGCCGGTGTTGCTCCCACGCCGGTGACAGCCCTTCTTCATGCGGTTGCCGTGGTGAAGTCCGGCGCCTTTGCCATTATCCGGCTGACCTATTACAGCTTTGGAACAGATTTCCTGAAAGGAACATGGGCGCAGGACGTGGTGATGGTTATAGTGATGTTCACCATTGTGTATGGCTGCAGCCGGGCGGTGAAGGAAACACACCTGAAGCGAAGGCTGGCCTATTCAACAATCAGTAATCTGTCCTACATCCTGTTTGGGGTGACGATCATGACGCCCCTCGGCATGGCGGCTGCCATTTCTCACCTGATCTTTCATGCGGTGATGAAGATAAGCTCCTTTTTCTGCGCAGGAGCCATTATGCATCAGACGGACAGGCAATATGTACATGAGGTTGACGGGCTCGGGTATCAGATGCCCTGGGTGTTTGGAGTGTTTACGGTGTCTTCCTTTGCGCTGATGGGAGTGCCGGGGCTTGCCGGGTTTGTCAGCAAGTGGAATCTGGCGTCGGCGGCAGTGGAGAGCGGCAATGAGATTGCCTGGGCAGGTATCGCCTGCCTTCTGATATCCGCGCTGCTCACGGCAATCTATATGCTTACTATTGTCATAAGGGCATTTTTCCCGGGAAAGGATTTTGACCGGGAGACAGTGAAGGGGATTACGGATCCCAACTGGAAGATGCTGCTTCCGCTGCTGATATTTACCGTGTTTATCTTTGTGTTTGGCCTTCGCTCTGCCATATTTGTAAGATTTTTTAATGATGTGGCAGCAGGAGCCTACTAAGGAGGGGATGGAAATGGTGCTTTATATTGCGGTTTTTTTCCCAATGGTTTCAGCTTTGCTCAGCTACCTGATTGGAAAATCTTCGTCAGAATCGCGCAAGGATCTGCGTAATCGTTTTGCCTGTGTTGTAACGGGGGGAGAGTTTGGCTTTTTTCTGTGTTTTCTGATAAGTGTGCTTTCGGAGGGAAGCAGCGGGGAGATAGCGCATCTTCCGGAAATATGTGGTATGGGACTGAATTTTACCCTGGATGGGTTCCGGGCTCTTTACGGTACGATAGCGGCTTTTATGTGGTTTATGAGCACCCTGTTTTCCAGGGAATATTTCGGACATTACCGGAACAGGAACCGCTATTATCTGTTTCTGCTTCTGACCTTGGGGGCTACGGAGGGAGTATTTTTATCGGCGGATTTTTATACCACATTTCTGTTTTTTGAGATGATGTCCTTTACCTCCTACGTGTGGGTTGCCCATGATGAAAGACAGGAATCCCTGAGGGCGGCAGGCACCTATCTGGCGGTTGCGGTGATAGGCGGACTGGTGATGCTGATGGGAATCTTCCTGTTATATAATATGACAGGGACGCTGCGGTTTGATGAGCTGATCGGTCTGGCAGGAAAAGAGGGCATGCAGGGAGCTGACCGCAAAAAGCTGTGGGCAGCAGGACTGTGCATGCTGTTTGGCTTCGGAGCAAAGGCAGGTGCGTTCCCTTTGCATATCTGGCTTCCCAAAGCCCACCCGGTAGCCCCGGCTCCGGCATCGGCACTTTTGTCCGGAATCCTGACCAAGGCGGGAATGTTTGGAATTTTAATTCTTACAAGCTATATTTTTCTGTGGGACAATGCATGGGGAAGTATGATTCTCGGAATTGGCGTCTGTACCATGGTGATTGGAGCGGTGCTTGCCCTGTTTTCAGTGGACTTAAAGCGTACTCTGGCCTGTTCCTCTGTCTCTCAGATCGGATTTATCCTGGTGGGTGTGGGAATGTCCGGGCTTTTGGGAGAAGAAAACGCCCTTGCCGTGCGGGGAAGCATTCTCCACATGGTGAACCATTCGCTGATCAAGCTTGCACTTTTCATGGCCGCCGGCGTGGTGTTTATGAATGTGCATAAGCTGGATCTCAATGAAATACGGGGCTTTGGCCGGAAAAAACCGCTGCTCAACTATATTTTCCTGATGGGAGCGCTGGGAATCGGCGGAATTCCGCTTTGGAACGGATATGTAAGCAAGACATTGATCCATGAGAGCATTGTGGAGTATCTGGAACTGGAAGAGGCAGGAATTGTGTCCGGTATTTTTGATGCGGCCGCCATGAAGGGAATTGAGTGGGCCTTTTTAATCAGCGGCGGATTGACGGTTGCCTATATGACCAAGCTTTATGTGGCATTGTTCATTGAAAAGAATAACGATGCCGCCCGGCAGGAGAAATTTGATTCCTTAAAGGGAAGTTATATGAACAAGATCAGCGCGGCGGCCCTGACGGTCAGCGCGACTGTGCTTCCCTTAATGGGATTTTTCCCGAATCAGGTGATGAATCCTGTTGCGGATTTAGGCTATGGATTTATGCAGGGAACCACAAATGCATACAGCATGGCAGCATGGTTTTCGCCGGTGAATCTAAAGGGCGCATTTATTTCAATTTTCATCGGAGGATTGATCTATCTGGTGATTGTAAGGCTATGGATGATGAAAAAGAATGAGGGGAAGAGTGTATACGTAAACAGGTGGTATAAATACTTTGACCTGGAGGATTATCTCTACCGTCCGGTTTTGCTGGGAGCGCTTCCCTTTGTATTTGGAGTGCTCTGCCGGATACCGGACTGTCTGGCAGACTCCATTGTGGTCTTGCTGCGCAAGACAGTTTATAAGGACAGCAGGCTCCCCCATGAGCTGGAGGAGGGAAATGCCATCACCCATGCAATGGGAGTTATAGCCAATGGACTGGAGCAGGCCGCCAATGCGGTTATCTTCCGAAAACATCCTAAAAAGGTGGATTATGAGCATAAATATGCCATGATCTATCAGGAATTTTCCGAGGTGGGAACCATTATCAGCAGAAGCTTGTCCTTTGGGCTGATGCTGTTTTGTATCGGTTTGATTATTACCGTGGTTTATTTGTTTTTGAGGAATTAAAAACTTGACAATCGGCCGTAAAAATTGTATGATGTTCAATGTCATCAGGCTGCGGCGTGTGGCTCAGCTTGGTAGAGCGCTACGTTCGGGACGTAGAGGCCGCAGGTTCGAATCCTGTCACGCCGATGATATTGATACTGATATTATATGACATAAGAGCGCTGATAAGCGCTCTTTGTTTTTTATGCGCAGGCCCGTGCAGTGGAAGCTTGCCGCTAAAGCGGCGCACGGGCCGCGCGGCGGATAGGGAAAAACATCTTCCCTACCCGATCGCAGACCTGTGCAGAAAAGATGTTTTATTAATTGATTGCAGAAAGGAGTCAGGCAGATGGAGGAGCATAAAAATCAGGATCATTCTGATTTTATGAAAGAGACGATCAAGCAAAGGCCGCTGAATCGAAGAAAGCTTGTCAGGCGTACACTGCTGACAGCAGCGATGGCGGTGGTTTTTGGTATGGTTGCCTGTTTTACTTTTCTTCTGCTGGAGCCTGTAATCAGCAACAGACTTTACCCGGAGGAAGAACCGGAAACAGTAGAGTTTATAGAGGAGACGAAGGAGGATGAGATTCTTCCGGAGGATATGATTGCAGATGATTCCCAGATGCAGCCGCAGCCCACAGAGCCGCCGGCTCTGGAGGATGAACAGATCGCCCAGGTGCTGTCGGAGATGAAGCTCGGAGTCGAGGATTATCTGTCGCTGGTGTCAGGAATCAGAGAGGTAGCCCAGGAGGTGAAAAGATCAGTAGTAACTGTGGTTGGCGTTACCTCTGATGTGGGATGGCTTGATAATGAATATGAAAATGAAGGGGCGGTCTCCGGCGTGGTGGTGGCCGATAACGGGATAGATTTGCTGGTTTTGGCGGATGTAAGCAGTATTGAAGGAGCTGAATCCCTTGAGGTAGTTTTTCATGACGGGGAGGTATATCAGGCATCCATCATGAAAAAGGATAATAATACGGGGCTTGGAATCATATCCATAGCTAAGGCGGCAATGAAGGGCAGTACTTTGGAGATGGCGGCAGCGGCAGAGCTGGGGACTTCCAGCACCTCTCTGGTGGGCGTTCCGGTGATTGCACTGGGACGGCCTATGGGCGTGGAGGGTTCTCTTTGTTACGGAAATATTACTTCCGCAGGAAACGCCATCCGGCTTCCGGATTCTAATTATAAATACCTGACCACCGATATTTATGGAAGCAGTAATGCCAGCGGTATAGTGATTAATCTGCGGGGGCAGGTGGTAGGACTCATCGATATGTCCTATAATTCCCCGGATTTAAAAAACCTTATCAGCGCCATAGGAATTTCAGATATAAAGAGAGTAATACAAAGCCTTTCCAACGATAAAAATATTGCCTATTTCGGTGTCTATGGAGTGGATGTGACAGCGGCCATCAATCAGGAGCTGGAGGTTCCTTACGGGGCTTATATCACAGAAATTGATATGGATTCCCCGGCGATGAATGCCGGCATCCAAAGCGGCGATGTGATCATAAAATGGGGTGATACGGAGATCAGCGGTTATCAGGATCTGGTAAATGCCCTCCTCGCGGAGGAGCCGGAAAAAACAGCGGAGGTTACCCTTATGAGACAGGGGCCTGAGGGATATATTGAGATGGAAGCAACGGCGGTGCTGGGGCTGAAATAAAACGACAGGTTAAGGAGCAAAGACATGAAGTTTATTAAGGAATATAAAGAAGGCGATAAAATATTCGACATTTATCTGTGCAAGCATAAGCAGTCGGCGGTCACCAAAAATGGGAAGCCCTATGATAATCTTATTTTGCAGGATAAAACAGGGACAATCGATGCAAAGGTGTGGGATCCCAACAGCGCAGGAATCGCGGAATTTGACGCCCTTGACTATATAGAAGTACACGGGGATATCACCAGCTTTCAGGGAGCTTTGCAGGCCAATATCAAACGAATCAGAAAATGCCAGGAGGGAGAATTTGATCCGGCAAATTATCTTCCGGTGAGCAAATTTCCCATTGAGGATATGTATGAAGAATTGCTGATCTACATAGAGGAGATAGAGAATCCCTATTTACAGCAGCTTCTGAAGGCGTTCTTCGTGGAGGATCAGGAATTTATCAGCCGGTTTAAGAAATCCTCTGCCGCCAAAACGGTGCATCACGGATTTGTGGGAGGGCTCCTGCAGCATACCTTAAGCGTAGTAAGGCTGTGTGACTACTATTGTAAGGCTTATCCCCTGCTGAAAAAGGACTTGCTCATCAGCGCCGCTATTTGCCATGATATAGGGAAAGTAAGGGAGATTTCCCTTTTCCCTCAGAATGACTACACAGAGGAAGGCCAGTTTCTGGGACATATCGTGATCGGCTCGGAAATGGTCGCGGAAAAAATCAGCAAAATAGACGGATTCCCGGTTCTGCTTGCCAGAGAGCTGAAGCACTGCATCCTGGCTCACCACGGGGAATATGAATTCGGTTCCCCCAAAAAGCCTGCCATCATGGAAGCCGTGGCGCTGAGCTATGCAGATAATACGGATGCCAAGCTGGAGACCTTTACGGAGATACTCGAAAACACTACCGACACGGGATGGCTGGGCTTTAACCGGCTGTTTGATTCCAATTTGCGGGAAACCGGGCTGGGATGAAAGTGCATGGAAATGAGGCAATCATGGAATTTGAGAAAAATCAGATTTTGACAGTGGAAGTCGTGGATATGACCTCTGAGGGTGAGGGAATCGGTAAGCTGGATGGATTCCCCTTTTTCATAAAAGATGCCGTCATAGGGGATAAAGCGCAGATTCGCGTCACCCGGGTGAAAAAGAATTATGCTTATGGAAGATTAGAGAAGGTGCTTACACCTTCTCCTTTTCGTGTGGAGCCGCAGTGCGCCTTTCACAGGCAGTGCGGCGGCTGTCAGATTCAGGCCATGAGCTATGAGAGACAGCTTCAGTTCAAGGAGTCCAAAATCAGGAATAATCTGATCAGAATCGGAGGCTTTGCGCCGGAGCTGATCGACGGGATCATGGAGCCTATTGTCGGGATGGAGGAGCCGTTCCATTACAGAAACAAGGCACAGTACCCTATTGGACAGGATAAAGAGGGTAATCCGGTGGCAGGCTTTTATGCAGGCAGAACACACAACATCATTGCAAATACCAGGTGCGCGCTGGGGGTCAGGGAAAATCAGGAAATTCTGGAGATTATCCTCGCCTATATGCGGGATTATCATGTGCCTGCCTACCGGGAGGAAACCGGAGAGGGACTGATCCGCCATGTGCTTATCCGGAAGGGCTTTTGCAGCGGCGAGCTGATGGTCTGCCTGGTAATCAATTGCAGAGAAAATACGGGGACGACAGAATATTTGCCCGCACAGTCCCTGCTGACAGAGGCGCTTTCGAGAGTGCCGCATATGACGAGTGTGTCATTGAATTTTAATCACGAAAAGACAAATGTAATTCTGGGAAAAAATGTTCTTACCATCTGGGGAAAAGAGACAATAAAAGATACCGTTCAAATTCGCAATGTAGATCAAAATTTTGAAGCTTCCGGCCGGGAAATCAGCTTTGATATTTCTCCTCTGTCTTTTTATCAGGTAAACCCGATACAGATGGAGAAGCTTTATAGCCTTGCCCTTTCTTATGCGGGACTGACCGGAAGGGAAACGGTATGGGATTTATATTGCGGGATAGGTACGATTTCCCTGTTTCTGGCGGGGAATGCAGGTCAGGTGTACGGGGGGGAGGTGGTGCCCCAGGCAGTCAGGGATGCGAAGAAAAACTGTGAAAAAAACGGCATCAGAAATGCCCGTTTTTTTGAGGGGAAAGCGGAGGAGGTGCTTCCGGAAAAATACAGCCGGGAAGGAATATCTGCGGATGTGATTGTGGTAGACCCGCCCAGAAAAGGGTGCGATATTCCCTGTTTGGAAACTATGCTGAAGATGGCGCCGGAGAGGATCGTGTATGTGAGCTGTGACAGCGCTACCCTGGCAAGGGATTTGAAGATGCTCTGTGAAGGTGGATATGAACTTAAGAGGGTGAGAGGGGTGGATTTGTTTCCGATGACGGTGCATGTAGAGACGGTTGTCTTGCTTTCCAAGGGAGAAATCTAGTCAAAGAAGATAAGGGTTGATTTTTCACTGGAGGATATGGATATGTCCGGATTTTGGAAGGGCGCGACATGTCGGGTGATTAAGGATTATGTGAAAGAATAGAAGGGGTTGTCAGTATCTTCTCTGTATATTTCACAAATTAAGAGGAAATGCGATAGGACATCAAGAGACAGTTTGTTTATCGAAGATAGCGCGATAGAATAGAGAAACAGACGAATATATGATTGATTCGTGAAAATCACATGGTTTTGTATAAGAATAAGAGAAAGGCATGGTGAAAAATGGATGCCGACAATCTATAAAAAACATATGATTTATAGTTATCAGGAGCGAAAAGTATGCAAGAAAAGAAAGGATATTCGTTGTACAGTAATTTCAAATATGTTTTTGAGGAATTAAAAAAATTCAGCATGAGTAGCGTACTAATATCTTTTATGGAAGTTCCGGCGAAAGTAATAGTTGCATTGATTACGGTCTATACACCCAAAATTGTTTTGGATGCGATCCAAAAACCAGCTGCAATGAAAGAATTTATCCTAACAATCATAGAGGTCACCATACTTCTTGCTTTTATGTTTATTTTGGAACTTTATGCGCATAATACGGCAGAACACTGCGCGAATGCTTTCATTCTTACTCATATGCATTGTATATGGCTGAATAAAGCGGCTGATATGGATTATGAAGCCTTTACGTCGGAATCGGGAAAGCAGAAAGCAGAAAAAGCCCGCGAGGCGCTGGAGAGCGGGAGCAGAGAAGGAGTAGGCACATATTTTCCGAGATTTGTCACGATGCTTATTAATACAGCCGGATTTGTTTCTTATAGTGCGGTCATTGTCAATCTAAACCTGCTTATCGTACCCATACTTCTTATTTTCTATCTGCTTAATCTGGGCGGAGCGCTGTATGTGGAAAGGGTAAAAAAGGCGGCGAAGGACGATATTGCCAAAGCGAACAGGAAACTTAATTATATTGCTTACCGGATCAGGGGGCTTGACATAGGTAAAGATATCAGACTTTATTCAATGGCTGGCTGGCTGCGGGCTATGGCATTTAAAGCCAAAAAGGAAAATATTCAGATACAGACAAAAGTAGCAGACCGCCAGTTTATTGTGAATCTTATTAATATTGTACTTGTATTTGCCAGAGATGGCGGGGCCTATGCCTATTTAATCTATATGGTATTGCACAATAATATAACAATTGGTGATTTTGCCCTCTATTTTGCGGCAATTACAGGGCTGGGGGACTGGTTTGCCCAATTAGCGGTAAGTATTGGGGAAATGGCAGAAGCAAATAATTATGTGACCGATTTCAGAGATTTCGTTGATATTCCTGATTCCTTAAGCCGTGAAGGGACAAAGCGGCTGCCGGGCCCGGAGGATGCGGTATCGATCAGACTTGAAAATGTCTCTTATGCTTATGATACTGCGAAAGGAAATGTGTTGGAGGGCATAAATCTACAGATAAAGGCAGGTGAGAAACTCGCAATCGTTGGGAGTAATGGAGCCGGAAAGACGACTTTGATCAAAATTATCTGCGGCTTATTACGCGCGTCAGAAGGTAATGTATCTGTTAATGACGTTGAAATTAACCAGTTTGCACGTGATGATTATTATGAACTGTTTTCGGCGGTATTTCAGGACTCAGGCGTTTTGCCTGTCAGCATAGCGGATAATATAGCACTTAATATGGGTGGGCATAAAGATTATAAGCGTATCGAAGAATGCATCTCGTTAGCAGGGCTTACAGAAAAAATCAAATCACTTCCATCAGGGCTTGAAACAAATCTGGTCAGATATATTTCCGAGAATGGTACGGAATTTTCAGGCGGCGAAATACAAAAATTATTGCTTGCACGGGCTTTGTATAAGAATGCACCCGTGATCATTCTCGATGAACCAACAGCAGCCCTTGATCCCATTGCTGAGAGCCGTATCTACCAGTCATATAATGAGCTGACCCGCGGCAGGACAGCGATATTTATTTCCCACAGACTTTCGTCCACACGTTTTTGTGACCGTATTATCCTGCTTGATGATAAAGGTATTGCAGAAACGGGAAATCATGATGAATTGATGGCGAAAAACAAAAAATATGCTGAAATGTTCCGGATTCAAAGTCAATACTACACTGATTGATGGAAAGGAAACCGATAATTGAAGAAGAATGAGAGAAGTTTAAGGGAAGATCTCAGTTTCATATTTCGTGGAATGAAGGAATTTAATTCCATTTTGCCAGGACAAATGCAGATGGTAATTTTCAATTCTTTTCTCGCGGCACTGACACCATATGTTCCGGTATATATGTCATCGCGTATGATCAATGAGCTTGCCGGAGGGCAGAACATAAAATTACTGGCTGGTTATATTTTGCTGGCAGTAACTGCAACGCTGCTGCTTGCGGCATTATCCTCTTATCTTAAAAAAAGAATAGATGTCGGCTATCATCAGCTTTTTACGTCCCAGGAGATACTGCTGAATGAAAAAGGCCACAGACTGCCGTATATGAATATAGAAGATCCTGAAATAAGAGAATTGCGCGATCAGGTTTCTGATAACAGCGATGCGACAGGGGCCGGCATGGCCAGCCTCTACTGGGATATGGAGATTATGGTGAGAAACCTGTGTTCTGCGTTTATCGGAATCGTGTTGTGTGCAGATATATTCTGTACGGCATCAGACAGGAAATTTACAGGTGTATATGGAGTGGTGAACTCTCCTTATGCAATTTTTATTCTGGCAGGCCTTATAGCTGTCAGTGTTTGGATATCATCAAAAATGACAGGGAAGTTGTTTGATGTAGCATTTGAAGTTTATTCAAATGGGGCCCGTTATCATCGATATGGAAATTTCTATACTCTGGATTATCTGTCAGACGAGAAAGCGGCAAAGGATATCAGGATATTCTCCCAAAGGAAACTGATCGTAGAAGAAGCATTGAACCGTTGTTACATCCCCTTTTCAGATGGCGACAAGCGTGAAAAGAGCGCTTCGAACAAGTATGACGGCATCAAACTTTTATTGAGCGCCTTGATGGGCGGAACCGTTTATCTGTTAATAGGGTTAAAGGCGATGTCCGGGACGGTCAACATTGGTGATGTAGTTATGGCATATTCTTCTGTTACAATGATGATCCTTGCATTCAGTGAATGTTCCATGATTTTTACGGATCTGCGCAATAATAATGAACATTTGAAGAGGTATTTCCTGTATATGGCGTTACCTGAACAGAAGGATGAAGGCGAGTTGTCTGTTAGTCAGGAACTTGTTGATAATCCGGAAATACGGTTTGAAAATGTGAGTTTTCATTATCCGGAAAGTGAGAAGGATGCGGTTCATAATGTATCATTTTCAATCCGGTCAGGGCGGAGAATTGCTATTGTCGGAATGAATGGTTCTGGAAAGACAACATTAGTAAAACTGTTATGCGGATTATATAAACCAACGAAAGGGCAGATCATGTTGGGGAATCATCCGATTTCCGATTATAGTTACACGGAGTATATCAAATTGTTTTCCGTTGTTTTTCAGGATTTCAGGCTGCTTGCGTTTTCTCTGGGGCAGAATGTTGCGGCTTCTGAGGAATATGATGGAGACCGGGCCGATAAAAGTCTGCGTGCATCAGGATTTGCTTCTAAACTTGAACGTTTACCAAAGGGGCTGGAGCAGACAATATATCATGATTATGATGAAGATGGAGTGGAATTATCCGGTGGTGAGGAGCAATTGGTTGCCATGGCCAGAGCAGTATATAAGGGAGCAGCTGTCTTTGTCCTGGATGAACCTACGGCAGCCCTTGATCCCATAACAGAGCATGAAATATATACCAGACTTGATAAAATTGCCGGTGATAAGTCAACCATCTTCATCAGCCATCGTCTGTCAACATGTCGTTTCTGCGATGAAATTATTGTGATGGATAAAGGTGAGATTGTTCAGCAGGGAAATCATGACGAACTTGTCAATAAATCCGGAAAATATAGGGAATTGTGGCTCGCGCAGGCAAGGCATTATGCAGATAAGATAGATATATAGAAAAGAATTTTCGGTTCATACGGGGATACCTGTCTGCACATTAGAGGATTGGGAGCGTGAATGCTATTGGTATTGTTACAAAAGTGGGACGTTATGGTGGTACATATGCTCATGTGCGGAATATCAGGATATGACCATCGTTTCCGAATTTTCTGACGAGGGTTTCTCCGGTGAGAATATCAAAGGCAGACCTGAGTTTACGCGCATGATAAGGATGCCCGTTTTGAGAGTGTAATCAAAAAGAAGATCAGAACAGTGGTAGACACATCTGAAATGGAAGAGCGTATAGAAGCCCTTCGAGGATAGCTAAAGCAGGTGATGGGAACCAAAACACGTCTGGAGCATCAGATGGATAATCTGGATATTTCAGATCCTCATTATGATAAGAAAAACTCAGACCTGCAGCGCAGATATGATGAACATATGATAAGTCGGAAGCGATAGAGACACAGATCGGGGAATGGAATAGTTGGCTTTTAAGTGTGCGACAGGAGAGGATATCTGCCGATAATGTATATCAGCGCCTGTTAGCTTTCGAGCATCTGTATCATACTTTTTGTGAGGCAGATCAGAAGGCATTATGAGAGCATTTACTGAACGGATTGACATTTACCCGGAAAAGCCGGATAATAATTGCTGGATTAGGAATATTAAAAGACGACTTGCTTGAAGGCTGACGAATTACTTCCTGAATATGGAAGTTCTGAAAGAGCAAGCATTACAGCATACGAGAATATAATTGAAGAGCTTGCGGAATTGTTCGATGTGTAGAGGCAGGCCGCAAAAGTTCGATTGATTGATTTGGGCTATTCCAAGGCTGAAGGCGTATACCCGTTTGTAGATCGCCACCTTGTTCTCAATCATGAGAAGTATGTGGGACGCGATCAAGCCGGAAATGCCACGCTATCGGAGTACACGCGCGCTCATATGGACGAGTGCTGTGTAGTATTTTCGAAGGGATATAGCTATCAATCGAAGTACCAAGACGCGAGATACTACATACAGTTCATGAGGAACTCCGCTCCGGTTGAAAACCAGATTGAGTTCCTTTGAACTTAATATGCACAATAAGGCGCTTCTTGATCAGATCAAGAACGCGAAGCGCCGTTCTGAAGCTGCCCTTACCGGAGGCAGAGATGTTTCTCGGTAAGACAGACTTTAAATTGAATTCGATGAAAAACGAAGGTTACGTTTATCAATGTGTTTTAGCGGCCTGCGCGGAGAATTCGATTTATGAAATAAACGAAATTCTTGAAGAAAACGGAATCACTCCTCTTGGAAGCGATCCCGATCTTCAATGAGTCAAGGAGGAGGACTAACAATGGCAGTGCCCAAATACGATGAATTGATGAAGCCCTTACTGGCAGCAGTAAAAGATGGTGAGGTCTATAAAATTAGAGATGTTGCTGCCATGTTAGCTCAACAGCTAAATTTATCAGCAGAAGACCTCGCAGAAATGCTTCCGAGCGGCAGACAAACCGTGTTTAAAAACAGGATCGGATGGGCGAAGACTTATCTGAAAAAGGCTGGACTTCTTGATAGCCCTGCCCGCGCCACTATTGTCATTACGGAAGCTGGAAAGAAGGTCATTGTAGAAAATCCGGAGAAAATAGACTCCAAATATCTGGAACAGTTTCCTTCATTTGTAGATTTTGCATCGGCCTCTGATCCTACAAATGGTGATAATCCATTACCTGCAATTACAAAATCGACTGATCTTACGCCCGATGACCAGCTCGAAGATGCATACAAGCAGATTAATGCAAGCCTTGCTTCTGATTTGTTGAGTGAGGTTTTGAAGATTTCGCCATACACATTTGAAAAGCTCGTTGTCGATCTTCTTTCGAAGATGGGGTACGGAACTGTTGCTTACGGAAGTCATGCGACTGTTGCTTCCGGTGATGATGGAATTGATGGCGTTATCATGGAGGATAAGCTTGGTTTCTCTTTGATTTATATGCAGGCCAAGGAATGGGCACCGGATAGAGTTGTTGGCCAACCGGACATTCAGAGCTTTGTTGGAGCGATTGCTGGGAAGCACGGCGATGGACTTTTCGTTACGACAGCTAAGTTCTCTCAGAAGGCTAAGGATTACGCAAATACCCATCACATTATTCTGATTGATGGCGAGAGGCTTGCAAATCTGATGATTGAGTATAACTTCTGTGTGTCAACACGGAAAACATTTGAAATTAAGGCAATCGATACGGATGCTCTGGCTGAATATCAGGACGAGTAATCCGCATGCGAAAAGAAGGTATTTGTATCCAGACTTTGGCAGATTCATGTTTTTGGTGAAGGCAATACCAGAACGACAGCAGTGTTTTTTATAAAAATCTGCGGACTCTGGGCTTTGATGTGATAAACGATATTTTTGCCGAAAACGCATGGTTATCGAAGCGTTTCCGGGTCAAGCGATCTTTGGGCGTTCGGATGCGATGAAGGTGATTGATATTAAGCCGTCTAGAACTTCAGAACTTCTAAAGGAGATGGCGGAGCACGGAATCACAGAGCCGGTATCAGAGCATGGAAAAGGAAAGTACCGTTTTCGGATCGACCTATGCAAAGGAACTTCAATATGAAAACAATCAAAGTCGCAGCAACGGTGATATGTGATTCGCTGCTTGAGAAGAAATCAATCTTTGCCACGGCCAGAGGCTATGGTGAATTTAAGGGCCAGTGGGAGTTCCCTGGCGGAAAAATTGAGCCCGGCGAAACTGAGCAGCAGGCTCTTGTAAGAGAAATATATGAGGAATTAGCCACGAGGATTAGCGTTGGTGATTTTATAGGAACGGTTGAATATGATTATCCTACCTTTCACTTGTCGATGGATTGTTTTTGGTGTGAGGTCGTTGATGGAGAGTTAACGCTCCTAGAAGCGGAAGATGCCAAGTGGTTATCGAAAAATAATCTTTATAGTGTTCAGTGGCTCCCGGCGGATATCACTCTTATTGAAAAGATTGAGAAACAGATGAATGGCTATGATACCTTGTGAAAAGAGGAAACCTTAAAAATGGATTTATATGTTACTTACACCGAAGCAGAGATTAACGATGCCTCAGAAAGAAAATTGCAGATTGTGAATGATTATTTGACGGGAATTAATCGGCATCTGTCAAATATAAAGAGAAGAATTCTAATAGATGATAATACCTTGTTAAGTATGATTGCAGCATTGAATGCAGGATTCAATGTTATTTTATATGGGCCTCCGGGAACGGCCAAATCGACAATCTCAGGATTTCTTCCAGTTGAGTTTTACGGTGCGAAGTGTAATGTCCATACAGCGGATAGCGATTGGAATGTACGCAAGGTAATAGGCGGTATTACGGTTACATACGATACTTCTACTACACCTATTCGCGAGCAGATAGGGCCAAAAGATGGATATATTGTCGAGGATATTTTAGAATGCTACGAGAGCAGGTTAGAGACGGCAGACTTTGATACTGTTTTTACAGTTATCGACGAGTTTAACAGAACAAACATGGATGAATGTCTGGGCCCTATGTTTACAGCAATGGGCTCTGATGATAAGACCTTGAAACTTGATTATAATAAGGGCTTTAATGATGATTTTTTGCAGGTGAAAGTTCCTAATGGATATAGAATGATTTGTAATATGAATAAGTATGACAGAACTTTTACGAATGAATTGTCTGAGGCGCTGGCTAGAAGATTTAAGTGGATATATGTAGGTGCCCCGACTGCTAGTGACTATGGCCAAGAGGAGCGGCTCGTTGATGGGAATGTGTTTGGAACGGTTACAAGTATCCTACCTGTTACGCCGGTTAATTTAGTCGATATTGAAGAATGTGAAAATTCACCATTGTTTGAAGCATGTATAACATCTCAGATATATGCTGTGATTAACGATTTGAGAACGGATTTGGAAGTTGGTACTTCATACAAAATAGATGCTATAAGGTTGGCGAATCATTTCTTTAAACTGAAGATGGCCACTGTTGACTGGAGTTTATATCCAAAATTTGATGTGAGAAGCGCATGTGCAAAAACTAGCGTAGAAGGTGTCGGCGAATTGACAGATTCATCTTCTGGGGCTAAACTTACTGAATTAATAAAAACCATTATAGTTGATACAATAGATGCGGCATTGGTTATGACGGTGGTGCCGGCCTGCGAGTCACTAGAAGATCTGGACGCAATTGAAAGAAACAGAGTGCGTTTTGAAAACTATGAACGATGTAAAAAGGAACTGGAGAGAATGAAAATATCACTGTAGGGGGTGAACAGGCGTGGATAAGGTAGAATACTTTCCAAGAAAAAGGCTGTTCGAGGAGTCGCAAGATCTTGTGGCGACCTTTTATTCTACAGGTGATTATATCTCTGAAAATGTATCAGATTATGCCACGATGCTTACCAAAGAAGATGAGAAAGACGAATTCTATTATTGTTTATATCTGTTATCTATGCTTTCTAATACCAGTAACATTCTAAGAGTTATTGAGCATATTGTGAAAGGATTGAATTCGTTTCGGGTAAAAAGAAAAGTAACATCGACCGAGGAATTTTTGGGTGATATTGATATTGAGACATATATAGCCAGAAATTATGTGGAAAAGACTTCCCCAAAAGAGTACCCTTCAATAATAAAGTGCTCTACTTTTCAGATGCCAGAGTACCAATTAACTCTTTACATTATCAGAAGGATTGAAAATATATATCATGCTATCTTTAGGGTTCTTGGCGATAATGAGAAGGTGACTGCTTTTAAAATGGCTCACAAGTATTGCGAGCGAATAAAGAAAAATGGCCTGATACTAAGGCGTAAGTATGGGATTGATTATAGAAGCAGAGAAACCTATCTGTCATTGAAAAAGAAGGTTATTTATCGTTACCGTAATAGAAAAATAGTAAATGGTGACTTTAAAACATTGATTCAACTTTTTGAAAAAATGTTGCAGTTTAAGGGAATTGATTTAGAATCCACAGAGACGCTTGATGTATTAGATCACTATCCAGATTTTGACGATAGATTATATGAAATTTGGCTGATAAGAAAAAGCTCAGAGATGCTTGCGATCAGCATGGGGATAGATAAAGAAGAGATAGCATATAATCCTCTTTTTAAAGCAAGGAAAAATAATGAACCGGTTGTTACCTTGCCTGGCTCTGACTATCGTATAGAAATCTTGTTTCAGAATAGAAAAAAGTTTATGCCAAAGGAAGATTTAAAATGGTACTGGACTGAGGATGACAAAAAGGAGGAAATAGGCGCTATACCAGATTTAATATTTATCAGGTATTCAACTGGCAGTGACGATGCTGAACAGATTGTTTTGGTTGATGCAAAAAATAGAACTTGGACTTTTAGTCATATGGAACCGATAAAAAATGAAGTTGTTCAGCAGATATATATTCATGATAACTTTATAGCTTTATTTGAAGATAGGTACTACTCGATGCTGGTAGCTCACAATATAGAAGGGTTTCAGACAAGAAAGTATTATCACAAGAATAAAAGAGACTATGAAATAGATGTGATATCTATGAATATGGAAAACGAAGCAGAATTGAATAACTCATTAGAAGAATATGCTAAGGATTTGAAGAGGTATTTGAATATATCATAGGAGGTGACTTATGAGCTACGCGACAGAGTACCATACACTATCGCTTGACAGGCACCGAGTTGACAAGTTTACGTCTACAGGAAAAGGCGGCAGACGAATATTTACCGTTCTAAATTCGAACATAAAGTCCCTACAGACAGTAGGAGAGTATATACATACTATGTATTCTCAAACAGCATACAGTGCGATTTATAAGAAGATGAATGAACGTGTCAGAGCATTCAATTTCAGGAGTCTTGAGAATCACACAGACACAAGGGCTATCACAAGAAGTGATATTGTTATTGCCACTGGCAGCAGATTTGGCGGTTATGATCATGCATTTGTTACATTGATATTGTATCTTTTGTTATTGGATGTTGGAGCTGATCATTCTGAGGCTGTCAAAAACGCGAAAGAGTTTATAGATAATCTGCCCATATTTATTAAGCGAAGGTCATTTGACTATGCAAGACAAATAGCGTCGGCTGAAAGGGGGGCATTTCCGAGCGATAATATTTATTTAGAGCTGGTGGTGCTTTATGGGGACATAGTTTTGTATCAAGAATTTATACAACATATGAAAGACAATTACCCTGATGAAGCCGAAATCACCAATTTGTTTGTAGCGGAAGCCGCAATTGGTACAAGTCCGATCTCAATAAGAATTAAAAAATTTCAACCCAGTGCTTTGAAAAAAGATGCTCTTTATACAATTATTTTTTATGCTTTAGATCAATATGTTAGAAAATGTAAGCTGAAAGGTCTTCGAACAGGTAAAAAGATTGTGGATGCGGAAGCATTTTTGGTAGACTTTTTAGACTTCCTTGATGATGCTTTCGAGGGATCACTAAAGTGGCTTGGAAGAATAAAGGCCGGTGAAGATATTGAAACCATAAAGGACTTTATAGCAACTACGCTTACTGCAGACCAAAGGGATGAGATTTTTACTTGTATTCAAAATGCATTTGGATTGAGAATACCAATGCCGTAGAAAACGAGGAATAGCTTGCCTGGCTATTCCCTTTTTTCTGCGATAAATAATAATTCGTGGATATCTTCCTTTTTTTCACTTTTTCTACTTTCAAAATTTACAGATTCTACTTCTATTTTTTTGTAGCTGCCAGATACAAATACAGAAGTATCTTTAAGGAAATTTTCAATTTTTTGAACACTTGATAAAGAGTTTTTATTATGGTTACTTAGGCTGTCGGAATAACTTATGATAATGTATTTGCATTTGGCAGCACATATTAATTTGAATAGCAAATCCTCAAAAGTATCCCTTCGATTGTAGTTTGTGTAATCGTGAATCAGCGTTCTGTTTTCACCGGCTGCGCCCGCAATCCCTATTTCATACTCTATGATAGTGTCAGCTATCTTATAATAATCTGAAAGTAAGTTTAATAAATGATAATTCGAATCATAAATCCTCCAATTATACGGCGGGTCAAGATAGAGAATGTCGTAAGGCTCCGTTATTGTTGAAATAAGATCAAAGGTGTCATCGCAATATACTGTATGACTAAAGTTCGAAGCGGTTATTTCGGGAAATACTAAACGAAATTCCTGGAGGGTATTAGCTCTATAAGTTTTGTAAAATGCCTGATACGTGGCACTTGTGTTTGAAAAGAGCGCAGTGGCTTCGACTAAAGAACATTGTATGAAATTGTATTCATCTACTGTTATCAGCCCGTCTTTCCGCCAAAGAAGAGATAGATTATTAATCGTATCTATTCGATGACCATGCTCCTCTGAAAAAAACATTCTGTTTCCTATATGGTTATTTTTTCGTGAAAGGGAAGTCAACTTTTGGATAACTGTATCAATAATTGCCTCGTCATTTAACTCAGAAATATTGTTTTCAAGTAATTCAATTACAATTTTGAGATTCTTAATTTTGAATGGAGGTGTATATATTTCAGTTAATAGTTTTATAGCTTTGGTAATAATCTTGTTTACACCATATTTTGCTTCGTATTTCTTTAAGGATTCTATCTGGGAGATAATACTTTTTTGGCTCACTAGATTAAAGTATTCAGAATTTGTTCCTTTAACACAGAAGTTTCTCCATATAAAGTCTGGTGCAAGAAGCGTATACTGATAATATGTATCGGAATAATCCTTTTCGTCTGCAAAGAATGAAAGGTAAACTAAAAGGTTAAATGCATTAGAGTTATATTGTTCTTTTAGATAGCTTTCATTGTTGGTATTATGATTTAATGAAATAAATGCTTCTTTTTTTTCGATGAAATCTGCGGTGGTAAGAAGTTCGTTGATCCGATTTACGCTGTAACAATTGCTGTTGAAAAGCATATCAAAAGTTGGAATTTTATTTTGACATAAATACACTTCACCCAGGAGCCGTGAAGTTGCGTTGACATCATTCGATATTATTTTATATCCCTTAGCCCTAAAAAATTGTCCAACATTTGTTGTACCTGCGAACGCATCGAAGATCGTACAGTGATCTGGCGCAAATTTTGCCGCTTCGTATATATTGGGAAGTATGCGGCTTTTATTTCCCATATATTTTTTCATGGTAATCACTCCTTAATTTTACAGGTTATAATATACTCTTTGGCAAGAACTCTATTTGGTTTTTGTCCAAAGTTTCTATACATATGCGCAATATTATCTATAACAACATTTTGCTGATAATACTCTTGACATACTGAAGTGATATTGTCGATTGTTAGAATGCATTGAGCTGTATCTGAGTAGCTGATAACAGCATTAAATGAATTCTCTTTACATAATCTAAGCAATGTTCTAAATTCCTCCAGAGCCTGGCTTTTAATGCAAAATCCAGATTGGTATCTATCGACTCGATATCTTCCGAAAAATTCAATTTCAGGATAATCATATCGAACCAAAGTTTCCGGAATATGATAGAAACGAGAGTAGTGAGCATTTGTGTAGGGTGGATCAATATATGCGGTAGATATATTGAGAGCCTTAAAATCAGGGTCCGCTAATAACAGCTTATAGTCCGAATGAAATGCTTTATTTGCCTGATTGCCGGGCACATAATTTTGCTTGTAATCTTCAAGCTTTTCTTTATATAAATCTTGCACTAAAATACGCTTTTTTCCTATGATCTTTTTTCTCTCCCGAAGATTAATTGCGTCTCTTTCGCCGGAAAGATCAGCTTGCACTGGTTTTATTTTTTGTGGTTGCGCAAAGTGATCACCGACACTTATTACGATACGATTTAAACAATAAATCAGAAAACTCAGATAGATCGAATGGAGTTCTTGTGTTATTTCATTATTTTCAAGTAATTTGTCGATTGAATATTTTATACTGTCGACTTCAATGCACTGATGAAGACTAAAATAAGGATTTCCATAATAAAGAGTAAACAAACTATATGGAAAACGTTTTGAGTCAGCTCTATATTTTGTGATTTCACTTGACGAAAAATATGTAGCGCAATCTGAAAAGACTTGATGGGCATTTTCTGTATGACCAGCATAGGCTGAGTGATCAAAATAATCAATAAACTCATCAAATATATCACCCAAATAGGTATCACCAATGTGAGCTAACAATTCCTTTTCCTTGGCCAAGGGTGTTGCAAAGCGTTTTGATAATTCCCTTTTGTTTTTGTCATAATATTTTCCAAATACTACTTGGAGCTCTAAGGCTGATATTGTGTCAGAAGAATGATACTCAATTAGAGCTTTTGAAGCAATATAGCTATATGCCTGATAGTCATTAGCAAATACCGTATAGTCACGCATTAAATATTGTGCAACCGTGCTCGAACCGGCGAATAAGTCTATAACGCTGCCATTTGGTGGCGTAACATTGTCAATTGCAATTTTTATAGGTTCTAGTAGCTTTGTTTTAATTCCTAAATATCTAAGCATTATATTAATCATGATGATTTATTTCTCTTTTCGTTTATTTGTTAAAGGCAGCAATAAGATGGTTTATTGCTGTTATTTGAGCTTCCCATCACCTCAAAAAAGTATAGCATAATTCTCAATTCGAGTAAATCTAATCCCAAAACGAATATAAGTTTGGAAATTACATATAAAATATGAGCATATTGAGAACGACATATGCTATAATATTTCTATGCGAAGGAGGCAGATATGAATTTTGGATTTTCTTACATAGGACTTATCTATCTTGTCATGCTGATGCTGCCGAATATGATCTGGACGAAAAACCAGCCGAAGGACTACGAAAAGTATGTCGGCAATGAAAATAAAGTGTTTTTAGCGTTAGAAAGGTCAGGAGAGGTTTTGGTTTCCTGTGCAGTATTGATTTTTTCGGATTTTAATATTAAGGAATGGTCGAATTGGTCATGGTGGCTGGTGATTTCCTTCATGCTGATGCTGCTTTATGAAGTCTACTGGATACGGTATTTTAAAAGTGAAAAAACCATGCAGGATTTTTACAGCAGTATTCTGGGAATCCCGGTAGCAGGAGCCACGCTCCCGGTGATGGCATTTATGCTTCTTGCGATATATGGAAAAAACGCGGTGCTGGCGATAGCGGTTCTTGTTCTTGGAATCGGGCATATCGGGATACATCTGATGCACCGGAAGGAAATCAGTGGAAAGCATTCAGAGAAAGGACAGGAACTATGAAACATTGTGGAACTAGGCGGTTGGAAACGGAGCGATTGATTTTAAGAAAATTTGAAAATGAAGATGCCTGTGCGATGTATCAAAACTGGGCATCAGATGATGAGGTTACCAAATATTTGACGTGGCCGACCCACGCGGGTCCGGAAGTGAGCCGGAAGGTGATAAAGCATTGGATAAATTCCTATTCCGATGAAAGCTATTATCAGTGGGCGATCGTATTAAAGGACGGGAGAAATGAGCCGATTGGAAGTATCAGTGTAGTAAGTATGAAAGAAGATGTATCTGCGGTGCATATCGGATATTGTATCGGAAGGGCGTGGTGGCATAAAGGGATTACCTCGGAAGCATTAAGCGCCGTTATGGATTTCCTCTTTGAGATGGTAGATGTAAACAGAATCGAGGCAAGGCATGACCCGCGAAACCCCAATTCGGGCAAGGTTATGAAAAAGTGTGGAATGAAATATGAAGGAACCTTACGCAGTTCAGATTGGAATAATCAGGGAATACGTGATGCCTGTTATTATTCACTGTTAAAATCAGAAAGAATAACTGCTACGGAGACAAGACGCCCACTTTTCGGGCAACCCACAAAAGGTGGTGGTAAGTTTCAAAGCCCAAGGCGGACGGTAAGGGAGCTGAGTGAGGGTTCAGAGAAGATAATGCTTTCCAGGCAAATACTGGAGGCCCTGCCGGAATGGTTTGGAATCCCTGAGGCGCGGGAGGAATATATCAGAGAAAGCGCAGAGCAATTATGCTTTGCCGCCTTTTTGGAAGAGCGTCCGATAGGGTTCCTTTGTCTGAAAGAAACGGGAAGGGAAACAGCGGAGATTGCAGTAATGGGAGTTCTGAAGGAGTATCACCGTCAGGGCGTGGGAAGGGAATTGTTTCTGGCGGCAAAAAGATGTGCCGCACAGAAGGGATATTCCTTTTTGCAGGTAAAGACAGTCCGGATGGGATTCTATGAGGAGTATGACAGCACCAACAGATTTTACCAAAGCCTGGGATTTAAGGAGTTTGAGGTTTTTCCAATATTGTGGGGAGAAGCAAATCCATGCCAGATTTATATTATGGGCATAAATGGATAAACTATAGTGAATGACAAAATCAGGGAACAGAATATGTACAAAATAGAGAAGATGAATAAAAAGCTGCTGGCATCTCAGGTGGAAGAAGAGCTTTTGAATTATATACTCCATGAGCCGGTTGAAATCGGGGAGAAGATACCCAATGAATTTGAGCTGGCGGAGCGTTTTGGCGTGGGCAGGAGCACCATCCGGGAGACGGTCAAAAGTCTTGCCACAAAAGGAATTTTGGAGGTGCGCAGAGGCTCCGGGACCTATGTGATCAGCAAAAGTACCATAGAGGAGGATCCTCTGGGGTTAGCTAAATTTAAGGATAAATATAAGTTGGCACTGGAGCTTTTTGAGGTTCGCCTGATGCTGGAGCCGGAGATTGCCGCTTTGGCTAGCGATTACGCCACAGAGGAAGAGAAGGAAGAATTGAAGCGTCTCTGCGATGAGACAGAGCAAATTTATAAATCCGGAAAAAACCACACGCAAAAGGATATTGAATTTCATACCTGCATTGCCAGATGCAGCAGAAACCGGGTGGTAGAACTTTTACAGCCCATAATTCAGACGGCGGTGGTCACTTTTGTGAATCTGACATACCGAAGGCTGATAGATGAGACCATTGAAACCCATAGAGCCATCACCAATGCAATTATTGCAGGAGATGCCGTGGGAGCCAGATGTGCGATGGTCATGCATCTGACCTATAATCGTCAGATGTTAATGAAGATTATGCAGGAAAAGGAAGAGCAAAAAGCGGAAGAAAAAGAGAGACGGTCAGTTTAAAAACTTTAAAGATAAAGGATAATTTCAGAAATATAGTAATTATTCACAAAAAACGGGTGGATTTCAATAGAAATCACACCTTTTTTTGTTGAAAAAAGAGAAAACGCACTAAATACATCTGATGTATTGACGACAATATCTAATAAAAATATAATTTAAACAAATAGACATAGGACGTCTGATGAATAGCAACATCAACAAAAGGAGGAAATTAGTAATGGAAGGTGCGGCAAATTTAGACACAACCAGACTGATATTGGCAGCAGTCATTGGTCTGGCAATTTTACTGGTATTGATTATCAAATTTAAAATTCATGCCATGCTGTCAATTTTGATCGGAGCAGTGGCAATCGGCCTGATTGCAGGAATGCCATTTGCGGATATTGTGACCGCTGTGGACGATGGTATTGGCAATACTCTGAAGGGGATTGCCCTGCTGGTGGGACTGGGTTCCATGTTCGGCGCCATATTGGAGGCCTCGGGAGGGGCACAGACGCTGGCAGTTACCATGGTAAACAAATTTGGTGATCAGAAAGCGGCATGGGCGCTGGGAATCACCGGCCTGGTTATTGCAATGCCCGTCTTTTTCGATGCGGGTCTGATTATCCTGATTCCCCTTGCATTCTCTCTTGCCAAGAGAACCAAAAGATCTTCTCTGTTTTATGTAATTCCCCTGCTTGCCGGTCTTGCCGTAGGGCATGCTTTCATTCCGCCCACACCGGGCCCGGTACTTGTGGCGACCATGCTTGGCGTTGATCTTGGATGGGTGATTCTGGTAGGAGTATTCTGCGGTATCTTTGCGATGATCGTTGCAGGGCCCATCTGGGGCGCTTTCTGCGGAAAGAGGTATGACGTTGCGGTTCCGGAGCATGTAGCAAACCAGGAGGATTTTGACGAATCAAAGCTTCCGGGTTTTGGTACTGTGGTAGGAATTATTTTAATCCCGCTGGTTTTAATCGTTTTGAAATCTCTGGCAAGTGTAATTCCGGCACTGTCCGGTGCGGAGCCAGTTCTGACTTTCCTTGGCCAGCCTTTTATGGCTCTTTTGATTGCAACCTTAGTGGCAATGTTCCTTTTAGGAACCAAACATGGATATACTTTGCCGGAGCTTGAAAAGATTATGACAAAGTCCTTAGAGCCTACAGGACTGATTTTGCTGGTGACGGCCTGCGGCGGTGTGCTGCGCTATGTGCTTCAATACTCCGGCCTTGGAGATGTGATCGGAAACGCGGTTGCTTCCGCCAACCTGCCGTTGGTGCTTGTGGCGTTTCTGGTAGCCGCATTGGTCAGAATCTGCGTGGGTTCTGCAACCGTAGCCATGACAATGGCGGCTGGTATTATTGCCGCGATGCCGGGGATTTCCGAAATGTCACCCATGTACCTTGCCTGCGTAACGGCAGCAGTAGCCGGTGGCGCTACGGTGTGCTCCCACTTTAATGATTCCGGATTCTGGCTGGTAAAATCTCTGGTAGGTCTTGACGAGAAGACCACCCTGAAAACCTGGACGATCATGGAAACATTAGTAGGCGGAACAGGATTTATTGTTGCACTGGTGATTTCATTTTTTGTATAATGTACACATAAGACTGGAATTTGAAAACAACACAATATGAAATAGAGAAGAAAAGGAGTAAGCATATGGCATTGATAAGTCAGGAAATGAGGAAATTGGCGCCTGAGCTGGATCCCCTTCGTATCGGGACGGGCTGGGCTCCGGAGGATTTGGGAAAAGTTCAGGTCATGATAGAGAGCACCTTTGGTGACAGCCATCCGGGAAGCGGACATCTGGATGTGCTGGTGGAGGAGGTGAGGAAAGGAGTGGCAGCCGCAGGAGGCCACGGGGCAAGATACTTTGCAACAGATATCTGTGACGGAGAAAGTCAGGGAACGGACGGTATCAATTACAGCCTGGCCAGCCGTGAGATGATAGCAAATATGATTGAAATCCATGCAAATGCCACCCCTTTTGACGCAGGGGTGTATCTGGCAAGCTGCGATAAGGGAATGCCGGCCAATCTGATGGGACTTGCAAGAGTGAATATTCCCGCTGTGGTGGTGCCGGGAGGTACCATGAACGCCGGGCCGGAAATGCTGACCTTAGAGCAGCTTGGAAAGTACAGCGCCCAGTATGAACGCGGAGAAATCGATGAGGAAAAACTGAACTGGGCGAAATGCAACGCCTGTCCCAGTTGCGGAGCCTGCTCTTTCATCGGAACGGCATCCACGATGCAGATTATGGCGGAGGCACTTGGGCTTGCACTCCCGGGAAGCGCCCTGATGCCGGCCACGAGCCCTGACCTTCTTGCGTTTGCCTATCAGGCAGGGGAACAGGCGGTGCGCCTTGCCACCATGCCGAATATGCGTCCCGGTGACATTGTGACAGAAAAAAGCTTTGAGAATGCAATTCTGGTGCATGCTGCTATCTCCGGGAGTACGAACTGCCTTCTTCATATCCCGGCAGTGGCTCATGAGTTTGGGATAGAGATTACGGGAGATACCTTTGACAGACTCCACAGAGGGGCGCGTTATCTTCTGGATGTACGCCCGGCGGGACGGTGGCCGGCGGAGGTGTTTTATTATGCAGGCGGCGTTCCGGCGATTATGGAAGAAATTAAGGATCACCTTCACCTTGATGTTATGACGGTGACAGGAAAAACCCTCGGAGAGAATTTGAAGGAGCTGAAGGAAAATGGTTTTTATCAGCGCTGTGAAAAATGGCTCCAGGATTTCAACAGCCGTTACCATGTGAATCTAACCAGAGAAGATATTATCCGTCCATACGATAAAGCCATCGGTACAGATGGAAGTATTGCAATCCTGAAAGGCAATCTGGCACCTGAGGGAGCGGTAATCAAGCATACTGCATGCCCGAAGGAAATGTTCAAGGCTGTTCTCAGGGCAAGGCCATTCGACAGCGAGGAGGAATGTCTGGAGGCTGTATTAAAGCATCAGGTGCAAAAGGGGGATGCCGTATTTATCCGCTATGAGGGACCGAAAGGCTCAGGAATGCCTGAGATGTTTTACACCTCTGAGGCAATCAGCAGCGATAAGGAGCTTGGGCGGAGTATTGCGCTGATTACCGACGGACGTTTCTCCGGAGCTTCCACAGGCCCAGTGATCGGACATTGCAGCCCGGAGGCCGTGGACGGCGGCCCGATTGCGCTGGTGGAGGAAGGCGATCTGATTGAGATCGATGTGATAGAGCGGAAGCTCAATATCGTGGGTATTGCGGGAGAAAGGAAGACACTAAAGGAAGTGGAGGCAGTTCTGGAGGAGAGAAGAAAGAGCTGGAAGCCACGGGAGCCGAAATACAAAAAGGGTGTGCTTCGTCTGTTCAGCGAGCTGGCAACCAGTCCCATGAAGGGCGCTTATCTGGACTACGATAAATAAAAGCTGATAAAGCACCCTGTATAATTGCAGATAGATGTCAGGCGTTGTCTGCCGCCTGTTATTACAGAGAAAGAAAGCATCGGTTATTGGCCGATGCTTTCTTTATGCACAGACCCGTGCAGCGAGTAGTGGAGAAAAACATTCCCCTACTCGATTAACGGGCTTAGACAGATTGAGAGCAGTAAATCTGAATAGCCTGATTTACAAACTCTGCAGTTCCCTTTCCGCCTGCCTTATCGATGTTGGCAGTAAAATCACTGCCGTCTGCATACATTTTCCCCAGTCCGGCGAGGGTATCGTTGGAGCAGGCGTAGAAGTTATCGGTGATAAACTTCTGAAGCTTTTTCACCTGCATCTGTACTTCGCGGGCAGAAGGTTCCTGTTCCTTCATACGGCCAAATTCTGTAAAAATAGCCATCATCTGTACATTTAAAGTCATTTCTTCCTCCTGGGAGCGGCCTTTGGCTTTCTTTTCAAACTCATGGTACTCCGGTGTATTGCCCCAGGAAGCTTTTGCCTTTGCGGCATATTCCTCTGCTTTGCTTGTGTCAAATACTGTAAAATCCATGATATCATCTCCTGTCATTTTTATTTCACGAGCCAAATTGATCAGATTTTCCAGATGCTCCTTTTTCATTGTCAGAAGAGTAATCTGTTGTTCCAATGCCCGATTGCGGTCATAGTCAGGACTCTCCATAATCATTCTGATGTCTTTTAAAGGAAATTCCAGCTCTCGAAACAATAAAATCTGCTGCAGCTTTTTGAGGGCCGTATCGTCATACAGCCGGTAGCCTGACGCGGTGTATTCTGCAGGATGCAGAAGACCGATTTTGTCATAATATTGCAGGGTGCGTATACTCACTCCTGTCAATTTGCTCACTTCATGTACTGTTCTCATTGGATATCTCCTCCTCGTGTATCCTTACTATAAACTATTACGCAACGTAGGAGTCAATCATAAATTTTAAATTTTTGTAAACATACGAACAATCGTACAGAAAAATCTTTTGTTTTTCCGGTAGCTATACTATAATAGGAAAGGATAAATCCATCGCTTATGGGGAATATCTAAATACTACAAAGGGAGAAGATGGAATGGAAAGAAAAGTAGGAACAATATCGAGGGGGATTCGCTGTCCGATCATAAGAGAGGGCGATGATTTAGTAAAAATTGTTACAGACAGTGTGTTGGAAGCAGCCGAAGCGGAAGGTTTTGCCATCCGTGACAGAGACGTAATCGCGGTGACAGAGTCGGTGGTTGCAAGATCCCAGGGCAATTATGCATCCGTGGATGCGATTGCGGAAGATGTGAGGGCGAAGTTAGGCGGAGAGACCATCGGAGTTATTTTTCCGATTCTCTCTAGGAACCGTTTTGCGATCTGCCTGAGGGGAATCGCCAAAGGCGCTAAGAAGGTAGTACTGATGCTCAGCTATCCCAGCGATGAGGTGGGAAATGAGCTTGTTTCTCTGGATCAGTTGGATGAAGCGGGGGTAAATCCTTACAGTGATGTACTAACCCTGGAGAGATACCGTGAACTGTTCGGAGAAAATAAACATCCTTTCACAGGGGTGGATTACGTGGCTTATTATGGTGAGTTGATTAGAGAAGCAGGTGCAGAGGTGGAGATTATCTTTGCAAATGACTGCCGCAGTATTCTTCCATATGCCAAAAAGGTGCTGAACTGTGACATTCACACGAGAGCCCGCACTAAGAGACTCTTAAAAGCAGCAGGCGCAGAGGTGGTCATGGGAATGGATGATATTCTGACCAGCCCGGTAAACGGAAGCGGATGCAATGAAAAGTACGGACTGCTGGGTTCCAATAAATCAACGGAAGACACGATCAAGCTCTTCCCAAGGGAATGTACGGATTTGGTGATGGATATTCAGAAGGAAATTCTGGACAGAACAGGTAAGCATGTAGAAGTTATGGTTTACGGCGACGGCGCGTTCAAGGATCCTGTAGGAAAAATCTGGGAACTTGCAGACCCCTGTGTATCTCCGGCCAGCACACCGGGATTGGAAGGAACACCTAACGAAGTGAAGCTGAAATATTTAGCGGACAACGATTTCAGGGATCTTTCCGGCGAGGCGTTAAAGGAAGCAATTTCTGACCGCATCCGGGAAAAGAAAGACAATCTGGTAGGCGATATGGCTTCTCAGGGAACAACGCCCAGAAGACTTACCGACCTGATTGGTTCTCTGTGTGACCTAACCAGCGGTTCCGGTGACAAGGGAACTCCTGTCATCCTGATTCAGGGCTACTTTGATAATTATGTAAGCTAATGCGGCTTTGTCAGATCGCGAATTTGTTATACTCACGGCGGAGGAAATCTGCCGTGAGTATTGTAAAAGCCCGGGCGAAGAATGGTTTTCGCCCGGGCAAAATTTTTATAAGAATATCCCTAATTTTATTTTACATTTTCCTTTGCAGCAGCCGAAGCCAGTGCCCGGTATTTTCCCTTTTCTTCTGCCATTTCTTCCACTGTCTTAGTCTTAAGGCTGAATCCCTTTACAGGCCGGTAAGGAAGCAGCTCTCCCTTCATTCTCTCCTTTGCCTTTTTGATTTCATCGGCATATTGAGGCAGCCACTCTTCCCCGGCAATCAACATTTCATCTACCATTTGCTTGATTTCGTCAGGAGTGCAGACGGCTCCGGTAAGAGGATCCATCATTCCCGCCTGATAGAGCAGATTAATGTCTGCGTGAACGGCGGCTTCCACAGCAAGCTTCTGTACCCATACAGACTGAGAGCAGATAGCGGCACAACCTAACGGAAGATCGCCCACCTTGGGAATGCTGACACCGTTTCCATCTACGAAGCAAGGAACCTCCACCACACATTCATCCGGCAAGTTTGTGATGGTACCTTCGTTCATGACATTGAAATGACCACGGTAACATCTTCCGGTTTCCAGTGATTCTATGATGTAAGAGCCGTGCTCCTCGGAACGCTTTTCGGGAGTATAAGACTGGGGTTCCTCCTTCATCCAGTTGGGGAAGTCGGTCTCAAACCAGTTGCGGGATTCCTTACAAACACGCAGATAGCCTGCTGTTTCCCCTTGAATCCAACTGGAATAATTGATCCATTTTTCCATATCCTCCGGACGTTTCCGGTACCACATCAGATATTCGGACAAATGGCCGTTGGATTCTGTGGAATAATATCCGAAGTTTTTCATCACATCCAGACGAATATTTTCATCTTTGGCGAATTCCGCCTGACACATTAAAGGATAAAGTTCATCCTTCATTTCTTTTCCATCTACCTTTACACTTATGTACCAGGTTTGGTGGTTAAGACCTGCGCAGATGATATCCACATCCTTCTTATCTTTCCCCAGCGCCTGAGCAATCTGACTGTGTCCGTGCTGTACGCCGTGGCAAAGGCCGTAGGTGGTTACCTTGCCGTACTTGTTTGCCGCCCAGGTCATCATGGCATTGGGATTGGAATAATTGAGCATGATGCAATCCTTCTCTGCCACCTCCCGGATATCTTTACAGAATTCCAGAATAGCGCTTATGCCTCTCTGGCCATACATGATTCCGCCAATGCAGAGAGTATCTCCTACACATTGATCCACGCCATATTTCAGGGGGATTTCCACATCGGTTGCAAACCCTTCCAGCATGCCAATTCGCACGCAATTGATCACATATTTGGCATGGCGGAAAGCCTCCCTGCGGTCCAGAGTTGCCTGAATTTTGATGGAAAGACCGTTGGAATCAATGTCCCTCTGACAAAGCTCAGTAACCATTCGCAAGTTTTCTTCGTTAATGTCCGTAAAAGCCACCTCAATATCCTGAAATTCCGGTACGGTCAGAATATCCGAGAGAAGACGTCTTGTAAATCCGATGCTTCCTGCACCGATAAATGCCACTTTAAAGCTCATAATTTTCTCCTTTTCCTGAAAACATTTTTGGGAAGTTTCTGTACATTTTTTTGCAATTGCATTCTCATACAGTCAATGTTATTATGCCTTTATAGTAACAGGTTTTTTGAATTAAGGGTAGAAGATGATTTTTGCAAAAGAGGTAAATTTTTGATGTTTGACTCCTGCGGCGGCTACGCCTTTCAGTTTTTGGATGATATTGAAAATCCCCCGGTTCAGCTTCGCAGCATTGGCGTGGAGGAGAGAGACTCTGTTTCCTATTGCTGGCATAATGAAAACAGGGAAGAGCAGTACTTGTTTCAGTATACGCTTTCCGGTCTGGGATTCTATTTTGACGGAGAAAGAGAACACCGGCTTCCGCCTTCTACGGCCATGTTTCTTGAACTGCCGGGAAATACATCCTATTATTATAAGGAAGGAAGTGCTCCCTGGCGCTTTATCTATGTGCTGCTCAAAGGATGCGGAATTTCCGAATACTACAGACTGATCTGCTCCCGCCGCACGGAAATTATTTCACTTGAGGAGGCCAGCATGCCAGTCAGAAAGCTGGAGAATCTTTACCGTCTTTCTATGTTGGGGAAAATAACGAATCCGTTCACAGCAGCTTCCCTGGCAATGGATTTCCTGACTTCTCTGGCGTCGGAGAGTAATATGCCAGGAGAGTCACTTCCTTTTTTGGTCAAACAGGCAATTCAAATAATAGAAAAAGATTTTTCCAGTTTAAACGGTGTGGAGGAGATCGCCAGGCGGCTTCAGGTTTCTGCCAGCCATCTATGCCGGGAGTTTGTGCGTTGCCTGCACATAAGCCCCTTGGATTATCTTACCAGAGTGAGACTTAAATATGCCGCCAATCTTCTCACCAAGACCAATCGGAAAGTCGAAGATATTGCTGTCTCTAGCGGGTTCTCCAATGGAAATTATTTTGCAAAGGTATTTAAAAAGTCGTTAGGAAGCAGTCCTAGAGATTTTCGGAATAATAGTGAGACGGGGAATCATGATATTACGCTGTAATAAAAGCGGTTTTTTGCCAGTGGCAGCCACTCCCGAAGAAGAGACTTCGGTGTGGCTGCCCGCTTTTTAAACTCTGAGAAATTCTTTTACATTTTTTTGGAAAATCTTTTCCTGCTGATTCTGTGAAAGTCCAAGCTTTTCGAAGATTTCTTCATCCCTTTCCCGAATTCCTTTAGCGTAGGCCCAGTCATAATTTTCCGCATGATTATCGCTTCCCCAAAATACAATATCCTCCACATTAAAGTTGTTTCCGAATACATGAGTTAGTGCACCCTCACGGAAGGTGGGAGGGGTACCGGGGGTGATATCCAGATACATCTTTGCGGCCTTTCCACCGGGATTACGTTCCAGAAAAGCGTTAAACTTTCCGTACACCGCGATGCATTCATCTACCCAGGGCCAGGAGAGGTGCGCGATAGAAAATCTTAGACCTTCTATGGATAACAAGGGCTCAAACTCACAGGGGCGGTTGTATTTTCCGGATACGTTGATTCCGTCATACAAAATCCCAGAATGAAACATGAGAGGCATGTTATATGAGGCGATCTGATGGTAAACCGCCATGGCTCTCTCGTCGCTGGGATAAAAATGGTTGCATATGATCTTGTAGCCCTTCACACCCGCTTCTTTTGCCTGGGCTAGCTGCTCTGACGCATCCTCTTGTGTAGGATCAATAAAATAGAAGGGATAGAGATTTTCTTTCCCGTCGGTGTAGCGGATCAGCGCATCGAGCCGCTCTCGGTTTGAGCCGGATTTCCCCAGCATTCCATTAGGTGAGGGGGAAAAGACGATGGCTCCGTCAAAACCGGCATTTTCAAGCTCTTTTGTTAATTTAGAGGAATCAACCTCGTTTCCAGTCATATGTACATGTGCGTCAATTCTCATAATTAATACAATACCTTTCTGCCGTGCTTTTCACGGCGTTGCAATAATATAATTTACCCCTTCACTCCTGTAAAGGCGATCCCTTCAATAAAGTATCTCTGCCCGAAGGTGTAAATCACAATCATAGGGATAATGGCCATCACACCTGCCGCCATCAGCAGATGATATTCCGTGCCGTGCTGCCCCTGCAAGGTGGCCATTGCCACGGAGAGAACTCTCATTTTATCAGAGCTTGTGGCGATCAGAGGCCACAGAAGATCGTTCCAGCACCACAATATATTGAGTACCGTCATGGCCACGAAGGAACTGCGACACAGAGGGAGTTCTATGGTCCAGTATAGACGGAACCAGGAGCATCCGTCAATCTTTCCGGCGTCCTCTAGTTCCTGCGGGATTGCGGCAAAAAATTGCCGCAGCATAAACATGGTATAGACACTGAACAGGTTGGGGATCACGATTGCCTTCAGGGAATCCACCCATCCCAGGCTGCTTACGATTAGATATTTTGGAATCATAGTCATCTGCGCCGGAACCATAAAAACCGTTAGAAGCATGTAAAAGATTGGGTTTTTAAGAGGAAAGTTCATCCTGGCAAAGGCAAATGCCGACAGGGAGCCGATGAACATCATAAGCACCAGCGTCAGGACAGTGACGAGAATGGTGTTTCTGTAATATCGGATAAAATCCAGCTTCAGCAAAACCTCCCTGTAGTTGTCCAGATTCCATGCGGAGGGCAACCACTGGACAGGGATTTTTACCGTCTCGGCATAGGTCTTAAAGGACGTCAGTATCATCCAGATAAAGGGCACCAGCATGACCACCGACCCCAGCACCAGAATCGCATAGGTAATGATTGTGCTAATAAGTTTTTTTCTGCTTTGTCCCATACATTCCTCCTATTCGTAAAACACCCATTTGTCCTGAAATTTAAACTGAATTACTGTCACCACCGCGATCATGAGAAACAGCACGAAAGCTTCTGCGGAGGCAGATCCCATACTCATGAACCGGAAGGCCTTCTCGTAGATCCCGAAAACCACGGTTCTGGAGGCATCCACGATAGGGCCGCCCTGATCGGCATTGCCGATAAAGGTGTAGACTAGATCAAACATTCGCATACTGTTCATAATCGACATAGTCAGTAGGAAAAACAGGGTGGGCGTAAGGAGAGGAACCGTGATTTTCCAGAAAATCTGGTGGTTTTTGGCGCCATCAAGTCGTGCCGATTCATACAGGGAGGCGGAGATCCCTTGCAGACCTGCTAGAAGAATGATGGCGTTATAGCCCACACCAGTCCAGACGCTGACGATGATCAGAGAGACCAAGATATATTTCGGATCGGAAATCCAGTTGGGGGCGGGCAAGTGCATTGCTTTCAGAACAATATTTACCACCCCGAATTTTGAATTTAACAACCATCGCCACACCATGGCCGCCGCTACGGGCATAACAATGTTGGGAAGAAAATAGATTACCCTGAAAAATCCGGTTGCTCGCAGACCCTTGTTTAAAAGATTAGCTACTCCCAGGGAAAGGAGAAGTGTGATCGGAACCACGGCGAGAGTGTAAATTAGCGTGTTTCTTATCTCATAAATAAATTTTTCGTTTTTGATTAGCTCTGCGAAATTGGAAAGTCCTACGAAAGTCTTTTCGCCCAGGCCGTCCCAGCGCACGAGTGAAAGGCCGATGGAGTACAGGATTGGCAGGATTCCGAAACATACCGTGCCAATTACCATGGGGGCAATAAAAAGATAGGCCCAGAACCATTCCTGTTTAAATTTTTTAGTCTTCATATGGTGTTGCTCCTGTCTGTGTGCTCCGGCACACACGTACTAATCAGAGAGGCTAATTGAATTCAGAAAGGGGGCCGAAACCTGACGGCCCCCAGACGGTGATCTCCTGATTACTCTTTATTTGCGGTTTCCGTCATTTTTGCCTGTGCCTCGTCTAGCATAGCCTGAATATCTGCGTTTTCGTCTACCCATATCGCAGAGATTGTATCAGTGAAAATCTGAGCTGTCTCTGAGGGGTTGTTTGCATAATGTGGATTGGGGGAAGCATAGTCTACGGAATCAAGGAGAATCTGTACATCCTGATCCGGATACAATTCTTTCCATGTTTCGGAGGCTCCTTCATATGCAGGTATTGCAGCTTTGGCGGTCACTTCCTGAGCTTCTTTTGTAGAAGCAAATTCCACGAACTTTAAGGCTGCGTCTGTATTGCTGCTGTTTGCTGCCACACAGTAGGCCAATCCGTGGGTCGTAGCACCCTGGCATGCCTTGACCGGAAGCTCTGCAATCTGACAGTCTGCGCCAAGAGCTTCCACACAGCGAACAAGATCCCAGGAACCATCTGTGATCATGGCTACCTGACCTGACAAAAACATATCTACTGGCTGAAATTCTAGCTGTTCGCTTCCGGTAGGGGAAACCTTATATTTGTACATCATATCATGCATAAACTGCAAAGCCTCGGTTACCTCCGGGCCATTTACCTTTGGCATCCGGTTTTCATCCATAAAGCTTCCATTATTCTGGAAAACAAAGTTCTGGTAGCCTGAATTTCCATCCGGACGGGATACAAATCCATAATGGCTCTCATTGGTCAGAGCCTGTGCAGTTGCCAGCAAGTCATCCCAAGTCCATCCAGCCTTAGGGTATTCTACGTTCATCTCATCGAAAATTGCCTTATTGTAATAGATTGCCGTTCCATCATAATCTTTGGGAACGCCGTAAATTTTACCATCCATCTTATACATGTCCAGAACTGCCACCGGATATTTGGTCTCATCGAACCCATAGCTCTTTAAATCCTCTGTTAGATCCAGAAGCAATCCTGAATTGATATATTCGGGGGCGTTGATATTCATCCAGAATACATCCGGCCCTGTTCCTGTAGGAAGTGCGGTTTGGAGCTTAGTCCAGTATTCGCCCCAGGGAACGATGGTGGATTCCACCACAACCTCATCCTGAGAAGCCTCGAAGAGAGAAATCAGCTCGTCCATTCCGCCTTTCTGGCCCTCATCCCAGTAGTAAAAATTGATCACGGTTTTTTCACCGGAAGCGGTCTGATTGGCTACCGTCTCCCCGTTAGCGGCTGCATCGGCCTCCGACTCGGTATCGGTGCTATCTGTCTGTGATTGGGAACTGTTCTCTGTCTGGGAACTAACGTCAGTTTGGGAATTGGCTCCGCCGCCTCCGCATCCTGATAGAACCATCATACTTGCCAAAACCAGTGATAGTAACTTCATAACTTTTTTCTTTTTCATTTTTCCTCTTTTCTGCACGGCTTTTCAGGCTATTGTAGACAGGGCTGTGAATGCCGTGCGGACACAGGCCTGCATCCTCTATCGTTTGCTGCCAGGATTTATCCCGGACGAATGCCAGCCTGACTACGTTTGAGTGTCTATATTATAGGAAGGATTCCCCAAAAGAAACAGAAAGAAACTTCTCTTTTTTGTGTCAGAAAATCGAAGCTTCTTTCTAAGGTGGTTTTTTATGTGTCTTTTTTTCATTTTTGTTGTCGTATTGTAACTTAGGCAAAACGCTTTGCTTCTTATCTGATGAGGTTACTTGGTCCTGATCTGCGTAGGAGTCTTGCCAGTGAGCCGTTTGAAGGTCTTACAAAAATGATGATAATCACTGAAACCTGCCTGTTGGGCGATCTCATAGGTTTTCAGGTTTGTCTGTGTCAGCAGTTTTTCTGCGGCCCGGATTCGAATGGAGGTGAGGGAGCCTACAAAGGTTTCGCCGGTCTGTTCCTTAAAGATTCTGCAGAAATATTTTTCCGACATCCCTGCTTTCGACGCAATGTCGGAGAGTGATATTTTTTCATAGTAGTGGGCCTCCATGTATTCCAGAGCGTTCCGGATTGTATCAGAGTGAGAGGTGCCGTAAAGGTTCTGACGTATCAGGTCGAAGATCCGCTCGAGAAGCTCCAGATAATACTCACAGGTCTCTTCCATAGTCTCCTGGTGGTAGAGGTTCGAGATTACGTTGTATTCCTCCATCACTAGCTTTTCCATAAGATCGCGATGCTGATACAGACGCATATTGCTGATGATACTCTCGGCCAGCATATGAGGAAAGTCCTTTTCACAGAACAGCTTCCGGGATAGGATAATGCGGCAGATCTGCATCAGAGTATTCTTTATGGTGTCCAATCGATATGCCCCAAAAGCCTCCGCGATGGTATGAAGCTCCTGCACAAAAAGAGAGGAAAGATCCTGGTTCTGGACATATTCCGGGCTAAATTCCAGAAATTCTTCTCCGCTCCTTGTGTAACAGGAAAAGAAGTGCATCCTTAGCGCGCACTGGGCCTGCGTGAAAGCTTCTTTCAGCTCCGAAGGCTTTTGCATGTACCCTGAGCAACCGATCCATACCGGATGCTCCACATATTCCTTTATTTTTTTCAGAAGCATTTTTCTTTTCGGAAAGGAATTTTGGACATCGGAAAAGGGAGCAAAAAATAATCCATACAGAGTCTGATTTTTATCGATGAAAAGGGGCGACTGCTCATCGTCGAAGCACCGAAGCAGGACGCTTTTGCAGAGAGTAAGGAGAGCCTCCTTCTTGCGTTCGTCGCATGTACGGCCGGGGATCTTTAGGGCTAGCACAAACCAGGTGCTCTCCTTAAGGGCGGGACATAATGCCAGCAGCTCTGATGCCTTTTTTTCGGGGAAGTCTGGCTCCATGAGAAGGCTTTCCAGAAGGAGGCTTATCTGGGCACTCCGATCTTCCGCGTCCGTATGCTCCATGCTTTTCGTGATCTCATAAACGGCTGCGGCAATATCTTTTCCCTCCATCAGAGGCTTGAAAAGATAATCGCGGGCTCCCAGCTTCATGGCCTCGCGGACATATTCGTACTCGTTGAAGCAACTCAGCACGATAAATTGGGGCCTGGTTTCCCTGTTCTTTATTTTCCGAAGCACTTCGATTCCATCCATTTTGGGCATTTTCAAATCTAGAAGCACCAGATCAGGCTTTTTTTCATCGATCAGAAGCAGAGCCTCTTCCCCATTTTTGGCCTCTCCTATGATCTTACAGCCCACACCCTCCCAGGAAATCCCGGAGCGCAGTCCCATTCGGAAAATAGGTTCATCATCCACAAGCAAAACCTTTAACATAATCTACAGCTCCTTTCCTGGCTCCCTGTGATAGATCACAGGAACCCTGAACGATATTTTGGTTCCCATACCCTCACGGCTTTCAATTTGCAGGGTGGCTTCCTCCCCGTAGTGCTTTTTCAGGCGTTCGCTGACATTAAAAAGCCCAAGGCCTCGAAAGGCGGATATGTTACTAGAAATCTCTTCGGGCATTCCGACACCATTATCTTCTATTATAAAGTAAATCCAGTCTTCTTTGCGGCTGATTGAGAGACAGATCCGGCCTTTATCCTCTAGCGGCTCAATCCCATGGAACACGGCGTTTTCCAGAAGCGGCTGCAAAATAAACTTCACCATGTAGCAGGTAAGGGCCTGGGGATCTATATCGTAGATGACCTCGAAGTCATCCTGATACTGATACTGGATTAGGCTCATATAGCTGGTGGCATGTTCTAGCTCCTTTTCGACTGTGACGTAAGTATCCGTTTTTTTACCGCTGAATTCTAGAAGCCGGATCAGGGACAGAAGCATTTGACTGATGGTATCTTCCCCGTGCATGGTGGCTTTCCAGCGGATCACGTTCAGCACATTATAGAGAAAGTGCGGGTTGATCTGTGCCTGGAGCATTTTAATTTCGATGGCATTTTTCTCCTGTTCTTCATGACGGATATCCTCGATCAGATCTCGGATATGGGAGAGCATCTTATTGAACCCTCGAGAAAGGATCTCCACCTCCGCTACAGATTCGTTCACTGGGACAGCCACATCGAGCTGATTATTCTCCACCAACTTCATGGTGTCCGCTAGCTGATGGATGGGTCTTGTGATATACCTGGAAAGCATGTAGGCGACCACAAAGGAAAACAGAGCGATGAATAGGGTAAGGAGTAGACTTTGACGCACGGAAGCACGGGTGGAGTCCAGAAGTTCCTGGCGATTGACCATCATCATAATATACCATCCGGAGGTCGCTGAGCGCTCCACCAGACAGGCATATTCCGTGCCATTTTCCTCAAAGAGAAAGACATCCTCCCCTGCTTTTACTTTTTGAAGAAGGGCTTCACCTCCCGATTCGGAGGAGATTTTGTCTCGGGAGCTGTCGGGATGGAAGTAGAGATTTCCCTTTTTGTCAAAAACCAAAATCCGGTTCCCGGACTTTTCCATAGCCTCTCTCATGACTTTTTCAATGTTTGGATAGGAAATCTCGATGAGGAAGGTTCCGATAGTATTGGAAGTATCGCTGCCTGTGATTTTTCTGGCCCAACCTATTACCCTGGTATTGTACTTTTCGATGTAGTCGTTTTTGTAAACTGGAGTAACCAGATCCATATAATAATCGGACAGTTCCCGGTACCAGTCATACTGACGGAGCTGCTCAAAATCTACCTTCGATCGGTCTGTCTCGGAGGAGATGTCGTAGTAGCGTCCAACAAATTCCACACTGCAGATCATGGTCGTGTTTTTCTTCATTTGACGGAAGATATCACGGATATGATTTTCGTTCTTAATGCGTGTCTGCTCATCCGCAGGAGGAATACTGAGCATATCCCTCACATCCGAGTCAAAGAGAAAAGAATAGGAGTTTGTATTGATGGAGTTAAAGATATTTTCGATCCGCATATTGAGCTGATAGAGCAGACTGGACGCGGACTGCATTTCGTTTCGGTAGATGATGTTGCTGGTGTTTTTGTACCAGACCACATTCACTGCCGCGAAGAGCATGATGCTGATCAGGATGATGGAGATCCATATTTTGAAAAAGAGGGTTTTTCGCCTGTTCAGCAGTTTTCTCATAATAACCACATTCCTTTGTCAAGTATTACCGAATACGCTAGCGCCTTTAGTATAACACAAAACCACGGTGCTGTTAAGAACGTTACATCCACGGCAGCTCGGAGTTATCTATTTGCTTCTCAAGATATGGTGCAATGAATTTGCTCTGAATGATATTGATATTCTAGAAATGCCTATGCTATAATGAACAAAAATAATTTTGCGGAATATCTCCAAAGGATAGGATAATGGGTCAGATATTTAATGGCGAGGTACATGAATGTGAAAGCGGATAAATGTATTTTAATTTGTTTTTTTCTGACAATTTTTGTTTTTCTGGCGGACCCGGTTAATGTCTCTGCTGCGGAAGGAAATAACCAGGTGGCGCAGAACGAAAAAGTGGTCATTGACTATTCCAATGCCGAAGAGGGAAGTGTGACGGTGAATTTTACCGGTACGGCAGGCGGGCGGCTCAAAGTACAGGTTGAAGTGCCTGAGATCACTTATACATACGACTTGCCAAAAGGGGAGGCGACTACGTTTCCGTTGTCAGAGGGAAATGGGAATTATAAGGTGACCGTGTTTGAAAATGTATCGGGAAGTAAATATGCCACAGTACTTTCCGTATCTTTCCAGGTGAAATTGAGCAGTGAGCTTGCACCCTTCCTTGGTTCTAACCAATATGTGGACTATAGCGACGCGAAATCAACATTGTCGAAAGCGTCAGAGCTAGTCAAGGGGGTTGATGATCCGATCGGGAAGGTAGAGAAGATATATGATTTCGTGGTGGGAAATTTGACTTATGATACCAAGAAGGCCGACACCGTGAAAAGCGGCTATTTACCGGTGCTTGACAGTGTTCTTTCTTCCAAAAAGGGAATATGCTTTGACTATGCCGCTCTTATGGCAGGGATGCTTCGCAGTCAGGGAGTGCCATGCAAGCTTGTGGTTGGCTACGCAGGGAAAGCTTATCATGCATGGATCAGCGTATGGACAAAAGAGGAAGGCTGGATAGACGGTATCATTTATTTTGACGGTGAGAACTGGCACCGCATGGATCCCACATTTGCCTCATCAAGTGGAGGAAGCGACGAGATTATGGAGTATATCGGAGACGGAAGCAATTATTCCAAGAAATATCAGTACTGACTTTAAAAATAGGAGATTATATGATGGAAAAAATGATTTCACATGAGGGGATATCATCGCTGTGTATGGAGCTTTCCCTTCTGCTTCATGCAGGAGTAAGTGTGGGGGATGGATTTGCCCTTTTACAGGAGGACAGCGATGCAGAGTATAAAGATTTACTTTCCGACATGGCCAGAGAAGTAGATGAAGGGTCGCCTTTATCTGCGGCAATGAAAAGCAGCGGCCGCTTTCCAGTCTATGTTTCCGGCCTGGTGGAAGTGGGAGAGCAATCCGGGAAACTGGAGGAAGCACTTTTGGCGCTTTCCAGGTATTATGAATACCGGACCCGGCTGGATCGGCGGATACGCAGTGCTCTTTTGTACCCGGCAGTGATGCTGCTGTTGATGTTACTGGTAATTGCAGTGCTGCTGATCAAGGTATTGCCCATGTTTGAAGATGTGTACAGATCTTTGGGAGGACGGCTCACCGGTGTGGCAGGCGGCTTGCTGACCTTGGGGCGTTTCCTGGGCAGGGCAATGCCGGTTTTATGGGTACTGTTGGCGGCAGTGGTAGTTTTTCTGGGGCTTTTTGCGGCAATCCCTTCGTTCAGAACGAAAATCTTGTCATGGTGGCGCGGCATTTGGGGAGATAAAGGGATTTCACGCCAGATGAATACGGCACGGCTGGCACAGGCGCTTTCCATGGGAATGGCGAGCGGTATGTCGCTGGAAGAGTCGGTAATACTGGCGGCGGGACTGGTGGAGGATATAACAGGCGCCAGCGAGCGGTGCAGGGATTGCCGAAGCCGGCTGGAGCAGGGAGAGACTCAGGGGAATGCTCTGAAGAACAGCGGTTTGCTCCCGGCGTCCTCTTGTCATTTGCTGGAGCTTGGACTTAAAAGCGGAGCAGGTGAGCGTTCCATGGAAAAAATTGCAGGAGATATGGCTGAAAGCAGTGAGGCAGCGTTGGAAGAAGCAGTGAGCAGGGTAGAGCCGGCGCTGGTTCTGGTGTGTTCCGCGCTTGTAGGAGTAATTTTATTGTCGGTGATGCTGCCATTGATGCACATCATATCAGCGATTGGGTGATTAAATGAAAAGAAAAAAGACGACGTTTGGTATGCTTCGGGGCCTCTTGCTGCCCTGCGCAGCGGTGGTGATTCTTTTGGCCTTTACGTCTGCGCTGGGGAATTTAGAGAGTGGGCGTGAGGGAGAGGATATCCGCCAGCTTCAGGAGGTGCTTCAAAAGGGATGTGTTTCCTGCTATGCTGCAGAAGGAATCTATCCCCCAGATTTGGAATATTTAAAGGAGCATTATGGCATACAGATCGATGAAGAGCGATATACGGTTTATTACAACCGTTTTGCTCAGAATCTGATGCCAGATGTGACAGTGCTGGAGAATAAAGTTCGGAAGTAAACTTCCAAACGATCTATTGGTGGCAGTATCGCAGGCAAAGCCTGCGATATGCAGGGGAATAATAATGAAAAAGAAGACAATACGACATCATATGGATGGGCTGATAGCATTGCTGCTCTTTGGTGTGTTTGCAGCCTGCCTGCTGGCGGTGCTTCTGACCGGAGCGGGGGCGTATAAGCGGCTCAACAACCGGAATGAAGAGGCCTACGCTCGCCGTACCTGTATGCAATACGTGGCAAACAGGGTACATCAGGCACCGAAACCGTCTGATGTGAGGATAGAACCTTTTGGCAGCGGGGATGCCCTGTCAATTACTGACCAGGATGGCTTTATTACGCGGGTTTATTGTTGTGATGGCTACCTGATGGAACTTTATAATAGCCCTTCCTTTACATTAAGCCCGCAGGATGGGGAACGGATTATGGAAATCGGCGGACTTGACTTATTGTTGGAGGATGGGATGCTGACAGTGACCGTAACCGACAGCACCGGCCAAGACAGTGAAATGGTTTTAACCCTTTCTGGTAAAGGGGGTATGTCAGATGAAAAGTAGAGCGCCTTTGGCATTGATGGAACAGATGGTGATGCTGCTGGTCTTTGCTTTGGCGGCTGCCTTGTGTTTACAGGCATTTGTAAAATCGGATCAGATTTCTCTGAAAAGCGAGGCAAGAAGCAATGCTGCCTTAGCGGCTCAGAATACGGCGGAAATTATCCGCCATAGCGGTGGCACTTTAGAACATGCTCTTATGGAAACGGCAGAGAGACAGGGCGGAAAGTATTTAAAGAATGATGATGCCACAATAGGCGGGAAGCTGATTATTTCGTATGATGAGGAGTGGAAACCTGTTGAAGAAGGGATTTATCTCCTGACTGTACAGGGAATACCGGTTGAGGAAGAAGGTTTGTGTAAGGTACTGGTGCAGGTGGCTGACAGCTCAGGCGAAGTGAATATGTCAGGTCGGGCAGCAGCGGAGGATACTGTGGGTCAGGAAGTTTTGTTTGAGCTGGAAACGGCGTGGCTGGAGGTGGAAGGGAATGAATAAAGATGATAGATTTTCTCCGCCGGCAGTAGGGGGAATTTCCCTGTTGGTAGCATTTGCAGTGCTGTGTCTTACAGTGTTTGCTTTGCTCAGCCTGAGTACCGTGCAGGCACAAAGCCGGCTGGCAGATGCGTCTTTGGAGACAGTGGCACAGTATTATGCGGCAGATGCTGAGGCAGTCAGGATTCTTGCGCTTTTGCGATCAGGAGAGTCCCCGGATGGAGTTACATATAGAGAGGGAATTTATTCTTATACCTGTCCGATTTCAGAGACACAGGTATTAGAGGTGGAGGTGCGCCTATCGGAGGAAGATTACGAAATTTTGCGCTGGCAGGCGGTTCCAGACGGGCAGGATGGCGAGGAAAGCGGTTTTGATCTGTGGGATGGAGGAGACCTTTGATTCCGCTCAAAAGATAGGAGAGTAGGTCGCAAGGAATCCTCCCGCCTTCGGTGAGCCTCTCCTTATGACACATATAACAATAGTGCAAAGAGGTAATGTTATGGCAGAATTAGTGGAATATTTAAAACGAGCAGTAAAAGATGGGGCATCAGACCTTTTTATTGTAGCCGGAGGAAAGGTGTCAGAAAAGGTGGAAAAAAACTTATATTCCATCAGCGAGGAGAATATGACGCCTCAGGAGTCGGAGAGGCTGATTACAGAGCTCTATGTCCGGGCAAACAGACCGATAGAAAGATATCTGCGCAGCGGAGACGATGATTTTTCCTTTTCCCTTCCGGGAATAGCCCGCTTTCGGGTCAACACCTACCATCAACGGGGTTCTATGGCAGCAGTAGTGAGAGTGGTGGTCTTTGAGATTCCGAACTGGAAAGATCTGCATATTCCGGAACAGATTATGGAGATTGCAGATGTGGCTCATGGCATGGTGCTGGTGACGGGAACGGCAGGCAGTGGGAAATCCACTACTCAGGCGTGCATCATAAACCGGATTAACCAAACCAGGGGATGTCATATTATTACGCTGGAGGATCCCATAGAGTTTTTGCACCGAAATCAAAAAAGCATTGTTAGCCAGCGGGAGATTGCTATTGATTCGGAGAATTATCTGACAGCCCTGCGGGCATGCTTAAGACAGGCGCCGGATGTGATCCTGCTGGGGGAAATGCGTGACCACGAGACGATCCGCACGGCTATGACAGCGGCGGAGACAGGCCACCTTCTGATAGCCACCTTGCACACGAAAGGTGCTGTAAATACGATAGACAGGATTGTGGACAGCTTCCCTGGGGAGCAGCAGTTGCAGATCCGGGTACAGCTCAGTATGGTACTTGAGACGGTTATTTCACAGCAGCTTTTGCCGGGAATGGATGGGGAGCTTGTGCCGGCTTACGAGATTATGCACATGAACAACGCGATTCGCAGCCTGATCAGGGAGAACAAGAGTCATCAGATAGACAATGCCATTGCCTCCGGCAGCGGTGAAGGAATGATTTCTATGGATCAGTCTATTTTGACGCTATACCGGGAGGGGAAAATTACCAAAGAAACCGCGCTGGATTATGCAGACCATCCGGAACAACTTCTGCGGAGAATGTAAAAATAAACGCTGGCACACGAGCCGCGCGGCGAGTAGGGAAGAGCATCTCCCCTACTCGATTTGCTTCTTATATTTTAGTACAATAGCCGAGGTGGGCGGTAGGGCAATCTCCAGGAATCCATCCTCCACAGGGTATTGTCTTATGGCGACGGAATAACCCTCTGAGGTAGAAAGCATCAGGCGCGTCAGGATACACTGCCTGGGGATTACCAGAGTCCAGATTTCGGTTCTTCTCTTTACTTCATAATCATTGTTATTAATCAGTACGACTATAGCTTCTTTTCGGTTAAAACGCCCATAACCGATCACATTATAATCCTGGTCAATGTATTTCAGAGAACCTGTGATAAGCTCAGGATTCTCCTTATGGATGCGGATCATGTCCCGATGGAATTGTATCAGATCATGATCCTCATGACCCCAGGGATAAGTCCGCCGATTATCGGGATCGGTAAAGCCACATACCCCTGCCTCGTCACCATAATAAATTGTGGGAGCCCCCGGCCAGGTCATCTGGATTACTACTGCCTCACGGTAGACGGCCTTATTAATGCCTTCATTTGCCGCCTGAGCCCCCAGAGTATTGGTTCTTCCTACCTTTTTGTTGGTTCTGGTCAGGAATCTGGAATGATCATGGTTAGAAAGTTCATTCATGGCAATATGGAGGGAGGGAGTAGTAAAACTGGCCATATGATGGCGCATGGCTCCCAAAAAACTATCCACATTGCCAAAGAGATCTCCCCGATAATCATCGCTGTGCTTCTCCATACCGGTCAAAAACCATGTGACTGGCTCCATGAAAGCATCATAATTCATAACGGTGTCCCATTCACTGCCGTTTAACCATTCCCTGGAATTTCCATAGTGCTCGGCTAGAACGATGGCATTGGGATTGGCAACTCGGACAGCACGGTGGAAAGATTTCCAGAAATAATGGTTATACTTAAGGCTGTGTCCCACATCAGCAGCCACGTCCAGACGCCAGCCATCAGCATTATAAGGCGGAGATACCCATTTGGCAGCAATTTTCATTATATACTGAAACAGATCCCGGGAATTCTCATAGTTTAATTTGGGAAGAGTATCATAACCCCACCATCCATCATAGCTTGGATTGTAAGGCCACGCGTTACCGTCATAAAAATGAAAGTAATCATGATAAGGACTTTCGGCACAGATATGGGCGCCCTTTTCATACCCTTTTGCATTTTCGTAGATCCGCTCCCGATCCATCCATTTGTTGAAGGAGCCGCAATGGTTAAAAACACCATCTAGGATAACTTTCATACCTCTTTGGTGAGCTTCATTTACGACCTTGATAAATAGTTCGTTACTGGCACTTAAATTTTGGGGATTGGTAATTCTGTTAATATATCTGGATGCGTAACGATTTTCGTGTTGCTGCGGCGAAAGAAGTTCTCCTTCATCGTACACAATTTTTCCAAAATGAGGATCAATGTTATCATAATCCTGGATATCGTATTTGTGGTTAGAGGGAGAAACAAAAAGCGGATTAAAGTAGATGACATCAACGCCTAATTCCTGCAAATAATCCATTTTATCCAGCACGCCTTGCAGGTCGCCGCCGTAAAACTCTCGAACCCCCATAATTGCTGGAACCTTATTCCAGTCATCCACATGAACGGTTTTATCACCGATATATTCATATTCAGCGGTAAGTACATCGTTTGAGGGATCCCCATTATAAAAGCGGTCCACGTAAATTTGATACATGACGGCTCCTTTGGCCCACTTTGGAGTTTTAAAACCAGGAATTACACGAAAAACATATTCGGTTATGACGCTGTCTACGACCCCTCTGGTGTCAAAAAAGCAACAATACTGATCCTTATGGATCTCGAAATAATAAGAAAATTCTTCCTCATCCATTTCCATCATACAGTTATAATAATCAAAATCATCCTCTGTCTGTTCTAAAATCATATGATGGCGAATCCCGGAGTTTACTAAATAAACATTATCAATATTTTGATGGGCAGTGCGAAAACGGATAGTGACCAGAGAATAAGGATTGGGCTCTGAAGGAGAGAAAAAATCCTCTGTTGTATCACTGAATAGAGCATTCTTATCAATACCAGCCTGCATGTTCAATATGGCCTCCCTAAAATAGTCAAGTATTTGTCGAACAATACAAGTTACGTTTGAAAAACAAGCACTTATATTTTATATCATAGATTTTTGATAATCAATATGAATTTTGCCTAATATTGAAGGAGAAAAATGACAGTTATAACAATATATAAACGGTAAAAAGAACAGTACATGTACTGTTCTTTTTAGAGAAGGTATTTCTTTCTTATGGGGTATAGCAAAAAACTATATAATGTATTGGGGGGTTACAAGTATTATAATAGCATATGCCCCTTTTTGCGTAAATACTCACGATTAACAAATATCACAAAATTGGAGGCACGTTTTTGTACATTTTGACGAATCAATTTTCAAAGAGTGCCTTTGGAGATTGGTTTATCTGATGAAACAGAGACTCAAACTCATCTCTTCCGATTTTTTCTTTTTCAAGAAGCAGCCCCGCACAGCTATGAAGCACTTCTGTATGCTCTAAGATGATTGCCTTAGCCTTTTCATAGCAGTCGTCAATAATGTTGCGTACTTCCTTGTCGATTTCCCCTGCGATAAGCTCACTGTGGCTTTTGGTATGGGCTAAATCTCTTCCGATAAATACCTCATCATCATCGCTGTTATAATTGATGACACCGATATTTTTGGACATACCGTATCTTGTGACCATATCTCTGGCGGCTTGAGTTGCCTTCTTGATGTCACTGGAGGCGCCGGTAGTAATATCGTTAAAAATAATCTCCTCAGCAATTCGTCCGCCTAGGGATACCATAATATCTTGAAGCATCTTTCCTTTGGTAATGAACATCTCATCATTTTCAGGAAGAGGCATGGTATAACCGGCAGCACCTAAACCGGTAGGAATGATAGACACCGTATAAACAGGACCAACATCCGGAAGCAGGTGAAAAAGAATGGCATGCCCGGCTTCATGGTAAGCGGTGATTTTTTTCTCTTTATCGGTGATGATACGGCTTTTTTTCTCTGCACCGATTCCTACCTTGATAAAAGCTTTTTTGATATCTTCCTGGATGACAAAGCTTCTGTTCTCTTTAGCGGCTACAATGGATGCCTCATTTAAGAGGTTTTCCAGATCGGCTCCGGTAAAGCCAGCGGTAGTCTGGGCGATTTGCTTTAAATCCACATCCTCAGCTAAGGGCTTATTTTTTGCGTGTACTTTCAGAATATCTTCTCGTCCACCCACATCCGGGCGATTTACACTGATTTTTCGGTCAAAACGTCCAGGACGAAGAATGGCAGGGTCTAAGATATCTACCCGATTGGTTGCTGCCATGACGATAATTCCTTCATTGACGCCAAAACCATCCATTTCAACCAAAAGCTGATTTAAAGTCTGTTCTCGCTCGTCATGTCCTCCGCCCATACCAGTTCCCCGGCGCCTTGCGACGGCATCAATTTCATCTATAAATACAATACAGGGGGAGTGTCTTTTGGCATCTTCAAAAAGATCACGAACCCTAGAAGCCCCTACACCGACAAACATTTCCACAAAGTCAGAACCGGATATGCTGAAAAAAGGAACGCCTGCTTCTCCAGCAATGGCTTTGGCAAGCAGTGTCTTACCCGTACCGGGAGCGCCTTCAAGAAGAACACCCTTGGGGATTCTGGCCCCTACCTTGGTGAATTTCGCTGGATCCCGTAAAAATTCTACGATTTCTTCCAACTCTTCCTTTTCTTCCTTTAGACCGGCAACATCCTTTAGCGTGATTTTACCTTCGCCCATAGAGAGCTTCGCACGGCTTTTCCCGAAATTCATCATTTTGTTGCTGCCGCCGGCATTTTGGCTGTTCATCATCACAAAGAAAAATACCATCACGATGATTGCAAGAAGTACTGGGAATACACTGGTAAGAAACCAACTCTCCTCCTGAACCTTTTTGACCTCAGGATCTAGGCCATAGGAAATAAGAAGCTGTTCGATTTCTGAAACATCTGTCACGTACAGAGTTCTGGCGGGGCCATTACTTAGTATAAAATTCACTTCTCCAGTAGGTGTTTCACGGCTGGGAGCGATGCTGGCATACACGACCTTGCCATCCTCCAGATCCTGAATCAGTTCACCCCTAGTGTATTCCACCTGGTCACTGTCCAGAAGGCTGGGAATCACTAAAAGAGCCAGCAAAAGAAGTACCAGTATAAAATACGCATTATATCCTCTATTTCTTTTATTCAATGTTACTACCTCACTTGCCGGAAAAGCCGGCATTACTTAACATAAGGATGACTGGTAAAGCCTGGCATCCGTTGTTTAACATAAAGACAGTTCACGAAGCGTGCTGTCTGTTGTTTATTCGAATTCCACCGTTCCGATGTAGGGAAGGTTCCTGTATTTCTGGTCATAATCCAGGCCATATCCCACTATAAATTTATCGGGAATAGTAAAGCCTATATAATCTACAGACACCTGTGCTACCCGGCGCTCGGGTTTATCCAAAAGAGTACACAGTCGAAGGCTTGCAGGATTTCTGCCCTGCAGCATTCCTAAAAGGTAACTTAAGGTATGTCCGGTATCCACAATATCCTCCACCACAATAACATCTTTTCCCTCAAGGGGAGAATCCAAATCCTTGATGATCTTCACAACACCGCTGGATGTGGTTCCACTTCCATAGCTGGAAACCGACATAAAATCCACATAAACGGGAACCGTGATTCTTTTGGCAAGCTCACACATAAAAAAGCTGCCGCCCTTAAGCACACAGATCAAATGAACCTCTTTGCCGGCATAATCTTTGCTGATCTGTTCGCCCAATTCCCTGATTCTGGCGTCTACTGCCTCTTCTGAAAACAGTTCTTTAATTGTTTCAGCCATAATAATGACTCCTTTCCTCTGACCGGTATCTTATTCTTCTTTATCCGGAAACATTACCTGCAAAACATTTTTGGTACTTTCATCTACCTTGTAGTATTCGCTGATACGAAAACCGGGAATCCATATCACGTGGGAATTTTCTGCCAGGAGGTAAATATGCCCCCGTTCTTCTTTTGGAACCTTCTCATTGACAAAGTAATCCTGCAAAGACTTATGCCCCATGTTTTGATTGATCGTGAGGTAATCCCCCTGTTTTCTGGTCCGAAATACAATAGCCGAAGTTATTTTATCATAATCAAACCATTTCGTATATGTTTTTTGTGGAATTATTTGTGAATAATCTCGCGGAAATACCGAAAATTCAACTCTTCCAAGCTTCGGAAGCATAATTGTGGAGGGGATAACAACTTCAAATACTTCCTGCTCCCAATTGACAGAGGGAAAATTTTCCTTCCTTTGTATCATACCCCAATTATATGTCCTGTAAACTACAAGGTCATAAGGAAGATGGATTTCCCCGCTTCCATTTCCAAGTAAAAAGGTTTCCAGGTTATGAATATGCATTGAGGTGATATCCTTTTTGCTTCCGGCAGCCAGTTCCAAGGCATTTAAAAGAATGCGCCCCCTGAGATATTCATCCTCTTTAAAAAAAGAGGGAATATTAATTAAAATTTTATCGGGGGCCTTCCCGGTATCCAGGCACCTCTTTGTTGCAGCATCTGTTTGGTTTTTGAGAAAATTTTCTGCTTCGAGGAGCTGCTCGGCAGTCTGGTTCATATGAGTAATTGCTTCTCGGCAGATTTTCTCTTCCGCATAGGGAAGAATATGATGACGGATTCGGTTTCTTGTATAATCATCCAGGGCATTAGTGCTGTCCTCACAAAAGGGAATATTCTGTTCGTTAAGCCAGAGCTCAATCTCACTCCGCTTAAGACATAGAAGGGGGCGTATGATTTTGCCGTTCACTGGAGGAATTCCGCTCATGCCGCCAAGGCCAGTGCCGCGGAAAAGGTGGAATAACATGGTTTCGGCGCGGTCATTACTATTATGTGCCACAGCAATTTTCCCCTTTTGATTTCCCAATGCTTTTTCAAAGGCTTCATACCGGATGGCGCGGCCCTCTTCCTCCACAGAGCGAAAATGTTCCTTTGCGCTCCTTTGAATATTTGCCTCCACGAGGGAAAAAGGGATATTCTGATTTTCGCAAAGCTCTCTGACATAGCGAGCGTCATTGGCAGCATCCGTCCGAATTCCATGGTTAACATGGACCACGCGGAGAAAAAAGGGAATCTTATGCCCGATTTTAAGCAGCATAAAAAGGAGGCAAACAGAATCTGCGCCTCCTGAAACTCCTGCCACTATGGTATCCCCCGGCTCTATCATCCGATACTTTTTGACATATTTCAGTACTTTGTTGACCATATTTATAATATAGCGGAATTTTGCAAAAAAGGAAAGAGAAAGTCCGCACAGTCAGTCTTCTTTTTTCCATATTCCAATCACAAGGACGGTCATATCATCCCGGATACGGCCACGAGCCTGGTGAATGCAGAAGTTTAATATGGAATTAGCCATCTCTCCGGGGTTTTCAAGATTGGTACTTCCAATCAGCTCAGAGAGCATGTCCTCCCCAATTCCCTGGGAGAGGGCGTCCAATATGCCGTCTGAAACCATTACAATGTAATCGCCATCCATGAGAGTGCGGCCTACGGCCTCTATTTCTGTTTTTTGAAAAATACCAAGGGGGAGATTTCCAGAGGAAATTCTGTCCACAAGGTGTTGCCTCTTGATGTAGGAAGCAGCGCTTCCAACCTTTACGAAGCGGCATTCCCCGCTGTAAAGATCCATACTGCACAAATCTAGTGTGGACATATTGGAGGTATCTCCTCCTGCCAGCAGGGCGCTGTTGATCATCTGGATGGCTATGTCCATCTGAAAACCAGCTTCCAAAAATTTTTGCATCAACTCTACTACCATAGTACTGTCAGTGCAGGCCTTGTCCCCCGAACCCATGCCATCGGAGAGAACAGCAGTGAGATTCCCTGTCTCTGTCTCAAAGAGGGCATAGTTATCTCCGGAAATTTTTTCGGTTTCTTTCACAGCCTTTGCAACCCCTGTGAGCACATGAAATCTTGCTTCTTCCACATAAAAGAAGGTTTGCCAGCCCTCGCCCACAAAAAAGGCGTTATCCTGTGCGCTTACAAGATGCATATTCAAAAGAACAGATAAAAGGTCTCCGACTTCCTCTGAAGAAAGAGAGTTTTTCTTCAGGTTTTTCATGGTGAGAGAAACTTCCATGCGTCCTGCCTCATTTTCAATTAAATAGAGGTTTTTTAGCTGAATGTCCACCTCCCGAAGGGCATGAGAAATCTGTTTGAATCGTCGTTCGCCCATGGGAATGCATCTTCTGGATTCATCTGCAAGCTGAGTCATGATCTGGGCCATCTCCTGAAGATGCTCTATCATCAGCCCTTTATTTTCATTTAAACGCTTTTGCCAGATATAGTCCCTTCTGTCTGAGTCGAACTCCCCTGGCATACGTTCCCTGCTGTTCTCCGAGTCCTTGAAGCTTTCTGCCAGTTCCCGGATGGAATCTGCATAGGTGAGAAGCTTTCTTCTGCCATATTCTGGTAATATACTATTAAATTCCTCTCTTTCGACTGCCATCTGTTTTTTCATATGCCCTCCTATTGTAAAATATTCTCTTGTAGGAGAACATTATACAAAGAAAAGGAGGAAAAAAATGTCAAATACCGCGATAACTACACAAAATATTCTGACAAACAAATTCCTCTGCGCGCCCCTGCGATCGGATAGGGAAGATGTTCTTCCCTATCCGCCGCGCGGCCCGTGCGCCGCTTTAGCGGCATATACCTCTGCATGGGTCTGCGCATAAAAAAAGCAGGCGGAGCCTGCTTTAATTCTCATTTTTAAATAATATTTCACCCTCATAAACCATCCCAAGTTTATCTCGGGCAACCTCTTCCACATATTTTTTGGTGTGAGTGTATTTTTCAAATTCTTCAATTTCCTGGGCACGCTTCTGCTCGGCTTCTATCTGCTCTTCGAGTGCCGCTTCTTTTTGGAGGTAGGTATCCTTCTTTGCTTTGAGCTGTACACTGTCAAAGGCTACCACGATCAGCAGCATAACTACCACGATGTAAGCCAAAAACATACCAAAACGGTTCTGTCGCTTTTTTCTATATGCTGCTTTTTTTGCCATAATTCCCTCTTTATTCTAAAAAACTTCAGATCACGGATAGCCTATCAATGTCTGCATAGTGCTATTTTAAGTAATTTCATTTTCCAAGTCAACTTATTTTTTGCGCATTTTCCGACTTTCTTTCCTTTTCGAGAGAAAACCGATAAAAATTTTCTGATCTTCCGAACTAAAAATCTGACAGGACGTAATAGAAAGCGCAGGATACAAAAAAGGATATGGAATATGCGCTCTATCAGCATGGATATGGAATTTATAATCAGAGAACTGATACTTTTTTTGTATACAATCATCCCAAGTGCTGCGCCAAACACGGCAAACCACCGCAAAATACCATTATTTTCTTCGTAGAGCATATAAAAAACACCAATTGCACAGGCAATCCAAAATACCATGTCCTCTAAGGAAATGAGAAGATCACTGTGTCTGATTAAGCGGCGCAGTATTAGAAACCCGTCATACATAAAAGTAATGATAATGCCCATCAAAAAGGAATGCAGAAAAAAGGTGACTTCAGAGACAATATTCTGGCTCATAGACGCCTACTTAAACAATCGGGAAAGCAGGGATTCCCCCTTGCCGCCCATTCCAGCTTGTTCTGAGTAGGTAAAGCTGTCGATCCGTCCATCTACATCCACCTCGCCTTTATCTAAGGTGAGCCTGTTCACGTGTAGTTCAGCACCTTTAATCATCAACATTCCCTGTTCTGTTTCCAATATGATTTCATTTTCATCAAAGGACAGGACGTCGTTTACGCCTGTTAAATTACATGTTCTCCTGTTGGAGAGTATCAGCTTATGTGCCCTTTTATTAATATTGGTCAAGTCTTCCATAATACACCATGCCCTTTCCTCTAAGAGATTATATTAAGGAAAGAGTGATTATAGAATCAAATTTTAAGAGTTTTTATAAATAGCGGAACAATTCTTTGGCTTCTTCTTTCCGCACGGTTTCCTGCACACTTAAAACCTCTACCTTTACCTCTTTGTTCCCAAATGCAATGGTGATAGTATCCCCCTCCTTTACATTAGAGGATGCCTTTGCCGGCTTATCATTTATGAGAACTCTGCCTGCGTCGCAGGCTTCATTTGCCACGGTCCTTCTCTTAATCAGTCGGGAAACCTTTAGATATTTGTCTAATCTCATTGTCTGCTCCTGTTACAAAAAGAACCTGCCTGGGCAGGTTCTTTGAATGATTCCTATGGTTATTGTTTCTTAAGCGTTGATCAGATCCTTTAAAGCCTTGCCCGCTTTAAATTTGGGAGCTTTGGAAGCTGCAATAGGCATAACCTCGCCTGTCTGAGGATTTCTGCCATCTCTGGCTGCTCTCTGGGATACCTCAAAAGTACCAAATCCAACCAACTGAACCTTTCCACCCTTTTGTAATTCTTCTGAAACAACATCAGTAAAAGCCTTTAAAGCCTTTTCTGCATCTTTCTTGGATAAACCAGATTGCTCTGCCATAGCGGCAACTAATTCTGTTTTGTTCATATCGAACTCCTCCTCTTTATATGAGTGATTTTTTCTTAGATGTCTCGTTTGAAACGCCTATATCTATATATATCGTCTTTGGATATGTTTGTCAAGGTAAATTTGCCCATTTTAAGAGATTTCCCGGTTTAGTAAGCCTTATGAATTCTTGTTAGAATTATCGGTAAGTGAATTATCACTAACCGAATTACCGCTGACAGTATTATTTTGGCCTAATCGATTATTGTTGCCAAGAGAATTGCCGCTGACAGTATTCCCGTAAGCATTCTCAGGATCGAGCTCTGGGAAGGAATAGGTGGCATCCTTGCCATCGTCTGCAACTACAATATTATGGCTTCTAGTGATATATCCTGTTTTCCGCAGAGTGATTGTGTGCTCGCCAGGAGTTTTGGCATAAGTCACAGGAGCGATTCCCATATAAAGGTTATCCTGATAGACATCCGCGCCTTCAGGTGCCTCAATGGTAATATGGGCTTCCTCGCTTTCATGATCAGAGGAAATACTGTTTTCGGAAACCGTAGTCTGTTCTGTTAAATCCATTTTGACTGTAAGGGTATCATTGCCATCTACCTGTATGTATTCCGAAAGGCTGTCATAACCTGAAGCTTCTGCTGTTACCATATGAAGCCCTAAGGAAAGTCTTACAGGGTAAGTGGTTTTTACACTTTCATTATCTACAGAAACCGTTGCATTATTCGGCGTAATTTCAAATATGACAACCCCACTTTCAGGTGCGGGGATTTCGATATCGCCGAGATCCAATGAGGTTATTTTATCCCGCTCAATAGTAACATCCCTTGTCTCATCAATTTCCTCACTGCTCAAGCGGACGGTATAGGAACCTTCCGGTATGGTGAGCAGCATGTCCGGCGCAATCTGGGAAATAAGAGTTTGGCCGATCTCGATCCACCCCCCTAAGAGAGCTTCATCATTGATCAGCTCCAGATAACCATGCCCCTGCTCCACAGTGATGCTCATAACCTTGTTTCCTTTGCCATTGAAGGTAAGGACGTCCTGATGGATGATCTGACTCACATCAATTGGACGACCGGCTGAAAAGGTAAATACATCACTTTCCATACCATAACTTTCATCCCCAATAGTGACACTGCCGTTTCCTTGGTTAAAACTATATTTTGCAATTCCTTCATAACGCCAAGCGTCGCCGGAAAGAGTGATCGCTCCAAGTCTTCCAAGCTCTTTGCTATAAGTAATCTCTGCAATATCCCCTTCCTTTAGCTGAGCTATGGACATAGGACTTCCATATTTATCTTGTATAATGGTGGTGCCATCGTAGCTTAAATCCATAGCCTCTTTTCCTTCAATTCCAAATAGGGAAAGGGATTGATCGTCTTCATGGATGGAGGCTACGATAACTGACGCGGAGGAAGTATAAATATTCACAGGTTCTTCTTCCGCACCATTTTCGTAGGCGCTCTCGAAGGTGGATTCCTGGGCTAAACTGGCGGCACCGCATCCTGTCAGGACAAGGCACAGGCCGCAGAGAGCCAATTGGGTTATCCGTTGTATATTTTCTTTCTTTTTCATTTTCATACCTCTTTTTCAGAAAAATCTGTTTCTTAAGTATAGCATGTAATAGTAAATAATGAAAGAACTAAGATAATCCATACCGAGTTTTAAATTTTTCCAAAAAAGTCTGTTTTTCCGTTTCCTGCTCTGTTACTTTTTTGAGCTTTTCCAGATTTTTTACAGGAATCCATGCTTTCCCAGAATTATAATAGAAATTGACAATTTTCCAGAACTTTTCGGGGTAAGCCAGTCGGTAATATAACTGTCTATATTCTTCCTTTTCCATAGGTCTTATTCTATCATAGGAATCAACCAGTTCAAAGCCTATTTTTTCAGCCCAATTATTTTTTTCTAGCAGTTTTCTCATAAACAGATATAAATCCCTGACAGGGCTGTCGGAGGCACATTTTTCAAAATTAATCAGGTTAAAACCATTATCACAGACCATGATATTATGATGCTGATAATCTCCGTGGCAGATAAAACAGGTTTTGCTATTCCGAAGGGCTTCATTTTGGAAAAAACGCAGCTCTTCAGTAATCTGTAGCGCTAGATTAAAAAAATAATCATAGCATTGCATCAGGCAGATTTCAAAATCTGTTTTCTGGCTTCGGTCCTTTAAATATTTCCGAACCCTGCGAAGTTCTTTGTTGTGACGCTCAAATTCCATATGGGCCGGGCGGGAGGCGTAGGAACCGGGTAGAGGAGTACTTGTGCAGGTAGCATTATGAAATCTAGCAAGTGTGTTCATGGCTAGAGAGCATTCAGACATATCTCGAACATTGCATTCGCGGCCTTCAAAATAGGTTTTAAGGACATAGTAAGTCCCATCCTGATCTCGGGTTAAAAGCTCCTGCTCTTTATTTTTGATAAGATGTTCTACATTTCCAAAATTATTTTCCGTCACCATAGTCAGCAGAGCATCCTGGAACACAGCCTTTTCCCTGTGTCCTGCATATTCCTTTAAGGTCAAAAGACCTTGTGTTGTTTCGCAAAGAATAGCGCCTCGTCCTTTCCAGGTACGAAGCACTTCTATATCATAGTTTTCCAGCAGACTGACGCTTCTGTCATTCACAGCGATTACCCCCAATTTGTGTCATATCCTATCATATGAGTAACCGCTATAAAGTATTACTTAAATTCCTTTGTGTTGTTGTTTACAATTTTTAATAACGTTTCCCGCTCATTAAGAGAAGGATCTTCTATTACCATATCAAGAAGTTTTTGAAGTACCTCTCCAAGCTCTCGGCCTGGCTCCATGCCGGCATAGTTTATTAAATCTTTGCCTGATACTGCAAGTGTTTTCAGGGAAACACATTGCTTCTCGCAAAGGATTTGATGGTAGATTTGGTAAACAGCCTCCAGGCTTTCTTCTTTTTCCTTGCGCTGATAGGTACTTTGGGCCCTTAAGTCAGCTAACTTTACATCATATAAAAGTGGAAAAATATCTTCTCCCATACGCTGAATAGCCCGTCTCACATATTTAGGTTCCGGCAAAACCTTCTGATCATGATATTTCACAAGATTTGTTACCATAAAAATGGTATGGTTATCAAATTTAAGGCGTTTTAAAATGGTTCGAGCTATTTTCTCAGAGGCGATGGGATGAGAGTGGAAATGGTGAATGCCATTTTCATCCACAGTCTGTGTTATAGGCTTGCCGATGTCATGAAACAGCATGGCAAGGCGTAGAATCTTATCTGACCTTATCTCATTCATAGATTTTAGGATATGCTCACCCACACTATAGCAGTGATGGGGATTATTTTGGGGAGTTTTCATGCAGACATCAAATTCAGGCATGATGATGCGGGTGATTCCGGTTTCATAGGCAATCCGAAGATTTTCGGGATGGGGGGAGGTCACCAGTTTAGTCAGTTCAGCCTGAATTCTTTCTGCACTTATGCATACAAGATTAGGGGCCAGCTTTTGTATCGCGGAGAGAGTGAGCGGTTCGATTTCATATCCCAACCGTGCAGAAAAGCGGACAGCCCGCAGCATACGTAGAGCATCCTCTGAGAAGCGCTCCATGGGGCTGCCCACACACCGGATAATTTTGGCGTTCAAATCCTTTACGCCATCAAAGGCATCTACCAGTCCTACATGGTCGTTATAGGCCATGGCGTTGACAGTGAAATCTCTTCGTTTTAAATCCTCTATAAGATTAGCGGTAAAGGTAACTTCCTTAGGATGTCTCCCGTCCTCATAATCGCCGTCGATGCGGTAAGTGGTGACTTCAAAACCTTCTTTATCCAGCATGACAGTCACAGTCCCATGCTTGAGGCCAGTATCCAATGTTCGATCAAAAAGTTTTTTGACTTGATATGGGGAGGCGGAGGTAGTGATATCCCAGTCATCCGGAGTCTGACCCAAAATAGAATCACGGATACAGCCGCCTACGGCATAAGCTTCGTAGCCGGCCTTAGTGATGGTATTTATAATATATCTAACTTTTTCAGGCAACAGGATTGTGACAGGCACAGACATTGATTCCTTCCTTTTAGTAAGCCTTTCCCCAATAAACCATTTTTTTCGCGGGCTTTCCGCAGCATACACAGATATCTGAAATGTGCTCTTGTTCAAAAGGCATACAGCGGCTAGTAACGCCCAAGTTTTCTTTGATGGACTCCTCGCAGGCTTGCTCTCCACACCACATCGCTTTTACAAAGCCTGATTTTTCTGCAAATATTTTTTCAAACTCTTCTTTGGAGCTCGCTGAATAGGTGTGTTCCTCCAGATGCCGTTTTGCTTTCGCCAGCATATCGCCTTGTATTTTTACCAGCAGCTCTGCAACAGTTTCCGTTAATCGATCCAGAGAAACCTCAAGCTTCTCTCTGGTGTCACGGCGGCAGATGACACATTTATTGGCCTCAATATCCTTAGGACCAATCTCCACACGCAGAGGAATACCACGCATCTCCTGCTCGGAGAATTTCCAGCCAGGACTCTTATCGCTGTCATCAACCTTAACCCGGAAGCCTTTAAGCTTATCCCGCAATTCGTAGGCTTTTTCAAGAACGCCTTCTTTTTTCTGCTGGATGGGGATGATCATTACTTGGGTAGGTGCAATTTCAGGAGGCAGAACCAAGCCGGAATCATCTCCATGGACCATGATGATTGCACCGATAATCCTGGTGGATACACCCCAGGAGGTTTGATGCACATATTTTAGCTGGTTGTCCTTGTCTGTAAACTGGATGCCAAAAGCTTTTGCAAAGCCGTCACCGAAGTTGTGGCTGGTGCCGGACTGCAGTGCCTTGCCGTCATGCATCAGAGCTTCTATTGTATAAGTAGCTTTTGCACCTGCGAATTTTTCCTTTTCTGTTTTTCGCCCCTTTACAACAGGAATGGCAAGAACCTCTTCACAAAAGTCTGCATAGACGTTTAGCATTTGTTCTGTTCTTTCCTCTGCTTCTTGGGCAGTGGCATGGGCAGTGTGACCCTCCTGCCACAAAAATTCACGGGAGCGAAGGAAGGGCCTAGTTTCCTTCTCCCAGCGGACAACGCTGCACCACTGATTATAAACTTTGGGCAAGTCACGGTAAGAATGGATATCGCCTTTATAAAAATCACAGAAAAGAGTCTCTGATGTGGGTCTGACGCACATTCTCTCCTGGAGGGGATTTAATCCGCCATGGGTGACCCAAGCCACCTCCGGTGCAAAGCCCTCTACATGGTCTTTTTCTTTCTGAAGAAGGCTTTCAGGTATGAACATGGGCATATAGACATTCTCAACGCCCACAGCCTTAAAACGCTCATCTAGCCGTTTCTGGATATTTTCCCAGATCGCATAGCCGGCCGGCTTGATTACCATACATCCTTTTACATTGGAGTAATCGATTAACTCCGCTTTTGTCACCACATCCGTATACCATTGGGCAAAATCGTCATTCATAGATGTGATTGCTTCCACTAGTTTTTTTTCTGCCATTTGCTCCTCCTATTCTTAAATCACATAACGAAAGGGTGGCACACCATATCCATCCCATAAGGGACCGGAATCCGGCGGTACCACCCTACTTAATGCAAAAACAGCCGCTGGTAGTATCCTGATTGTAGAAAATATTTTTCCCTTTGTCAACCTTTTGCAAGAGGAAAATTTCCCGAGGAAAATCTTTATTTGTGACGCTGTCGTTACTTTTCACACCCGAGCCACGCAGTGAACAGCAACGCTGTCATGGCGAATGATCGCTTCCCCCATTCCCATAATCAAAAAGACAAAAGGGAGATTTAACACATGAGAAAAACTCACCAGATTGTGGGCCAGATAGCAGAAAGTACAGGCGGCCAGGGGATACATTGCTTTATATTTTGTCTCGTTTTTCAGGCATCTTCCCATGAAGGAAAAAAGAATTCCCAGGTAGAGGAACGTACCAGCAAGCCCGGTATTGACTAAGCAGGTAAGTACCTCATTGTGGGCATTTGTCAGCCGGCTGCCTTCAAATGCGTCGTTTAATCTGGCGGCAACCTCCGGCATGGAATAGGCCAGAGAAGAAAAACAGTCTGGGCCCACACCCAGAATTTTTTGTGAAAAAGGCATTTGGCGAAACAAATCCCAACCTGTTTTTAAGGTAGCACCTCTGCCATTGCCCCAGGAGGTATTCAGTAAAAATAAGTTGCTTTGTGAAAGGTAGGGGATACCTTTCTTGGTATTGATAACGGACAAAAGCAGCCATAGGAAAAATCCAATGGCTAAGGATATAATTAATATGATATGAACATTTCTTTTCAGGCTGGATGTCAGTGGAGCGGATATGTTACTGTTCGGAATAGAGTTAGCTTGCATAAGCTGTTGACTAAAGTTTTTTCGAAGAAACAGAAACAGAATCAATGTGATTACACCAAACAGGAGAACGCCATTGGACTTGGCCAGGTATAGACAGAGATTATCTGTCTCATAATTATATCCCTCCGGAAAAAGAAAGAGCAATATCCTTACCAACTGGGCGGAAAAGCACCACAGAGAAACAGGCAGAAGGCAATTGATAAGCCATAATTTGTTTAAGGCACCCAACCACAGAAGAATAAAAAGCAAAGCTCCCCAAAATAAAAAAATACTGTTACTACCCTGGCAAAATCCAACAGTAAAAGCAAGTATTGTATAGACAACCAATATCATGGTTTGCCCAAAAGAAGAGAAACAATTCCTTTTTTTGAAGTCAACACCTCGTCCATAAAAAATAAGAGGGCAGATACCTAGAGGAGCAAGAACGGATAAATAGCCGCAGAACCAATTGATATTTCCGAGGGTAGATATAAAGCTTGGCTGGCGTATTTCCAGAGGAATTAGATAAACAGAAAAGCGGTCTAAAATACCGAGAATAAAAACGATTCCAGATACAGCCAGTCCCACATGCCCAATAAAGGTATTTGGGGTCCATAACCTGGATATGAGAAAATACAGACTACATAATATAAGTAGAAGAAACAGTCCCATAAACCAGCCCTCTGTTCCCCAGAGAGCTTCCTGCCTGTAATCAGAATACACGAAAGAAAGAAAAAGCTCTGTGGCATACAGAACCACAAACATATCCGTGAGAGATAAATTTGTCAAAACCATGGAAAAGGCCGATTTTTGCCTGCACCATAAAAGTAATGTCTGTACTCCCCGGACAATACCAATCAGAGTAAGAATTCCTATTGCTGAGAGGGAGCAATAGAGAAAGAAATGATATTTTGCCTTGCCTATGTCTACATATCCCTGTTTCATATAAAAAGGGTATACGCCAAAAATCAGCAACAGGTATGCGGTTGTAAATAAATTTCCTGCTTTTTTGACCAAGATACTTTCCTGCTTTCTTTTTGAATTGATTATAGCAGGGAAGCGAAAGGGCTGCAAGATAGCTAGTTTTTGAAAGCATTTTCAGATTCCTCTTTGGTAAAAGGCGCTGCCATATGTGCCTGAAGATTCCATAGATATTTACAGGTTTCGCAGATGATTACCAGGGAGAGAGGACCCTTGATGATTCCCCAGATTCCAAATAGATGAAGGCCAGCAAAAACAGCAAATAATATACCTACTGGCCAGACTCCCACACTTTCGCCAATCAGTTTTGGCTCCAAAAATTCCCGAACCAGAGCACACACAGCATATAGCCCAAAACACAAAAATGCCTGTAGATAATAGCCGTTGATCAGTTGATAAATTGCCAGAGGGATGAGCATGATGCCCGTGCCGATAAAGGGAAGCATATCCATAACGCCAGTAAAAATTCCGTATAAAAGACCGCCCTTTATGCCAGTCAATGTCAGTACAACAGCGCAGAGGGTACTGATGATACAGAGAATGATAAGTTGGGCTTTGATAAAGGTTTTGATGTAGAGAATAATTTTATGGCCAACCTCGCGAATACCCTTGAAATCTTTTTCTTCTTTCAGCCTTTGCAGTAATCGATCGTAATCCTTGATGATCAGAAGGGCAGCAATAATCATTACCACGATAAAGCTGACGAAGCTGGCAATGCTTTTGGCGCAATCCATGGATTTTCCCATAACAGTGGGTAGCACATTTACCTCTAGATTTTCAATTAGAATATTTACCTGTTCCATAACAAATTGTTCGATTTGTACGCCGTCTATTCCGAACTGCTTTTCCATCATATCACAGCAATTGCCAAGTAACAGGGAGAACTCGCTTTGATAATCGGGCATATGGCATGCCAGTTTGCCTCCTTCTATAAAAAGAAAAGAGAGCAGCAGCCATATAAGGATGGCAAAGAGGATTGTAACAATGAAAAGAATAATACCCGCAAGAACAGATTTTTTTATTTTCACTCTTTGGTGAAGTTTAGATGCCAAAGGGTTCAATAGACCAGCGAGAAGAAAGGCCAGAAGAAAGGGGGATGCAATGGGACTTAAGTATTTCATAGAAAGATAAACTAGAATGCTTACAATTGCCGCAGTGAAATACTTTTTCCCGATTTGTGTCATAGTTATCCCGAACATAAAAATCACCCACACCTTGCCAACTTTTCTGATTGCTATTGGTAGTATGGGTAATTTAAGATGAAATATGACTATTAATTTTCAAATTCTGTTGGTAAAGAAAGGAAGAAAAATTTCTTCTTCGGGTTTGTGCTCAAAGGAAATTTTCTCGTGGGTTACAGGATGACAAAAACTCAGCTTGCTGGCACATAACGCTATATTTCGACAGCCTATTTTCTGGCTGAGAGATTTGGACGCGGGGGTACCATATTTGCTGTCACCCATAAGGGGCATATCTGCGTGAGCCATTTGAGCGCGAATCTGGTGATGCCTTCCTGTGATCAGCAGGATTTCTATAAGAGAAATCTGCTGGGGCTTAGAAAAAGAGGTAGACTCTCCCCCTACAAGATGGCGGGCATAATCCCGATATTCTCTGTAACTGCCAGCTTCGTCCAACACCATTAAGGTCTGTACCAACTTGAAATCTAAAACTGCCTTTTGGGCTTTAGGAAATCCCTCGTTTACAATCATGGATAGATTGGCTTTGCCGTCTTTATAGAGATAATTCTCCAGACGTCCCTGTATATTAGTAGGAGAGCCAAGAACCACCGCATAATAGTACTTGTGCATCTGGTCACCAGCAATCTGCCTGCTTAGCCCAGCAGAAGCAGCCTTTGTTTTCCCAAATACCAGCAATCCGGAAACTGGTTGGTCAAGTCTGTGTACAATGCCAAGATAAGGTTCTCCTTTAGCTTTATATTCAGGCTTTCCTGCCAAGTAGTTTTTCAACTCGCTGACCATATCCTGCTGGCCGATTCGGGCTGTCTGGGTGGCGATACCGGCAGGTTTATAAACCACTATGATGTGGCTGTCTTCAAAAAGAATATTTTTTTGCAATGAACGTCCCAGCTTTCCGGCTTAAACCTTAAACCTGTATCCGACGCCCCATATGGTTTCAATGTACTGAGGCTTGGCGGAATCGTATTCAATCTTTTCACGTATTTTCTTGATGTGCACGGTAACGGTTGCAATATCTCCTATAGAATCCATATCCCAGATTTCCCGGAAGAGCTCTTCCTTGGTGTAGACATGATTTGGATGCTCGGCAAGAAAGGTAAGCAGATCAAATTCCTTACCGGTGAAAGCCTTTTCCGTGCCGTCAACGATAACTCTGCGCGCTGTTTTGTCGATGCGGATGCCGCGGATTTCTATGATATCATTATTTTTTTGATTGGAACCAACCAGGCGGTCATACCTTGCCATATGGGCCTTTACCCTGGCTACCAGTTCACTGGGGCTAAAGGGCTTGGTCATATAATCGTCAGCGCCCAGGCCCAGGCCACGGATCTTATCTATATCATCTTTTTTGGCAGAAACCATGATGATTGGGATATTTTTTTCTTCCCTGATGTGCTTACAAATTTCGAAGCCGTCCATTCCCGGTAACATTAGATCAAGGACGATCAAGTCAAATTCTTTGGATAAAGCCGTTCTCAGGCCAGTTTCTCCCTCATTGCAAATCTCAACCTCGAACCCGCTTAGCTCTAGATAATCCTTCTCCAGATCGGCGATTGCTTCTTCGTCTTCAATAATTAAAATTCTGCTCATATGTGTTTCCTCCCGTTTTTATTCTGCTTCCTGATATTTCCGTATTACAAAATGCATACAGGTTCCTTCGCCTTCCTTGCTGGTTGCCCAGATATATCCGCCATGATCTTCGATGATCTTTTTCACAATGGAAAGACCGATTCCGCTTCCGCCCTGAGCAGAGTTCCTGGAGGCATCCGTTCGATAAAAACGTTCAAAGATTTTAGGCAGGTCCTTGGCAGCAATGCCTTTTCCGTTATCCTCTATCTCAACACGTATGGAATCCAGTTCATCTAGTATCCGAATATCAATCTGGCCGTTGGCCTTGTCCAGATATTTGATGCTGTTTCCAATAATGTTGTTAATTACTCTTTTTAACTGTTCTGGATCAGCGATGATCACTGTGTCTGGAGAGGCCAGATTGGAATAATCAAGCGCAATATTTTTGGACTCAAGATCCAAGCCGACCTCTTCAATACAGTCCCCGAAATATTCGGAAATATTTATTTTGTGAAAATGATAGGGGATTCGGTTGGAATCAATGCCAGAATAAACAGTCAGCTCATTGATCAGTCTGTCCATATCCATGGCCTTATTATATATGGTTCTGATATATTTGTCCATTTTTTCGGGAGTATCGGCAACGCCATCCATAATACCCTCCACATAGCCTTTGATGGCTGTAATGGGAGTCTTTAGGTCATGGGAGATATTGCTGACCAGCTCTTTATTTTGTTTTTCGGCTAGAATCTTTTCATCGGTAGATTCCTTGAGACGGAGCCTCATATCCTCATAATTGCGGTACAGTTCACCGATTTCCCCGTCATCCTTGTCTGGAAGCATATATTCAAGATTACCTTCTGCGATGTTCTGCATGGCAATGTTAAGTTGGTTAATTGGGACGAAAACCCCTTTGCTTATCCAGTTAGTCAAGAAAAGACTTGTAAAGATCAGAATGACCATGATTGCAATAGCCATATCCACAAATAACTTTCTCGAGAGGAGCGAATTGGCTCGTGTGATAATGAAAAAACTGCCTTCACTGCCATCAAGAAAGTAGAAATCCATCTGGCGAACCAGCTTTTTCATGGAGTTATAATATACGCTTTGATCCTGCTGATGCCTGACATTTGACTCCTGAAACGCCGGCAGCTTATCAAAAATCTGCTTAGCGGCAAGTTCATTTCCCGCATAGTAAAGCGTATCCTGTTTACGGACCATAATATAGGAAGATCGGTTTACAATTTGCTCATTAATGCTTGTAAGTACCTCAGGGTTTTCCAGGGCAGCGGGCTCCTTATCCAGGATATCTTCTACCTCCAAAAAGATTTCATCCGAAATCATCTGAAAAACCTGTGTGGGGTCTATCAGCATATTATAATCCTTATTTTGAAAGCCGTATTCCTCCTGTTCATGGATCAGGAAAGCACCGATGCAGAGAAATGCCGTACAGGCAAGCACCAGGGGCAGCAGGATGATGGTTAGAAAGGTGATTACCAGTCTGGTTTTAAATTTCATGCGAAACCTCATATACTGCTTACAATAAAAATAACTAAATTTTTCCTCGTCTGTAATTATAGCATAAGGAACGGAGGGAGGTGTATTAAAGAATAGAAGAAACTCTAAAAAATTTATAAAATAACGGAGAAAAGGAAGTTTTCAAAGATATTCAATATAAAAAGTTCTTTACAAAGAATTGGCTTGAAGGGTCGATAATATTGTTGTATCATCAGAATAGAAATAGGAGGAGGGCAAATAGAAGTGAATACCATAAAATTTGAGAGAACCGGGCAGACACGCATGATTGCCCATAGGGGTGTAAGCGGTTTGGAGACTGAAAATACCTGCGCTGCTTTTGTGGCGGCAGGAAACCGTAGCTATTTTGGGGTGGAAACAGATGTCCACGTCAGTGCTGATGGTGCTTTTATTATTTTTCATGATGATGATACTGAGCGGGTAGGATTGGAGAAACATATCATAGAAGACACAAATTCTGCCATCTTGCGCAGTATGCTCCTTACGGATTTGGATGGTGGGACAAAAACTAGAAGTGACCTGCGGATTCCCCTTTTACGTGAATATATACGTATCTGCCGTAAATATGAAAAGGTATGTGTCTTGGAACTGAAAAACCCTATGACAAAGCATGCGGTGGCAGGGATAGTGAAGGAACTGCAGGAGGAGGACTGGCTGGAGAATGTAATTTTTATTTCCTTTTCTCATGAGAATCTGGTGGAGCTTCGCCGTCTACTGCCAGAGGCAAAATTACAGTTTCTGACCATGGATGCCGCTGATGAGGCATTGCTTGAAAAGCTAGAGCCATGGGGATTTGATCTGGATATTTATTATCCGGCATTGACCAGGAGCGGATTGACGCTGATGCACGAACATGGCATTGAGGTGAATTGCTGGACGGTGGATGAGGCTGTGGATGCCCAGAGGTTGGCAGAATGGGGAGTTGACTATATCACCAGTAATATATTGGAATAATTTTGCTTGACTTTATACCAAAATGTAATATAATAAAAATAGTAATAGTTACTGTTTTCATTCCAGAAAGGAACTTTATATGAATCTGAAGCACAGCAGACAGCGGGATTCCATAAAAGAATTTCTGGCTACCAGAAAAGATCACCCAACGGCGGATGTTGTATACATGGGAGTTCGCCAGATATTTCCCAATATTAGCATGGGTACAGTATACCGTAATCTGACTCTCCTAGCAGAGATAGGTGAGATCGCAAGGCTTCGGGTAGGGGATGGCGTGGATCATTTTGATTATGATACTTCACCCCATTATCACTTTGTTTGTTCCCGGTGTGGACGTGTCAGAGATTTGGCGCTCCCGTTCAGTGAGGTGCTGATAGAGGAGGCGAGAGAGAACTTTACGGGTGAAATCAAAGGTCAGATGACCTACTTTTATGGGCACTGTGCCGATTGCAGCAGGGAATAAATGCTGGTCTGTCAAGTCAGACTGCATTAGATATATTATATTTTATTAAAGAAAAGGAGATTAAAGCTATGAAATTTGTATGTCAGGTATGTGGTTATGTTTATGAAGGAGATGCAGCACCGGAGAAATGTCCTGTTTGTAATGCACCCGCTGAGAAATTTACTGCTCAGGGCGCAGAAATGACATGGGCTGCAGAGCATGTGGTAGGTGTAGCTCAGGGTGCAAGTGAAGACATTATGGCAGACTTGAGAGCTAACTTTAACGGCGAGTGCACAGAGGTTGGTATGTATCTTGCAATGGCAAGAGTAGCTCACAGAGAAGGCTATCCTGAGATTGGACTGTACTGGGAAAAGGCTGCTTACGAGGAAGCAGAGCATGCCGCTAAATTCGCAGAACTGCTGGGCGAAGTTGTTACTGATTCTACCAAGAAGAACCTTGAGATGAGAGTAGAGGCTGAGAACGGTGCTACCGCTGGTAAGTTTGACCTTGCTAAGAGAGCTAAGGCTGCTAATCTGGATGCAATCCATGATACCGTTCATGAAATGGCAAGGGATGAGGCAAGACATGGCAAGGCATTTGAAGGACTTCTTAAGAGGTACTTTGGCTAATCAGAATACCGGATTTTAAAGGATTATCAAGAGGGATGAGTGAAGACTTGTTCCTCTTCCTTTTCCCTTCCGCCCTCTTGACGCAAAACCCTGTAAATGCTACAATATTCATGTTTTGAAGCAGTTTAGCAAACAAGAACACTGAAAGGAGAGTATTATAATGCAAAAGTATTTTTGTAACCCTTGTGGGTATACCTACGATCCTGAAAAAGGGGATCCCGAGCACGGAATTGCACCGGGAACAGCTTTCGAAGATCTTCCGGATGATTGGTGCTGCCCTTTATGTGGTGTAAGCAAGAGCATGTTCCAGCCCTGCATTAACAATTACAATTAAACAGCTGCCGGATTTTATTTCACAGCAGTAAAAATTTTACGACATCAAAGTCAGAGAGCGAATGCATTCTTACATTCGCTCTCTGATTTTGATATAAGGGATACGTATCCTACTCAAACAATTCTACAGTCACCTCATGAGTGATGAAACGATACCGGAACCGTACTACAGTATTATCTTTCACGGTGGTGAAATAACTCTTATTGCTGGAACCGCTCCTGGGGTAACCGTCTCCCTGATGGGTAGCGGATAAGGTACCATAGGTGGAGATCGAAAAATCATAGGTTCCTGCATAAGGCATGATCACGGAAAGAGTGTAGGTATTGTCGCCAATATAATACATCCGCGTCATTTCACTGTTGGAGTCATTTTTGATAGCGCCTACATGTGCCTGAAAGCTGCCGTATACCACAATTTTTTCCGGCAGTTTCATACCTGTTTCCTCATCATATACCTCTTCAGCGCCGTAGCGGATGAGCATTTCTGGATTGGCCGCCTTTTTGCGCAGGCTGTGCCCTGATGCCCATAATTTTTTTGCTGTATGCTCCTGATTAAAGCCCATGGGACATCCGGGGCCAGGTTTATTGATCTGGTAAAATTCTTGGCGGTCTTTTTGCCCGTTGTCCATCCGCAGCATAGTAATGGCTCCATCGCTGAGCATGCGACGGAATGGTAGTTCGAAGTAAGCATTAGGGTTATTGATTTCTGTCCATTTATAAGTATATTCCAAAAAATGATTTCGGCTTTCCTCGGGCTGATTGGCAAACCAGGCGATCTGGTCATATCCCCACCAGTCCGCCCAGGCAAGCTCTTCTCTGGTGAGGGAATTTCTGTCGTCCACTGCCAGTCCGCCCCAGTTGTCATATTCCATAAGGTAGGGCATGGTTGTAGCCGACCAGCCATTGGGATTTTCACCGCCTTCACTGTAGCCTTCCCGCACCAGAATCAGCTCTTCTCCCGGTACATCCAAAAGAGGCATGCGAGTAAACGGCATTGCATGATAGTCAAACAGAAGTTTCCCGCGGATATTGACACCGTGGGTATGGGCGTCCAGTAGAACCTTATGTCGTCTTCCATGAATGCGTGCATAGTCCCGTATCATTTGAAATAACTCTGCCGTACGTGCCATGCCTCGGTCGTTTGCCGTATAAAGATGTACCTGCCCCAGGTGCAGTGCTTCATATCCGCAGTCGATATATCTGGTAGCACGATAATAAAACCACATTCTTGCTTCTAGGCGGGACAGATCAGGAATTCCGCCGCTTCTTGCCGAATCGTTTTCTCTTAAATGGTGATAGCGGCTGTTTACATCAACAAACAGGGCTTTTTCCAGGCAAAAGCAACGATTTTCGGGGGGAAGACCAAAAGCTTCAAATACATAGGCAGGAATTTTAACCTCATTTATACGTTCCACGATCCATTCAAATATACAGGCTTGAAGGATGATTTCGGGATCCTGGAGATGCACCTTTCGGGCTAGTTCCTCTGATAAGCGGAAATGCTCTTCATCATCCATAGTCATAAACCAAATGCCGGAAGCTCTTCCCAGAAATTTCACTCCCAGTTCCCGAATCACCCGCAAGTCATCTTCCAAGGTATCGCTTTCAAATAATCCGGCGGCAGTTACCGAACGGGATAAATAACTTTCAAGAACCTCCCGGGATAGATTTTCGTCAAAAGTAAAGTTCATGAAATTCTCCTTTTAAGCAATGTTTTTATCTAAAGTGCAGATAAACTCTACAATAGTATCAATACATACACCGCTGGCGCCCTTCGCCATTTCGGCTGTTTCGGTGCGCACAACGGAAGGGCCAACCATATCCAGATGAATCCATTTTGTACCTTCCCGGATAAAATTTTCCAAAAAGCAGGCAGCTATACCTGCGCCGCCGCCCTTTCCGGGGGCATAATTAGCGAAGTCTGCGCAGATGGACCATTCTAATTGACGGTGATAGGATAGATCCAGAGGGAGGCGCCAGAACTTTTCACATGTCTTCTGGGCAGAAGCTGACCAATGACCGTAAATTTCTTCATTATTGCAAAACAGACCTGTGATGGAATCCCCTAAAGCGGCCTGCGCAGAGTAAGTCAATGTAGCAAGATCAATGATCAGAGAGGAATTATGGCGTTGTGCATAGGTAAGCCCATCTGCCAAAACCAGTCGTCCTTCTGCATCCGTATTATAGATTTCTACAGTTTTTCCTGATAAGGTAGTGATCACATCGCCCATTTTCAGAGCATCTGGGCCGATAACATTTTCGGCCAACAAAAGGATTGCTGTCAAATTTCTTTTTACCTTTTTTCGAACAAGAAGTTCAAGAGCCTCCAATACTCCGGCGGCACCGCACATATCGTATTTCATTCCATCCATCCCGTTTATGGATTTTAAATGATAGCCACCGGAATCAAACATCAATCCCTTGCCAACCAAGGCAATAGGAGGTTCCTTCCCATCACTGCCTTGATAATTTAAAATGATCATAGCCGCTTGCCGCCTACTACCCTGGTTGACAGCCAGAAGGCTGCCGCAGCCTAGCTCCAGAAGCTCCTGATTATGGAGAATCTGACAGGAAATATTCAGATCATCGGCAAGTCTAAGGGCATAAGCCTCCATGTTTTCCGTGTGCAGATAGTTGTTTGGCAGATTGCCAAGGGTACGGGCATAGCCCTTACAGGTTCCATGTCGGGAACCTTCATCGACTGCGTATGATTCCGCAATGCTAGGCTCGGAGAGAAGGAAGGTAAACTCGCCTTCTCCATAATTAGCCAGCAAATCTCGCTTTTCAAAAATCTCGTGAGGATTTAATTGTCGCAGGCACTCTCTGGAAAAGCTGTAAGCACCGTCATGCAGGGCAGAGACGGCGAGGCAGAGCATATCTGCACTTGCCGGTGCATCCAGCAGAATCTGGCATCCTTCTTTTTCAGATTTCCCCAATTTACGAAAAAAAGCCGTATATTCGGAAGTATTTTGGATTATCTCCCGCGAACAGGAGATAATTTTTTGGTCAGTATTTTTCTTATAGCTAATTGAAACTTTCATTCAGTATCCACCTCATTTTATTCCAATATGCGTTTGGTGCATAACACTATGCAAGCTTACTTAAAAATTCCTCCGTAAACCTCATCATATTTATCTACAAGCTGTTTTGCCAGCGAATAGGAATTAATAAGGGGATGGAGCATAAGCGCCTGGATGGCAACCTTTCTGGAGCGGGTGTTAACTGCCTCTACCGTTAGCTTTTCGTACATTTTAATCATTCTCATGAGAAGATAGCAGTGTTCAGGAACCTCTTTAATGAGCACAGGATGAATTCCGTTTCTGGATACAAGACAGGTGGTTTCAATTACATCTGCATCCTCCAGCCCGGGAATGCTTCCGTTATTTTCTACGGACAATACCAGATACTTTCCGCTTTCACTCTGCATACCTTCTATGCAATCCAACATTACACCTGCATAGCCCATTCCGTCAGGAACCTCCAACTCTCCTTTATTGAGAAGGGGACGTTTGGCCAGCCCGGACTCAATGCTCATATAAGAATTTTCGCGAATCTGCATATAATACAGGAAAATTTGCAATGCGCCTTCCGGGTCAGCATCTATATCAACTGTTTTCAGCTCATCCATCATCTGCTTATTGACAGTCTCTATGGTTTTTCCTCTGGCAGCGCCGGAAGCGAGAATATTGGCAAGGGCCTTTTCACGGTGGTAATAGTAATATAGATATTCGTTGGGCAAAAATCCAATGGAACGCAAAAGTTCCGGGTCAAACATGGAAAACTCCTGTACACCGCATAAAAAAGCATCGTCGGCAAGTAGTTCGGGGAGAATTTCTACACCTTTCTTTTTTACGCTGCGGATCCAAGAAAGATGATTTAAACCGAAAAATTCCACATAAAGTTCATCTTCTGTTACGCCAAGATCCCGAGCCATACGAAATTTGGTGCTGCTGGGGGCATCACAGATTCCGATGATCCTGTCGTATCCCGCGCTTTTCAAAGCCTGGGTTACAAGACCGGAAGGATTGGTAAAATTGAAAATCCATGCATTGGGCGCATGTTTTTTGATCAATTCACAATATTCCTTTAAAACGGGAATTGTTCTCACTGCCATGGAAAAGCCACCCACACCGGTGGTCTCCTGACCAATCACACCCATATTAAGGGCAATGGTTTCGTCGATCACCCGTGAGTGGTCACCACCCACACGAAGAGTAGTGACAATGTAATCTGCTCCGGTTATGGCCTCTACCGGGTCAGAAACTGCCCATACCCTTAAAGCCTCTTGTTTCCGGTTTACCACATGCTGACATAGCTTCTCGATGATTTGTAATTTTTCTTCCTGAATGTCGTAGAGAACTACCTGGTCAATGTTCAGCTTTTTGTATCGTTTTAACAGACCATTAATAAAGATGACGGTTCGCACACCGGCCCCGCCGATTACTGCAATTTTCATAGTATTAAACTCCTTTCAAAAGTTGTATCAGTTTTTTTTCATCGGGAAAGCTTGTATTACCGCCCAATGCAGTCACTGACAGGGCGCCGCAGCCGTTTCCGCATCGCAGGCATTCCTCCAGTTTTTTTCCTTTCAAAAAGCCGTAAATAAAACCTGCGTTAAAGGAATCTCCCGCCCCGGTAGTGTCAACAGCTTTAACCGGATAGGAAGGGGCGCGGTACAAATCGCTTCCTTTTGCGGCAAGGGAGCCTTGGCATCCTAATTTGATAACAGCAAGGCCGCAGTGAGCAGCAAAATCTTTTGCAGCCTCCGCAGTATCTTCTTTTCGGCTGTAATTTGCGGCCTCTACTTGATTCATAAATAACACATCTATATAGGGAAACAACTGATAAATATCCGGATTCCATTTTTCAGTAGGATCCCATCCAACATCGAAGGAGACAGTCGCCTGGGTTTGGGATTTCACATTTTTTAAAAACTTTAGATAGGAATCATGATTGGCTTTTCCGGCATAACCAGTTACATGAATATGGGAGGCGTATTTAACCTGGGCTAAATTAACTTTTTCTATACAAAGCTTTTCGTTGGTTCCGCGAAAGGTCAGGAAAGACCGATCCAGCTCATTGGTGAAACTTAAGGAAATTCCCGTTTTCAATGCACTGTCAACCTCCAGAAGGGAGGTATCCACATTGCTTTTTTCAAAGCATTGACGGATAAACTCGCCGTAGCAGTCATTTCCCACTTCTCCCTGAAAAACAGGATGAAGTCCCAGTTTCCCGATTCCAAGAGCGAAGAGAGCAGCGCCGCCGCCCACAAAGGTTTCCATAACCGGAACCTCATCCTCCTGGCCGGGAGTGGGAAAATGACTCACATTGGGGATTATGATATCAATGTTTACATCACCATAGACATAAACGTCCCATTTCTTTTCGTAAGATATATTGTTCATGAAAAACTCCTTTTGCCAAAAAAGGCTATCACACCAAGCGAGAAAACCCGATCTCAATGCAACAGCCTTTGTTCATAACAGTTTGGTTTAAGATTATCCTTTTACAGCGCCGATCATAGCACCCTGAGCAAAATATTTCTGTATAAAAGGATAGATGCATAAAATCGGTACTGTAGTTACTACTACCGCCGCCATTTTCAGCGAATCTGTGGTAGTAGATCTTGCGTTTTGTGCCAGCGCCTGACTAACACTGGTGATTTCCTGCTGTGCGCTCATAGCTTTCGTCAGCATATTTTGGAGCACGGTCTGCACCGGCCATTTGGATGGATCGTTCATGTAAAAGGCTCCCGCGAACCAGTCGTTCCAATGATTTACTGCTGTATACAATCCAACAACCGCGATTACCGGCTTGCTTAAGGGCAGCATGATGGTGGTATATACCTTAAAGTATCCGCAGCCATCCAGCTTGGCTGATTCCTCCAGACTGTCCGGAATTCCCTCAAAGAAGGTCCGCACCATCAGAAGGTACGTGACACTTACCAGGCTGGGAACTACATAAACCCAGAAGGAATTTAATAGATGCAGGTTATTATATTGAATATAGGTAGGGATCATACCGCCGCCGAAGAGCATGGTGAATGTGATCAGCATAGTTAAAAGTTTGTTCCCCGGCAAGTCTTTTTGCTTTAGGGCAAAACCGGCCATGGTTGTGATCAGCAGGCTTAAAAAGGTTCCTATAACGGTACGGGCAATACTGATTCCATATGCACTCATAATACTGCCATCATTAAAAACCTCTTTAAAGTTACTGAGAGTAAAGACTCTTGGCCAAAACCAGATACCGCCCCTGGCAGCATCTTTTCCATCATTAAATGACAGTACAAGCACATTCAGACAAGGAAGAAGGATTGTCAGGCACAATAAAATAACGAACAGGTAAATAATAAACTGAATCACTCGGTCCAGAGTATTTACTTTTATTCTATTTTGATGAGTCTCAGCTTTTCCGCTCATAGCTTTAATCCTTTCCTGATTTTGTTGCGATGGGCGGTCTGGGAAACCGCCCCATATTATTAAGTAGTCTTGCGAAGCATGACGGTGTTTGATCTAATGGTAGAAATTAACTGCTTCCGGATCATCCTGATAAACCTGCTCAACATAAGCCTCGAATTGTTCAATTCCGGCCGCCTTTAACTGTGCGCGGAAGGATTCAATAATGTTCTTGACTTCGTCATCAGATTTTGCAAAGAAAGCCTGTGTCAATACTTCATCCCAGTTGAGCAGATCCATTTGGGTTTTTACCATGGATAATTCCTCGGCTGACATATAAGCGGATGCGTTAAGGCCTGGAACCAGCTTCTTTTCTCTTGCGTAATCGGTAGCAATCTCCACACTTCTGGAGTAGGCGGTGCCTGCCGATGCGCCCGGGCGGGATTCGCCGAAGTTTCCGACATTGTCTACGTTGGTAATACAGAAGGTAAAGAAGTAATTGGCAACACCGCCGAAAGCAGCCCCGATTTCATTGATGAGATAATCGGTATTATTGTTGTCTATGGCTTCAAGAATTTCATCCTTGAGAACGGGTTTTCCGTCCACCATATCATAGCTCACGCCTTCGACGCCATACTGACCAATGAGCTGACCTTCCACTGTACTGAGCCAGTCGAAGAAAGCAAAAATCTCTTCCGGATTTTCAGCCTCAGCGGAGATTGCCATACAGCCACGTCCGGTTTTGCCGTTTGTAACCTTTTTGTTGTCGCCTGAAATATCGTTTAGAGGTCCTAACGGAATCCAGTCATCGTTCAGATAAATGATATCTGTATAGTTGTGTACATCGGCGATGATGGCGGAGTTTTTATTCTTACATACTTCCTCTGCACGGGTGGAATCCATGGTAAAGAACTCCGGATTCATAAGGCCTTCATTCAGAAGCTTTCTCACATAATTGATCTCGTCATAGATGCTGTCCATCTCGGATTCATGTCTTACATGGCCCTCTTCGTCAATGTTGTAATCATCGCTGACACCCCATTTGAATCCGGGAACCACATAATCAATACTGTCCATGGAACCGCCCCAGTATTTAGGGCCTAACGGATATACATCATTTCCGTTGTCATCCTTGTAGCCGCCTTCTTTAATTTTTACCAGAAGATCATAGAATTCATCCTGGGTTCGAATATTCTTAACATCAATGCCCAGATCTTCAGCGATTGCTCTCTGGATGTATAAACCGCCCAGATATTCTTCATCAGGCAGCCACTTCAGGGAATTGTCAACTGCGGAGATGTTTAGCTGCCATAGATAAACGCCGTCCAGATCATCGCGGAAAGAAATATTATTATAAGCGTCGTTGGGAAGGAAACCATCCTCATAGTATCTGGAATATACCTTGGAATTCTTCATGTATTCGGATACGTCTGCAAACATGCCTTCCTTGGCAGCCTTCAAAAGGATAGGAAATTCCGGTCTGGTCGAGTTGTCAAGATAGCTGACAATCACATCCGGGATCGTGCCTGCCGCAAGCTGGGAAGCCAGAACCTTGGCATCGCTGTCGCCGGGGGTATATCTGATGTCGAGCTTAATGCCTGTGAGCTCGGTGATCTTTTGCATTACAGGTGTATTATTAAGGTCTTCGGGAAGATAATATCCGATATCATCCACATAGGCCTGTACAGTAATTGTGCGGTCGGCAATAAAGGAACTTCCGCTATCCGTACTTTCTGTAGTTCCCGTGTCCCCTGATGCTGCCTCTGAATTGTCGGACTCAGCGCTGTCTTTATCTGCTGCCGGGGCAGAACCCTCGATTCCGGAAGAAGCACTTCCACTATTGCCACTTCCGCCTCCGCATCCGGAAAATGTTCCTATGGCCAGTATCCCGGCAAGAGATAAAGCCAATAATCGTTTAATTGTGTTCTTTTTCATATGAAACCTCCATTTTTGTTTTACCAGAGACTTACTTCCGTCATCTTCTTGCATATCTTGTTACAGGTTACCACAAGCACCAGCCCCACCAATCCCTGAATCAAACCGATGGCAGTGGCATAACCGAACTGACCGCCCTGCAGGCCGACACGAACCACGTATACATCCAGCGTATCTGCCAGCGACATATTGCCAGGGGTACGAAGCAGCCATACCTGTTCCACACCGGAGGATAAAAGACCGCCTACCCCCATGATGAACAAAAGACCAATCGTCCCGCGGATACTTGGCAGAGTGATATGCCACATTCTTTTGAGCTTGTTACATCCATCCATCTCCGCCGCTTCGTAGAGCGCGGTATCCACACTGCTGATGGCGGCAAGATAAATGATAGAATCCCATCCTATATTTCTCCACAAATCCATGGAGAAAAGGATCTGGTAGAAATAATCCGCTTCCATCAGAAAGAAAGTGCTTCCGTCCCCTCCGAGAGCCGAGATCGCCTGATTCAGAATACCTACGTTAGGTGCAAGAATTTTCTGCAGCATCGTTACAATGATTACAGAAGATAAAAAGTGGGGCAGATAGGTAATGGTCTGTGCAACCTTTTTGAATTTCATGTTAATAATTTCGTTCAGCATCAAAGCGAGAATGATCGCAAACGGAAATTCAAGGATACACTTAATTACACCAATAGTCAGGGTGTTCTTGATAAGCCGGGGTGCGTCGTAACTTAAGAAAAAGGTTTTAAAATAATCCAATCCCACCCACGGACTCCCCCAGATTCCCTTTTTAAAAGAATAATCCTTAAATGCCAGCACGGAACCTGCCATTGGTACATAACAGATCAATGCATAATAGATAATGCATGGCACCAGCATCAAATACAAAGGCCAGTATCGGACTAATCTCTTGGACAGGGACTGTTTTGGCGGTTTGTATTTTTTCTGCCTTACAGCGCTTGCCATAGGTTTTCTCCTCCCTCCTAAAATTTTTAATTAATTATAGAAAAATGAGAAAATGTAAACAATGGACAAAACTATGGATTAGTGTGGACTTTTCTACACTAACCCATAGCTAATAGTCAATACTTTATTCTTTTTCCCAGAAAAGAGTTGTGCAGATTGGATAATGATCGGAGAGCCACAGGCCTTTCTTTTGATCTTTCCAGCAGATGGGGGTCAGAGCGCGGAGCCCGGCATGTTTACCGTCCCGGATGAAAATGTGGTCGATGGAACCTGGAGTGTCCTCCGGGAGAAAGCCGTGGTAGGTGATTCCGATATCTCCGGTCAGGAGCCGGAATTCAGGCCATTTCTCCATCTGCTTCAGCTCAGGGGCGTCTGGCTCCGCATTAAAATCCCCTGTAAGGATGATGGGAGCATCCGTAAAGGATTTTGAATCGTTCATTCTTCTGACAATCTGTTCAAGCCCCAGAAGCCTGGCCCGGCTTCCCATGTGGTCTAAGTGAAGGTTTACAAGGCGGAACACCTGCTTTTCGGGGAGATCCTCCAAAACTGCTTCTGTGCACACCCGGGGGCAGATGGACTGTTCCTCATAACGGCTGCCTGGTATACAGGGGGTCGGGGAGAGCCAGAAAGTTTCCATTGAGATCAGGTTCAGCCTTTTTTTCCGAAAGGCTATCGTCATTTGCTCGTCTTCCAGGGTTTCGCTCCGGCCGCATCCGATTACATAATAATCCGCAAGGTTTTCCTTAAGCCAGATTGCCACATGGGGAAGTACCTCCTGAAAACATATAAGATCCGGCCGTTCGGCAGTAAGTTTTTCCAGAATAAAAGGTTTGCGGTATTCGAAATTATTATCTCCATCCTGCCCGTAATCGCATCGGATATTAAAGGTTACTAATTTCAGCATAAAGTATACCTCCCGGGATTTTCAGAAGAGCCACAGCCATATAGGCTGGGTCCAGGCCTTTTGACCTCTGCTGTTCCGGATGGCGACACGTACATATTCTTCATTTCCATGAAGCTTAAAGCTGCCCTCTGTCAGAGAGTCTTTTTCGCTGTGTATATGCCCTCCCCGATGAGGGGTTTTAAAATAAATATCCTGGCAAGGGGCACATTGCAGATATGCGGTATTTCCCTCCACATAAAAATCATGGATCAAAGGACCTGCAGAGGAATAAAAGCTTCCTGCCTTTATGGCCTCCATAATTCCACGGTGAGTGAAGTCACCGGTTTTCACCATGATAAATCCGCCAAGACTGTCACCCTGCAATTCATGGGCATCGTCAGTGGCGAAACAAAAGATCCTGTTCCGGACAAAAAGAAAATGATCAAAATATGTCTCTGAATTACCGTTATTTGACTCGGCTTCGCATCCATGGTTGTAGATTTCCATGCCGATCATTCCCTGAAGATATTTAATATCAGTAGAGTCCACTTTTGACCAGTAGGGGTGGGCATACAGGGCAACATTTCCCATCTGCCCCAAATATTCTATGATACGTTCGGCTGTGCTTAAGTGGTTGCCTTCCCGCTCATCCCGGAAGATATAGCGCTCCGGAATCCGGTTGGTTTCCGGCAGGCCAATCCCTACAATGTGGTGATCCTTTCTTCCCGGAAGCTCAATGTCCATTTCCGTTCCTGGAAAGACAAGAAAATCCTTTTCATTCAGGTCCTGATGGATGCCATAAACCCAATGATCTGTAAGCGCGAGAAAGTCATATCCGTTTTCGCGGTAATGAAGGGCTGTCTCGCCTGGGGAATAATGGCCGTCAGACCAGTTTGTGTGAGTGTGGAGATTTCCTTTTTTGAAGGTTCCCTCTGCATACAATGTTCTCTTTTTCATAAATAGCTCCTTTGTGCCGGTTACTGAGTTGTTAAGGAAATTATAAATCAGCTTTTTTTTTGATATAATGAAAAAATCTCACAAAAAGACTGGACATTTCTACTATTTTTTTCAGAGACTTGACAGTGATTTGGCAAATGTGGTAATAATCAAAAGGCAATATAAATGCAATTACAGATTGTGCAGGAGGAATGAGGATGGGAGCTGAGATGCAAATAATTTATCAAGTGGAGGGGAAGCTGTGCAGAGATTTTATCGGACAGATTTCCTATACGGTCTGTCTGGAGCAGACCTATGATGAGCTGGATATTGAGTTTTCCTTTGGTCCTCAGCATTTTCAGCCTGGTGAGGTGACGGAGGAACAGAAACAGAAAATTCTTGCCTATTGCAAAAAGGAATATGGACTCAGCCCATCTAATGAGGATGAGCTGGATGACGCTCTCTGTCATCAGATGAAAACAGAAATACATACCATCGCCATGCTGAATGATGAATTCATTGGTGGAATCCACCGACAGCTTACTACCAGGCATATGCATTTTACAAAGGAGGATGCCACAGAAGGGTGTATTCCTCAGCCGGCTATAGAAGGAGTGTTAAAGGTAATCATTCTGGCGTTTTCAGTTCTTGTGGATAATACGGAATATAGTCTTACTGTGCGGGCGCGTTGACAGCCAGTGCATAAGAAAGGAGAGAAAATGTTTAAACGACTGGAATTACATAATCATACGACGGAATCCGATGCGGTGTTTACCTGCAGAGAGCTTGCGGAATTTATGGCAGAGGACGGAGTGGACGCCTTTGCCCTGACCGATCACAATACGATCTCCGGGCACTGGAAGATAAGGAAGATTCTGGAGGATACAGATCTTCCTGTTTCATGCATTTATGGAATGGAATACACCACATATTACGGCCATATCCTTTGCCTGAATCTGACAGAGTATGTGCCATGGGAAAATATTAACCGCCATAAACCAGAGCTTCTGTTTAAGGCTGCCAGGGAAAAGGGCGCACTGACAGGAATTGCGCATCCTTACTCTTACGGATGGCCTTTTGCTCAGGGGTGCCGTTTTGAGATGACAATGACAGATTATGGCTGCTGTGACTTTATAGAGATATTTAATAATCCTGAGCCGCTTCATGAAGTCAACGAAAAAGGGCTCCTGCTTTGGGAAAAGCTTGTTCTGGAGGGATGGAAGCTGGCGGCTGCCTGTGGAATGGATCTGCATGGAAACAGTTCCCTTCACGGACATTACTCTACCTACATCTGCGGGGAACAGGGCGGAGATATAGCCAGAGAATTGGAAAGCGCCGTTCGCAGCCAGCAGACCTGGGTCTGCAAAGGACCGCTTCTAAAGACGCAGATTTGCGGGGATATTCTTTCCTTTGCCATAGAGCAGACAGGTAAACCGGGATATGAAGCCCTTCCCGATGAATGCTATGTGATTACCCTGCGCTCGGAGTCCGGAATCAGAACCTGCCATGTAAATGAGAGGATCCCGCTGACTGCGTTTGGCATGGATAAGCGGATCATCCCCAAGCTCTTTGAAGAGGAGGAGCTGTTGGAAAGGCTGGTTTGTATCAGCCCTGTGATTTCACTTTAAAAAAGAGGGGCGCAGGAAAAGTTCACCTGCGTCCTTCCCTGTAATTCAAGGGGGTCATTCCCGTATATTTTTTAAATACCCGGAAAAAGTATTGACCCTCATCATAGCCAACCTTCTTGGCAATATCCACTACGCTCATAGTGGAATGCTCTAGAAGTTCCATCGCTTTTTTCATCCGCAGTTCCGTAATGAAATTGACAGGAGATTGATTTATTTCCTTTTTAAAAACGGAGGAAAAATAATTGGGGCTCATATTATACCGCTCCGCCAGATCATTTACCGTAATATTTTCACTATAGTGTTCTTGAATATATCTGATGGCAAGCTGGATTTTGTTTCTGGCAGTGGCTTCCGGAGCATTGTCCGTAATACATCCCATAATCATTTCTGTAATGGTTTGACGTATTTCTGAAAGCGAATTCAACTGGTCGGGAAGATCAAAATTATTCAGGAGTTTCTCAAATCCCAAGGGAGTAACTGCCTGCTGATCATAATAATGAAACAATATATTTAAAATTCGTACCCACATAATTCTCAGATAGGGGGTGCCGTGCCTGCGGATCATTTCATCTGAAAAGATTTCAGCCAGGAGAGTTTTGAGCTTATGGATTTCACTTTTTTTAATATACTGATCGATCAAGTGCATCTGTGAGGAGGGAAATTCCTGCTGACTCAATATTTTGATATCCTCAAAAAAGTAAAGATTAGAGTTACCATACACGATCCGTTGCTGTAAAGCCGTGTGCGCTTCCCTGGCAGCTTCCGGTAGAAGCTCCTGAGCGCATCTGCTGACGCCGAAGGTCAGAAAGATGCCCATCTTCTTTGCTAAAACTGACCGCATTTTAAAAAAAATTCGTTCTATTTCATTGTGAAGCTTTTTTTCATCCTTTCCAAGAAACATGGCGTAAAGAATATTATGGTCAGACAGCCTGTTTACGATCAGTTTTACACAGGAGGACTCTATTTCATAGAAAACATTTTTGATAGAAAAACGAATCAATTCGCAATCCTTTGGTTGAAAATTATGGTTTTCGTAGCTTTCCTTATCCACCCCAAGCTCCGCAAGAAAAATACACTGTCCGTCCCGAATGGGGCTGAAGAAGTCATCGCCCAGCAGGCTCTTCAGCTTTTTCAGGCTGAGCATTTCGCCGCCGAAATCGGAGAAGAATGCGTTGATCTCTTTTTCCAGAAGATATTCCTGCCTCTCCCGGCTGAGTTTTCTTTCTGTGAGAAGAGCAGTGCGAACCTTGCTATTTTGCTCCATTTCCAGATATAGCTTGTCAAAGGTGGATTTAATTTCGTCATTGGAAAGAGGCTTTAAGAGATAAGCCTTCACGCCCAGGCGGATAGCGGTCTCTGCATATGAAAACTCCGCATAGCCGCTTAAAACAATGAATTGAATCTGTGTTTGTGCGGCTTTTTGGATTTCCTGAATCAGAGTAAGCCCGTCCATATCCGGCATACGGATATCAGTGATCACAATATCTATCGGACAGGTTTGGAAAATGTGTAGAGCCTCGATACCGCTGGAAGCCTCATAGACTTCATCCACTTTGATACGCAAATATTCAAACCGGGCACGAAGTCCCTGGCGGATGAGAGCCTCATCATCTACGATCAGCAAATTATGTCTCATTGTCTTCTTCTCCTTCAATTATAGGCAAACGAACAGTAAAACAGCTTCCCACGCCGGGACAGCTTTCTATGGTGACGCCGTATTGCTCCCCGCAGGCCAGTCTGATTCTCTGGTTTACATTGCGGATTCCGATGCTTTTGGCAGAATCTTCCTTAATATCCGCACTGTTGATATAGTGCAAAAGTTCAGCAACCTTCTGCTTATCCATCCCTGCGCCGTTATCCCTGATCTTTATTTCAAGGGCGGATTCCTGCACGGAAACGGAAATTTCAAGTACACCCATCTGAGGCGGATTTGTGCGGCTCAGTCCGTGAAGAATGGCATTTTCCACAATGGGCTGCAGGATAAAGCGTATAATCTTATATTTTTCGCTGCCGGTTTCTATATTGTAACAGACCTGAAAACGATTGGCATAGCGTATTTCCTGAATAAAGATATAGTTCCGGATGTGATCGAGCTCCTGTTGCAGAGGAACGATTTCCCCATAATTTTTTCCCAGACTGTAACGGAAAATCTCCCCCAGACGCTGGCACATATCACAGACTACAAATACCTGCCGGACAGCGGCGATAGAACTGATGGTTTCCAGAGTATTATACAGAAAATGAGGATTGATCTGGAGCTGCAGGTTTCGTAGCTGGGTTTCCTTATTTTCCAATTGCTGAATATAGTTGGTTCTGATCAGTTGATCCAATTGCTCCAGCATATGATTAAACTGCATGTCCAGGACAGAAATTTCGTCATTGCCTGCAATAGGCTCGTGAATGGTAAGATCTCCGGTTTCCGCTTTTTTGAATTTCCAGACCAGGTGTTCTATTCTGGAGGAAAAGCTTTTGCTGTACAGGTAAGCACAGATAAGGGCGATTGTAGTCAAGATCAGAGCCATGGGGAGTACGAGGATCCAACTTTCTCTCTGTCGGGCCATGACTTCTCTGTTATCAAAGAGAAGAAGAAGCTTTAGTCCGTAATCGGTGAGATCTCTCCCTCTGATCACGAAAGCGTCTACTTCATAATTAGCGCCGCGGTCTTTATCAGGGAGACTGCGGTAGGTATCCAATATTTCCTCTGCATCCTGAATCGTGGAATAAAATATGGTATTGTCATCATAAACAATTACATCGTAGGCGGCTCCCGACGCACCTTCCAGAGGAGCCGGGGAAAAAAGCCGCTGCATGTTTATATCCAGTTTTACAATACCAAGTTGATCCTTTTTCAGATTACGGGTATCCAGGCGTTCGATATTTTTTACCAGTGAAAGCACGGGTTTTTCATTTTGGAGTGCGAAATAACAGAACCAGTTTTCTGCAACCGCCCGGTTTTTCAGGTACCAAACTTCCCGACTGGCTTCGCTCATCATGGAGGCACTGGTTCCATAAACGGGAACGTTCTCTATAATGGAATAGACCATGCAGTTTCGGACTTCACTTTCCTGATCCAGCAACAGGGATTTGTTCACTTCCTCGCTGATAACGGTTCCGCGATGGTAGGGATTATCCCCATTGTCTGTGAGTGTATTCAAAATAATGGTATTATTTGACAGGTATTCCAGGCTGAGCCGATATTGTTCGAGTTTTTCCTCCAGACGCTGGCAATATTGGGAAGTAATCTGACTGTGATATTCGTGGAGCTCATCCGTTACCATACTGGTCAGCTTTTGGAACATGATACTGCTGATGATCACAATAGGAAGGAGACTGATAAGAAGAGAGTACACTACCAACTGAAAATAAATGGGTTTTGAATGAATAAATGTTCGTTTCAATGTAATACCTCCATGCGCCGCGAGAGCGGCGCATAGATGTTTAATTCAATAAGCTGGTTCGTTGGGTGTGGCTGTATTTAATGTTAATTAATCTTGGAATATCCGAATCCGTTTGCAAAAGCATCAATCGCCTTGTTTTCCTTGCACAGAGCACAGCCTTCCGGTTCATAGGTTCTGTAATCAGGAATGTCCGCAATGGTAAAGAGCGCATTGATAGGGATTCCCATCACGCTGTTGGCGGCGCTGAAAACAGCGCTGATTCCGCTGATCTTAGCACCGTAATAGGTGAGAGCCCGGCTGGCCTTAATAAGGGTCTGGCCTGTAGTAGCAGATGCCAGAAGCAGAAGTACATTTTTGCCTTTGATCATGGGAAGCATATTTTCCCTGATGACGAGCTGTCCTGAATTAACATATTCAGGGGTCACAATATAGATAGTCTTGTGAGAATTCATGGAGTAAATCCCCGCCTTGGTCAGATCTTCTGCCAACAGAGCTCCAATGATTTCGCACCCCTCGATGCAGACAATGGTGTCCACAATGGTAGTTGCCGATATCTGCTCGCTGAGAGCTCTTGCGGCAGCAGAAGCCTCGCTGAGCCTGGACTTTAAGGTAGTCATGTCCAGGAAATAGTTTACATGGGAGTTAGGCGTTACAAAATGTCCCGGAATGGTGTGTAAAACTACGTCAGGGTGGTTTTTGGATCTGATTTTAATAGCTTCTTGCATAGAAATGTACCTCCTTTTTATTTGACATAAGGATGACCGGCGAAGCCTGGCATCCATTGCCTGATATCTTACAGAGTGTAACTGTTTAAATATTTTTCCTGTTCAGGAGTAAGGACATCGATTTCCTTGCCGAGGAAGGCCAGTTTTCTCTTCGCCACATCCTGATCTACTTCTCTGGGAACATCAATCAGTTTTTCTGTGAGCTCGCTTCCATGCTCTACCAGATATTTTGCGGACAGGGCCTGAATGGCAAAGCTCATATCCATGATCTCTGCGGGATGGCCGTCACCGGCGGCCAAATTGACAAGCCTTCCTTCTGCCAGTACGAAGATCCACTGTCCGGTGGGCAGCTTGTAACCCATAATATTTTTCCGCTGCTCTCTGGTTTCCACGGCAATTTCGCGAAGTCTTGCCATATCGATCTCGCAGTCAAAGTGGCCTGCATTACAGAGGATGGCGCCATCCTTCATTACCCTGAAATCCTCTTCATCAATTACCTTATCACATCCGGTTACCGTCACGAAGAAATCACCGACTTTGGCAGCTTCATTCATTGGCATCACATCAAATCCGTCCATAACTGCTTCGATGGCCTTGATGGGATCGATTTCCGTCACAATGACTCTGGCTCCCAGGCCCTTGGCACGCATGGCGGTTCCCTTGCCGCACCATCCATAGCCTGCCACTACCACTCTCTTTCCGGCAACGATCAGATTGGTGGTACGGTTGATGCCGTCCCATACGGACTGGCCCGTGCCGTAACGGTTGTCGAAGAGGTGCTTGCAGTCGGCATTATTTACCCGTACCATGGGGAACTTTAATTCCCCCGCCCGGTTCATGGCTTCCAGACGAATGATCCCGGTGGTGGTTTCCTCGCAGCCTCCGATGATAGCGGGAATCAGTTCCGGCATCTGAGTGTGAATCATGTTTACCAGATCGCCGCCGTCATCAATGACGATGTTGGGGCCGGCCTCAAGTACGTGGCGGATATGAGATTCATATTCTTCCGGTGTGCAGTTATACCAGGCATGTACCTCAAGTCCTGCCTTTACCAGTGCGGCGGCCACATCATCCTGAGTGGATAAGGGATTGGACCCGGTTACAAACATTTGTGCGCCGCCCGCTTTCAGTACAAGACAAAGATAAGCGGTCTTGGCTTCCAGGTGGACAGATAAAGCGATTTTTTTGCCTGCAAAGGGTTTAGACTGCTCGAATTCTGTCTCCAGGGTGCGGAGAAGATCACAGTTTCTTTTGACCCATTCAATCTTGCGCTCTCCGGATTCTGCCAAACTAATGTCTCTGATTTCGCTGTTCATTTTTTACCTCGCATTCCGCTGCTTCAGCAGCATTTACTCAGGCGGGGATTTTATTTGACAGTATAAAATCTCCGGCCTTTCTTAAAGTTGCTTCAGCCGAATTTTTATTAGAGTGATGGTCGTCTGACCTGTCATCACTTTTTATGCATCAACACCTGCAAAGGAGATATCCATACGGGTGATGATTTCGTTTACTTTCTGGTATACCAGTTCCTCATCCATGGTCAGAATCTTCCGGTTTTCCATGGTTATTTTTCCGTCGATGATAACGGTTTCCACCTCAGAACCATTGGCAGAGTAAGAAAGTCCGGCAATCAGATTGTTCCGGGGGGTAAGGGAAGGGGTATTTAAGCCAAGAATGGCAATATCAGCCTTCTTTCCTTCCTCCAGTGAGCCTGTTTCTTTCTCAAGTCCCAGAGCTCTGGCGCCGTTTATGGTTGCAATTCGGAAAGCATCCCCGGCGCTGATACATTGAGGAGTTTTGTTAACCCCTTTGTGAATAAGCGCCAGGAGGTTCAACTCGTGGAACATATTAAGACTGTTGTTACTGGCAGCCCCGTCGGTGCCAAGGCAGACATTGATACCTTTTGCAAGCATGGCGGGTATCGGTGCGAAACCGTTACCCAGCTTCATGTTGCTGGCAGGGTTTGTCACAACGCTGACCTTCTTGTCTCTTAAAATATCCATATCGCTTTCGGTAATCTGTACACAGTGGGCGGCAATGGCGGGTACGTCAAAAAGACCGTTCCGGCAGGCCATTTCAATAGGGGAAAGGCCGTATTTTTCCTTGATCTGTCCGATTTCGCTTTCACTTTCCGAGAGATGCACATGAATTCCCATATGGTTCTTTTTGGCTTCCTCCGATACGATGCGCATATAGGCATCGTCGCAGGTATAGGGAGCATGGGGGCCAAGCATAAAGGTAAGCCGGTCGCAGTCCCTGGCGGCCTCTTTTTCCTCATAGGCCTGGCGGAGTCTTTCCTGTCCGCCTTCGTCATTTCCGTTTCCCACCAGTCCCCGGCAGATCACGGCACGCATACCGGATTCCTTAACGGCTCTGGTAGTTTGATGGATATTCATCTGCATATCGTTAAAACAGGTAGTGCCGCTTTTCATCATTTCAATGATGGCCAGGCAGGCGCCCCAATAGGTATCTTCGTCAGTCATCTTCTGCTCGATGGGATCGATGGTTCCAAAGAGCCAGTCCATAAAGCTTAAGTCATCCGCCACATTCCGCATAAAGGACATATAAGAATGGGTGTGGCAGTTAATAAGCCCGGGAATGGCAAGCCTGTCCTTTCCGTCGATGACCTTGTCCGCCGAAAAGCCCTCCGGTTTGTGTCCGATTGCCAGAATCCGGTTCCCATCGATATAGATATCAGTTTCCTTAACAATATTTTTTTGATTTTCCGGCAGTACTGCCAGAATGTTTTGTAACAAAATTCCCATTTTAAGTTTATGTCCTTTCTTTCAGCCTGCATCAGGGATTGACAATGTTTCTGTCCTCGCCTTTTAAAAATGCCTCGATATTCCGGCAGGTTTCCGTAACGCATCGGTTCCGTGCCTCAATGCTCGCCCATGCAAGATGAGGAGTGATGATCAGCTTATTGCTGTCCATGATTTTACCCAAGGGGTTATCCTGACGGATGGGCTCAGCGCTTATCACATCCAGGCCGGCTCCGGCAATCATATCTTCGGTCAGAGCGGTATACAAAGCGCTTTCGTTTACTACAGGTCCACGGGCCACATTAATCAGGATGGCGCTCTTTTTCATTTTTCGGAGAGCATCCAGATCGATCAGGTTCCGGGTCTTATCGCTCAACGGACAATGGAGAGACAAAAAGTCGGATTCTTTGAGAAGGGTATCGAAATCAACCCGTTCGTATTCCGTACAGGTGCTTTTGCCGGAAGCGGAATAGAAGACCACTTTACAGCCAAAAGCGCAGGCGATCGCGGCCACCTTCCGGCCGATATTTCCCATGCCTACGATACCCCAGGTTTTGCCTGCAAGTTCGGTGAAGGGAACGTCAAAATTCGAAAAACGATCCTGCGCCCCATAGGCGCCGGATTTTACGTATTCATCATAGTGCCGGAGCTTCTCAAGAACATAAAAGCAGAGGGCAAAGGTATGCTGGGCTACGGCATCCGTAGAGTAATTAACCACATTGGCAACCTTGATTCCCCGGTTTTTGCAGTAAGCAAGGTCAACATTGTCATAGCCTGTGGCAAATTCGCAGATCAGTCTGACGTTTGGAGCATCCTTTAAGGTGTCCGCATTCAGGGGAGCTTTATTGGCAACGATAATTTCTGCATCTGTAATCTTTTCTTTTATATCGGCGCCTGTCGTGTTGGGGTAAATTGTAACCTCGCCCAGTGTGCCAATACGATCGACGGAAACATCCAGTCCTACGCTGTTTCTTTCCAAAATAACTATTTTCATCGGTCTTCTCCTTCTTTAGGCAATAAAAATCAGGAACCATATTTCAGGTGTTGACAGCCTCTTTCTATTATATAAAAAAATTCTAATTTTGAACAGATATTAATTGACAATTCTTTTTTTTGGAGTTATGATGTTTTAAATTTTAATTCAATATCATTTTAAACCGTTGAAGCGGAGATAAAGGTGATGATGCTCCCACAGAGAGCCCTGATTGCTGAGAATGGGCGGAAAACAAGTCATCAAATGGACCGCGGAGGGTGCAGTGAAAAGCAGAGAACAGAATCTGCCGAGTATCCTGCAACGTAGGGCATACGTCAGTTGCCGGGGATATGCTGGTATCCCGTTAAGCGTACAGCGCAGGCTGTAAATCAAGGTGGCACCGCGGATAGCTGTTATTCGTCCTTGACAGAATGAATCTGTCAGGGACTTTTTTTATGCGCAGGGGCGCGTAAGGAAGTTTGCTGCCAAGGCAGCACGCGCCCCGCGCGGCGAGCAGGGGAAGAGCTTCCCTGCTCGATTATGTGCAGGGGCGCACAATTTGGAGGGAGAGAAAAAATGATCAAAGAAGCAATCGTAAAAATTGTAGACAAACAGGATTTGGCGTACGAGGAGGCTTACGCGGTGATCAATGAAATTATGAGCGGCGAAACCACTCCCACGCAGAATGCGGCATTTCTGGCAGCGCTTTCCACCAAAAGCACAAAAGCTGAGACCATCCAGGAGATTGCAGGCTGCGCCGCTGCCATGCGGGATCATGCGACAAAGGTATCTCACAATAAGGATGTTCTTGAGATCGTGGGAACCGGAGGGGATGGAGCGCAGAGCTTTAATATCTCCACAACCTCTGCGCTGGTGGCAGCCTCCGGCGGCGTTAAGGTGGCAAAACACGGGAACCGCGCAGCCTCCTCCCAATGTGGAACGGCAGACTGTCTGGAGGCCCTGGGGGTAAATATCGATCAGGATCCCGAAAAGTGTGTGGAGCTTTTGAAACATGCCGGCATTTGCTTTTTCTTTGCACAGAAATATCATACATCCATGAAATATGTAGGCTCTATCCGCAGGGAACTGGGAATCCGCACGGTATTTAATATTCTGGGATCGCTGACGAATCCGGCATCTCCAAACAGACAACTTCTTGGGGTTTACGATGAATCCCTGGTGGAGCCGCTGGCAAAGGTGCTCACCAGCCTTGGCGTAAAACACGGCATGGTGGTTTACGGGACAGATAAAATGGATGAAATCTCTGCCAGTGCCCCTACGCTGGTCTGTGAATTCCATGAGGGAAAATACGACACATATACCATTTCACCCGAGGATTTTGGGCTTGTCAGATGCCGAAAGGAAGAACTGGCGGGAGGAACCCCAAAGGAAAATGCGGCAATCACCATTTCCATATTAAAGGGAGAAAAGGGGCCGAAGAGAAATGCAGTGCTTCTAAACGCCGGTGCAGCTCTCTATATTGCGGAAAAAGCAGAGACACTGGCGGAGGGCATAGAGCTGGCAGGAAGGCTGATCGATTCGGGAAAGGCGCTGGAAACGCTGGAAGCGTTCCGGCGGGAGAGTAACTGAGAACTCAGTACAGGGAGAGCATAGCTGTAAAAGGAGCAAAATCAGAAATATGGTGACAATTTTGGATACAATAGCGGAATATGCAAGGAAAAGAGTGGCAAAGGCAAAGGAGTCTCTTTCCCTGGAAGAGATAAGGAGGCAGGCATTTGCGGAAAACTGCCGGACAGGATTTCCTTTTGAAAAAGCTCTGGCAGCGGAAGGAATCAGCTTTATCTGCGAATGCAAAAAGGCGTCGCCTTCCAAAGGCCTTATCGCAGAGGAATTCCCCTGTCTCACCATAGCGAAGGAGTATGAGGCGGCAGGTGCGGCGTGCCTTTCCGTATTGACGGAGCCAAAGTGGTTTCTCGGCAGTGATGAATATTTAAAGGAAATTGCGGCGGAGGTGTCCATTCCCTGTCTCCGCAAGGATTTCACGATAGATGAATATATGATCTACGAGGCAAAGCTGCTGGGGGCAAGCGCGGTTCTGCTGATCTGCTCTCTGCTTTCACTTAAGGAGCTTGAGGAATATCTTGGGCTTTGCCGGGAGCTGGGATTATCCGCACTGGTGGAGGCTCATGATGAGGAGGAGATTGCACATGCCGTAAATGCGGGGGCGCGCATAATCGGGGTCAACAACAGGAATCTGAAAGATTTCACTGTGGATGTGGCCAACAGCGGAAGGCTCCGCAGCCTGGTACCGGAGCATATTCTCTTTGTGGCGGAAAGCGGCATTCATTGCCGGGAGGATGTGGCGGCACTGGAAAAAGCCCGTGCAGATGCTGTCCTGGTAGGAGAAACTCTCATGCGGGCAAAGGATAAGAGGGCTAAGCTGGCGGAATTGAAAGGCCGGGTCTTTCACGGAGGGCTGACATGACGAAAATAAAAATCTGCGGCCTGCGGTCAGAAGAGGATATTTCTTATGTGAACGAGCTGTGTCCGGATTATGTGGGATTTGTGTTTTTGGAAGGAAGACGCCGCTATATTTCCCCTCCGGAGGCCGCGGGGCTGAGAAAACGGCTGGATCCGGCAATCCAAAGTGTGGGCGTGTTTGTGGATGAACCGGTAGAAAATGTAGCTGCTCTTTTAAAGGAAGGAACGATACAGCTTGCCCAGCTGCATGGCCGGGAAGATGAGGAATATGCAAGGAAGCTGAAGCGGCTGTGCGATAAGCCTGTGATCAAAGCATTTATCATCAGAACCCCTGCGGATGTGGAAGAAGCGCTTGCTTATCCGGCGGATTATCTTCTGCTGGATAATGGCCTGGGAACTGGGGAGGTTTTTGACTGGACGCTGATCAAAAATATTGACAGACCTTTTTTTCTTGCGGGAGGTTTAACGCCGGATAATGTGCGGAAAGCGATATCGGATGTCTGTCCTTACGGCGTGGATGTCAGTTCCGGGGTGGAGACCGAGGGCCGGAAGGATTACCAAAAGATAAAAGCGTTTATTGAGAGCGTGCGAAAAAAGATTTAATACAACAAACAGTTATTTACAGAAGGAAGAGGAGAATTATGACAAATTCAAAAGGGCGTTTCGGGGCTCACGGCGGCCAGTATATTCCCGAGACACTTATGAATGCCGTGATTGAACTGGAGAGGGCTTACAATTTTTATAAGGAGGATCCGGAATTTAACCGGGAGCTTACGGAACTGTTTAATGAATATGCAGGCCGCCCCAGCCGCCTGTATTATGCGGCGAAGATGACAAAAGATCTGGGGGGCGCAAAAATTTATCTGAAAAGGGAGGATTTGAATCACACCGGCTCCCATAAGATCAATAATGTTCTGGGGCAGGCGCTTCTGGCCAAAAAGATGGGAAAGACACGTCTGATCGCAGAGACCGGGGCGGGCCAGCACGGCGTTGCCACTGCCACTGCGGCGGCGCTGCTTGGCATGGAATGCGTGGTTTTTATGGGGGAGGAAGATACCATCCGCCAGGCGCTTAACGTATACAGGATGCGCCTTTTGGGAGCGGAAGTGATTCCGGTCAAAACAGGAACCGCAACCTTAAAGGATGCTGTCTCAGAGGCCATGCGGGAATGGACCAGCCGGATTGACGATACCCACTATTGTCTCGGTTCCGTTATGGGCCCGCATCCTTTTCCCACAATAGTACGGGACTTTCAGGCGGTGATCTCCCGGGAGATCAGGGAACAGATGATGGAAAAGGAAGGGCGCCTTCCCGATGTGGTGATGGCATGTGTGGGCGGAGGCAGCAATGCCATGGGAACCTTTTACCATTTTATAGAGGAACCAGGTGTAAAACTGATCGGCTGTGAGGCTGCAGGGCGGGGGATTGATACCTTTGAGACGGCGGCCACCATCAGTACCGGACGGCAGGGAATTTTCCACGGGATGAAATCCTATTTTTGCCAGGATGAATATGGACAGATCGCTCCGGTTTACTCTATTTCCGCCGGGCTGGATTACCCTGGTATCGGGCCTGAGCATGCATGGCTTCACGATACGGGAAGAGCGGAGTATGTTCCTGTGACAGACGATGAGGCGGTGGAAGCCTTTGAGTATCTCTCCCGCACAGAGGGCATCATTCCGGCGATAGAAAGCGCTCATGCCATTGCCCACGCAATAAAAATTGCACCTGAGTATGGGAAAGACAGGATTATAGTCATTACGATTTCCGGGCGCGGTGATAAGGATTGCGCTGCCATTGCCCGCTATAGAGGGGAGGATATTCATGAGTAAAATTTCTAAGGCCTTTGCCGACGGCAAGGCATTTATACCTTTTATCACCTGCGGTGACCCGGATCTGGAAACAACCAAGGAAATTGTCCGCGCTATGGCGGCGAACGGCGCTGACCTGATAGAGCTTGGCATTCCGTTCTCGGATCCCACGGCGGAAGGCCCTGTGATACAGGGGGCAAATCTGAGGGCGTTTTCGGGAGGCGTCACTACCGACAAGATCTTTGAAATGGTAAGGGAGCTTCGGAAAGACGTCACTCTGCCCATGGTATTTATGACGTATGCAAATGTGATATTTTCTTACGGCGCAGACAAATTCATCGGTACCTGCGCGGAAATTGGAATAGACGGGCTGATTCTTCCGGACTTGCCCTTTGAGGAAAAAGGAGAATTTGATCCAATTTGCCGGAAATACGAAGTGGACCTTATTTCCCTCATTGCACCCACATCCGCAGACAGGATAGCCATGATTGCCCGTAAGGCGCAGGGCTTTATCTACATTGTATCCAGCCTGGGGGTGACCGGCGTGCGCAGTGAGATCAAAACGGATATTTCTTCTCTGGTCAAGGTGGTACGGGAGAATTCCGCGGTGCCCTGCGCGGTTGGCTTTGGCATTTCAACCCCTGAGCAGGCGGCCGGGATGGCGGCGGTTTCCGACGGCGTTATCGTAGGCTCTGCCATTATCAGGCTGGTGGAAAAGTATGGAAAAGAGGCGGCAGGCCCGGTGGGAGAATATGTGAAAAAGATGAAGGATGCGCTGCGGTGAGATTGACTGTTTCCGCCTGTATAATAGTAGACTTTTCCGGATGGATATGATTAAATAGAGTTATCTGTTAGCGGAAAGGAAACAAAATTTTAATCAAGGAAAATCGGAGGAGAAGGAGATGAAATTTGCTTTAATCGGCGCGGGGCAGAGGGGGATGATTTATTCGGAGTATGCCCATTTTAAGAAAGGGATTGAGATCGTGGCGGTGGCGGAGCCTGACCCAAAAAGAAGAGAGATTGCCGCAGAAAAGTTTTCCATAGGGAAGGAAAGACAGTATGCGGACGCGGAAGAACTCTTTCAGGCGGGAAAGCTTTGTGATGCCGTAATTATTTCCACCTTGGATAAGGATCACTATCAGCAGGCGATGAAGGCTTTGGAAGTTGGATATGATATTCTTCTGGAAAAGCCCATCTCGCCGGATCCAAGAGAATGTATGCGCATCAGCGAGGAGGCCGGCAGACGGGGAAGAAAGATTACGGTCTGCCATGTGCTTCGTTATACAGATTTTTTCAGTACTATCAAAAGAGTGCTGGATACAGGGGAACTTGGGCGCATCGTTGCCATTCAGCATAACGAAAATGTAGGGAATTTCCACATTGCCCATTCCTTTGTGCGGGGGAACTGGAGAAGAAGCGATACTACCAGTCCCATTATCTTGGCAAAATCCTGTCATGACATGGATATTCTGGCGTGGCTGGCAGAAAGCGAAGCCAGCAAAGTCGCTTCCTTTGGAAGCCTGGCTCATTTTAAGGAAGAAAATGCACCTGCCAAAAGCACAGCGCGGTGTCTGGACTGTCCGGTGGCGGATCAGTGCCATTACAATGCGGTTCGTGCTTACCTCCCGGTGAGGGGATATTGGCCGGCAAGCGTTTTGACTCCGGACCAGTCAGAGGAAGGAATTATGGAGGCACTGCGGACGGGGCCTTACGGCAGATGCGTATACCGCTGTGATAACACGGTATGTGATCACCAGGTAACGATCATAGAGTTTAAAAACGGCATTCATGCCAGCTTTACACTGAGCGGCTTTACCGACAGAGTGTGCCGTACCATAAAGATTATGTGTGAGCAGGGAGAAATCCGTGCGGAGGATGACGGCAACCAGATAGAGATCACTAAATTTTCATCCAATGCCGTTGACCCGGTGGAAAAAAGGGTAATCCGCACTGCGGTGCCTAATGCCGGTCATGGCGGCGGAGATGCGCTGCTGATGGAGGATTTTGTAGGTAATCTTGAAAATGATTCGGCAGAAAGCCGGACGGCCATTAAGAATTCTATCGAAAGCCATATCATGGCGTATGCGGCAGAACAGTCGAGAGTAACCGGAAAAATGGTGGATATGGATGAACTGAAAGCAAAGCTTTGGGAAGAATGCCGTAATTGACGGACTGCCTCAGCCAGGCTTTGCAGGCAGATAAACTTTACAAGCTGAATTACGGATAAAATGACCCCCGGGAGCTGAAAATCCCGGGGGTTTGTTCCGTGTAAATATGGTTGGCGAAGTCCTTACAGCCGTTTCAGAAGCTCTTCTCTTTGAGCCTCATAACCGGGCTTGCCAAGGAGTGCAAACATGTTTTTCTTGTAGCTCTCAACACCGGGCTGGTTGAAAGGATTTACACCCAGCAGATATCCGCTTACGCCGCAGGCAAATTCAAAGAAATAGAAAAGCTGTCCGAGATAATATTCGTTAACCTCAGGCACAGTAACCATGAAATTGGGAACCTGGCCATCGGTATGAGCAAGGATAGTACCGTTCATGGCGCTTTTGTTAACGAAATCAACGCTCTTTCCGGCAAGATAATTTAATCCGTCCAAATCGACGGGCTCCTCCTCGAGAAGAATTTCTTCCCTGCTGGTTTCAATGTTAATCACGGTCTCAAACATATTTCTGGAGCCGTCCTGGATGAACTGGCCCATGGAATGCAGATCGGTGGTCAAGTCAACGCTTGCCGGGAAGATTCCCTTCTGATCTTTGCCCTCGCTTTCGCCGTAGAGCTGTTTCCACCATTCGGAGACATAATGAACGCTGGGCTCGTAATTGGCAAGAATTTCGATTGCTTTTCCTTTTCTTAAAAGAATATTGCGGAGAGCCGCATATTTAAGGGCATCATTCTCCTCAAAAGGGGCCTCCAGGGCAGCCTTGCGTCCGGCCTGCGCACCTTCCATCAGTTTGTCAATATCTGCACCGCTGACAGCGATAGGAAGAAGCCCAACTGCGGTGAGTACGGAAAAACGTCCGCCCACATCATCGGGCACTACAAAGCTTTCGTAACCTTCTTCCGTAGCAAGATTCTTGAGAGAACCTCTGGCCTTATCGGTAGTTGCATAAATTCTTCTGGAAGCTTCCTCTTTGCCGTATTTCTTTTCCAGCATTCCTTTAAATACACGGAAAGCGATAGCGGGTTCTGTGGTAGTGCCGGACTTGCTGATCATGTTGATGGAGAAATCCCTGTCGCCGATGACATCCATCAGATGCTTAATATAGGTAGAACTGATAGAATTTCCCACAAAATAGATTTCCGGCGTTTTCCTGATCTCTTTGCTTACAGTGTTGTAAAAACTGTGTCTTAAAAATTCAATGGCAGCTCTTGCACCGAGATAGGAGCCCCCGATACCAATTACCAGAAGAACCTCGGAATCGTTTTGGATTTTGGCGGCTGCTTTTTTGATTCTTGCAAATTCTTCTTTGTCATAATCGACGGGCAGATCGATCCAGCCAAGGAAATCGTTGCCTGCACCTGTTTTGGAAACCAACACTTCTTTTGCATCCATAGCCAGCTTCTTCATGGAGTCCACTTCATGCTCCTGAATGAAGGAGGCAGCTTTGGAATAATCAAATGTAACTTTGTTCATAATGCTGCACTCTCCTTTTTGTTATTAAAAACATGATTTTTAACACATTGGTCAATTAAAGTTTAGCAAATGAACATGGGTTTTTCAATAAGAAGATGGGATTCTTGCGGAAATCAATTTGCATATTATAAGGAAATGTAATCAAAAAGCATATGGATGTCAGGCTTGGCCAACTGTCCTTGGGCTGATAGAGGATGTCAGTCATCCTCACGTTATAAAAAAAGAAGCATCTCTATAAGATGCCTCTCTACTTTGATAGTAAACGGAGAAAGAGGGATTTGAACCCTCGCGCCGCGTGAACGACCTACACCCTTAGCAGGGGCGCCTCTTCAGCCTCTTGAGTATTTCTCCAAAATCTGAATTACACCGCTACCAATATTTTGTTATACGCCTTACAACGCAGACTTTATTATACATAAGCAAATTTTATTTGTCAATGTTTTTCACATATCTTCTTTTGAACTAATTTTTTTTCCTCATTTTCTTTTAAATTTACAAAATATTCTTTTATGGTTTCTTCAATTCGCTTTTTAACTTCTGCCGCTATTTCCACTGTCTTCATATCTTTATATTCTTCGTAATAAATAGGAGGCATATAAAACAACTTAACAGAAACCGGGCGGATTGAGTTTTCGTCAAATGGCTTAAAGGAATCAATCAAAGCACATGGAACAATTGGACACTTAGCCTTTGTTGCACTTTTAAAGCTTCCACCTTTAAATTCAATGAGATGGTTCCCTGCCCTGCTTCTGGTTCCTTCTGGGAAAATCAAAAAATTTTTCCCTTTTTTCACTTCTTCAGTTACAGCATAAATTACTTTCATTGACTGCTTAAGATCTTCTCTGTCCATAGCATAAGCGCCCAAAGCTTTTATAATTTGTTTCAAAAGAATAACATTACTGGCTTCCTTTTTGGCCACAAATGAAAAAGGTCTGGGACACGAATCTAAAAAAACAAGAACATCAAATAATCCTTGATGATTGGGGAAAAAAATAAAACCGTCTTTTTCAGGAATATTTTCAAGTCCGTACGCTTCAATCTTTACCCTGCCAGCATGATTTGCTTTTTTTGTTACTTTTTTAATCAATGCAAATGATTCTTCATAAGAAACTTTGCTGCTTATGCTGCACCACCAGATTCTAAAAAAATAGTAAGGCGCTTTCCAGAATAACCTGATTATCATTAATGCAATTCTCATAATTTATATTGCCCGCTTCTTAAGCCAGTCAATCCTCCATATATGCCTTAATTGCTGTTTCATAAAGATTATTTCCTTTCGAATCAATTACAACAATTACAGGAAAATCCTTCACCTGAAGCTTACGAATTGCTTCTGTTCCTAAATCATCATATGCAATTACCTGTGAACTGAGAATCGACTTTGAAAGTAATGCTCCTGCTCCCCCTACTGCAGCAAAATATACAGCACTATTTTGAACAATGGCATGCTTTACTTCATCCGTTCTTTTTCCTTTGCCAATCATACCTTTTAAACCAAGATTTAAAAGTACCGGGGTGTATTTATCCATTCTGCTGGAGGTCGTTGGTCCTGCTGAGCCAATTGGACGGCCTTCCCTTGCCGGAGAAGGTCCCATATAATAAATAATATTATTTTTTATATTAAAAGGAAGCTCTTGCCCCTGTTCAAGTGCCTCATACATTCTCTTATGCGCCGCATCTCTGGCTGTATAAATCGTACCTGTTAAATACACATAATCTCCACTGCAAAGCTGCTTTGCTGTTTCTTCGTCATAAGGTACTATAATTGATTTTTTCATAATACTATTTTATCCTTCCTCTTAAAGTACTCTTACACAATGTCTGTTTACGTGACAGCATATATTAACAGCTACCGGAAGCCCTGCAATATGGGTAGGATAAGTATTAATATTAACAGCTAGAGCAGTAGTACTTCCTCCCAGTCCTCCCGGACCTATTCCTGACTGATTCATCTTTTTTAATAATTCCTCTTCCAATTCATGTACATATGGAATTGCAGAACGTTCATTTACAGAACGTGTAAGTGCTTTTTTAGCAAGAAATGCACATTTTTCAAAGGTTCCTCCAATACCTACACCCACTACCATAGGCGGACAGGCATTAGGCCCGGCATCTTTCACTGCAGTTAGAACTGCATTCTTAACACCTTCAATTCCATCTGCCGGCTTTAACATAAAAATCCGGCTCATATTCTCACTTCCAAATCCCTTAGGGGCAAGCGTTATTTTAATTTGATCACCGGCAACTATATCATAATAGATTACTGCGGGAGTGTTATCATTTGTATTTTCCCTGAAAATAGGATCTTTTACTACAGATTTACGAAGATATCCTTCTACATAACCCTGCCTTACTCCTTCATTTACAGCATCTGTAAGAAGCCCTCCTTCTATATGGATTTCCTGACCTATTTCTATGAATATTACAGCCATACCTGTATCCTGGCAAATTGGAATCATATCCTGTGCGGCAATTTTTAAATTATCTTCAAGTTGAGCTAATATTTGTTTCCCTAAAGGTGATTTTTCATTTTCCTCTGATTGTTTCAGCACCTGCTCCATATCGCTTGTCAGATAATGATTTGCCTCAATACACATTTCTTTCACATTTTTTATGACTTCACTTACATGAACTGTTCTCATACCAAACTTTCTCCACAGTGTTATTCCGTGATTGTTTTTTTGATTTGTTCTAATTCCTCTGCCCCAGGTTCCCCAGCAATATACTTCAATATTTCTCCATCCTCTTTATATCTGGGAATCAAATGCATATGAAAATGAAAAACTGTCTGTCCTGCAATTTCTCCGTTATTTTGAATAATATTAAAACCATCACAATGAAGTTTTTCTGTCATTTTAATCATCATTTTTTTAGCAAGCTTCATCGCATCAGACGCCATTTTTTCGGGTAGTTCATAAAGATTTGCATAATGATCCTTAGGTATAATCAATGCATGCCCCTTTGTTGCCGGTCCTACATCAAGAATCACCTTAAAATCTTCATCTTCATAGAGAGTATGGGACGGAATTTCACCAGCAATTATTTTACAAAAAATACAATTATCCTTCGATATTCTTTCTTTTTCCATTTTTACCTCCGTATCTGTAATGCCTGCTTTCGCATACCACATTTCATTAAATTGTTTTTTCCATAAAAGTAAATATTTGATCTAAAGTCCTTAAAACTTTAAAATCTCCTTTCATTTTCATGGCACCTCCCATGAAAGCTCTTTGAAAAGTCATTCTGGCAAATATAATATCATTCATAGTTTCTTTACTTACTTGCATATCAACATCTGAATGTTCTACATTCCCATAATAATAATTATTTTCTGTTCCGTTTATTTCTATAATAAGTGGTTTCTTCTTTCCTTCTATCTGAATCTTATAAACAGCCTTAAAACCTGCTTGTGGAACAAAATGTTCTCTAAATTCTTTTATAAATTCTTCATTTCCATCTTCCTGCTCGCTGTTTTCCATCAAATCCCTGAATAAGCTGGTCAATTCCTGAATATCCTGCTTTTGCCTTTTTACATAACTGTCATCTGCTGCATACTGGGACAATTGCTCCGACTCCTGGGGAGTTAAATCAATGTTTGGAGTAAGAGATACCATTTGCTTTACAGCCTGATTGCTTGCAGGAAAGCATGCTATCTTTTGATTAATAGTGCGATACATATTCTCCGCTTTTTTTTCAATAATTCTATTATAATCTTCATTACCTTCAAGATCTGCACTATCAGCAATATATCCACAAATTCCACTGCAAGGTAAACCACCTAACATCTCCCACGCACCTGTAAGTGTCAGCTTTCCTTCTCTTTCGCCGTAGGTTGTTGACATTACAATTGGACACATATATATTTTTGAAATTTTTTCTTTATCTCCGTATAACCAGCAGGAATCTAAAAACTGGTACATATAGCCGCCTACGCCAAACCATTCCACGGTAGATGCCAATATAATTCCATCTGCAGTTTTTAAAGTCTGAGGCAGTGTGGTAATATTGTTTTTTAACTCGTAAAGATTAAACATCTCAACCGTAACACGCAATTCTTCCAGCACTGTCTGCATCTTATTAATTACG